>Ga0302314_10000357_pt1 | contig 83486 bp, 70 predicted proteins | sample III_Palsa_N2_3_FD_200533 | JGI IMG/M metagenome (GOLD analysis project Ga0302314, IMG submission 200533) | Peat permafrost microbial communities from Stordalen Mire near Abisko, Sweden - III_Palsa_N2_3 | ecosystem: Environmental > Terrestrial > Soil > Palsa > Peat permafrost | place: Sweden...
CTCCTTTCGTGGTCGCCTCGACCACCATCGGGAATGCCTGCGCGATAGCGCACGTCGTTCCCAGGGGAAACTAACTTGCATGGCCGGGAGGCAAATCTAAGGGGGGCATGGCCCCCCTTACATCGTACAAGCTGCCCCCGTGCATCCCGGCCCGCCCGTAATCAGCGCGTTCGATCTTCCCCTGATTCACGCTACCTGAAACCCACGAGCCCGCTCTCCCGCGCTTCTCGCGTCCGCGTGGTAGCATCACCCGGACCCGGCGTCATCCCTTCCTTCAGAATAGGCCCCGCACATTGACTTTACCCGCCGCAGCGACATCTTTAACAGCGGCACATCCTCCTTCCGGGGCGGGTGAACCGTCGTTTTCGGCTATCTCTATATGCTCAAGATCTACACCCCGCCCGAGGAAGGCTCCGCTTCCGATCCGCTGGCTTGGTTCGAGCATGGGGAATTCGCGGCTTGGCGGAAGAAGCTGAAGCCGGGGCATACTTATTCCCTGGCGGCGATTCCGGGGGCGGCGCAGGCTTTTGTGGTGGCGGGGTTGTTGCGGGGGACGGGGCATGCGGCGTTGGTGATTGCGGCGGGGGTGAAGGGGCAGGAGGAATTTTCCAGCGATCTGGAGGCGTGGGACCCGGAGCGGAAGGTGCTTTTTCTTTCGGAGGCGGAGCCTGCCATCGCCAATTCCTTGCCGGATCAGAATGTGGCGGCGGAGCGGCTTTCGATTGCGCGGCGGGTGCAGCAGGCCGATGCGGCGCATCCGCCGTTTGTGTTAGCGACGCGGGAGAGTCTGGAGCAGCCGTTGCCGTTGCCGAAGAAGCTGGCCAAGGAAAATACGCTGATTGCGGTCGGCGGGACGCAGCCGCGCGAGGCTTGGTTGGCGGCGTTGGTCGGGGTAGGGTATCAGCAGGAGGCCGAGGTGCAGGGGCATGGGCAATTCAGCGTGCGGGGGAGCGTCGTCGACGTCTTTTCGTGGGCGGCGCCGCTGCCGGTGCGGAGCGAGTGGGATGGGGACGAGGTGGTCTCGCTCCGCGAGTTCGATCCGGCGACCCAGCGCTCGGTCCGGGTGGTTGAGGAGGCCGAGGTCAGCCTGATTGTCCCGGTCGGCGAGGGAGCTATTGACCTCGGCAGTGCCACGCTGCGGGAGTATCTCCCCGCCGGAACGATCTTCTTCGAATTGGCCGATGCGGTCACAGAGGAGGCGGCTCTTAAGAACGTCCTGGCGATTGAGATCGAATTTTTCAGCCATGATTTCCTCCATGCCCGCGCTGGGGATTGGATCGTCCAGGAGCGGCGGCGGGAGTTGTTCCTCGAGCATTTGCGGGGCTGGATCGAGGAGCAGTGGGAGGTGGCCATCGCCTCCAATAACGAGGGCGAGGAAAAGCGGCTGCGCGAGATTCTCGAGGAGGAGAAGATCGATCTGGAGGAGATCACCTTTATCCAGCGGCGCCTCCTGCGCGGCTTCGTCTGGCCTGCCGCCAAGCGGGTCGTTCTCAGCGATGCGGAAATCTTTGGCCGTTATCAGACGCTCCGGGCGCTGCGCAAGCAGGAGCGGCTGCTCTCGATTGCCCCGCGTCGGGAGGGGGCGGCCTTCGCCGATTGGGCGGAGGGCGATTATGTGGTCCATCTCCATCACGGGATTGCCCGCTATATGGGATTGCAGGCTCTGCCGGGGGGCAACGAGGCGGGCGACGGCAAGGCCGAGGCGCTGGTGCTCTGCTTTGCCAGCCAGGCCAAGCTTTACGTGCCGCTGGAGGACGCCTATCTGGTTTCCCGTTATCTCGGCGCGACCAAGCGGGCGCCGACGCTCGACCAGCTGGGCGGCCCGCGCTGGGACAAGGCGAAGGCCCAGGCGCATAAGGCGGTCCGCGACTATGCGGCGAAGCTGCTCGGGATTCAGGCGGAGCGCGACACGCTGCAGGGTCATTCCCATGGGCCCGACACCCCGTGGCAGACTGAGTTCGAGGAGGCCTTCGTCTACGACGAGACCGAGGATCAGCTCAAGGCGATCGCCGAGAGCAAGCGCGACATGGAGACGCCGCGCCCGATGGATCGGTTGATCTGCGGCGATGTCGGCTTCGGCAAAACGGAGGTGGCGATCCGGGCGATCTTCAAGGCGGTGATGGGGGGGAAGCAGGCCTCTTTCCTGGTGCCGACGACGGTGCTGGCGCAGCAACATTTTCAGAATCTCCGCGAGCGCTACGCCGATTATCCGGTGAAGGTCGAATTGCTCAGCCGCTACCGCAAGCCGGAGGAGCAGAAGCGGGTCTTGGCCGGGCTGGCCGACGGGAGCGTCGATGTGGTGGTGGGAACCCATCGGCTGCTCTCGAAGGATGTCGTCTTCAAGGACCTCGGCTTGGTGGTGATCGACGAGGAGCAGCGTTTCGGGGTGGTGCAGAAGGAGAAGTTCAAGCAGCTCTTCCGCTTGGTCGATGTCCTCACCCTTTCGGCGACGCCGATTCCGCGCACCCTCTACCTGGCGATGACCGGCGCCCGCGACATGAGCACGATCGAGACGCCGCCGCCCAGCCGCCAATCGGTGGAGACGGTGATCAGCCCCTACGACGAGCGGGTGATCCGGGGCGCGATCGAGCGGGAGCTGGCCCGCGATGGGCAGGTCTATTTCCTCCACAACCGGGTGATGAGCATCGAACGGGTGGCGGCGCGGCTGAAGGAGCTGGTGCCGAAGGCCCGGATCGAGATCGGCCATGGCCAGATGGACAAGAAGGAGCTGGAGGATGTGATGCGGCGCTTCGTCGCGGGCGAGACCGACATCCTCCTCGCCACCACCATCATCGAGAGCGGCCTCGATATTCCCAACGCCAACACGATCATCATCGACCGCGCCGACCGCTTCGGCCTCGCCGATCTCTACCAGTTGCGGGGCCGGGTGGGACGCTCGCAGGCCAAGGCCCACGCCTACCTGATGCTGCCGCGCGACCTGATGGGGGTCGGCGACGCCCGCAAGCGGCTGGGGGCGATGCGGCAATATTCGCAGCTCGGCTCCGGGTTCAAGCTGGCGATGCGCGATCTGGAGATTCGCGGAGCGGGCAATCTTCTCGGCACGGCGCAGAGCGGCCATATCACCGCGATCGGCTTCGATCTCTATTGCCACCTGCTGAAGCGGGCCGTCTCCCAGCTCAAGGGCCAGGGCGACGGCGCGCCCCGGATCGAATGCCGGATGGCGCTCGATTTCGTCGCCCTCCATCACGCCGAGGTCTCGGATGCCCGGCCCGCCGCCGCCCTCCCCGCCTCTTATCTGCCGCAGAGCCGCTGGCGGATCGACGGCTACCGCCGCCTGGCCGAGACCGCTTCGCTCGACGATCTCGCCGCTCTGCGGCGCGAATGGCTCGATCGCTACGGGAAGTGGCCCGCGCCGGTTGAGCGTCTGCTGGTGGTCAGCGAATTGCGGATCCTGGGGGCGGAGCGGCGGGTGAGCCTGATCGAGACCCAGGGGGAGAAGCTGATCCTCAAGCGGGGCGAGGGGAGCGGCGATTTCGTGATGGTGGGCGGCAAGTTTCCCCGCTTGACGTCGAAGGGCCCGGAAAATAGGTTGGAAGAGATACGAAAATGGCTCCTTTCCCTCGCCTAATTTTCCTATCTCTTGTTTCCATCCTGGTTCCTGGGCTGTTGGCGACGTGGGATTTACAGCTCCATGCCCAGGTCGCCGACGGCGTCGCCGCGGTGGTCAACGACGAGGTCATCCCCTTTTCCGAGGTGCAGAAGCACGTCGACGACACCGAGCGGGTGTTGCGCGACACCTATGAGGGGCAGGAGCTGGTCGACCGGATCAAGGAGGCGCGGCTCAACGCCCTCCGCGCCCTCATCGAGCGCGAGCTGATCATCCAGGACTTCAAGAAGCAGGGCTACTTCATCCCCGAGAGCATCATCGACGACCGCCTCCACGACACCATCCAGACCCAATACGAGGGCGACCGCACCGCCTTCATCCGCACCATCCAGGCCAACGGCATGTCCCTGGAACAGTATAAGACGGAGCTGCGCAACCAGACGATCGTCCAGGCGATGCGGATGAAGAACATCACCGAGAACGTCATCGTCTCGCCCTACAAGATCGAGCAGTACTATCAGGACAACTCCCCCCAATTCACCGAGGAGGAGGAGGGCAAGATCAGCCTGATCTTCCTCAAGAAATCGTCCGAGCTGGAGACCGGCAAGGACGCCAACGGCAAGGATGTGACCTACGATCCCGCCGAGAAGCAGGCCGAGGAGCTCCTCTTCAAGCTCGATACCGGCGCGAACTTCGCCGAGATCGCCACCTCCTATTCGGAGGGGCCGAAGCGGGCCGACGGCGGCGACCTCGGCTGGCTCAAGAAGGGCGACCTCCGCCCCGAGCTCTCCGCCGCCGTCTTCGCGCTGAAGCCGGGCGAGACCAGCCGGGTCATCACCGCCGACGACGGCTACTACATCGTCCGGCTCGAGGATTACAAGCGGGCGCGGGTCGTCCCGATCGCCGAGGTCCGCGACAAGATCGAGCAGACCCTGGTGCAGGAGGACCGCCAGCGGCTCCAGCAGCAATGGCTCGACAAGCTGCGGGCCAAGGCCTTCATCAAGACTGAGTTTTAACGGCGCGCAATTTGCGCGAACGAAGCTCCGCTTCTCCCGTGGCCGCTCCTCTTCCCACCATCGCGATCACTCTGGGCGAGCCGGCGGGCGTCGGTCCCGAGGTGGTCGCCGCCGCGTTGCGGCATTCCCGGCTGCCCCGGGGGTTCCGCTATGAGGTGCTGGGCGAGATCAAAGGCGTCCGTCCCGGCAAGCCGACCGCCCGCTCCGCCCGGCAGGCGCTCGCCGCGCTGGAAGAGGCGGCTGCCGGATGGAAGGCGGGGCGCTATGCCGCCATCGTCACCGGGCCGGTGCAGAAGGAGACGCTGCAGGGGTTGGGGAAAGCCCGGTTCAATTTTCCGGGGCAGACCGAGTTCTTTGCCGCCCGCAGCGGCGTTCCCGCCGAGCGGGCGGTGATGGTGTTGACCTCGTCCCGCCTCACGGTCGCGCTGCTCTCGACCCATTGCAGTCTCCGCGAGGCGCTGCGCAAGATCACGGCGGCGAAGCTCCGGCATGTGGTTACGGAGACGGCGGCCTTTTTTCGGCGGCAGGGGGTTGCGGTTCCCCGGCTGGCGGTGGCGGGGATCAATCCCCATGCGGGGGAGCACGGGCTGTTCGGCGATGAGGAGGGGCTCATTCTCGCGCCTGCGCTGGCAGCGATTGAGCGGACGAAGAAGAAGGGGGAGTCGTTCGCGCTCTCCGGTCCCCACTCGCCGGATACGGTTTATTGGCGGGCGCTTCAGGGGGAGTATGAGGCGGTGATCTCGGCCTATCACGACCAAGGGTTGATTCCGTTCAAGCTGGTCTCCTTTCATGATGGGGTGAATGTTACCTTGGGGCTGCCGTTGATTCGGACTTCGCCGGATCATGGCACGGCGCTTGACTTGGCGGGGAAGGGGAAGGCGGATCCGCGGAGCATGGTGGCGGCGATTCGGTTGGCGGCGAAGCTGGCGGCGTAAGGCAGACCGCATGAATAGCCTTGAAACGGTCTTGGCAAAGATGGTGGACCAAACTTGCTGGTCAATGATTGGCCCTAGCGCCGGATCGATGTTTTCACTCGATTTCGGCGACAAGCAAAAGAGAAAGATTCTTATTAAGAACGACAAGCTACGTGAGGAGCAGCGGAACTTCACCGGCGAATATCGATTGTTAGCCTGGATGACCGGTTGGCATCTTCTCCATGATTCGAAGCGCATCTGCGATTGCAATGATTCGAATGAGAATGAGGGGGCAATGGCGATGGGCCTTAGGCAGCTCGAAGGAAAAAAGATGCTGCGCTTCGAATTTGGAAAATCTCCCGCCGAGCTGATGATTGCATTTTCGAAGGGCTACCACTTATTCCTGACAGACTGGGAGGGGACGAAGCCTGAGGACAAGGGCTATATGATTTATGGAGATGGATTGACCATCACCGTTCGAATGAATGGGAAGGTTTCCGAAGAACCTTCTCAACGGGATGCTTAAAGCGCTTTCAAGTTGTTTGGCGACTTTCTAAGGGGTGCGCTCCGGTGGAGGTAGTGACTCGGGCAAAATCGTTTCCGGAGCGCTATGCATCAGCTGAAATGAACCGGTGGTGTCGCTTCGCTCAACCACCGGCTAATGGCTGCGACCCCTCCGGGGTCGAAGAGGGGGACGTCTGAAGAGGATTGCTTCCGCGAAGCGTGCGCGGGTCTATTGCTCGTCCGCCGGAGGCGGACTCGGGAATGCCTGCGCGGTAGCGCACCTCGTTCCCAGGGGAAACTAACTCGCATGGCCGGGAGGCAATCAAGGGGGGCGACAGCCCCCTTTGAAGCGGCCTCACCATCTCCCCCTTGCATCCCGGATAGCTCGTAATCAGCGCGTTCGATCTGCTGATGATATTCTCCACCTGAAACCCAGGAGCCCGCTCTCCCGCGCCCCGGCGTCCGAGCAGGGGCCAGGGGCGGCAGCCCCAAAAGGACGGGACCGATCAGCCCTGCCTAAACCAAAAGCCTCCCCACGGCACAAAATCGCGAATAGACCCTGGCCCCTCGATTTGTTAGACCTCCCCTCCATGTCGATCATGAATGTCTCCGATCTCCGCAGCATCCTGACGTACATTCCGCAGTTCCGGGACAAGCTCTTCGTCGTGGCCATCGACGGCGGGATCGTCGCGAACGACAATTTCTCCAACATCCTCCTCGATCTCGCCGTCCTTCGCAGCCTGCGGATCCGGATCATCGTGGTCCATGGCATCGGCCACCAGCTTCGGGAGATCGCCGATCAGACCGGCGCGATCCTCTCCGATTACGACGGGACCGGCATCACCGACGCCTTCACCCTGGCCCACGCGCTGACGGCGGCGAACCGGGTGACCCACGAGATCATGGAAGGGCTCTCCTCCAGCGATCTTCGCTCCGTCTACTGCAACGCGGTGATCGCCCATCCTTACGGGATCGTCGGCGGGGTCAACCGGCAGTTCACCGGCCGGGTGGAGCGGGTCGACACCGCCTTCCTCACCGAGCTGCTCGACCGCGATGTGGTGCCGGTGATTCCGCCGCTTGGCTTCGACGGCGACGGGCGGACCTTCCGGGTCAACTCGGACGGAGTGGCCCAGGCGGTGGCCGAATCGATGAAGGCGGCCAAGCTGATTTTCCTCACCCAGCAGCCCGGCCTCCTGCGCGGCAGCGGCCTGATCAGCCAGATGCCGGTCTCGGAGGCCGAGGAGTATGTGAAGAAATCGCGGGCCGAGATCCGGGAGGGCTTGCTCTCGAAGGTCGAGCACTGCATCCATGCCTGCAACAACGGGGTGGGCCGCGCCCACTTGATCGACGGGCGGCTCGATGAGGCGTTGCTCGGCGAGGTCTTCTCCAAGGTCGGCGTCGGTACGATGATCTACGCCAACGAGTACACGGCGATCCGCCGCGCCCTCAAGAAGGACGTCCGGCAGATCCTCACCCTGATCAAGGAATCGGTCCAGGCGGAGGAGTTGGCGAAGCGTTCCCGGGCGACGATTCTTCAGCAGATCGGCGACTACTATGTTTTCGAGATCGACCGGAGCATTGCCGGGTGTGTCGCGCTCCATGTCCATGAGGAGGAGGGGAAGGCGGAGTTGGCCTGCCTCTATGTCAGCCGTTCCTATGAGAATCAAGGGATTGGCCGGAAGCTGATGCTCTTCGCCGAGTCGCTGGCGCGGGAGAAGGGGGTGAAGCAGCTCTTTGCGCTCTCGACCCAGGCGTTCAGCTTTTTTCAGCAGAAGGGCGGATTTCAGGAGACGACGCGCGAGTTTTTGCCGGTGGAGCGGCGGGAGAAGTATGATGCGAGCGGGCGGAATTCGAAGATTTTGTATAAGACGTTGGGGGAGGCGCCGTTGGTGGTGTAGATGGGGGGCAGGGGTGCCAGGCACCCCTGCGTCCTCCGTTGCCAAGTAGCTGTCGGGTCCATAGACTCCGCCCCGGACCATGAGGTACGGCATCTTCAGCGATATTCACAGCAACCTCGAGGCGCTCGAGGCGGTGCTGGCCGACTTGCGGAAACAATCGGTCGAGAAGCTGGTCTGCCTGGGCGATGTCGTCGGCTACAATGCGAATCCCCGGGAATGCCTCGAGAGCGTCCGGGGGCTCGGCGCGGTGGTGATCCGGGGCAATCATGATCACGAGAGCGCGCGGGAGGGGAAGATTCCCGGCTTCAATCCCTTGGCGACCGCCGGGGTGCTCTATAGCCGGGGCCAGCTCGACGCGGCGCAGCGGGCCTTTCTCGCCGCTTTGCCGCTCCAGCAGCGGGTCGATGCGTTCACGGTGGTCCACGCCACCCTGGCCGGGCCGGAGCGGTGGGGCTACGTCCTCTCGCTGGCCCAGGCCGAGCTGAGCCTCGCCTATCAGGAGACGCCGCTCTGTTTCTTCGGCCATACCCATGTGCCCCATCTCTTCGTCGAGGAGGAGAAGAGCGTCGGCGCCCGGCTGGGGAAGGTGGCCGAATATTTCTACCGGAAGATCACGCTCGATCCGGAGCGGCGCTATTTCATCAACGTCGGCAGCGTGGGCCAGCCGCGCGACGGCGATTGGCGGGCGGCCTATGTGATCTATGACAGCGGCGAGCGGAGCCTGGAGCTCCGCCGTGTCTCCTACGATGTGGCCGCCGCCCAGGCCAAGATCCGCCAGGCCGGACTGCCCGAGGTGCTGGCGGAACGGCTGATCCGGGCGCATTGAGACGGGCCAGCGCCTTTCCAGAAACTCCCTTTTTCCTCCCGTGAAAATCCTCATCGTCAAGCCGAGCTCCTTCGGGGACATCGTCCAGGCGCTTCCCGTTGCCACGGCGATCCGGCGCAACTGGCCCGATGTGGAGATCCATTGGCTGACCTTCGACACTTACGAGCCCCTGCTGCGCGATCACCGCGCCATCGACCGGTTGATTATTCTCCGCCGCCGCGACTTCCGACCGCCCGGCTGGTTCCGGCTCTGGAAATGGGTCCAGGCCCTGCGGGCGGAGAAGTACCAGCTGGTCCTCGATCTCCAGGGGTTGCTGCGCAGCGGGATCCTCACTTGGCTGACCAAGGCGCCGATTCGCCTGGGATTGGCCAGTGCCCGGGAAGGCTCGACCCTCTTCTATACGGAGACGATCCTCGAGCCGCCGCCGCCGTCCCAGGAAAAGTATCTCGAGTTCCTCCGCCATCTCGGCATCCGGCCCGATCCCTTCGCCTTCGAGCTGGAGCCGCCGCCGCTGGCGGTCGCGACCCTGGAGGCGGGCAAGTATGTGGTGCTCCATCCCTATTCCCGCTGGCGGACGAAGCTCTGGCCCTGGCGCTACTATCAGGAGGTGGTCAATGCCCTGCCGGGGGTCCGCTTCGCGGTGGTGGGGGAGGGGCCGTGGTTTCCGCTTTATGGCGAGAATGTCCTCGATCTGCGGGGACGGCTGCCGCTGCCGCAGCTGATGGCGGTGCTCAAGGAGGCCGCCGCCGTGGTCAGTACCGATTCGGGACCGGCCCATCTTGCCGCTGCCCTGGGGACGCCGACGCTCGCCCTCTTCGGCGCGACCGACTGGCAAAAGACCCGGCCGATCGGGCGGAATGTCACGGTGGAGCGCTACCCGGCCCCCTGCTCTCCCTGCCTGAAACGGAAGTGCCCGCAGAAAATTCCGATGATCTGCATGTCGGAAATCACTCCCTCGCATGTGCTTAGATATCTGGCGCGCCGCCTGGGGCTCTCCTTCCAGCCTCCTCTCCCCGCCGAATCGGTGCGGACAATCGACACAATCGCTTAATTTTCCGTCCTTTTGGCATGGCGCATGCTAAAATTATGACGAAATAGCAATTGCTGCATTAACATGTAACAATTACTGTTTTGACGGATTTCGGCTTAAGGGGTTATGTTCGTCTTGGCGATTTAGTTAGCCGCAAGCGTAAAAAGACAAAGGAAAGCGAAAATAACGAACGAACTGAGTTAAAACCACTGCATACAAGACTGCATTCTTAAGCATATCTCCACATAACTCCTTTTTCACCACTTTCACCCCACAGATAAACCAACCCCTAAATCGGCTCGAACACACAAACCTATGACAACCTCCAACCAATACGTTGCTGCGATCAGCGACGATAATCGCAACCGCAGCTGGACCCAAGAGACCGTGCTCGCCGAAATCAAGGCGTGGCAGGTCGCGGGCAAGCCCCTCTACTCGCACCACATGCGGCAGAACTTCCAGGAACTCCTCGCCGCCGGTATCCGTTACTACGGCAGCTGGCGCCAGGCCGTCGAGGCCGCCGGGATTCCCTATGACGAGGTCCGCAAGTATCGCGCCTGGTCGAAGGAACGGATCGTCCAGACGGTCCAGCAGCTCCATGCCGAGGGCGCCGATCTCTCTTTCCGCGGCATGATGCTCAGCAAGTATGCCCCCATGGTCTACGCCGCGATCCGGCCGAACCACTTCGCCTCCTGGAAGAACGCCCTCACCGCCGCCGGTCTGGCCGCCGAGGAAATCTACCGCTATAAGTCCTGGGAGGACGAGAACATCATCGAGGAGATCCAGCGCCTCAGCGAGAACGGCGCCGATCTCAGCTCCAAGAAGATGGACGAGACCTCCAACTCCCTCATCGCCACCGCCCGCCGCCGTTTCGGCAGCTGGGGCGAGGCGGTGAAGCGCGCCGGCCTCGACTATGACAAGATCCGCCGCCGCAAGCGGTGGACCAACGAGGCGATCGCCCGCGACATCCGCTCCCTCCAGGACAGCGGCGTCACCCTGACCAGCACCGAGGTCCGCCAGCGGAACCCGGCGCTCTTCGCGGCGGCCTGCAAGCAGCGGTTCTTCGGCAGTTGGGTCAACGCCGTCAAGGCGGCCCAGGCGCTGCCCGCCAAGGTCGCGGCTTAAAGCCGGGATTTTGGTTGATCAAAAAGGCGGCTCCCGCAAGGGAGCCGCTTTTTTTTCTGAATTTTCGGGGCTCGATTCGCAAAAATTGGCGGCTATGCTAGAGTCCACCCATGAAATTCACCCATCTCCTCCTTGCGACGACCTGCGCCTTGTCCCTTGGCGCGGCGGGCGCCTTCGCCCAGGCCACCAATACGCCCACCGTCGCCGCCCCGGCGGCGCCGTCCACCAATGCCCCGGCGGCCGCGGCTCCGGCGGTCTCCCCCGCTGATAAGCACTTCCTCCACGCCGCTTCCCAGGGCGGCCTCTTCGAGATTGCCGTTGGCAATTACGCTGCCAAGAATGGCAACTCGAGCGCGGTGAAGGATCTCGGCACCCACACCGCGATGGACCACACCGCTATCAACCAGAAGGTCGGCGCCTGGGCAACGAGCCAGGACGTCAAGCTTTCCGACAAGCCCAGCACCAAGACCCAGGCCAAGATCGACAAGCTGACCGCCCTCACCGGCGCCGATTTCGACAAGGCCTATGTCGATGCCCTGGTCAAAGCCCATAAGGCCGACATCGCCGCCTTCCAGAAGGAGATCGATTCGACCTCCAACGCCGACCTGAAGGCCCTCCTCACCGACACGCTCCCTACCCTCCAGGGTCACCTGAAGATGGCCGAGGACGCCCAGGCCGGTCTGGCGAAATAATCGGTTAACTCCAACGCTGCCAGCCCCGCCCCGCCTTCGTGCGCGGCGGGGCTTTTTTTGGCGATCGCCGCCCTTTCTTGGATTCGGCGCCGCGTTGGATGCCTCAGGGCTGGTATTGGTCGTCGCGGACCGGCTCCATCCAGTCGACGACCTTGCCGTCGAGCTGTTCCTGGATGGCGATGTGGGTGAGGGCGGTGGCGGGGGCGGCGCCGTGCCAATGTTTCTCGCCCGGCGCGAAGCAGACCACATCGCCGGGACGGATTTCCTCGATCGGGTCGCCTTCGCGCTGGGCCCGGCCGCAACCGGCGGTGACGATCAAGGTCTGGCCGAGCGGGTGGGTGTGCCAGACGGTGCGGGCGCCGGGCTCGAAGGTGACGCAGGCGGCGGCGGTGCGGGCCGGAGCGGTCACCGCCAGGAGGGGATCGATGCGCACCGTGCCGGTGAACCAATCGGAAGGGCCTTTCGTCGAGGGCTGGGAGCCGTTTCTTTTGATTTCCATGGAGAGTACTTACCGCACTGCGGTGCGATTGTCGCGGGGGGACTCGAAACTCGTGGCGCTCTTGGTCATGGGCGATCGGCTGATCAGGGGTCCGGCCAGGCGGAAAAGTCATCGACGAATTTGCGCAGCAGGCGCACCAGGTTTTTTTTGTCCGGTTGGCTCCAGTTCGCGAAGGTGTCCCGGGCTAGCCGTTCCCGGGCGACGTCGAGGGCGTCGGTCATGCTCCGCCCCTTCTTAGTCACCGCCACGCGGGAGACGCGGGCGTCCTCGGCGCTTTTTTCCCGCGTCGCCAAGCCGAGCGCTTCCAGCTTGGTGACCTGGCGGCTGACCGTGGTGTAATCGCGCCCCACCAGTCCAGCCAGTTCGACGATGCCGAGCGGGCCGCGGCGCTCGATCCTCACCAGCAGGGGGAAAAGCGCGCGGTCGATCTGGATGCCCGCCTCCCGGATGAGGACGGAGTCCCGCTGCGGCTGGTTGAAGAGGCCGACCAGGTCGATCAGGGTTTCGTGGAGCTGGCGCAGGTCTTTGTCGATGAGTGCATAATGCACATAATTCTTGACCGTGTCCAGCGGATTGGCATTATGTGTATTATGCACATAAAACATCCGATGAAGGCGGCGGTCGTCTCGCGTCCCGATCAGCCGCCGGTTTACGGCGACTTCGAAACGCCCGTGGCTGCGTTCGGTGAACATTCCATCGCCGTCACCGCCGCCGCCCTGAGCCCGCTGGTCAGGGGCCGCGCCTCCGGCTCCCATTACAGTGCGTCGGGAAAATTCCCGTTTGTGGCCGGGGTCGACGGAGTGGGGCGGCTCGGGGACGGGCGCCGGGTTTACTTCGCCTTGCCGGAAGCGCCTTACGGCAGCATGGCCGAAAGGGCCGTGATCCCGGCGGCGCAGTGCCTCCCGCTGCCGGAGGACCTGGACGATGTCACCGCCGCCGCCATCGCCAATCCGGGGATGTCTTCCTGGGCGGCTTTCAAGGAACGGGCCGGGCTGGTGGCCGGGGAAACGGTTTTGGTGAATGGCGCGACCGGGACGGCGGGCCGCCTGGCGATCCAGATTGCGAAATATCTGGGAGCCCGCAAGGTGATCGCCACCGGGAGAAATCCGGAGGCGTTGCGGTCGCTGGCGGCGCTGGGAGCCGACGTGGTCATTTCCCTGGAAATGGAGGCCGCGACTTTCGAGGAGGCCTTCCGGGAGCAGTTTGCCCAGCGGGTCGATGTCGTGATCGATTACCTGTGGGGCCAAAGCGCGGAACGCCTGTTGACGGCTGCGGCCGCCGCCGCCGGGGACGCGGTGCCGATCCGCTATATCCAAATCGGCGCGATCAGCGGCGGCGGCATCCATCTTCCCGGAGCGGTCTTGCGCTCGACGGCGATCGAGCTCAAGGGCAGCGGGATCGGCAGCGTTCCGCCCAGCCGCCTGCTCAAGGCCATCGAGGAACTCCTGCAGGCGACTATCCCGGGCCGATTCGCCATCGCCACCCAAGCGGTCCCTCTCTCCACGGTGGAGGCGGCGTGGAACGCCAAAGCGGGGCTGCATCGCACGGTATTCGTTAATCCCCGATAGCATTGGCGGTTCTGGGGGGAACTTTTTCTTGGCAGGTCGGGCAAGTGCTTTGGCGCGCCCTGCTGATGACAGGGCCGGGAAGGGTGGTAGGTTCTCTCTCATGTCCACCCCCTCCTTCACTCCGCAATCTCCCATCGGTTCCGGATTCGGCGCCGAAACCACCGCCGCCGAGGTCATCGGCGGCCTCGACCTGACCGGCAAGACGGCGATCGTCACCGGCGGCTACGCCGGAATCGGCCGGGAGACGGCGCGGGTCCTGGCTGCGGCGGGCGCCGCGGTGATCGTCCCCGCCCGCGACCTGGAGAAGGCCCGGGCCAATCTGCACGGCCTTGCCGGGATCGAGATCGCCTCCCTCGACCTGCTCGATCCCGCCTCGATCGACGCCTTTGCCGCGTGGTTCCTCGCGTCGGGCCGGCCGCTCGATCTCCTCATCGACAACGCGGGCGTCATGGCGGCGCCGCTGACCCGCGATGCGCGCGGCTATGAAATCCAGTTCGCCACCAACCACCTCGGCCACTTCCAGCTCACCGCCCGGCTCTGGCCCGCCTTGGTGAAGGCCGGGAAGGCGCGGGTGGTCGCCGTCTCCTCCGCCGGGCATCGCTTCTCGGGCATCGACTTCGACGACCCGAACTTCGAGCGCCGGCCCTATGAAAAATGGCAGGCCTACGGCCAATCAAAGACCGCGAACGTCCTCTTCGCCTTGGCGCTCGACCGGCGCGGTCAAGGCCAGGGTGAGGGCATCCGCGCCTTCTCCCTCCATCCGGGGGCGATCATGACCGACCTGGGCCGCCACCTCACCGCCGACGATCTCAAGGCGTTCGGGGTCACCCTGGCCGCCGACGGTTCCTGGATCCTGGGCCCCGACAGCCCGTTCAAGCTCAAGACAATTCCTCAGGGAGCCGCCACCACCGTGTGGTGCGCGACGAACCCCCGCTTGGACGGCCTGGGTGGCGTCTATTGCCAGGACTGCGAGATCGCCGTCCCCTCTTCCGGGGAAGGATTGCGGGACGGCGTCCACCCCTGGGCCGTCGATCCCGAGGCGGCGGAACGGCTGTGGCGCCTCAGCGAGAAGCTGACCGGCGTGGCTTTTTTGGAGTGAGCTGACGGTGGCCATAGCATAGGTGGGGATTGCTATCGCCCCGTCCCGGCCTCGGCGCTAAGCTTTCCCTCGCCATGGAGCAGATCAAGATCCCGGTCGCCTTGTGGCCCGTCCTGCGGGAGGCGGGAATCGATCCCGCCGTCGTGTTGCGCCGGGCGGGCTTCTCCCCGGCCGTCTGGGCCAGCGGAGAGGGGATGGCCACCCCGGAGCAGATTGTCCGGTTCTGGGCGGCCATGGATGAGCTGGCGCCCGATCCGGCTTTCGCCCTGCGGCTGTCGCGGGCGATTCCGCCCGAGAAGCACCACCCAGCGAGCATCGCCGCCCAGCACGCCCGCGATTTCCGGGACGGGCTGACGCGGTTCGCCCGCTACAAGCTGCTCTGCTGCGGCGAGGAGATCGGGGTCGAGGAGCGGGAGGGGGAATGTCGCGTCTCCTTCGAGTGGCCGCAGATTCCCGGGCCGCTCCCGCCCTTCTTCATCGACGTGGTCTTCTCCTCGACGCTCGAACTGGGACGGCGCGGCACCCGGCGCGAGCTGCATCCGCTGCGGGTCGAGTTGGCCCGGTCCCGGGTCGCCGGAAGCCACCATGAATCCTATTACGGCTGCCCCGTCCGCTGGAACGCGGGCCGGAACCTCCTCGTCTTCCGGGCCGCCGACCTCGACCTGCCGTTCGCCACCTATAACGCGGAGCTGCTCGCGATGCTCGGCCCCCGGCTGGAGGAGGAACTGGCCCGGCGGCAGACGGTCCGCACCGTTTCCGAGAAGGTGAAGTGGGTCATCGCCCGCTCCCTGGAGAAGGGACGCCTCGACATCGCCGACATCGCCCGGGAGATCGGGCTCGGCAGCCGGACGCTCCAGCGCCGGATCGCGGGGGAAGGCACCACTTTCCGCCGTCTGGTGGACGAAACGCGGCGGGAGCTGGCCCGGCATTATCTGGGCCAGCCGTCCCTCGCCCTCGGAGAGGCCGCCTTCCTCCTCGGCTACGAGGACCCCAATTCGTTCTTCCGCGCCTTCAGCCGCTGGGAGGGACGGACGCCCGGCGCTTGGCGGGCTTCCCGGAAGGGGCGGCGGGTGGCCTCGCCTTGAACGGCGGACTTGCTTTAAGTCTCGGCTGCCTTTTCTTGGCCGCGCCGATCAGGGCTCATGGGCTTCGCTTGCCATAGGGACAAAAGAAGGGACATCAGGCCCCTTTTTGCCCTTTCAAGCCGTCGTGCCAAGACAACTCTTCCCTGGTCTACAGAGAGGGGGAGTAGTTGAGAGAGCATGGCGGACAGGGAGGGATTCGAACCCCCGTTGACCTTGCGGCCAAAGCGGTTTTCAAGACCGCCGCATTCAACCACTCTGCCACCTGTCCATGTTGCTGGCTATTTCACCGAGCTTGCCCGCAAGGTTGACAGGATTCAGGGGCAAGCTCAACGAGATATCCTTTTCGAGGAGCTGGTCACACTGTGGCTTACCTCCGTCCAATTCCTGCTCAAGGCCTCCAGCTAAATGGTCTTCTTCCGGGGGATGACATGGCTTTCGGCCGTTTCCCTAATTACATATATTACTCTTATTTTAATCCTGAAGTGGCGCCGTCTGATTTCGCGCAAAGCGCCCGATCCAACGCCTTCTTTCCGCATGGTACGGGTACGTCGAAGGTCGCGTCTTTCTTCTAAAGGCTCCGGATAGGCTCCGGCTAAGCCGCTTAGGGCTTTTGGCGGAAACGGTATGGGGAATGCGCCTTATAAGGGTCCCCTTCAGCGCTTTATCTCCTGGGAGCGCTTTGAGCGGATCGATTGGGAATGGCAAAGGGGGAAATAAATTATGACCAACGACAATCAAAGCGAACCGAGTCCGACCACTCCATCAGACCAAACTCTGCGGGCCTCCGAAGTGAGTTACCGGCGGCTATTCGAGGCCGCCAAAGACGGCATTCTGATTTTGGACGTCGATACGAGACGGATCACCGATGTGAATCCTTTCCTGGTTACTCTGCTGGGATTTTCCCGCGATGAAATGATCGGCAAGACGGTCGGCGAGCTGAGCCCGTTCAAGGATATCGAATCCAATCAAGCCATGCTGGAGCGGCTGCAAGAGCATGGGTATGTCCGCTACGAAGATCTGCCGCTCGAAACCAGGGATGGCCGCCACATTGCCGTGGAATTCGTCAGCAATGTCTATCAGGCGGGCGATAAAAGGGTCATTCAATGCAATGTGCGCGACATCACCGAGCGAAAGAAGACGGAGGAGCGGATGAACCAGCTTCATAAGGAAGCCGACGAGGCCCGCAACATGGCGGAAGATGCAAATCGGGTGAAATCCCAATTTCTGGCCAACATGAGCCACGAATTGCGGACACCGCTGGGAGTGGTGATTGGGCTGGCAAACATTCTGGCGTTGAGCCGTCCCTTGACGAAAAAGCAGGTCGAATACGTGAGCACGCTCCAGGTTTCCGCCGGGGCGCTGCTGACCCTGATCAGCGATTTGCTCGATGTCTCCAAGATTGACTCGGGGATCATCATTCTGGAAGAGGTCCCTTTCAGCCTCGGAAGGGTGATGGCGGAAGTCACCAGCATGATGTCGGTCCGTGCCAATGAAAAGAGCCTCGCCTTCACGGTGGATGACCAGTCCGCTGAAGGAACTCTCTTCTTGGGCGATCCGATGCGGTTGCGCCAAATCCTGCTCAATCTCTGCGGCAACGCCGTCAAGTTCACCGAGCGCGGTTCGGTCCATGTCAGTGTCAAAAGCCATCCCATTGACGACGTTCGCTATGAAGTCTCCATTGCGGTGATTGATTCGGGCATCGGCATCGCTCCTGACAAAATTGCCTCCGTCTTCGACCGTTTCGTCCAGGCCGAAACCTCGATGAGCCGCCGTTATGGTGGGACCGGATTGGGCCTGACGATCAGCAAGACCCTGGTCGAGCTGATGGGGGGAACGATTCACATCGAAAGCGTGCTGGGCCAGGGATCGGCTTTCATTGTGGAGATCCCCCTGCGTCTGGCTCCCCACAGCCAATCCGATGAAGCCGCGGAAGAAGCGAAGCAGATCCCATTAAGATCGAAAGCGCGGGTTCTTTTGGTCGAGGACCACGAACCCAATATCCTGGTCGAATCGACCTATTTGGATCTCATGGGACTGGAGTGCGACGTGGCGAGGAACGGCGAAGAAGCCCTGAAAAAATTCGCGCTTCGCAAATACGATCTGATTCTCCTCGATGTTCAGATGCCGATCATGGATGGATTGGAGGTGGCCCATCATATCCGGTCGCAGGAAAAGCTGAAGGGACTGCCCCGCACTTCGATCATCGGAATGACGGCCTATGCCTTGGCAGGCGATCGTCAAAGCTGCCTGGCGGCGGGGATGGACGAATACATTTCCAAGCCCTTTGATCCCGAGGAACTCAAGACCAAGGTGCTCGCGTGCGTGGATATGCAACCGCCTTCTCTATGAGCTTTATCCTCTTTCCGTATGAACCTCCTGCCGCTTCCTCTGGCTCCTGAAAGGATTGTCCCCCAAGCAGGGACCGGAAAGACGGGAAAGAGGTCCCCTTGCCAGGCGCGGGTTCTTTTGGTCGAGGATCACGAACCCAATATCTTGGTTGTGACGACCTATTTGGAAATGATGGGCCTTGATTTTGACATCGCAAGAAACGGCCTGGAAGCGCAGAAAAAAATCGCCAAGGGTTCCTATGCCGTTGTGCTCATGGACATACAAATGCCGGTAATGGATGGCTTGGTGAGTACGTGCCAGATTCGAGCCAGAGAAAGAAAGGAGCGGCTCCCCCGATTGCCGATCATTGGAATGACGGCCTTTATGGTGGGGGGGGATCGTCAGCGTTGTTTAAACGTGGGCATGGACGAGTATATTTCCAAACCGATCGATCTCAAGGAGCTGGAATCCAAGGTGCTCGCGATTCTCGATAGTCCACCGGATGGTGTCCATCCGTCGGGAGGGAATCGATGAAAACGAATCGTCTCAAGAAGAATGCTTTTAACGAAAGCTTCCTCGGAATGAGCCTGCTGAAACGCCAGATGGTTTCCGCACGCACTCGGGAGTTGGCACTGATCGCCGGGCGCACTTCGTTAAGCGTTTCACAGGGTGACTATGAAACGGCAAAGCGGGAGTTGATGGGTTAGTCGGATTCTTTCAGCTCAAGAAGGAATCCAACACCCTGGCAAGCCAGTCGCTTTACCGGAAACGACGAAAAGCCAACCCAAAGAGAGCGAGCCTCTTAAAAAAGGTGGCGCCAAGGGAGGTCCGTTCCTTGGAGGAGATCGCAGCCCTTTTAGAGGTTCTCTTGCTGACGCAGGGGGTGACGTGTACTTGGTAAGTTTTCATAAGATCAAAAGGGTTCCCCCCCGGCATGTCTGCCGGGGGGAGGTTTAAGGTCGTAGGGTTAAACCAGGGCCCGGTCCTTCTTGCTGACGCTTTCTTCCGAGCGCGTGGAGATATCCTTGGCGCCGAGTTCCTCGAAGATCTCTTTCGCCAGCTTGGTTTCCTTCGCGTTATCGGAATGCACCGAGATCAGGACGCCGCCGGCTTTGATTTTGGTTTCGTACTGGCGGGCTTCAAACTCGGGAATTCCCAGGCCGATCAGGCCGCCGGCGATTCCCCCGGCGGCAGCTCCCACCGCGGCGCCGCTCAACGCGGCTAAAATCGGGCCGGCGGCGATCAGAGGGCCGACGCCCGGGATGGCCAGGGCGCCGATGCCGATGAGCCAACCCAGGACGCCGCCGATCACGCCGCCCGAGGCCCCGCCGGTGGCGGCGCCTTCGGGAGCCTTGGTGTGCTTTTCATAAGCGAAATCGCGGGTGCCTGCCTTGTCGGCGAAGAGGACCGAGATGTCTTCATTGGAGAAGTTGTCGGCCTTGAGGCGATCGACGATGACTTCGGCCTGCTGGTAGCTGTTGGTGATTCCGTAAATGGCGGTTTTGGACATATAATGGTTCGGTTGGTGGGGAATATCCGGTTAGTTGCAGTTGCAATCAGAAGACGATTCCTTGATCGCCTTTTCGACGGCCTCGCGGGTTTCGCCGGTACGTTTCTGAATGCGGCCCAAGAGTTCTTCGTGCTTCCCCTCGACGTATTGGAGATCGTCATCGGTGAGCTTGGCCCATTTCTGTTTCAGCTTGCCCTTGGTGATGTTCCAATCGCCTTTGGTTTCGAGTTTGTTCATGGTCAAAATTCAGCCTGCCTCGTGCCAAGTCTTCTCCCTCCTTCCTTAATGCTTAATAGGGAGGGATCGTTGCCAGGAATGAGATCGGAAAAAGATCCCTCGAGCCCTCTGTTCTTCCGCAAAGCGCATGGTTCGAAGCCTTTGCTTCCGCAAGTTGCGGCATTTCCAAAGATGGTTTTGGATTCTCTGCGGAAAGGGGGATTGCAGCAAAGCCGCTTAGGACTTTCGAAGGAGGTGGCATGCCCGATGCGGATAAGAAGCTCAACGCTATGAACCTACTTGTTATTTTAATCGTATTGATGCTCTTGCTTGGCGGCGGTGGATTTTACCTGGGCGGCCCGATGCTCGGCGGCGGTGGATTTGGACTTATTTTGCTGATCTTGCTCGTTCTCCTGTTTACGGGCCGGCTGGGCAGCAGATAGTCCAGAAGTCCCAAGCGCGCAGAGCCTTTTCGGCTTTTCTCCAGACTTAATATTCCTATGTACCTGACTGATCTTACTTCACCGCCTGCGACTCCGCTTGCCGGTTCTTATCAGAGTAAAAGAAACCGCTTGAAGCAGCCTCAATCGGCCCTGCCGGGCCCGGTTCTCTTGGTTGATGACCAGCCCCCGATTCTTTTTGTTGCGGCAACCTATCTGGAGATCCTCGGCATCAGCTGTGACGTGGCTAGGAATGGAGCCGAGGCTTTGGAAAAGGTCGTTCACGGAGAATATGCCTTGGTCCTGATCGACGTGCAGATGCCGGTGATGGGTGGTTTGGAGGCTACCCGTCGGATCCGGGCCTGGGAGCAAGCGGCCAAGCTTCCTCAAGTGCCGATCATCGGAATGACCGCGTTTACCTTCCCGGGAGACCGTCAAGCCTGCCTGGATGTGGGCATGGACGACTTCATTGCGAAGCCTTTCGAGCCCGCCGAGTTGAAGTCCAAGATTCTCTCCTTCATCGCGCCCAACGGGCTGCAAACCTAGTCTTTAAATGGGTGGCAGAATTGCCATCTAATAAGGACAGAGGAGCTGCGATGCTTGGCCGAAGCGTGCAGGGTTGGGATGGATAGCCTGCAAGGCCGGTGCTTATTCGCCTCGGGGGGAGCGAAAGGGAGTAACCTTTCGGGGTTTCGGGGCTCATTCCTTTTATGAAAGAAACAGCTATTCTGGCCGCGATGGTTGTTCTCTTTGCGTATGGGGCGGTGGTGGCTCTCTTTGCGGGGCTTTTTCGTTCCCATCCTTCAACGGCCTCGATGGACTCGACGCTGGAACGGCGCGATTCCCTCGATTCGCAGTGGGGCGGCCCAGCCAAGGGCATCGGGCCTAAAAGCGCCTATTGGACGGTCAAATCGGGATTTTCCGCCAAAGCCGATCCGGAGGTTTCGCCGCACAGAACCGGGCTCTGAGTTTTCGGGTGTCCCTCTGTTTATGGCAAGGTTTCTGGCGGTGGTTTTCGTTTTAGCGGGATGCTGCTTTCTTTGTTCCTGCGCCACCTATCAATGGTGATGCTATTGATGATCGCGGCGTAGAGCGCCGATCCCCGGGGCGGGAAAAGGTTACCGCTTTTATCTACTTATTTTTGCGTGGAAGGCGGTGACTTTTTTCGCCGGTCCGCATCTTTCTGAATAGGAATGCGGTGACGGGCATTGCGTCGATGTCGGCGCCGTTTGCGAGTTCGCCGCCTCCATCCGAACAACCCGATTTTCCTCTATGATCATCAGCGACCGCTATCGATATCTCTTTATTCAGAATGAAGGCACCGGCTCCTCTTCGTTGGGGGAGGAGCTTAAAAGGCATTATGACGGGAGGGATCTGTTGTGGAAACATGCCCAGCTCCGCGATTTCGAAAAGGTCGCCACGCCCGAACAGAGGCAATATTTCGTGATCGCGGGGGTCCGGAATCCCCTCGACCGGATGGTGACGGTCTATCTCCGGATGAAGGGCGAGTCATTCCAGAAGCTGGAGAATGACGTCCGGCAGGCCCAGGCGGCCGGGGCGGTTTTCAAGGCCGATAATTTGGCGAGGCAGATCGAGAAGCGGCGGATCATCCAACAGGAAAATCTGACTTTTTCCGAGTACTTCCTCCGGTTCCTGAAGGGGGATGAGTGGAGGGAGCACAAGAAGCTCCGCCTGGAAGCGGCGGACTTTGTCTGCCGTTATGAGAATCTGCAGGAGGACTTCGCCCGTCTTTTGGGAATGATGGGGGTCGATCCGGTCCGCGCGGTTCCGAATTTGAATCCGACGCCGGAGAAGGACGATTTTCTTTCCTATTATCCGCCGGAGATCTGGAGGGATGTCATCCGGTACACCTATCGCTCGATGTCGGCGCTGGGCTACGCCTATCCCGGCGGGTGGATCGAGGGCAGCTCGTTCATGGCGCGGAAAAGGTACCGCCTCGATGCCCGTCCCCGGTCTCCGCTTTGTCTCCACGCGGTCTGATCTTAGGCGGGTCGGATCGGTTGTGGGCGGGAGGGGGAGGTGGTGACGACGGTGCGGCGGGGGGGCGAGGCGGCGCGGAACTGGCGGGTCCAGGCGGCGCGGAGGCGCTGCAGCTTGGTCTGGACGGTCTGGAATTCGAGGGAAAGGCGCGCGGCCTCGAGCCGGGCTGCCTGCAGCTCGGCCTGCGCGGTTTCACTGAGTTGGCGGAAGAGGGCGGGCGGGAGCGGGACGGCGCGGATGGTTTCGGCGGTTTGGGCGAGCAGGGAGAGCGCCTGCTGCCGGGCCGGGGCCGAGGTGTCAGAGGCTTCGGAGACTGCAAAGCCGAAGGTTCCCGCCTCGACCTCGCGCCGGACGGTCTCGGTGGTGGCGAGGTTTTCCTCGTCGTCCGGCCCGATGGAGGTGTGGGTGGGGCGGCAATCGGCGAGGGTGGGAGCGAAGCCGGTGAGGGCGGCGATCTCGCGGGCGGCGGAGGTCTGCAGCCCGGCGCTTTCGGCCAACTGGTCGGCGTCGAGGATCAGGTCGGCGGAGGCGAAGCCGGCCAGGTAGGAGGCGGTCTGGACCCGCAGGAAGATCTCGTAGAGCCGGGCGGGCGGCACGGTTTCGCAGAGGGCTTGGTAGCCGTTCATTTCCTGTTCGAAGTCGTCGCCCTGGATCTCGGGGATGCCGAAGCGGGAGGCGAGGGCGCCGAGGAAGGGATGGCGGCGGCCGCAGCCGACGATCATCAGGTAGGTGGCGGCGAAGTAGGGGTTGCGGTGCTTCCGCCATTGGTCGGCGATTGAGAGCCACTGCTTGTAGGGATCGCGGACGAGGACGAGGTGTTGCCCGCCGAGCCGCCGCTTGAGGAAGCCGATTCTCCCCATGGTCCGGGCGCAGCCGAAGACGGCCCGCCCGCCCCGCACCGAGGTGGAGGCCGAGGCGATCAGGGAGGCCAAGTAGGAAATTTCGGCCTCGCCGATTTCGTCCGGGGAGGAATCGGCGTCCCGCAGATAGGAGCGGAGGGCGAATGCCTCGCGATAGCCGGGGAGGCCCTTTTCGCCGGCCTGGCCGACCAGCGGGAGGTATTCGGTGAAATAGGGGCCGACCTCACGGGGATGGCGGGAGGCCCATTCCCGGGAGTTGAAGGAGGCGATCTTCGGCTGGGAGAGCTTGGCGCAATGCTCCCCGTGCGGTTCGTAGAAGCAGACGGCGGTGGGGAACTTCCGGAACTTCGCCCAAAGCCAGGTCTTGCAGGTACGCCAGCTGGAATGGATGAAGACGGGGCCGGCCGGCGGGGAGGGGCTATCGCTAGCGAGCTTGCCGCCGCCGTCGAGGGACATGTGCAGATTCCTGGGTTGCCATTGAATGGAACGACGCGCGTGGCCGGGAAAGGTTTCAGGGCACAGGAGTTCTTAGTTTAAGTTGTTATTATTGCTATCGCAAAGCGTGCGCGGGTCTATTGCTCGTCCGCCGGCAGGCGGACCATCGGGGGATCTAAGGGGGGCATGGCCCCCCTTACATCGTACAAGCTGCCCCCTTGCATCCCGGCCCGCCCGTAATCAGCCCGTTCGATCTGTTGATGACACGCGCCACCTGAATGCCTGCGCGATAGCGCACGTAGTTCCCAGGGGAAACTAATTCGCATGGCCGGGAGGCAAACCCAGGAGCCCGCTCTCCCGCGCCCGCGTCCGAGCGGGGGAAAGGGGCGCAGCCCTAAAAGCGGCACCGATGGAGGCATCAAACGGAACGCGCTCTATGGCGCGGGATGGTTGGTGACCAATCCATAGACGACCAGTCCGGCGCCGATCAGGGGGAGGGGGGCGAAGGCGAGGCGGATCCAGGGGCCGGCGAAGTATTGGGTCAGGGTCGCCCCGATCTGGGCGCCGATCGCCGCGCCGGTGTTCATGACCAGGGCGATGAGGATATCGACGTTGCCCTTCAGGGCGTGGCGGAAGGCGCCGTAGCCCGCCGAGATGATGACCTCGAAGAGATCGGTCCCGATGGCGATGTGGGTGGGGATGCCGAGGAGGTAGACCATCGAGGGCATCCGGATGTAGCCCGCGCCGCCGCCGAGGAAGCCGCTGAAGACGCCCCCGACGTAGGAGACCGCCAGGATCGCCCAGAGCGAGATGGAGGCGATGCCCGAATTGGGGAGGCTGACCATCGGCGCGAGCCGGATGCTCTGGACCCAGCGGGAGAGGCCCCGGAAGGCGGAAGCGTCCTTTTTCCCGTGGGCGGGAGCGCCGCCGCCCTTTCCGGTCCGCTTCATGTGGAGGGTCTTCCAGCTTTCGATCGCCATGCCCGCCGACATCACCAGGAGGACGGCGATGGTGACGCCGCCGACGACCTGGTTGACCTCGGCCCGTTTCTTGAGGACCTCGATGATCTGGACGCCGGTTTCGGAGCCGGTGATGGTCCCGAAGACCATGATGGAGGCGAGCCGGAAATCGATGTTCCCCAGCAGGCCGTGCTTGCGGGCGGCGACGATCGACTTGCCGACGATGTGGGTCAGGTCGGTGCCGACGACGAAGTTCATCGGCAGCCCCGCCGCGAAGAGGGCGGGACCGGCGATGAAGCTGCCGCCGACGCCGAAGAAGCCGCCGAGGACGCCGATGAGGAAGCCGATGACGATGAGGTAGACCGCCGAGATGTCGACGTTGGAGATGGCGAAGTGCATCTGGCGCGGCTAGTGCAGGCGGCGGCCGATGAAGCCGACCATCCAGCGGGTGAGGGCCTCGAGCCCGGCGGCCTGCCCGACCATCAGCGCCAGGGCGACGGTGGCGTAGACGGGGCGGGAGCCGTCGAAGAGGCGCTTGAGCGAGGCCCCGGCGAAATGGAGGACAGCCCAGAAATAGAGGAAGACGAGGACGCTGTAGATGACCAGCTCGATGAGGAACGACTGGAGGGTTTTGGTGTCGGCCCGTTTCATGGCATCCGGATCACGCGATCAATCTAGTCCCTCCGGCGAGGAACACAAATGGGGAGGGGTGGGCAGACCGGGGCTCGAACCCGGAACCAAGTGCTTAAAAGGCACCTGCTCTACCATTGAGCTATCTGCCCGGTACCAGCCGATGATACTACGCGGGATTTCTGCCGGGCGGCAAACCAAAATGGATCGTGGCCGGGCGGGTGGTTTTCAGGTCGTGGGATCACCGAGGGCATTTGCTGAAAGAGTTTAGCCGGGTTCGTTTCGAAGAACCGGGAGTAGGCTTGCGATTGCTTTTGACGCCAGTTAGGCTGATGCGATGACCCAGCGTCCGGCCCTTGTTTTGCCCTGGAGCCGGTTCTCCCCCGGCCTGCGACGGGCGCTCCTTTTCTGTCTGATGAGCGGGGTCACGATCGGGCTTTGCCTGCTGACGGTCCCTCCGACGACGGTCACCGTGGCGGGGGTGGTGATGGATCTCCCTTACCGGCTGGGGGATTGGTGGGGAATGGCCCAGGAGATGTCGCCCGCCGAGAAACACATCCTCCCCGAGGACACTTCCCTGGTGCGGAAGAGCTATGAATCGGCCTCCGGCGATAATATCATCTGTTCGATCGTACTGGCGGGAGCGGAGAAGCGGAGCATCCACCGTCCCGAGATCTGCCTGCCCTCCCAGGGTTGGACGATCCGTTCCAGCGAGGTGATCCCGATCCCGCTCCGGTCCGGGCGTGTCCTGGAGGCGACGAATCTAACCTTGAGCCGTCCCCAGCGCATGTCCGACGGGACGCAGAAGGAGATCCTCGCCTATTATCTTTATTGGTTCGTCGGAGACGGGGAGAGCACGCCTTACCATTGGCGGCGGATCTGGCTCACCAGCTGGGACCGGGTGGTCCATCACCGCAATCACCGCTGGGCCTACGTGATTGTGAACGCGGTGATTTCCGGCAGTGTGGACCCCGATGGAAAGACCGCCCCGGAGACCCTGGCGATGATGAAGGCGTTCACTGCCGACATCGTTCCCAGTTTTCAGATTTCCGAAGGGGCGGTCCCGGAGACCGGCGCCGCCGCGCCCTAGTCCTTGTCATCACCAACCTTGGGGAGAGCGTGCATTCATTGATTAAAAGATATCGGAGCCAGCTGCGGGCATTGCGTTTCCTGGCCTACCGTCTGGCCGATCCCCTCGACGCGGCGTGGCGGCGCTGGAACCACATGTCGCAGTATCCCCCGATTTCCCTGCGGCGGCATGTGAGCCATCTCGGCTCGCTCGACGGCCACGGCATGGAGTTCGCCGCTCTGCTCAAGCTGCCGGCCGGGCTGAAGAACGGCTCCCGCCTGCTCGACATCCACCGGCCCTCGATCGATTGGGCCCGGAAGGCGATCTCGTCCGGTTCCCCCCAATACGAATTCGTCCACGCCGACATCCACAACCCGGAATATTGGCCCCAGGGTCAATCGACCGCCGCCGATTTCCTGAAGACCCTCCCCCCGGGGGGGCCTTCGACGTGGTGTTGGCCAAGAGCCTCTTCACCCATCTCCTGCCCGATGAGTTCAATCTCTACCTGCAGGTCGTGGCCGACAGCCTCGACGGGGAGGGTCGCGCTCTGCTGACCTTTTTCATTCTCGAGGAGGCTGGGACTCCCGCCGCCGCGCCCACCGCCTTCCAATTCACCAAGCCGGCCCCCGATTCGGTCTGCGCCTACCGTTACCTGCATGCTCCCACGGCGGCGGTCGCCTATGAGCCTGGTTACGTGCAATCGTCCCTGGCCCGGCATGGGCTGGAAAGCGTCGCCCTTTATCCGGGAGGATGGAAGGGGGCTCCGGACGCTCTCTCCTTCCAGGATATCGTGGTGGTGCGGCGCGCTGCGTTTTAGCCCGCGAGGAAGGGACAAAAGGCAGGACAGTTTAGACCAAAGACGTGTGCCGATCAGGAGGAAAAGGTGCTCTCGATCCAGCTCTGGACGATGCCATTGGCGGGTTCGGGGAGGGGGGCGTTCTTCTGCAACAGACGGATTTTCTCCACGAACTCTTCCGCCACGTCGGACCTCACTTCCTTCATTTTCCGCAAGGTCTGGGCGAGCAGAAGCCTCACGGTGGTGTTGGAGGGATGGTTCAGGCAAAGCTGGATATTCCCGTTTAGAATCTCCCGCTCTCCGTTGAGCGAACCGCTCCCGACATCCTTCATCGCATTGATGGAAACGGCCAAGGCCTGCTCCAGGCGTAGCAGGTAATAAGGAAAATCCGCCCCCTCCGGAACTTGATAATAAAGCGGTGCTGGCACTGAAGAAATGTCGGCCTCCCTCTGGAGAAATCCGCTCAGATCGACGAACAGCCTCTTCAAGGCGGCGCCCGGCCGCGCCGGATCCACGGGAGCTTCTGCATGCCCCAGCAGACTTCGATCGATGGTCCGATAGAGGCTCAACTCCAGGACCCAGGGCGTCGTCTTTGTCCGAAGATGGGTGACGGCGACATAGTCGGCTGCCGGTTCCGATTGCCGCGCGCCGTCGCACGCCGCCCCGGCCTCCCAAGCCACGCCTCCCAAGACAAATCCTCCCCCGCCGGAGGCGACCCAGGGAACCAGCACCTTGCCCGAGGCTTCCGTTCGCCAATGGACCTGCTCGGAGAGGAATAGCGGGACCATCCGGCTCAATCGCCCGGGCGTGTCGCTGAGCTGCTGCCTGGCCTGGGAATGCGGCATTTCGGCGGTGCTTCCCAGGAAGCAAACCGTCGGCTGCCCGGAATCTTTTGCGGGAAATAATTCCGCGGCGGGCGACTCGTCCCGCAACCAGACGGGCCCCTTGATCGAAAGCATTCCTATTTGGAGCGGTACCGGAGCGGGGTTCTCCAGATCGATCTTGGCCTTGGCGATTTCGGTATCCCAAAAGCCGAGGTTTTGTTGCCAGTCGGGTCTCTTCAGGGCGTAAAGCCGGTTGAGAATCTGCTGGGCGGCTTCGATTCGACCCAAGTCGAGGTTTGCCTTGATGAGGTTGTTTCCGGCTTGGATTCCATGTTCCAACGGAATGAAATGCGGTTCGCACAAGCGCAGGATTTCCGGCAGATGTCCCTTGTTTCCCAAGTCCCCGCTCATCTGCATCAGCAGGTCCGCAGGCACGGGCCGGGGCGCATGGGAGAGGCTTTCGTCATAGAGGGAAACAGCTTCTTCCAGGCGTTCCCCTTCGAGGGCGGCCCGCGCCAGCCAAAGTTGCGCCCGCCAGCTTCCAGGGAGGCCCGCCACCCGGCGCAGCGCGTCTAATCCGGCCTCCTTCCCCTGCCTTTCCCGGTGGATGACCTCGTACCAACCCATGCTGTTGGCTTGGTTGGGATCGGCCTGAAGGCCCCGCCAAAGGATTTCCTCGGCCTGGGCGTGGTCCCCGCGTTTCGCGTGGACCTTGGCCAGATTCGTGAGGATCGTTCCCTCCTCGCCGTACTCGGAAAGGTATTTCGAGAGGACGCCTTCGGCCTCGTCCAAACGCCCCTCCTCCATGAGAACGATGCCCCAAATGCAGGCCGCCCGATCGTGGCGAGGGTCGATGGAGTAGAGATGTTCCGTCGCTGGGACGATGTCGGATCGAAACCCGTCCTGAAGCGCCGAGACGATGAAAAAATAAAGTTCTTCCGGGTTGTTCCACGCCTTTTGGAGGGTGCTGCCCAATACCGATTCGCGCCAGTTTTGACGTGTGATGTACGCCTCCCGTCCATACTGATCGTAGATTCGGATCATGTTCGGATCCTGCGCCGGATCGACAGGAACAGGTGCGGGAGGCGGTGTGACTGATGGGGGGAGAGGACTGCCCTTTTTTCTGAAGATCTTCTGAAGAAATCCCATAGTCCTGTATCCCTTTGGTCCGAGCGATCGGCCTTTGGGGCCTTTAGAGCCTTAGCCTGCCGCAGAACGCCCTGAAATCCAGCCTATACGACGCCGAATGGACGCTTGGATGCGGAGGGGGAATGGAGAACAGGGAGGTGTTTCATTCCCTCCAGCCCTCCCCTCCAATACGGCGGGCGCCGGGCCGATTACGATTGCGCCCCATGAAAGTTCTCTTCCAGATGGCCGGCCGGTTCGCTCTCCTCGTCGCCGCGCTGCTCGTTCCCCCAGCCGCTCCCGCCCAGCAGCTCTTCACGAAGCCGATCACCTCGGATCTTCCGATGGGGGGACACAATATCTCCAATGCGGGAACGGTCTCCGCGACCACTCTCAACGGTTCCCTCGCATGGCCGAACCTCAGCGGCGTGCCGACCACCCTGGCCGGCTACGGAATCACGGACAACGTCACCGTGCAGGGGAACTCTTTCAATGGAAGCAACCAGCTGGTCGAGACCACGGGCGGCGGCGCCCTGCCCGCGCTTTCGGGCGCCGGGTTGACGGGGCTCCTTTGCTCGCAGCTCACCGGCGGCAGCGGCGCCTCCTATTTGTTCGAGGGCGATTCGATCACCTATGGCCAAAACCTTTCATCGCCCGCCACCCAATGTTTCCAGGCCGTCTTCGCCACGCTTCCCTTCGCCGCCGGGAACAGCGCGGTCCGCAACGATGCCGTGAGCGGATCGACCCTGGCGAACATCGCCAGCCGTTACGTGGCCAACGTCCAGCCGCACCGTCCGACCGCCAACGGCGGCGACGGCGGCGCCAAGGCCTATCTCATCCTGATGATCGGGATCAACGACGCTTTCACTGGGCGGACCGGGGCGCAGATGCTCTCTGATCTTACTGCTTATATCAATCAGGCGCGGACGGATGGATTCACCGTGGTGCTGGCGACGATTCTGCCCAGCTCCAACGCCCCCACGACCTATCCGGCCCAGGAGACCTACAACGAAGCGATCCGTGCGGGTCTGGTGCCCTACGATTTGCTGTGGGATGCGAATTCGGTGTTAACCGACCCCACCAACGCCGCCATCTTCAACGATGGGATTCACCCGACGGCGGCTGCTCACGCGCGCCTGGCCTGCAGCCTGCAGAGCGCCTTGATGACGCAGGGCGGAAATGTCGGCGCTCCAGCCGTTTACGGGACGGATCAAACGATCCTGGGGGTGTCGTATTCCAGCGGTGTAAACATTAATCAACCCGGCTCTGCTGCGGTCCTTGCGGCGATCAATTCATCCAGTTCCACTTCCGCGATTTTTGGGTTTGGGAACTCGGGAGCGACCCCGCAATTCCCTGTAATGGATTGGTATAATGGGGGCGTATTGCAATGGGCTGTCCAACTCGATTATCAAGAGCATTTTAAGATTTTTGACAGCACCACCGGCAGCAATGCGATCCAGTTTCTACAGGGAGGGGCAGCTCCCCGAGTGGTGATTGGGAACGGGACCGATGACGGGACCAACATTCTGCAGGTTGCGGGCACCGGCAAGTTCGCTTCCACCGTCACGGCGAACGGCGTCGCCTTCGGAACTCGCCTCTCTTCTTCTCCCTCAGTGCCCACCTATGGGATTGATTCCGGAGGAAATGGTTGGCTCCTCATGGAGTCAGTATCAAACCCAATTGCGTTGAATTACTGGAGCGGAAATCCGGTTGAAATCTGCCCCAACGGAGGCGCCGTTTCGATTGGCTCGGGTGGACTGACCGTGGGCTCTTTAATTAGCTCTACCGCAGGATTTTCGACAACCGTTCCTGGCACAAGTTTGACCGTCAAGAGCGGAACCAACGCCCTGGCCGGAACCGTCACCCTCTCTTCCGGCGCCGCGACCATCACCAGCTCGGCGATCGACGCCAACACCGTCATCGTCCTCTCGCTGAAGACCTCCAGCGGCACGCCGGGGACCTATATGCCCCGCGCCAACGTCGGCTCCGGCTCCGCCACCGTGGCGGGGCTCCCGACCGACAACTCGACCTACAACTGGATCGGGCTGAAAGTCAATTGACCTCCAGTCCGAAGGGAACCGGCCTCGGGGGGAGGCGCTTGCCGCGCTCTCGCGGCTAGTCTACGCTTGAGCGCGACAAGCTTTCATGGCCGCATCGCCCAAGAATCTCCTTTTCCTCTCGGCCTCGCCTGGTCTCGCCGTGCCGGGCAGCTATGGCGGAGGAGAGCATTTCGCGGTGGAATTCCTAACGGAGATGGCCCGTCGCGGCTGGGTGATGGCGCTGGCCTGTCCTCCCGCGTCGCCCCTGGGGTCCCATCCACTGCTGCAGGGCCAGGGTCTCCTGCGCCGGATTTTTCCGATCGATCTCACGGCGAAGATCTCCGCGCCGGTTCACTTCGCCGCCGTCCTTCTGCAATGGAGGGAGCTGGTCCGCTCCGACAACGCGCCCCTGCTCTACGGCAACGCCTTCGAAACACTCAAGTGGCTGGCCGCCGCCCGCTGCTTCCGCAAGGTCAAGACGGTCTGCCATCTCCATGAAAGCGAATACAGCCATTACGCCTCCCGTCGGGCTCGCTGGTTGTCCCCGGGAATCGATCGCTTTTTGGCGATCAGCGATACGGTCCGAAATGCCTATCTGGCGGGGTCCGGGATCGCGCCCGGGCGGGTGGAGGTGATCCCCAACGGAATCCCGTTCCGCGACGACCCGCTCGACAACGCGGCGGCGCGGGCCGAGCTCGGCATCGCCCCCGCCGCACCCTGGATTCTCATGGCGGGACGGACCGATCCGCTGAAGGGACAGGCGGTCCTTCTGAGGGCCGCACCCCAGATCCTGGCGCGTCATCCGGACACACGCTTCTCGGTGATCGGCGTCAGCCGGATCGGCGCGGAGGAAACGCGCCTCGGCACGGAGTGGGACCGCATCATCGAGGAGGCGGGCATTGGGCACGCCGTCAGCCTGTTGCCCTATCGCGCCGACGTGCGCCGCCTCATGCATGCGGCCGATATCGTGGCGGTGCCGTCGATTTCCGAAGGCTTCGGACGGACCGCCATCGAGGCGATGGCGGAAGGAACCGCCTTGGTGGCCTCACGGGTCGGCGGCCTGGCGGAAATCATAACCGACGGGGAAAATGGGCTGCTCTCCCCTCCCGATGATCCGGCAGCTCTCGCCGGAGCCATTCTCCGGCTGCTCGACGATCCCGGATTGCGGTGCCGTCTGGCCCTGGCGGGGCGGGAGACGGTGAACCGGAAATACTCAATCTCCGTCATGACCAATCGGATCGAAGGGGAACTGCTCCGAGTCCTAGAGGAACCAGGCGACCCTCCGGGTCAGACCCAGGCGTGAAGCATCAAGGGGTAATGCCGTCGCGCATATCCCTTCCAGCGGATCCGGTAGGCGGGATTGATCCGCCGAAGCCGCTTGGCGATTTCCTCGGCATGGGTCGGATCGTGATAGGTGGTAATAGCGATCCGCGGACGGTGGGCCGAAATGGTCTCGGCGGCTCCATCGAGGAAATCAAGCTCGGCCCCCTCCAGGTCGGCCTTGATGAAGTTGAACGGGAGGCTGAGCTGGGCCGAAGCGGCGTCGAGGGTTTCCACCTCGACCTGATAGCCTCCATCTCCTGAAGCGAGATGGGAGCCAAGGCTGTCGAGATGGAAGGAAGCTGTGCCGTTGCGGGCGCCTAAGGCATGGGGGACGATCGTGACGTTCCCGATTCCGGCAAAGGTCCGCGCGAGGGACTGGAGGAAGCGGGGGTTCGGCTCGAAGACGACCACCCTTTGGCAACGCTGGTGGTTGAGAAAAGAGAAAAGCCCCTCGGAGGCACCGCAATCGGCAACGACGTCGCCGGGTTCCAGCCGTGTCTCGGGAATGAGGTAATTGTGCCAGTGATCCGGCTCAATCTGTTCGACCAGGACGTATTTCAATCCGTCCAGCGTCATTTCCTTCGGCCAATAGAGGACTCCCGGGTGTCCCCGCAACCGGATCGCGCGAAAGCCGTCCTGTTCCTCGACCGATTCGATGAAGCGGCCTCCCCGCTTTCGCCAGGGGGTAGCGACGAGAAAGCGGAGAATGTCCGAGGCGGGGACATGGACGGCTTCCCCCTGCATTCGGGCTACGATCCAGCCGAGCGGCAGGCGAAAGCGATCCAGATCCATGACTTGGTCTAGCCGTTCGGTCTTATTCCCGCAATCCTCGACAGGATGAGCCGTTCGGCCTCGCTCCCGATCTGCTCGGGGGAAAAACCGAAGGCGATGTCGCAGGGGGCTGGAAATTGGCAGGGGCCGGTCACCGCGCCCATCCGGCGGCAGAGCGTGGACGGCACCGCCAGGGTTTTGCTCCAGGGGCCGCGCGGTCCCCAGGTCAGGTGATGGTTGGCATGGGGGCACTGGAGGGCCAGGGTCGGCACGCCGAGCGCGGCGGCGAGATGGACGACGCCGCTCGATCCCCCGATCACCAAGTCGGCCTGGCTGCACGCCGCCATCAATTCCCGCAGGTTCAACGCGCCGACCAGCTCGGTGGAGATTCCGGGCGGGGGCGGCAGGCCAGCCCCTTCCAGCTCGGAACGCGTCCCGACGAGATAGACGCGGCGGCCACCCGCCGCTAGATGGCTGCAGAGGGCGAAGTAGGAGCGGGGACTCAGATTGGGCGCGGTGGAGACGGAGAATGCGTGGACGAAGATCTTGCCCGGCTCCCGCAAGGAGGGGAAACGGGCGAGGATGGCCGCGCGCTCCTCCTCTCCGACGTAGAGCCGGGGGCAGCTATCCGCAGTGACGGCGCCAAGTTTCTCCGCCACCGAGAGGAAGAGATCGCTCATGTGCCGGCCTTCCACATGGTTCTTGCGCAGGACGCAGGCGTGGCCCAGGAGCAGCGCGCTGAAGGTCCCCCCCAATTGGGCGACGTGGGGGACGCGGTTGAGGGCCAGGATCCAGTTCCAGCCTTCCTCGCTGGGGTAGAGGATCGCCGCCCTTTGGTAGGGACCGGATGCCCGCACGCTTTCGAAGGTCGATCTCCAGGAAGGCCGCTGGCTGCACTGGTGGCCGTACCAGGGGAGACGGATGATCCGGTCGAGGTGCGGATCGCGCTCGACCACTGCCGCGCTCCGATCGTCGGTCAGAAGGTGGAGCGGCTGGTCGGGGAACGTTTCCTTGAAGGCCCTGAAGACGGGGGTGGCGACGACGAGATCGCCTAGTTTCTCGGGCCGGACAATAAGATTGGCGGGGGCCTTAGGAGGCATGGGCATCCCAGGTTTTTCCCGCCAGCGGCAGGAGCTGGCGCCCGTATTTCATTTGCCCCATGAAGCAGGTTAACCGTCCACCACCGCCGAAAACAAATCTTTAAGAAAGGGGCGCGGACCGATGAAGATCCCGCCAGCACCAGAGGCAGACGAACCATCCGTTGTAGAGACATTGGGCCAGAAGCGGTGCGCAGATCATCGCCCCCAGCCCCAGCCATTTTCCCAACCCCCAGGCCAGGACCAGGGCCAGCGCCCCGTTGAGGAGCTTCGATTTCACGAAGGGAAATTGGTTGCCGCTTTGCACGATGGAGGCGACGGCATTGACGAAGAGATCGACCGCGCCCACCGCCAGGACGAGGGCAAGCAGCCGGGGTTCGAGGAAGTTGGTCCGGGTCCCCAAGAGGCGGAGGAAGAGCGGCGCCCAGGCCCACGCGACGATGCAGAGCACGGCATAGGAGAGGGTTTGCAGGGCCAACCGTTCCGCGGCGAGCTTGCGGATCTCGGCCAGCCGTCCCTGCACGTAAAGGGTGGAAATAACGGGGTACTTCACCAACACCCAGGTATTAGCCAAACCGTAAGCCATGGCGGCCAACTGGACGCTCAAGGCGTAACGGGCGGTGGTTTCCAATCCGAAAAGCTGCCCGCAAATCAAGATCGCGGCGGAGGCCGATGCGAGATACATGCCCAACCCCATCAGGCCGCCGCGCCAGGTCATCGGCCAGAGGTGGCGCCATTGGATCGGCAGCGGGACTTCCTGCCGATCGATCGGGCAATGCTGCAGGAAGAGGGCGCGCGATCGCAACCGCTGGCAGAAGTTCATGCCGATCTGCCCCAGGACCAACCCGAAGATATCCCAGTGCACCAGGAGACCCAGCAGGATGATAAGATAGTTGAGAGCGATGCCTCCCAGAGTCGCCTTTTGAAAATCCTGCACCCGGTTGATGCCGAAGAGGAGGCCGGTCCAGAAAAACCCCACCATCGACCAGGCGGTGCCGAAGGTATAGATCCAAAAGGCGATCTGATTGCGCGGCTGGGAAAAAGCGGCGCCATAGGTGTGCCGCAACCAGAGATATCCTCCCAGGCCCATGGCCAGAAAGATGACCAGGGCGAAAACGCGATAGAGGCGGTCCGCCATCCGCACCAGGCCGGCGATGCCGGCCCGATGAATGCCCTCCTCCTGCCGGCTGGGACTGAAGGCCCCCAAGCCGGGCAGCTCCCGAAATCCCGCCATGTAATAGCTGGCGAAGCGGGAGATGACGGGGGCGAATCCCAATTCGATCATACTGCACAACGTCGCGATTCCCATGTAGACATACCAGAGGCCGACTTCCGCGGTGGGCAGCCGCTTCAAGACCAAGGGGAGAACGAGGACGAATCCGGCGGTCCGCAGGACGGTGACCAGGCTGGTCCAGAAGACGCCGGTGGAGGTGAGCCGCTTCGCCAAGGCCCCGAGGGTGACGTCGCTCATGCCCTTGGACTTAAAGGCCAAAATCCCGGAAAGACAATCGCGATCTGGCGGTGCCGCGCTGTGGACAGGCTCCAGGGTGTACGGACTGAATGCCGATTGGCCCTGATCCGAAAACGGCTTGTGCAACGGCCTCTTCCCGAACAAACTCCCCGCTTCCAGATGAAGAAAGCATTTATTACCGGCATCACCGGGCAGGACGGGTCGTACTTGGCGGAACTGCTGTTGGCGAAGGGCTATGAGGTCCACGGCCTGATCCGGCGGGCCAGCACTTTTAATACCTCCCGGCTCGAGGGAATCTACACCGACCCCCACCAGAACAGCAACCATCTGCAGCTTCACTACGGCGACCTCAGCGACGCCAGCTCCCTCGCCCGCCTGCTGACCAAGATCGCTCCCGAAGAAATCTACAACCTGGCCGCCCAGAGCCACGTCCGGGTCAGCTTCGACACTCCCGAATACACTGCCGACATCACCGGCTCCGGCACTGTCCGCCTGCTCGAGGCGATCCGCGAGGCCGGCATCAAGCCCCGCTTCTACCAGGCCTCCTCCAGCGAGATGTACGGCCTGGTCCAGGAAGTCCCGCAGAAGGAGACCACCCCCTTCTATCCCCGCAGCCCCTACGGCTGCGCCAAGGTCTTCTCCTACTGGCTGACGGTGAACTACCGCGAGTCCTACGGCCTCCATGCCAGCAACGGCATCCTCTTCAACCACGAATCGCCGCGCCGGGGCGAGACCTTCGTCACCCGCAAGATCACCCGCGCCGTCGCCGCGATCAAGCTCGGTCTCCAGGACAAGCTCTTCCTCGGCAATCTCGACGCCAAGCGGGACTGGGGCTATGCCAAGGAATACGTCGAGGCGATGTGGCTGATGCTCCAGCAGGATCAGCCCGACGACTACGTCATCGCCACCGGCGAGACCCACACCGTCCGCGAGTTCCTCGAGGTTGCCTTCGCCCATGCCGGGCTCTCCTGGGAAAAGCATGTCGAGATCGATCCCCGCTACTTCCGTCCCGCCGAGGTCGAGCTCCTCATCGGCGACGCCTCCAAGGCGAAGCAGAAGCTCGGCTGGGAACCGAAGGTCAAATTCCACGAGCTGACCCAATTGATGGTCGATGCGGATCTCGAGCGGCTCCGCAACCAGCTCTCCGGCAAGGTCGAAGCCGTCGGGGAGCGTTGAGCGCGGCCTGTCCGCGCCCAGCCATTCCCATGCCTATGCCCCGGGCTCTCATCACCGGCGTCACCGGCCAGGACGGCTCCTACCTGAGCGAGCTCCTGCTGGAAAAGGGCTATGAGGTCCACGGCGTCGTCCGCCGCACCAGCACCCTGGAGCGCTCCCGCCTGGCCCACCTCCACCGCGATCCCGAAGTCTACAACCGGCGGCTCTTCCTCCACTACGCCGATCTCGACGATCCCACTCCGCTCCGCCGCCTCCTGCTCCGGATCGCGCCGGACGAGATCTACCACCTGGCGGGCCAGAGCCATGTCGGCCTCAGCTTCGAAATCCCCGAATCGACCTGCGACCAGACCGCCATCGGCACCCTCCGGCTCCTCGAGATCGTCCGCGACCTGCCCGTTCGGCCCCGGCTCTACCACGCCTCCTCCAGCGAGGTCTTCGGGCGGCCGGAGCTCACTCCGCAGGACGAGCGGACCGCCTTCCTCCCCAGCTCCCCCTATGGCTGCGCCAAGGCCTTCGCCACCCAGCTCGTCCGGGTCTACCGCGATTCGTTCGGCCTCTATGCCTGCAACGGGATCATGTACAACCACGAGTCGCCCCGGCGCGGGGAGAACTTCGTCACCCGGAAAGTCTGTCGCGCCGCCGCCGCGATCAAGCTCGGCTTCCAGGACAAGCTCCCGCTCGGCAACCTCGACGCCCGGCGCGACTGGGGCTATGCCCCCGATTACGTCCGGGGCATGTGGCTCACTCTCCAGCAGCCGGAGGCGGGCGACTACGTCTTCGCTACCGGGGCCACCCACACCATCCGGGAATTGGCCGCCGCCGCCTTCGAGGCCGTCGGCCTCGACTGGGAGACTCATGTCACCGTCAATCCCGATCTCCTCCGCCCCAGCGAACCCGACCGCCTGGTCGGCAACCCCGCCAAGGCCCGCGCCCGCCTCGGGTGGGAGCCTTCGATCGATTTTGCCGCAATGATTCGGGCCATGACTTTGGCGGAGCTTGAGGCGTTGCGGACGGCTGCTGGTTGAAAAAAAGGCACTCTGTCTGTGGCTGGAGCGTCTTGCATTGGAATGGAAACGATTTTGCGCCTCTGGTTCCGGCTTCGGAGGGGGGGATGGTCGCCGAGTCTGGGTCTATTCTACCACGCGGACGCGAGGAGCGCGGGAGAGCGGGCTCCTGGGTTTGCCTCCCGGCCATGCGAATTAGTTTCCCCTGGGAACTACGTGCGCTATCGCGCAGGCATTCAGGTGGCGCGTATCAAGAGCAGATCGAACGCGCTGACCACAGGGCGGGCCGGGATGCACGGGGGCAAAGCAGTTGGGAACGACGCAAAGGGGCTGCGCCCCCTTGGACCCCCTCAGAGTCGATTCGCCACCTCTATGGGAGCGACGTCTTCCGCTTGCTTGGCTTAAAAACGATCTAATTCGTTGATTTGGATTGCACTTGCGAATCTTTTACCTTACTAAAAGTAAAAACAGCAGCCCAATGAGGCGGGGACTTTTACTTTTCATTTCAGAACCGCTTTCCCGCATGGTGGGAATAGTGGGATTGCTCGGCCTCCTCGCAGGCGTGCCCGCCCTCGCGCAGACGGCCGATTCCCCGGCGGACGCGGCGCCCGCCACGACGGTCTCCACCCCTCCGGCCGCCGATCTCCCCCACGTCATGGTCGACGATCCCGACCACGGCAACATGGCCGCCCCCCGGCTCGCCCCGCCGACCGCTCCCGCCATCGACCAGCGCCCCACCTACACGCTGCGCGAGTGCATCGACCTCGCCCTCCGCCAGAATCCCGACCTGCTGATCGCCAAGAAGAACATCGAGGCCGCCGACGGCGGAATCATCGCGGCCCGCGCCGCCTTCCTCCCCCAGCTGCAGAGCAATGGCGTCTTGGAACGGCTCCAGCAGGGCTTCGGCACCATCCAGCCCCAGGACCCCGACCAGCGGCCCGATCAATATTACGTCACCGTCCAGGTCACCGAGGAGCTCTACACCGGCGGCGCCAACAGCAACCGGATGAAGATCGCCCGGCTGGCCAAGTCGACGCAGATGCTCAACTACCAGACCGCGATCGACACTGTGATCCTCAACGTCCGCCTCGCCTACTACGCGGTGCTCCTGGCGCAGGCCAACATCGAGGTCCGCACCCAGGCGGTCGACCTCCTCTCCCGCCAGGCCGACGCCGAGCAGAACAAGCTCACCACCGGCCTGACCAGCCGCACCAGCGTCCTCCGCGCCCAGGTCTCGCGGGCCAACGAACTGCCCGCCCTGCTGGCCGCCAAGAACGATCTCCTCAACGGCTACGTCACGCTCAGCCAGCTCCTCGATATTCCTTATAGGCCGGGGAGCAACGATCCCCCCTTCCAGGTCACCGGCTCCCTCGGCTATTCCCCGCACAAGTACAATCTGGCCGACCTCCTCGACAAGGCCGACGCCGCCCGCCCCGAGCTCAAGGCCGCCGCCAACGCCATTGAGACCGAGGAAAAGCAGCTCATCGTCGATCGCAGCGCCCTTCTCCCCCACATCGACGCCTTCGCCGGCTACGATGTCACCAGCGAAGCGAGCGAATCGGCGCTTCACAGCTACGAGGACGGCTACACCGTCGGCCTCTCGGGCACCTGGCAGATCTTCGACGGCTTCCAGGCGGCCGGCCACATGAAGGCGACCAAGGCGCGGATGCAGGCGGCCATCGCCACCCGCGACCAGACCCGCCTGCAGATCGAGGCCTCCGTCCGGCAGGCCTACAACCAGCTCGACGAAGCTGCCTCGACCGTCGAATCCCAGGACCAGAACGTCACCCTCGCCCGCGAGAGCTACGTCCTCCAAAACGCCAGCTATGACGCCGGCCTCGCCACCCAGCTCGACGCGTTGCAGGGCCAGGTCGATCTCACCACCGCCCAGACCACCGAGTTCCAGGCCCGCTACGACTACCTCGCCGCCACCGCCCAGCTTCAGCGCGCGCTCTCCGGCCAGTTCGAGATCGTCAACGACACCCTTCCGCCGAGCGCCCCCTCGGTCCAGCCCCTCCCCGCCGATACCACCCAGAAGAAGGACATGGGCCCGGGCGATACCGGGGCTTCGGGCTCTGGCGCCGCCCCCTCCTTCCCGCCGCCCGCCGCGCCGGTCCCCGCCAGCCCCTCGACTCCCTCGATGGTGCCGGTCACGCCGACCGAATCGATGCAGCCCGGGAATCCCGGGCCGCTCCCCCCGCTCCCGGTCCCCTCGCCGCTCGCGCCCCCCGGCGCCGCTCCCTATCCCAGCGCGATTCCCAACAATCCCAATCCCGCCCAATCGAGGATTCCATGAGGTCCCACCGCACCTTCGGGTCGGCGGCGCTGATCGCCTGCTTCCTGGGATGGAGTCCGCTCCCCTTGCACGCCGCCGATGCCGCCGCTCCGGCTTCGGCGGACACTCCCGCCGACCCCTCTGCCGCCCCCACTCCCCCGCCCCCCGCCGACGGGATCTCCCTGCAGCTCTGCTACCAGGAAGCGATCGCCAACGATCCGGCGATCCGCGTCGCCCGTGCCAATTTCGAGCAGGCGCTCGGCCAGAAAATCATCCTCCAGGCCGTGGCATTGCCCAACCTCAGCGGCGGCGTCGACGGCGGCGACCAGGGTCCCCGCGACAATACCCTCAACCCTCACAAGCATCTCTTCGTCCTGGTGACCGGCTCCTTCAGCCAGCCGCTCTTCAACATCGCCATCCCCTCCTCCTTCCGCCTCGGCCGGATCGAGGTGGCCATCGCCGAACAGCAGTTCAACCAGAGCGTCACCAGCGAGCTCTACCAGCTCCGCCTCTCCTTCTATAACGCGCTGACCGCCCGCTCCAACGTCGAGGTCCAGGAAAGCCTGCAGAAAAGCCTCCAGGCCAACCTGCAGGCGACCCAGAACCAACTCTCGGTCGGCAAGGTGAGCCATGGCGCGGTCAACCAGGCCTATGTCCAGTTCCTGGCCATCGCTCCCGGCTTGGCCAGCGCGCGGAGCGCCTACCGCCAGGCCCGGATCGAGCTGGCGCAGCGCCTGGGGCGCGATCTCGGCTCTTCCGTCGCCGTCAATGGCGATCCCGACGCGAATCTCCCCGATCCCGTCGGCACCCTCGACGGTGATCCGCTCACCCTCGACATCGAGAAGGAGGCCGCCTACGCCCTCGCCCACCGGGCCGATCTGGCCGCCCTCCGCCTGATGGTCGAGGGCGCGCAGCAGGAAAAGAACCTCGCCTTGGCGCCCCAATATCCGGTCATCTCCCTCGTCGCGAACCTCCAGTTCATCCCGCAGGACGCCGTCCACAAGAGCGGCACCCTGTCCCAGGAGGGTTCCCTCAACGAGGCCACCCAGATTCTCTACGGCCTCTCCGGCAGTTGGCAGGTGACCGACGGCGGCCTGGCCAAGGCCAATGCCTCCCAGGTCGAGGCGCAGAAGGAGAGCTACCAGATCGATCTCAAGCAGCTCGAGGATACCGTCCCGCTCCAGCTCCGGCAGATCGACGGCCTGCTCAAGCAGGCCGCCGCCCAGCTCGAGAGCAGCCAGCAGAATGAGACGCTGGCGGAGGAGAACTTCCAGCAGGTCTCCACCCAGGTCGCCCAGGGCGATCTGCCGCAGCTTGATTTTCTCAATGCGCAGAGCAATCTCTTGCAAGCCCGCTTCAACCGCATCAATGCCCTGCTTGAAAACAACACCGCGATCGCGCAACTCGATTTCGTCACCGGCCGCTACCTCGAACTCCTCACGACCAACGCCGCCGGCCAGCCTCGGAAGTAACCTTCCGCCCCGCCTTCCCTCCGGCCTTTCCATGAAACAGCAATGAAACAGCTCTTCGCGCCCCTCACCCCCCTTCTCAACCGCCTGCCGAAGCAGGGGCGGATCCCCTCCCTGGTCATCATCACCGCCGCCCTTGCGCTCGGCGTCTGGTCCTACCTCAGCCGTCCGGCGGCCGAGCTCTATGAGGCCAAAAAAGGAACCGCCGTCGCCGCCATCTACGGCACCGTCCGGATCGAATGGACCTACTCGGTCCCTGTCCGCGCCCGCAACAACGGCTACATCCAGCTCGCCCCCGGCATCATCTCCGGCCAGGCCTCGATCGGCATGCGGGTGAAGAAGGACCAGCCGCTCGCCACCATCGTCGACGAGACCACCTCCCGCTCCCTCACCCAGGCCAAGATCGACCTGGAGGCCGCCCTGGCCAAGCAGCGGATCGGCCCCGCCGACACCAGCGTCCTCAGCTCCTCCCAGGACAACCTCGGCCGCACCCAAAAACTCTTCGCCATGGGCGGCGAATCGGAGGCCCAGCTCAACCAGGCCAAGGACGACGTGCAGAAAAACACCGACTTGGTGAACTCGGAAAAGATCGAGCTCGATAAGACCGTCGACACCTGCCAGCAGACCCTCAAGACCCTTCAGGACCAGCTCCTGCAGACCGACATCCGCTCCCCCATCGACGGCGTCCTCACCCAGATCTCCAACAACGACGGCGAGCTCGTCCAGGAGAACAGCACTGTCTTCGTCGTCGCCCAGGGCTCGACCTATGTCAGCGGCCAGGTCAACGAGGAGGACGTCGGCGAAATCCACGAGAAGATGGCGGCCCGGGTCCGGCTCTACTCGTTCCCCAACGACAACTTCACCGCCACCGTCTCCTCGGTCCTCCCCTATCCCGATCCGATGACCCAGCGCTACACCGTCACCCTCGCCCTCGACAATCCCCCGACCAACCTCATGGCCGGGATGACCGGGGAGATGAACGTCATCGTCGGCGAGCGGAGCGACGCCCTCCTCATTCCCACCCGCGCGCTCCTCGGCAGCCAGCCCAACGCCAGCGAGAACAAGGTCTACGTCGTCGACGGCGCCACCGTCACCCCCCGGATCGTCCAGACCGGCTATCACAGCCTCGAGACCACCGAGATCGTCGGCGGCCTCAGCGAGGGCGAGCGGGTGATTGTCTCCGACCTCGACCTCTTCAGTCCCGGCGAGCGCGTCCGGCCCCTCGTGATCAACCCGGACCACAAATAGGCCAGGCTCCCGCCGCCGCCAGCCCCCTTTTTTCCCCGCCGACGTGAAGCCCGCCCTCTACATCGCGCTCCGCTTCACCGCGGCGCGGAAGCGCGCCCTGGTCTTGAGCCTCTCCGGCGTCGTCCTCGGCGTCGCCTTCTTCATCTCCACCCAGGCCCAGACCGAGGGCTTCGAGCAGTTCTTCGTCCAGACCGTCCTCGGCACCTCCGGCGCCGTCGTGATCGGGGACCGTTTCCAGGCCCGTTATACCCCCCCCATTGCCGACAAGCCGGGCGCCAACACCATGGTCAGCGGGCAGCAGGCGCGCAAATACTACGACGGCATCGACAACCCCAACTTCCTCATGCGGGTGGTCGAGAACTACTCCGGTGTCATCGCCGTCGCCCCCGTCATCGAGGGGAACGTCACCGTCCGCACCGACTTCAAGGACGAGGTGATGAAACTCGACGGCATCGACATCAAGGCCCATCTCCGCGCCACCGCGCTGCGCGGCCAGGTCGTCTCCGGCTCGATCGAGCGCTTCGAGGCCAAGCCCCTCGGCCTCCTGCTCGGATCGATGCTCGCCGACTACCTCCAGGTCAAGGTCGGCGACATCCTCTACGTCACCGGCACCGAGGGGGACACCCGCGTCTTCACCGTCGAGGGAATTTTCCAGACCGGCATCAACATCATCGACGAGACCCGCGGCTACTGCCACGAGCAGGCCGCGCAGAGCATCATGAAGCGGCCCTTTGCCATCACCAGCGTCATCGTCCGGCTGCGCGACCCGGAGCGGGCCCCCTACTTCGCCAAGACCTTCGAGTCCCAGCTCAGCCACCAGGCGCGCAGCTGGCAGGAGCGGGAGTCCGGAAACCTGGCGATCTTCCGCACCCTCCGCCTCTCCGCCGCCATCACCGTCTCCCTGATCATCCTCCTGGCCGGCTTCGGCATCTTCAACATCCTCACCATGACCGTGCTCAACAAGGTCCGGGAAATCGCCATCCTCCGCTCGATGGGCTACCGCCGGGTCGATATCCAGAACATCTTCCTCTACCAGGGCCTGATCATCGCCACCATCGGCTCGATCATCGGCTGCGCGCTCGGCGCCCTCCTCACCTTCGGCATCTCACGGATCCCGATCAAGATCCGCGGCGTGATCCACGCCGATTACTTCGTGGTCGCCTGGTCGTGGCACCATTACGTGACGGCGGCGGTGATCGCCTTCGTCTCGGTCCTGGTCGCAAGTTACTTCCCCGCCCGCCGCGCCGCCCTCCTCCCGCCGGTCGAGACCCTGCGCGGTTCGGGTCAATAATGGCCAATCATTCCCGCCCGATGAAACCCTCCTTCGACGCCTCCCAACCGTGCCTGCAGGCCCGCCAGCTGGAGCGCTACCTCGGCTCCGAGGAATCGCGCGTCCACGTCCTGCGCGGCGTCTCCCTCACCCTCGAGCCGGGGACGGTCCACGCCATCGTCGGCCCCTCCGGCTGCGGCAAGAGCTCCCTCCTCTACATCCTCGGCCTCCTCGACAATCCCGATTCGGGCGAGCTCCTCATCGGCGGCGCGCCGGTCCTCTCGCTGGTCGACGAAGTCGCCTCGGCCAAGCGGACCGAACTGCTCGGCTTCGTCTTCCAGTTCCACTTCCTCCTGGAAGATTTCAGCGCCGAGGAAAACGTGATGATCCCGATGCGGCGGCTCGGCAAGCTGAGCGAAAAGGAGATGGGCGAGCGCGCCCGGCACCTCCTCGACGAAGTCGGCCTCGGCGCCAAGGCCAAGCGGCCCAGCCGCCACCTCTCCGGCGGCGAGCAGCAGCGCGTCGCCATCGCCCGCTCCCTGGCCAACGACCCCCTCGTCCTCCTCGCCGACGAACCGACCGGCAACCTTGACTCGATCAACTCCGACCGTGTCTTCGCCCTCCTCACCCGCGTGGTCCACAATCACCACAAATCGCTCCTCCTGGTCACCCACAATCCCGGCATCGCCGAAAAGTGCGACTGGGTCCACGAGATGAAGGACGGCCTCATCATGAAGACGACGGAGAACCGGCCCCACCCTCAGCCGAAGGCCAAGGCCTGAGCTCAGGGAACCGGCCCTCCGCCATGGACCTGTTGCGCCGTTTCCTCGCCGCCGCCTGGGAAAGCGCCCCTTTCCGGCGGCCCGCCTCGACCCGGAAATGCAGCGCTGCGCTCCTCCTGATCGCCCTCCTGGGATTCCTCGCCTTCCACTTCGACCACGCCGTCGCCGCGTTGACCCCCGGCGCGGGCGGCCCGCTCGCCCACCTCGCCGGAGAATTCAGCTATTGGGGTGATTTTCTTCCCGGCACCCTTCCGCTCACCTTCGGACTGATCGCGGCGGGCACCCTCTGGAAACGGGCCGCCTGGCAGCGGGCTGGACTGGCCGCGCTCCTCGCCGCCCTCCTGGCGGGCGGCGTCGTCAGCTCTTTCCGGGTCACCCTGGGCCGCCCCCGTCCCTTCGCCACCGCCTCCGAGGTCAGCGGCAAGATCGGCCACGTTCCCGCCCCGCTGATCGCCTTCGGCCCACCGGCGGGCCCGGATGAACTCGCCGATGGCTTTTACGGCCTGCAAAAGCCGATGCTCTTCCACGGCTTTCCTTCCGGCCATGCCTCCACGTCGATGGCCACCGCCGCGGCCCTTGCGGTGGCGCTCCCGCCGGTCGGTGCTGTTGCAGTGCTGGGAGCGTTCGGCGTCTGCTGGTCCCGTTTCTATCTGCAACGCCATTACCTCTCCGACCTCACGATTGGAGGCGGCGTTGGGATTGCGGTCGGGCTCTACTTTGGATTCGTGGCGCGCCGGTTGAATCGGGAATCATAGATCGAGCAGGGCCTCCGCGAAGCGTGCGCGGGTCTCTCCATTCGAGGCGCCCTGCCCTCCCCATCGACAAAAAAACGCCGCCCCGCAAAGCGGGACGGCGTTTTTTCAAACCGGCTGGCTGATTTCGACTTACTTGGTCGGAACGGTCGCGATGGTCTGGAGGATCCGGCTCGCGATCTTATACGGATCGCCGGCGGAATTCGGACGACGATCTTCGAGGTAGCCCTTGTAGCCGTCGTTGACGAAGCTGTGGGGGACGCGGATCGAGGCGCCGCGGTTGGCCACGCCGTAGTTGAACTTGTCGATCGACTGCGTCTCGTGGAGGCCGGTGAGACGGAGGTGATTGTCGGGTCCGTAGACGGCGATGTGCTCGTTCTTGTACTTGTCGAAAGCCGCCATCAGCTTCTCGAAGTAATCCTTCCCGCCGACTTCGCGCATGAACTTGGTCGAGAAGTTGGAGTGGAAGCCGGAACCGTTCCAGTCGCCGAGGATCGGCTTGCAATGGAAGTTCACGTCAACGCCGTATTTTTCGCAGAGACGAATCAGGAGGTAACGGGCGACCCAGAGTTCGTCGGCGGCGCGCTTGGAGCCTTTGCCGAAGATCTGGAATTCCCACTGGCCCTTGGCCACTTCGGCGTTGATGCCTTCATGGTTGAGGCCGGCATCGAGGCAGAGGTCGAGGTGGGTATCGACGATCTCGCGGGCGATGTCGCCGACGTTCGAGTAACCGACCGCCGTGTAGTAGGGACCCTGGGGAGCGGGATAACCGTCCTCGGGCCAGCCGAGCGGACGGCCGTTCTGGTAGAGGAAATATTCCTGCTCGAAACCGAACCAGGTATCGGGCTCGTCGAGGATGGTGGCGCGGGCGTTGGTCGAATGGGGGGTGCCGTCGGCGTGGTAAACCTCGCTCAGGACGATGACGCCGTTCTTCTTGGTCGGATCGGGATAGACCGCGACCGGCTTGAGCACGCAATCGGAGCTATGTCCTTCGGCCTGCCGGGTCGAGCTGCCGTCGAATCCCCACTTGGGAATCTGTTCCAGGGTGGGGAACTTGTCGAACTCCTTCATCAGGGTCTTGCCCCGGATATTGGCCACGGGGGTGTAACCGTCGAGCCAGATATATTCCAATTTATACTTCGCCATGTTTGTAGGTTGTAGTGGTTGTTTTAAGGCAAGACGACGGTTGCCCGGCGCTTGTCCGAATTTAGCCCATCGTAAAAGCAAATGCCGTTCCTACTTTCGTAAAAATCGAACTTTTTCTCATCCAAAAAATAAGAAATGGCAACCGCTTCAAATGAACAGGAAGTTTACCCAAACGCATCCGCGCTTGTCTCTCCCCCGATCGGGGGCAGGTTGTAATCTAACATGCTCCAAGTCAAGGATACGCTCCGATCCACCGTCCGCCTCAGCTATGAGGACAAAGTCTACAAAACCTTCCGGGGGCCGAAGGCGGAGGAGCGTTTCTCCAACGAGGTGAAGGTCTTGCGCCATCTGGAGGCCCGGGGCTGCCCCTTCGTCCCCCGCCTCCTGGAGGCCGATCCGACCCAGCTCCAGATCGTCACCACCAACTGCGGCAGCCATGTCGAGCACCTCGATGCCGAGCGGGCGGCTGAGATCTTCGCCGAGTTGGAGGCCTATGGCGTCCGCCACGACGATGCCGAAGCGCGGAACCTCACCTACCGGCAGGCCGACGGGCGGTTCTGCGTGATCGATTTCGAGTTCGCCACCTTGCTGCCCGAACCGCCCGCCCCACCCGTCCAGCCCTGATCCATGGAACAACCTCGCGTCGTCATTCCTTCGAAGGGGCTCCGCTGGTCCGGGCAGACGGACCGGGGGCGGGTGCGTACCAATAACGAGGATGCCTTTCTCGGCCTCCGTTTCGATGCCCAAGGGGCCGAGCATCTGGGCAAGACCGGCGAGGCGCTGCTCGGCACTACTGATTTCGTCTTTGCGGTCAGCGACGGGATGGGGGGCGCCCATGCGGGCGAATTCGCCAGCCGGATCACCATCGACAAGGTCACCCGGCTCCTTCCCCGTTCGTTTCGACAAACGGCGATCGGGCTCGAGGCGGGCTTCACCGAGGTGCTGGAAGAACTCTTCGACCAGATCCACCGCGCCCTCCTCTTCCTGGGCCGGAGCGACGAGGAGTGCTTCGGGATGGGCTCGACCCTCAGCCTCTGCTGGTTCACCCCCACCTGGATGTACTACGCCCACATCGGTGACACCCGCATCTACTACCTCCCCGCGAAACGGGAGCCGGGCACCCCCGCCCTCCGCCAGCTCACCCACGACGACACCCACGTCGGCTGGCTCCTCCGCAACCGCGAGATCACCGAATTCCAGGCCCGCAACCATCCCCGGCGCAACGTCCTGCAAAAAGCCCTCGGCGCGGGCAACCAATTCGTCGATCCCCAGGTCGGCGCCGTCGCCTATGAGCCCGGCGACCGTTTCCTCCTCTGCACCGACGGCCTCATCGACGGCCTCCATGATGAACGCCTGGCTGAGATCGTCCTCCATCCGCCGCAGGGTGGGGAAATTCCCAGCCCTGCCTACCGCCTGGTCGAAGCCGCCGTCGAAAACTCCGGCCGGGACAACACCACCGCGATGGTGGTCGAGATGGTCTGAATGGTTCAATCATTCGTTCGATGATCACCCTCGCCAACTTCAAGCATCGCCTGCGCTCGATCGGTTGGAAGGAGCTCCCTTCGACCGCGCTTGAGCCCTATTATCTCTATTATCACCGGCATTTCGACCGGCAGCGCATCGCCGAAGAATGGCCCGACCGGGACTTCGACCACGAGGTCCGCCACGATCTCCTGTCCTATCCCGATTATTGGCATGCCGAATGGGCCGTCCGGCTGGAGGAGCCCGCCGTCGTCGAACCGGCGCATGGCTCGGTGGTGCTGAGAGGCAACCGGGTCGCCCGGCAGCTGATGGCGATTCATGAAGGCGTCGTGGTCTCCCCCATGTACTTTCCCCTCTATGCGGGCCGCCTCTCCCGGGCCATCGACGTCGAGGAGGCAATCGTGCTGCGACATCATTACGGCGAGGACAATTACGCCCATTTTTATTATGACGTCGTCCCCAAGTTCCTGGCGATCGAGCGCTTCCCCGAATGGCGCTCCCTTCCCCTGATCGTCGGCAAAAAACAATTCGAAACCCGCTACTTCCAGAATCTCGTGCGCCGCGCGGGCTGGTCCGATCGCCGCTGGATCCTACAGGACGGCACCCCCATCCGGGTCCGGCGGCTCCACTGCGTGAAAGGCACCTCCTGCCATCGGGCCTGGGCGGAGGGAATCTGGCGGCTCTTCCGGCCGCCTCCGCCCGATTCCGCCTCGCAACGGCGGATTTACCTCAAGCGAAGCGAGCCGCGCCGCCGCTTGGCAAACCAGACGGAAGTGGAGGCGTTATTAAACCGGCTCGGGTTTGAAAGCGTCGATGCGGCCCGCCTCTCTCATGACGAACAGATGCGGCTATTCTCCGAAACGCGCCACCTCGTCGCGGAACACGGAGCGGGCATTGCCAATATACTCTTCCGGCAGGGAGCCCCCCTTTCCCTCCTCGAGCTATTCCCCGGCGACTACGTGAGCGCCGGTCTCTACGCCTGCTGCCGAGTGCTCGGTTACCAGTATGCGCGGTTGAGGGGGCCTCTTCAGGAGGGCGCCTACACGATCCCGCCCGACACCCTGAAACTCCAGGTCGAGGCCCTTCTTGCGTCTTAGTGGCACGGGAACCGAAGTCCCACATCACCGTTTCGTCACGGCATTCATAAAGCCCTCGGCGCGGGCAACCAATTCGTCGATCCCCAGGTCGGCGCCGTTGCCTATGAGCCGGGGGACCGCTTCCTCCTCTGCACGGACGGCCTCATCGATGGTCTCCATGATGAACGCCTGGCTGAGATCGTCCTCCATCCGCCGCAGGGTGGGGAAATTCCCAGCCCCGCCTACCGCCTGGTCGAAGCGGCGGTGGAGAACTCGGGGCGGGACAATACTACGGCGATGGTGGTCGAGATGGTGTAGCGAAAGCCTTACATCACCGTTCCGTCACGGCACTCGTACAACCATTCGAGATTCAGGTCTTCCCCCTGATGGGCGTCGATGAACTGCTGCACCCGCGCCGCTCTTGCAGGGTGACAAAGATGTCCCAAGCCATGCAGAGCATAGCTCTGACAGCGTTCGTCGTTCAGCTCTAAAATCGCGCAAAGCGTTTCAAAGAAGGTATCGAGCAGACTGCGTTCATCCGCTGCCAGGTCTGTGTAAGATTCTCTCCAACCCAGCACCATATCAAACCACATGGAAAAACAGTTCTCCATGACGGGAGCGTCGTGTCCGTCGACATAGTCGATGTAGGGCCGCCGCATCGACCGGATACAAATGAGGCGATCGGCCAGAGGAATGGTGGGTTTCCAAAGCAAATCCCCCAGCGCAAAGGCAGGTCCGATGATTGCCCAAATCCCCTGATTGAGCTGCGGCAACGAATACTTCTTTCCCAGCTCGGAAAATCCGTCGCAGAGGCGGGTCAGATATTCCACAATTTTCTCGGGCCGCGATACTTCGAGGATGTGCCCTTGTGGGCAAAAGGCATTGATGAAAAACTCGGGCTCTTTGGAAAACGGCTCTCTCTCCGCATCATCGGGATTCAACAATCGCTGCCCGAAGAAGTAATCGATCCACTCCTCATAGGAGAGCAGGGAGACATCAAAATCATTGGTAAGTTCCATACAATCAGATCGATGTTTTTCGCCCCCTAATTGCCCCAGTCCCCTTTACACCGCCTCCACCCCGATCGCCTCGCGCAACGGCGCGAGAATCCGCTCCGCGAAATCGGCCAGCTGTCCGCCCGCTTTCGCCTCGATGAGGAGGCGGACTTTGGGCTCGGTCCCCGAATAGCGGAGGAGGATGCGGCCTTTGCCGTCGAGCTCTTTCTCCACGGCGGCCATTGCTGCGGCGAGGCCGGGGATTTGCTCGAAGGGGAGCCGTTCCCGCACCGGCAGGTTGATCAGGGTCTGCGGATATTTTTGGAGGACGCGGCGCAGTTCGCAGAGCGGCTTGCCGGTCTCGCGAATGACTCGCAGGAGCTGGAGAGCGGTGAGGAGGCCGTCGCCGGTGGTGGCATGGCGCCGAAAAATGATATGGCCCGATTGCTCGCCGCCGAAATCGAGCTCATGCGCCGTCATCTCCTCCAACACCGCCCGGTCCCCCACCGCCGCCCGCCGCACCTTCCCGCCGTGGGCAGCCAGCAACTCGTCGAGCGCCAGATTGCTCATCACCGTGGCGACCAAGGTCGACTTGTTGAGCTCATGCTTCTCCAGCAAATGGAGGCCGATGATCGCCAGGACCTCGTCTCCGTCGAGCGCCACTCCCTTCCCGTCGCTGAAGACCACCCGGTCGGCGTCGCCGTCGTGGGAGATGCCGAGATCGGAGCCGGTCGCCAGCACCAGCCGCTCGATCACCTCGGGATAGGTGCTGCCGCAGTTCCGGTTGATGTTGGTTCCATCGGGCTGGTGATGGAAGACGACCACCTCGGCGCCGAGCGCCTGGAGGACGGCGGGCGTCGTCTCGCAGGCCGCGCCGTTGGCGGCGTCGACGGCGATCTTCAGCCCGTGCAATCCCTTCAGGCCGGAGGGGAACGCCGCCATCCACGCGGCCAGCATCGCCTCCTGGTACTTCTCGCGGGCGTCGGCCATCGGCACGATCCGCCCCAGGCCGCCGCCGACCGGCGCGGGCGGGCGGACCCGGTTGGGATTCGCCAGCGCCGCCTCGATCCGCGCCTCCAGCGCGTCGTCGCACTTCATTCCGTTGCCCTGGAAAATCTTCAGTCCGTTGTCGGGAAAGGGATTATGGGAGGCGCTGATCACCACCCCCGCCGCCGCACCCCGCGTCCGGGTGAGGAGGGCCACCGCCGGGGTCGGCACCACTCCGAGCAGTCCCACGTCGGCGCCCGCGCCCAGCAGGCCCGCCGTCAGCGCCGCCTCCAGCATCGGGCCCGAGAGCCGGGTGTCGCGCCCCACCAGCACCAGGGGCCGTTCCTCGCCGGTGCGGAACAACTCGGCGATCAGCCCGCCGAGCTCGAGCGCCAGCCGGGGCGTCACTGGCTCGCGATTGGCGACGCCACGGATGCCGTCGGTGCCGAAGAGCTTGGGGACGGGGGAGGAGGAGAGGGGAGTGGTCATGGAAACTCGCGGTCGATCTTACTTGGGATGGACCGCCGTCCCGCTGAGGATCTGGTCGAAGGTGCCGGGATCGATCTTCTCCTTGAGGTAGCCCCAGACGACGGTGGCGAAGAGGAAGGCGAGCAGCTTTTGACGCCAGTTGAGGAGGAAAAAATTGCGCATGAAAGGGGAGTCCGGTTCAGAGCAGGATCTTCGTCAGTTGGGCGCGGAGCTGGTCGGGCTCGAGCGGGCGGAGGAGATTGCCGCCGTTGGCCAGCGCGATCGTCCCGGTCTCCTCCGAGAGGACCACCACCACCGCGTCGGTCTCCTCGCTCAGGCCGAGCGCGGCGCGGTGCCGGAGGCCGAGCACCCGGTCGAGATGCTCTTTCTGGGTGAGGGGAAAGATCGCCGCCGCCACCTCGACCTCCTCGCCCCGGATGATGACACCGCCATCGTGGAGCGGGGTCTTCGGGTAAAAGATCGTCGCCAGGAGATCGGCGCTGACCCGGGCGTGGATCTCGGTCCCCGTGTCGCGCCCCGGCGTGAAGACATCGTCCCGCTCGATCGCGATGAGCGCGCCGAAGCGTTCCCGCTGCAGCACCTCGATCGCGTTGACGATGTGCTCGATCACCTCGGTCTGCTGGCGGCTGCCGGAGACCATCGGCTTCGTCCCCAGCTCGGCGAGGATCTGGCGCAGCTCCGGCTGGAAGAGGATGAGGAGGGCGATGAAGAAAAAGGGCGAGAGGAACTTCAGGATGTAGGCCACCACCGAGAGATGGAGGAAATAGGCCACGCAGGTCAGCGTCACCAGGAGGATGGCCAGGCCGGTCAGGACCCGCGCCCCCCGCGTGCCGTGGAAAAGCTTCCAGACCTGATAGAGCCCCACCGCGATGATGAGGATCTCGATCAGCCACGACCAATGGATCAGGGGCCAGTTCATGGAAGGTGTCTGAAAGCGTTCTAAAGTGATTGGGAATGTCCAGGGATCGAAAGTTCCCGAAACTCCGCATCCGGGTCCGTCCTGAGCAGGCCCGCGAGCAATCGGGCCGCCGTCCGGGCGGGGGCGACCTCATGGGTCCGCCAGATGCGGGCTCCGCGCGTCGCCGCGTACGTCTCTCCCACGCCTGTGCTTACCTGCAAATGCTCCTCCCCGGCAATCCTTTTCAGGAACGATTTGCGCGAGAGGCCGACCAGCACCGGCCGCCCCAGCGCCGCCACCGCGCCGAGCCCGGCCAGGAGCGCGAGATTCTGCTCCGCCGTCTTGGCGAAGCCGAGGCCGGGATCGAGGACGATTCGTTCCGCCGTGATTCCCGCCGCCCGCGCCGCCGCCAGCCCCGCATGGAGCTCTGCCGCCACCTCGGTGGCCACCCCCGCCGGTCCATAAACCGCCTCGGCCCCCATGGTCTGCGGCGTGCCGCGTGAATGCATCAGGACATACCCGGCCCGGTGCCGCGCCACCACCGGCCAGAGCCCGGCATCGAAGCGGCCCCCGCTGACATCGTTGACGATCTCCGCGCCCCGCTGCAGCGCCCCCTCGGCGATCGCCGCCTTCGAGGTGTCGACCGCGACCGGGATCGCCAGCCGTCCCTCCCGCGCCAAGGCCTCCAGCACGGGAAACAGACGGCGCGCCTCTTCCTCGGCATCGACCGGTGCCGCGCCAGGCCGGGTCGATTCGGCGCCGAGATCGAGCAGATCGGCTCCCTCGGCCTCCAGCTGGTAGGCCCGCTCCACCGCCCGCGCCGGATCGAGCCAGCGGCCTCCGTCGGAAAAGGAATCGGGCGTGACGTTGAGAATTCCCATTACCAGCGGCCGCGAGCCGATTGGGATCGTTCTGCGCGTCGTGAGCCATTCCATTGCTCCAGGGTAGGGGGCGGGGAAGAGGGGAGCAAACAGGAAGCGGAGGGGAGGGGAATTCTCGCCGATTCTGGGTCGATGATACCACGCGGACGCGAGGAGCGCGGGAGAGCGGGCTCAGGGGTTTGCCTCCCGGCCATGCGAATTAGTTTCCCCTGGGAACTACGTGCGCTATCGCGCAGGCATTCTGGCTCTGACTCGATTAGCACCCTCGATGGGAGCCAAGTCTTGAGCTTGCCAAGGATATCCGCCCTAAAGCTTGTCCCCCAAACTGTCGATCCCATCAGCAGGCACCGCCCGAAAGAGCTGGAAAGCGGCCCGGGGCGCGCCATTCTCAGGAAAGCCATGGCCACTACCTCGACCACCGCGCCCTCCGATGAAAAGCGGGAGTGGCTGCGGGGCGTCCTGCAGCGCCACGGGCCCGCCCTGCGCCGTTATGCCGCCCGCCTCACCGGAGACGTGACGCTGGCCGACGCCGTCGTCCAGACCACCCTCCGCAAGCTGATGGCCGCCACCCCCCAGCCCGCCGAGGACAAGCTCGCCGAATGGCTCTTCCGGGTCGGCCGCAACAGCGCCGTCGATAGCAACCGGGGACGACGTGGTCCAGGTTCAGGCTCCGGCTCCGAAGCGGGCTCTCCCGCCGGAGACGCTGACGACGCCCCCGCGCCGAAGGGAGGCGCGAAATCCCCTGCTTCCAAAACCGGCGGCGACCCCCTCCTCATCGCCCTTAACAAGCTCAACCAGGTCCAGCAAGAAGTCCTCCGCCTCAAGTTCCAGCATGGGATGAATTACCGCGAGATCGGCGGCATCCTCAACCTGACCGTGCCGAATGTCGGCATCCTCATCCACGGCGCGATGAAGCAGCTCCGCTCCAATCCCCAGCTGCGCGAGCAAATTGCGCGTTTATAGCCCGCCTCTAGCCCTCTTTCCTCCGCCATGGCCGCCAGCCCCTTCTACGACGATCCCTCGGTGACGGCCTATGCCCTCGACGAGCTGCCGCCCCAGGAAAAGGCCCGGATCGAGACCATGGCCGGCCAATCCCCCCAGGCCCAGCTCGCCATCGACGAGACCCGCCGCACCGCCAAGCTGGTCGCGAAGGCCTACGAGGACGAGCCCGAGGCGAAGGCCGCCGCCGCCCTCCCCGATTTCAACGAAGCGGAGGAGGAGGATCTCCTCGACGCCGTCCTCAAGCAGGAAGCCGAGGCCGCGCCGAAGAAGAAATCCCGCTGGGGCTGGCTTCTCGCGGCCCTGCTTCTCCTCCTGCTCCTGGGCGGCGGCGGCTGGTGGTATTGGTTCCACTTCCACACGGCTCCCGCACCTGTCGCCAAGGCCCCGCTCGGGGAAGTTCCCGCCCCCGGCCCTGCCGCCCCTCCCTCGGCGCCGCCCCCCTTGCCGGACAGCGCCTTCAACGTCCATCCGCCCAAGCCCGCTCCGGCTCCGGGCTCGCTTTCCGACAACGCCCCTGCGATGGCCCCCGAGGATGCCGCCGCCGCCGGGCTGGAGGCCGAGGCCGCCGCCCGGCTCCAGAAATACAACCAGCTCGCCGCCAAAGTCGCCTCCGATCGAGTTGCCGAGCCGACCCCGCCGCCGCCCGCGCCCGCCGCCTTTCCCGAGCTCGTCGTCCCGACGAAACCCGATGCCTCCAAGGCCGACCTCCAATCGACCAACGACGGCCAATTCCAGATGACTCCCGGCCCCCTCCAGGCCGTCGCCGTCCCGCTGGCCACCGGCTTCGCCCTCCCCGAGATCGTTCCGATCGGCGGGCCGCCCCCCCCGTCGCCGCCCGATGGGACCAACGAGGAGGCCCCCGGCGTCAAGATGACCGACTATGGCGTGGAGACCCGCGCCGCGCTCCCCTTTGTCCTGCTCACCCGGGTCGTCCCCTCGCCGTGGAGCGCCGAGGCGAATCTGGTCTTCGTCGCCCTCCAGCCGGTCGCCCCCGGCCAGGCGGAGCGGCCCCGCGCCAGCCTCGTCTTCCTGGTCAATGTCTCGACCACCATGGACGCGCCCGATCGGCTCGCCATGTTCAAGGAGGCTTTTGACCACTTCCTCGACGGCCTCAAGCCCGACGACCAGGTCGCGCTGGTCGTCTACTCGGGCGATTCGGCCCGCTGGCTCCCGATCACCCCGGTGAAGGAAAAGGAGACGATCCGCGCCGCCTTCGACCGCCTCGCCACCAGCGAGACCGGCCGTCCCGGCGCCAGCCTGCAGATGGCCTACGATCTCGCCCACCAGGGCTTCATTCCCGGCGGCCTCAACCGCGTGATCGCCATCACCGACGGCGACCTCGACCTCGGCATCGGCGAATCGGGCGGCCTCTATGACTACGTCGCCCGGCAGGCCCATGACGGCATCACCCTGAGCGTCATCGGCGTGGGGCAGGACTTCGCGGCCAACGACAAGGTCCGCCAGCTGATCCGCAACGGCAAGGGCATGGCCGACGCCGCCCGCAGCCCCGGCGGCGTCCAGATCGCCCTCGATCGCGAGGTCACCCCCACCGCGCCGACCCCGGTCGAGAATCTCAAGCTTGAGCTCGCCCTCGCTCCCGCCCAGGTCCAGGCCTTCCGCCTCCTCGGCTACCAGAACCAATTCCCGATCGCCGGCAACGGCGCCCCCGCCCAGCCCGGCGCGGGATTGATCGCCGTCTACGAGACCAAGCGCCCCAGTGACGGCTCCACCCCCGATCCGCTCAACGTCAATCTCCGCTACCATCGCCCTGCCGATGGGTCTCCCGAGGAGGTTGTCACCCAGCCGGTCGGCGCTCCCGACCGGGCCGATCCGGCGATCATCCGCGATCTCCAGCAGAAGGTCGATGACCTCCAGGCCCGCCTCAAGGCCCTCCCGGTCGATACCTCCGCTACCCAGGCGAAGGGGGACCTGCCGCCGCTGCCTGATGATCCCGGGGCCAAGCCGGTGAATAGCCAGGACTATCAGGATTTTCGCAAGAATGCGGAGCAGTGGATCGAGCCGACGCCCGCGGCGCAGGCGGCTCCGGCCCCGAAGGGGAATTGAGGGGCCGCGGGGCTCGTTAGGTCACGACCTTTTGGGGCTGCGCCCCTGGCCCCCGCTTGGGCGGGGAGTGTCGCCGAGTCCGAGGGGTTGATACCACGCGGACGCGAGGAGCGCGGGAGAGCGGGCTCCTGGGTTTTAGGTGGCGCGGGTCGGGAGAAGATCGAACGCGCTGGGTAGGGGCGGGCCGGGATGCACGGGGTGCCCTTGTACGACGCAAAGGGGCTGCGCCCCCTTGAGTGTATTCAATACACACCGCGTCGCTCGCGCCTTGGGAGAGGGCCAACGGCCCGACGGCGCGGCCCTCCGCAAATCGCTAACAGGACCTAATTTGCATAGCCGGGAGGCAATCGCAGCCCCAAAAGGACGTGACCGAGCGCCCCCGCCCCCACCCGCATAATCCTCGGCACCCCACCGCTTTTGCGCTAGGCTATCCCCGTCGATGATCCGCCCCTTTTTCCTCCGCCTGCTCAAGCTTCGCCTCTGGCTGGTGGAGAAGGCCCGCCCCGGCGAGCTCCAGACCACCCTCGCCTGGGCGGGGCTGGTCGGCTTCTTCGGCGGCCTCGCCTCCGTCCTCTTCCGCAAGGGCCTCGACCTGGCCCAGCTCCTCCTGGTGGGACAGGGCGGCGATCTCATCGCTGTGGCAAGCCGGATGCCGATTTGGGAGCGGCTGCTGGTTCCCGCCGTCGGCGGCCTGATTGCCGGGGCGATCCTCCATTTCGGCACCCGGCTCCTCAAGCACCAGCACTCGACCGACTATATGGAGGCAATTTCGCTCGGCAACGGTGTCATCCGCACCCGCTCGACCCTTCTGAAGAGCCTCTCCTCCCTCTTCACCATCGCCTCGGGCGGCTCGATCGGGCGGGAGGGCCCGATGGTCCAGCTCTCAGCGATGTTCGCCTCCCTGGTGGGGCGGTGGTTCCATTTCACCACCCCCCGGCTCCAGCTCCTGGTCGCCTGCGGCGCGGCGGCGGGCATCGCCTCCGCCTACAATGCCCCGATCGCCGGGTCCCTCTTCGTCGCCGAGATCGTCCTCGGCTCGATCGCGATGGAGAGCTTCGGCCCGCTGATCTTCGCCTCGGTGATCGCCACCGTCACCGTCCGGCAGCTGCTGGGGGGAAATCCGGTCTACCGGGTCCCCTTCTTCCACCTCATCTCCAATTGGGAACTGATCCCCTATCTCCTGCTCGGCCTCCTGGCCGGCTTCCTCGCCCCCCTCTTCCTCCGCCTCCTGGCCGAGAGCGAGCGGCTCTTCAGCCGGTTGCAGGCCCCGGCCTACCTCACCCTCGGCCTCGGCGGCCTCGTGGTCGGCCTCCTCTCGATCCTCCAGCCGCAGATCTGGGGCAACGGCTACGACGTGGTCGACGCCATCCTCAACGACGGGATCGTCTGGCAGAGCGTCCTGGTCATTTTCCTCCTGAAGATCGTCGCCACCGCCGCCTCCTCCGGCTCCGGCGCGGTCGGCGGCGTCTTCACCCCCACCCTCTTCGTCGGCGCGGCGCTCGGCTTCCTCTTCGGCCAGCCGGTCCACATGCTCTGGCCCGATTTCACGGCGACGCCGAGCGCCTATGCCCTGATCGGGATGGGCTGCTTCCTGGCGGCCACAACGCATGCGCCGCTGATGGCCATTCTCATGCTCTTCGAGATGACCCTCGATTACGCCATCGTCCTGCCGCTGATGCTGGCCTGCGTCACCGCCTTCTACACCTCGCGCGGCCTTTCCCCGAACTCGATCTACGCCGATTCCCTCCGGCGCAAGCGCTCCGCCGCCCCCGATTCGCCGATCGGGGAGCTGCGGGTCGGCGAACTCCTCAAGCCGAACCCCCTCACCGTCTCGGAACGGGCCCGCTTCGGCGAAGTCGCCGCCACCTTCGCCAAGAACCGCTACAACTACCTCTACGTCACGGGCGCCGGCAACCGCTTCCAGGGGGCGATCTCCCTCCACGATATCAAGGCCTACCTCAACCACCCCGACCTCGCCGAGCTGGTGATCGCCCTCGATTTCATGCGGGAGGAGTTTCCGATGCTCACCCCCGAACAACCGCTGGTCGACGCCCTCGGCGTCTTTTCCGCCCATGACGGCGAACGGCTGCCGGTGGTCGCCAGCCGGGAGAATCCGATCCTGCTCGGCACCCTCTCCAAGACCGATCTCCTCCTCACCCTGGCGCACGCGCCCAATCCCCGGCGGCGGAAGAGCGATCTCGACGACTCCGGCGCCGCCCAGCGGAATCCCGAGGCGCCGGGCATGCCGGTCCATGCCGCCCCGCCCCCGGCGGAGTGAACTTCCACCTTCCCGGCGGCTCGGGGTTTTTTTGACAACCGGCGATTCGCTTTTAACCTGAAAGCAATTCCTTCCCCCCTATGAACCCACCCGGCAGCTCCCTCCGCACCCCCCAACATCCGATCGACCCCCTCTTCGTCGACCGCTGGTCGCCCCGCTCGCTCGTCCCCGAGCCGATCCCGGAAGCCGACCTCCTCTCCCTCTTCGAGGCGGCGCGCTGGTCTCCCTCCTCCTTCAACAACCAGCCGTGGCGGATTCTCTATGCCCGGCGCGGGAGTCCCGAGTGGCCGCTCTTCTTCGACCTCCTGGCCGAGGTGAACCAATCGTGGGCCAAGGACGCGGCGGTCCTCCTCCTCTTCGTCTCCAACACCTGCTTCGACCATAACGGCAAGCCGAGCCCGACCCATTCGTTCGACTGCGGCGCCGCCTGGCAGAGCCTCGCGCTGCAGGCCAGCCTCAAGGGCTACGTCGCCCACGGCATCGGGGGATTCGACACCGCCCGGGCCCGTACCGCGCTGGAAGTGCCCGATGCCTTCCAGGTCGAGGCGATGGCCGCCATCGGAAAGCAAGGCCCCAAGGAAGCCCTTCCCGAGGAATTGCAAAAGCGGGAGGAGCCCAATCAGCGCCGCCCCCTCTCCGCAACCATCGCCGCGGGAAAGTTCCAGGCCGGCCTGATCCACTCGGAAAAGAAATAGGAAATCGAGAGGGTTGGGGATGGGGCCAATTTCGAAGATCGATTGACAAATTAAAACAATTGTTTTAATTATCCGTTTCAACCGATGCATACCCCCCTATCCACCCCTCTCACCCCCTCCACCAAACGGGAAGACACCAGCGAGCGGATCATCGCGGCGGCGGGGGCGGCCTTCGCCGAACGGGGCTTCCGGGGCACCACCATCCGGCAGATCACCACCCGCGCCGGGGTCAATGTGGCGGCAGTGAACTACTATTTCCGCGACAAGGAGGAGCTCTACCTCCGGGTCCTCCGCGAGGCCAAGCAATGCGCCGCCCAGATCGCCATCGACGACCTGGAGGGCACCCCCGAGGAGCGGGTCGGCCGCTTCATCGAACGCTTCGTCCACCACCTCCTCGATCCCGAGCGCCCCGCCTGGCACGGCCGGGTCTTGGCCCTCGAAATGTCCGATCCCACCCCCGCGCTCGACATCATCATCCGGGAGCTGACCGCGCCGGTCTACCGGAGCATCCGCGCCCTGATCGGCGAGGCGCTGCAGGGCGCGGCCACCCCCGCCGAGCTCGATCTCTTCGCCGGCAGCATCATCGGCCAATGCGTCTTCTATTCCCACAGCCGGCCCATCGTCGAGCAGCTCGCCCTCGACCTCGCCGCCGCGCCGGACCGGGTGGCGCGGATCGCCGCCCACATCACCGCCTTTTCGCTCGCGGGCCTGCGCGCCTTCCGCACCCATTCCTCCGACCCGGCCGCTTCCATCAAAATTTCCACCCCTTCACCCCGCCGGGCCGCCCGGCGCCAACGTCTCCCCCTCCATGACTGACCGTCCCTCATCCCCCCATTCGCAAGACAACCCTCCCAAGGAGGAAATCAAGCGCGAGATCAAGCAGGAGATCGCCGCCGCCATCCAGGAAGGCGCCAAAAAAGAAGGCGGCAGCCCGGCAGCCTCCCCCCAGGAAAAGCCGCAGGAGAAACAGGACAAACCAAAAGCCGCCCCCTCGCCGACCCAGCAGAAGATCGCCGCGCTGGTGAAGAACCCGATGTTCCTGCTCGTCGCCGGGATCGTCCTCCTCCTCGCCATCGGCCTGATCTGGCATCACGCCAGCACCCACGAATCGACCGACGACGCCTACACCACCGGCCACATCCATAACATCAGCGCCCGCGTCGCCGACACCGTCCTCCAGGTGATGGTCGACGACAACGAGCGCGTCACCAAGGGCCAGATTCTGGTCCAACTCGATCCCGCCGATTTCCAGGTGCAGGTCGACCAGGCCAAGGCCAACTACGAGAAGGCGAAGTCCGACTTCGACCGGATCGAGCCGCTCAAGGGCGACGAGGCGATCTCCCAGCAGGACTTCGACACCGCCAAGGCGAACCTCGAAGTCATGCAGGCCCAGCTCCAGAACGCCGAAGACCAGCTCTCCTACTGCACCATCACCTCGCCGGTCGACGGCCGGGTCGGCCGCAAGCAGGTCGAATCGGGCAACCGGGTGACCGTCGGCGGCGCGCTCATGGCGGTGATCGACGACGCCTGGGTCGTCGCCAATTACAAGGAGACCCAGCTCGGCAAGATCCGCGTCGGCCAGCCGGTCAAGATCGAGATCGACGCCATTCCCGGCAAGACCTTCACCGGGACCGTCGACAGCTTCTCCCCCGGCTCCGGCTCGACCTTCGCCCTCCTCCCCTCGGATAACGCCACCGGCAACTTCACCAAGATCGTCCAGCGCGTCCCGGTGAAGATCGTCTTCGACCCCGACTCGATCCAGGGCTTCGAGGACCGGATCGTCCCCGGCCTCTCCTGCCAGCCCTCCATCGACGTCGGCCAGAAGGGCCGGGACCGCGACGGCGCCTCCCCGGAAGCCAACAAGTAACCGCGCCTCCGTCGTCCACGCCCAAGCTCCGCCATGCCTCCCGCCACGGTCACCAGCCGCCAGTGGATCGCCCTGATGGGCGCGATGCTGGGCGCCTTCATGGCGGTGCTCGACATCCAGATCACCAACGCCTCGCTCAACGACATCGCGGGCGCGCTCGGCTGCTCGCTCGACGAGGGCTCGTGGATCTCGACCTCCTACCTGGTCGCCGAGATCATCGTCATCGGCATGACCGGTTGGCTGGCCCGGGTCTTCTCGATCAAGAAATACCTCCTCTTCAGCGCCGTCGGCTTCACCTTCTTCTCCCTGGCCTGCGCCTTCTCGCAGAACCTGCAGATGATGATCGTCTTCCGCGCCCTGCAGGGGCTCACCGGCGGCGCCCTCATCCCCCTGGCGCTCACCCTGACCCTCCGGCTCCTGCCGCGCGAGAAGCAGCCGATCGGGATGGCGATCTTCGCGATGACCGCCACTTTCGCCCCCGCCATCGGGCCGACCATCGGCGGCATCCTCACCGACAATTACGGCTGGCAGTGGATCTTCTTCATCAACCTCGTCCCCGGCCTCGGCCTCATCGCCGTCATCTGGATCTTCCTCGACCCGCTCGATCAACCGCAGCACCACCTCCTCGCGGAGGGCGATTACTTCGGCATCCTCTCGATGGGGATCGGCCTCGGCTCGCTCGAGTTCGTCCTGGAGGAGGGCGAGCGCAAGGATTGGTTCGGCAACCCGATCATCCTCCGCTTCGCCATCGTCGCGGTGATCTTCATCACCCTCTTCCTGGTCATCGAGCTGGTCTCGAAGAAACCGTTCGTCAACCTCCGGCTCTACCGCCATATCAATTTCCTTCTCTCCTGCACCATCATGGTCGTCCTCGGCCTGGCGCTCTACGGGACCGTCTACCTCATCCCGCTCTACCTGGCCCAGGTCCAGCATTACAACGCCACCGAGATCGGCCTCACCATCATGTGGGCCGGGCTGCCCCAGCTCTTCCTCCTCCCCTTCGTGCCGAAACTGATGAAGGTCCTCGACACCCGCCTGATCATCGGCACCGGCCTCTTCCTCTTCGCGCTGAGCTGCTTCCTCAACGCCCATCTCGATCCCGATTACGCCATGCCCCAGTTCCAGTTCGCCAACATCATCCGCGCCCTCGGCCAGCCGCTCGTCTTCGTCCCCCTCCTGAGCATCTCGACGATCGGGATCCCCCGGGAGGAATCGGGCTCCGCCTCCGCCCTCTTCAACATGACCCGGAACATCGGCGGCTCGGTCGGCATCGCCATGCTCTCGACGATCGTGACCCAGCGGGAACACTTCCACTCCGTCCGCTTCGGCGAATACATCACCACCTATACTCCCGCCGTTCAGGACCGCCTGAGCACCCTCACCGATCTCTTCACCAGCCGGGGGATGGACCCGACCACCGCCGCCTCCTCCGCGCTCAAATCGCTCAACACCACCGTGCAGACCCAGTCCTACCTGGAGGCCTACAGCGACAGCTTTTACATCATCGGCGTCGCCCTCCTCCTGAGCAGCGTCGGCCTCTTCTTCCTCCCCAAGCCCCAAGCTCAGGGCAACGCCGCTCCGGCGGTCGCCCACTAAAACTCATGCGCTCCCTTCCTCTCTGCCTCCTGCCCATCCTCCTCCTCGCCGGCTGCTCGGTCGGCCCCGACTACAAGCGGCCCCGCGTCGATGCCGACCTCGCCATCCCCGCCGATTGGCACTGGAAACAGGCAGAGCCCAACGACGCCGTCGCCCGTGGCCCCTGGTGGTCCCTCTACCACGATCCCGGCCTCGACGCCCTCGAGACCGCCGCCGTCGCCCAGAACCAGGACCTCCGCGCCGCCGTCGCCCGGGTCGACCAGGGCCGTGCCCAGGCCCGCCTGAGCGGCGCCGATTTCTTTCCCCAGCTCACCCTCGACGCCCAGGCCGAGCGGGAACGGACTCCCGCCAATAGCCCGCAATACAAGATCTTCAACTTCCCCGGGATCACCATTCCCTCCGCCACCTACAACTCCTTCAGCGTCCCCGTCGACCTCAGCTACGAGCTCGACGTCTGGGGCCGGGTCCGCCGCTCCTTCGAATCGCAAACCGCCCAGGCCCAGGCCGATGTCGCCGACTTCGAGAACATCCTGCTGACGCTGACCTCCGACGTCGCCATCGACTACTTCACCCTCCGCCAATACGACGCCGAGGTCCGCATCCTCCGCCAGACCGTGGCCACCCGCGAGAAGTCGCTCGATATCTCCCAGAAGCGGGTCCGCGCCGGCGAGGCCACCGCCCTCGACGTCCACCAGGCCGAGACCGAGCTGGCCAACTCCCAGGCCGACCTCGCCCAGGTCTCCCAATCCCGCGCCCAGACCCAGGACGCCCTCGCCTACCTCACCGGCCAGGCCGCGCCCAACTTCTCCCTGCCGGAAAATCCCCTCTCCACCTCCGACCTCCCGCCCAACGTCCCCGTCGGCCTGCCCGCCGCCCTCCTCGAGCGGCGCCCCGACATCGCCAAGGCCGAGCGGACCATGGCCGCGAAGAACGCCGAGATCGGCGTCGCCATCGCCGGCTACTACCCCCAGATCAGCCTCACCGGCCAATTCGGCTACCTCAGCGCCAGCGCCAGTAACCTCTTCACCCTGCCCAGCGAGGCCTGGTCGTTCGGCCCCACCGTCCAGCTCCCCCTCTTCACCGCCGGCAAGACCTCCGCCCAGGTGAAATCCGCCCGCGCCGAGTACGACGAGGCCGTCGCCGACTACCGCGCCTCCGTCCTCGGCGCCTTCCGCGATGTCGAGGATTCGCTCGCCGCCCAGCGCTACCTCGCCCAGCAGGCCGAGGCCCTCGACCGCGCCAGCGTCGCCTCCTCCCAGGCGCGCCAGCTCTCCGAGGAGCGCTACAAGAGCGGCCAGATCAACTACTTCGAAGTCACCGATTCCCAGCGCACCGAGCTCGCCGCCCAACGTGCCCAGGCCCAGGTCGTCGGCCAGCGCCTCTACGCCAGCATCCGCCTGATCAAGGCCCTCGGCGGCGGCTGGGACCAGATCGCCCTCCGCGCGGAGGAACCGGGCGCCGGGATCATTCCGGGATCGGAGGCGGCGTTGCCCGCCGCCGCGACGGCGCCCGAGACGGCGGCGCATTAGTTTAGGCAGACTCGATCGGTCCCGCCTTTGGAGCTGCGCCCCCCCTAACCCTGCTAAGACGCGGAGGCGCGGGAGAGCGGGCTCCTGGGTTTCAGGGTGGAGAATGTCGTCAGCAGATCTAACGAGCTGATTACGGGCGCCCCGGGATGCAAGGGAGACTTGGTGAGGCCGCCTCCGGTGGCCGAGCTATAGACCCGCGCACGCTTCGCGAAGGCAATCTGAAATGGGAACGCTTATTATATAATCTCTAGATCATTCGCAAAATGGAGCTATAATACTTCATCTCCTTCGATCTCCCCCACAACCTGCTCCCCAAGACCGATGTCCCGCTGACCCCTGAAGAGGCCGTCCGCGTCGTCAAGGAAGCGGAGCAATTCGCCCGCACCATCCTCGAGAGCAGCAGCGACAGCATCCAGGTCCTCGACCTCGACGGCCGCCTCCTCTCGATGAACGACGTCGGCTGCCGGCAGATGGAGATCGACGATTTCTCCCGCTGCCTGAACCAGCCCTGGCTCGACTTCTGGAAGGACGCGCCCCGGCTCAAGGCGGAGCAGGCCCTGGAAGTCGCCCGGAGCGGCCAAAAGAGCCATTTCGAGGCCTTCTGCCCGACCTTGAAGGGCGCCCCGAAATGGTGGGAAGTCATCGTCACCCCCGTCCGCTTGCCGAACGGCCAGATCATGCAGCTCCTCTGCGTCTCCCGCGACATCACCACCCGCGTCCAGATCCAGGACTTCCTGCAAGCGGCGCTCAAGGAGGCCAAGGCCGCCCGCGCCGTCGCCGAAGTCGCCACCGCCACCGCCCGGGAGGCCCGCGCCGTCGCCGAGGTCGCCACCGCCAAGGCCAACGAGGCGCGGGTCATCGCCGACAGCGCCAACCTGGCCAAATCGGAATTCCTGGCCAACATGAGCCACGAGATCCGCACCCCCATGGGCGCCGTCATCGGCCTCTCCAACATCCTCGCCCTGAGCCAGCCGCTCACCGAAAAGCAGAAAGAATACGTCAGCACCCTCCAGCTCTCCGCCACCTCCCTGCTGGCCCTGATCAACGACCTGCTCGACATCTCCAAGATCGAATCGCGCTCCGTCGAGCTGGAGAACGTCCCCTTCAGCGTCAGCGACGTCCTCGGCGAGGTCACCAGCATGATCTCGATGCGGGCCATCGAGAAGAAACTCTCCTACTCGGTCGACGATGCGGCGGTAAAGGAAATCCGTTTCCTGGGCGACCCCCTCCGCCTCCGCCAGATCCTCCTCAACCTCTGCGGCAACGCCGTCAAGTTCACCGACAAGGGCTCGGTCCACGTCCGCGTCGCCAGCACCCCGATCGACGACGGGAAATTCACCGTCGCCATCGCCGTGATCGACACCGGCATCGGCATCGCCGAGGACAAGCTGGACTCGGTCTTCGACAAGTTCGTCCAGGCCGACATGTCGGTCAGCCGCCGCTACGGTGGCACCGGCCTGGGACTCACCATCAGCAAAACCCTGGTCGAATTGATGGATGGCTCCGTCCAGGTTGAGAGCGTCCTCAACCAGGGCTCGATCTTCACCTGCGTCATCCCCTTCCACCTCGCCCCGGAGGGCGACATCTTCCCTGCGCCTCCCGCGATCCAGGAGGAGGAGAAGCCCCTTTCCCGCCGGCCGCTCATCCTCCTGGTCGAGGACCATCCGCCCAACATCCTCGTCGCCACCACCTACCTGGAAATGCTCGGCATCGATTGCGACGTCGCCAAGAACGGCATCGAGGCGATGGAAAAGATCGCGGCCAAAACCTACGCCCTCGTCCTCCTCGACGTCCAGATGGCCGTCATGGACGGCCTCGAAGCCACGCGCCGGATCCGCGCCCAGGAAAAGAAAGAAGGCCTTCCCCGCCTCCCCATCATCGGGATGACCGCCTACGCCCTGGCCGGAGACCGCCAGCGCTGCCTCGACGTCGGCATGGACGAATACATCTCCAAGCCCTTTGATCCGTCGGAGCTCAAGGCGAAGGTGTTTGCGTTTGTGGGGGATCCGTTGGAGGAGTTCTCGTAGGGGGTAGCTTAAGCCCCTTCCATTGATTCGGCGATCTCCCGACCCCGGAGGGATCGCAGCGATTAGCCGGGGGTTGAGCAAAGCGACACCCCCGGTTCATTTCAGTTAATGAATTGCGCCCCGGGAACGATTCCCCCCCCGATATGGCTCACACCGGAGCGCGCCTTGATGGCGTGCCGCTTCGAGACTCTTCTGGCTTAGCGCGAGCATGGGAAGCACACTTCCTTTGAGACGCACAATATCGCTGAAATTTTCCCTCTTATTCGCTATTCCTCAGGAGCGAGCCCGATTGGAAAAGGAATGAAGCTCTTAACCCGGTTCAAAAAGCGGAAGCTGCGGCCTTGCCTCGAACAAGTCCCCTATTTTCTCATAAAAAATTGGGCCAACTCGAACTTCTACAGTCTGGGCCAGATACACACGGCCTATGTTCAACAAAAACTTCCCGAGCATTCCATGCCCTATTCCGTGGCCCTTTTTTGTACGGCAGCCGATTTTCATTCCTTTGCCCTCTCTCATGGATTTCGAGAAACGCAGGCTGAGGTCATCGATGAAATCTCGTCCTGGTTCTTTCCGGGAGACAAACCGCTTAGTGGAAAGGAAATCATCGAATCTCTTTCCAGACATGTTCAAGAGTTCGGCGACGAATTCCATGAGAGCTGGGCGGGCGTGTATGGCAGATGAGATGATTTAATAAGCGCCGGCGGGCGCGTCCTAAACCTTGGCTCAATAGCTTCCCTCTTTCGCCTCGACTTATTTTTAGGTCGCATAGACCCGTTTTCAGGTAGATTCCTCCTCGTACAGATTGAGGATACCCCCCGCCCAGAAGAAGCCGGTCAATGTCGCAAGAAAAGTCCCCGATCCCCGCCCAACGCCGCAGCCTGGTCGCCGCCTGTCTCGCCCATCTGCTGCATGACGGATTCAACGATCTCCTCTACGTTCTTCTCCCGCTCTGGCGTGCCGAGTTCGGCCTCTCCTACGCCGCTCTCGGAATCGTTCGCGCCCTCTACTACGGGACGATGGGGGGGCTGCAAGTCCCGGCCAACCAGCTGACGTCCCGTTTCAAGGCCCGTACGGTCCTGGCCTTCTCCACCTTCGTCGCCGCAGCCGGATACCTCGTCATCGCCCTGCCCGGCGGCTTCCCCATCTTGTGTGTCGGCATGGTGATCGCCGGCATCGGGGCCAGCCTGCAGCATCCTCGGGGCTCCTTGCTCGTGACCGACGCCTACGGCACGGCGGCCCGGGGACCGCTCGGCATCTACAATTTCGCGGGAGACCTTGGCAAATCGATCTTTCCCCCCGTAGTAGCATTTCTCCTCACCCTCATGGCCTGGCGCCCGGCCGCTATGGTGATCGCCGGAGTCGGGCTGCTGGTCGGCGGAGTCCTCCTGGGGCTGGTTCCCCGCAACCCTCCCATGGCTTCCCGGAAGGAAATCCCGGCCAGCTCCCCCGGCAAGAGCACCGGCTTCAGACTCCTCCTGACGATTGGAGCCCTCGATACCGCGCCCCGGATGGGCTACCTCCTTTTCCTGCCGTTCCTCCTCCATGACAAAGGCGGGACATCGACCACCACCGCCCTTGGGCTCGCGCTTCTCTTCCTCGGGGGCGCACTGGGCAAGGCCGCCTGCGGATGGCTCGGCCATCGTTTGGGGGTCATTCCCAGCGTCATCGTCACCGAGACGGTCACCGGCCTCCTCATCGCGGCGACCCTGGTCACTCCCTTGGGCCTCAGCTTGGTCATTCTTCCCCTGCTTGGAATCGTCTTGAACGGAACCTCCTCGGTTTTGTATGGCACTGTTCCGGAGCTGGCGCCGAAGGGGGAGGTGGGGAAGGGGTTTGCGTTATTTTATACGGCGGTGATTGGGTCGGGCGGGGTGGCGCCTATTGTTTATGGGGTGATTGCGGATCATTCCAATCATGACTTCGGGGTGATTGCTTCGGCGTTGACGGCGATCGGGGTGGTGCCTTTTGCGGTGGGGTTAAGGCGGCATCTTAAGTAAGCACAAGACTTCGCTCCCATCGAGGTTACAGATCGAATGCCCGCGCGTAAGCGCACGTAGTTCCCCGGGGAAACTAGCTCGCATGGCCGGGAGGCAATCCAAGGGGGCGCAGCCCCTTTGCGTCGTACAAGGGCACCCCGTGCATCCCGTCCCGTCCCTACCCAGCGCGTTCGATCTTCTCCCGACCCGCGCCACCTAAAACCCAGGAGCCCGCTCTCCCGCGCTCCTCGCGTCCGCGTGGTATCAACCCCTCGGACTCGGCGACACTCCCCTCCCAAGCGGGTGCCGGGCTGGCTGGCAGCTGCGCTGCAGCTTCGCCTGGGGGGACTCTTATTACTTACCTCTCTGGCAGCTTAACCACGGGGATTGCCGCCTTTGGCGGCCCTGCGAGTTAGGTGAACGAGGTTGTTAATTGCGCTAAAGCGCAGGCAGTCGAACCGGAGGTTGCCCGCGGGGCGGGCACCGCGAAATGGTTGGGGGAAGGAGGGTGAGGGTCGCTCTGCGACGGCGGTCGAATCCCCTAGGCTCCGCGGCTCCGCCGTGGAGCCTAGGGGATTCGAACCCCTGACCTCCTCAATGCCATTGAGGCGCTCTACCAACTGAGCTAAGACCCCTTCACGGACCGGGACTATCTTGCATAGCTCAAAATCGACTGCCGACAAGCCCTTTTAAGCTCTTTTGTTCGGCGCTCCCCGGCTGGCCGGTTTCACTTGCCTCGCCAGCGGGGAAGGTGTTTCCTGAAAGGCGATGAAACCCGACGGACGACGGCCGAAGGGCCGGAACCTGGCGACTTCCCCGCGCAACCCGCTTTCCTCCTCTCCGGCGGTCCACCCGGAGGGGCAGGCCGCCCAAGCCGCCGCCATCCTCAAGCTGCTCGGGGACGAGGATGATTCGATGGTGAAGCTGGTCCTCCGCCAGCTCCTCGCCGACCAGACCACCGCGCGGCCCCGCATCGAGGGGCTCCTCCTCCAGGCCTCGGGTCCGGCGGCGGGCCAACTCCGCACCGCGCTCTCGGAACTGCGCCGCCGCGACGCCTTCGCGGCGATCCGCCCCCATTGCGGCCCGATCGAGACCCTGGCCGAGCTGGAAAACTTCTGCTGGCACCTCGCGCTCTGCCACGACCCGGAGGCCCCGGTGGCGGCGGGACGGCGGCAACTCGATCTCTGGGCGGAAGCGGTCCGCGACGAGGTGGCACCGGGCGCCTCCGAGCTGGAAAAGCTCGAATCGCTCCGCCTGATCCTCGCCGACGAGGCGGGGCTGCGCGGCGAGACCGAGAATTATTACCATCCGGACAACAGCTTCCTCGACCGGGTGCTCGCTTCGCGGCGCGGCATCCCCATTTCCCTCACCGCCATCTACATGCTGGTCGGCGGGCGGGCCGGAATCGCCGTCGAGCCGGTGGGGATGCCGGGCCATTTCCTGGCGCGGGTCGGCTCGCGCTATCTCGATCCGTTCCACGAGGGCTTGATCGTCGACCGGCAGGCGCTCCTCGAATTGGTCGACCGGACCGGCGAACCGGAGGCGGAGGCGGCCCTGCGCGGCCCGCTCCCGCTCCGCGCCATGGCCCAGCGGATGGTCCTGAACCTGGTCAACATCTACGAACAGACGAGCGACGAGAGCGAGGCCGCCCCCTGGCGCCAACTCCTCGCCTGGCTGCGCGAGTCGGTTTAAGATTCCGTCGGCGCCGGTTACAGAATCAGCATGGCATCGCCATAGCTGAAGAACCGATAACGCTGCTCCACCGCCTCCCGGTAAGCCGCCTCGATCAACTCGGGAGTGGCAAAGGCCGAGACCAGCATCAGCAAGGTCGATTTCGGCAGATGGAAATTGGTGAGCAACGCGCCGACCCGGCGGAAGGTGTAGGGCGGATGGATGAAGATATCGGTGCTCCCCTGCTGCGGCTTGAGCGAAGGGGCGCTCTCCAGCACCCGCGCGCTGGTGGTGCCGACCGCGACGATCCGCCGCCCCGGCGGGTTCGCCACCCGCTCCTTCAGCCCCGGCGGGATCGAGAAAGTCTCCCGATGCATGATATGATCCTCCAGCCGCTCGACCTTCACTGGCCGGAACGTACCGAGGCCGACGTGCAGCGTGACGAAAGCATGGTCGAAGCGGGCCAGTAGCTCCGGCGTGAAATGGAGTCCGGCAGTCGGCGCGGCGACCGAGCCCCGCTCGTTCGCATAGACCGTCTGGTACCGCTCGCGGTCGTCGATCCCCACCGGAGGCGCGGCCTCCAGCGCCAGCGCCTTCCTCCGCTTCAGGATATAGGGCGGAATCGGCATATCGCCGAACGCCTCGAAATCGATCTCCCCAAAGAACCGAAGCACCCGCTCGCCGCTTTCCAGCGTCTTCAGCACCTCGGCCTCCAAGGGCGGCGCACCCGGTTGGCGGGAGCGGAAGCGGAGCCGCATCCCGGGCAGTGCCCGCTTGGCCGGCTTCACCAGCGCCGTCCAATGCCGGGGACTGGTCTCCTCGACCAACAGGAGCGAAAGCGTCCCGTCCTCCGTCTCCAGGCTGGCCGGAATCACCCGGCTGTCGTTGAGCACCAGGAGATCGTCGGGACGGAGGAAATTCGGCAGATCGGGAAAGCGGGCATGAGTGAGCGAGCCGTCGGCCCGGTTCACCACCAGGAGGCGGGAGCCGGTCCGCTCCGGGGAGGGATAGGCCGCGATCAGCTCCGGCGGGAGCTCGAAGGAAAAATCATCGGTACGCATGAGAAAGGGAGGGGCCGATGGCTCGAAATGACTATTTTAGCGTCTAAATGTTGTTTATAGGAATCTTGACTTCGAGGAGGATCGAACGATACTTTTTACAGACAACCCTTATTCTAAAAAAGCACCGAATGAAAATCTTTCAGAGACTGCGCCGCCGTCTTGCCCGTCGTCAGTCCTTTACCTTGGTTGAACTCCTGGTCGTTATTTCGATTATCGCACTTTTGGCCGGTCTGGCCTTGCCCGCGCTCCAGGGAGCGCTCGATCGCGCCAACCTGATCAAGGTCGTCAGCAACGGCAAGCAGGTCTACATCGCCGCCCAGGAAGCCGCCCTCGACGCCTCCCAGAACGGCACCGAGACCATCGGCTGGCCCGGCGACATGACCACCGTCCCCGGCTCCCCCACGGCTTACTTCACCGCCCTCACCACCAATAACTACCTTCAACCCAGCGATCTGAAGATCCTCATCGCTCCCGGTTACACCGCCATGTTGGGGACCAACGCCACCTCCCTGACCGAACAGAATAACGCCTTCGGTCTCGGCATGGTCGAAGACAACGACGAAAGCTCCGCCATCCTGCTCTACACCAAGAACTGGACGCCGACCGCCGGCGCCGGCGGCGCCACCGCCACCGGGACGATTTCGGCGAATGCCAAGCCTTTCGGCACCAAAGGCTTTGTCATCGTCCGCAAGGGCGGCGACGCCGCCTCCTACAAGTCGAACGTGGCCACCGACGACACCGGCCTCCTCGGCACCGTTCCCTCGGGCAGTGGCAGCTTCGTCCAGGGCAGCGTCGCCGGCGGTTCCTGAAGAGCTTCAAAGAATTTACACCGGGCCGCGCGGAGTGTTCCCCACTCCACGCGGCCTGTTTTGTTTGCGGCAGCCTCCTCAAATCCCCTAGTCGCTATTACTCACTTGCGCGTTCTTGTATCGGCGCGGCGGAACTTTTAGCATCGGCTCGCGTGGCCACTCCGCAATCGATTTCCGAGCCTTCCTCTTCCCCCGCCGTGGTGAAGACGCCGGGCATTCACACCGACATCATCCTGGCCGATTTCGTCGGCTTCTCGAAGATGTCGGACAAGGACCAATACGTCGCGATCAGCCTGGTGAGCCGGCTGCTCAGCAGCGTGCTGGAAAAACTCGCCCGCGACACCTTCGGCAAGGCGATGACGATGGCGATCGGCTGGATCTCGACCGGCGACGGCTTCTACATCGTCCTCAATCCCCTCGCCGCCGGCACCGGCGTCTTCGCCGCGCTCGCCCTCCGCCATGTCCTCCTGAGCCGGATCATCACCACCGTCGGCCTGAAGGGCGTCCGCTTCGCCGTCCATCACGGCACCGCCGTCCCCTTCGACGACGTGACCGGGAAGCGGAATTACGTCGGCAGCGGCCTCAACGATTGCGCCCGCCTCCTCAGCCTGCGGCCCGAGATCGCGATGATCGCCAAGAATTTCCACCGCGACGACAACACCGTCGCCGTCTCCGAGCAGGCGCTCGACTACCTCTTCACCGCCTATCCCCGCGAGCATTTCCAAAACTATCTCGACGTCAACGGCTGGCGCCAATCGACCCGGCTCCTCCTGGTCGACAAGCACGAGAAAGAGCACCGCTTCTACTTCATCGACCACCACCGCGACAACATGATCCCGATCCCGAAGATCATGCATCCGGTGCTGGATGAAGCGGAGGCGTAGACGTTGCGATTGGCGGAGACGTTGAGCCGCTATCTTTTTGGGGCTGCGATTGCCTCCCGGCCATGCGAGTTAGTTTCCCCTGGGAACTACATGCGCTGGCGCGCAGGCATTCTGGCCCCTGCCTCGAGCGGGGAGTGTCGCCGAGTCTGGGTCGATTCTACCGTGCGGACGCAAGGGGCGCGGGAGAGCGGGCTCATCGGTTTCAGATAGCGCGTATCAGCGGCAAATCGAACGCGCTTGTTTGCGGGCGGGCCGGGATGCACGGGGGCAAAGCACTTGGGAACGACGCAAAGGGGCTGCGCCCCCTTGGACCCTGCCCGGATTCGATCTGTAACCTCGATGGGAGATCGAGTCATGGAATTCTTTACAGCAATTCGCCTTGCGTCAGCGGTCCGGCACTTGGCGCTGTCGGCGCGGGACGGCTCTCCACGCCACCCGCCTGCACCGGGCCACCCCCGCACTCCGCCTGCGCCTCCCGCAGCATCGTCCTGAACTCATAGGCCGCAAAGAGCTCCGCCTGCCGCGCCGGATCGGGCCGGAGCGGCAGCTCGTCGATTGCCCGCGGCAGCGGCAGCTCGGTACGGAGCAATACCATGATCCGGTTGCTGGCGATCTGGGGCCGGGCCGCCTCGAGCATCTGGCGATGCCGCTCCGATTTCAGCGTCGGCAGATTCTCCAGCAGCCGCTCCACCGAGCCGAACTCGCGGATCCATCCCGCCGCCGTCTTCGGCCCCACGCCCGGCACGCCGGGAATATTGTCGACCGCATCGCCGGTCAGCATGAGGATATCGCCGATCTGCGACGGGTTCACCCCCCACTTCACCACCACCGCCGCCGGATCGATCAGCTCGTAGCCTTCCTTGTTCGGCTGATAGACCCGCACCGCGCCCCTGTTCGCGGCGGCATCGGCATCGCAGACCAGTTGCATCAGATCCTTGTCGTTCGTCGCCAATACCGTCTCGATCCCCCGCGCCCGCGCCGCGCAGGCATAGCTCGCCAGCACATCGTCGGCCTCCTCCCCCTCGACACAGAGATAACCGAAGCCGAGCGCCGGAACCAGCTGCTCCAGAAAGGGCAACTGCCGCACCAGCAACTCCGGCGTCTCGCTCCGGTTCGCCTTGTAGGCGCTCTGCTCGGTCGTGCGATGGGCGGGCAACCCGCCATCCATCACCACCGCCGCAAAATCGGGCTTGAGATCGGCAATCATCCGCCGCAACGCCTTCGCCATCCCATAAAGCATATTGGTCGGCTCACCGCGCGAATTGCTCAGCTCGCGGATCGCATAAAAAGAGCGGTAGGCATAATAGTGACCATCGACCAGGAGAAGCTTCATCGGAAAGACTAAGCTCGGACGATTCCCTCGCGATGTCAAAACGATCCCTGCTCCCATAGACGGGTGCTAATCGAGTCTGGGAGGAATGCCTGCGCAGAGCGCACATCGTTCTGGGGGGAAACTAATTTGCATGGCCGGGAGGCAATCCGAGGAGCCCGCTCTCCCGCGCCCCTCGCGTCCTCGCACGGTGAACGGACCAAGCGAAACAGCCTCCCCTCCCCACGCTTTTTCCTTTTCATCCCCAACCCCCAGCCCCGTACTACCCGCATGCGCATCCTGCTGGCCTCCTGGGGATCGAGCGGCGATCTCCTCCCGTTCCTCAGCCTGGGCCGCGCCCTCCTCCGCCGAGGCCACACCGTGACGCTGGTCGGCAATCCCGAATGGGCGGAGCGAAGCGAACAAGCCGGCCTCCGCTTCGTCCCCGCCCACACCCCGCTCGCCGTCTCCCCGCTGGAGGCGAACCCCGAAATCGTCTCCGACGCCAACATGGGCCTCACCTCCTTCCGCATCCTGGTCGAAAAAGGGATCGCCCCGGTCCTGGCCGAGACCTACGCCACCCTCACCCGGGAAGCGGCCGACCACGACCTCCTGGCCGCCCATCACTTCGTCTTCCCCGCCGCCCTGATCCACGAGAAGACCGGCATTCCCTGGGCCACCATTTGCCTCGCCCCCGGCGTCACTCCCTCGGTCCACGGCCTGCCCGCCGGGAACCCGCTCGCCTCCGGCTCCGGCCTCCTCTGGCGGCTCTTCCACGGCATGATCTGGCGGATCGGCACCCGCCTGATCGAGCCGATCCTCGATCCGGTGCTCAACCGCTTCCGCGCCGAGATCGGCCTCCCGTCCGCCCGCGACCACATGTTCTCCGCCCGCTCCCGCCGCGCGGTCCTCCACCTCTACAGCCCCCGTTTCGCCCCTGCGCCCGCCGATTGGGACCAGCGCCACGCCGTCACCGGCTTCTGCTTCCATGAAGAGGAGAACGCGGCGGCGCTCCCGCCCGAGGTCGAGGCCTTCCTCGCCGACGGCCCCGCGCCGTGGCTCTACACCCTCGGCACCACCATCGTCGCCCACCCGCGCGATTTCTACCGCGAGGCCGCCGCCTCCGTCGCCGGCACCGCCTCCCGCGCGATCCTCCTCACCGGCAATCCCGAGAACCGCCCCGCCGACCTCCCGCCCAACCTCCTCGCCCTCGACTACCTCTCCCACGCCGCCATTCTCCCCCGCTGCGCCGCCGTCGCCCACCAATGCGGCATCGGCACCCTCGCCACTGCGCTCCGCGCCGGGATTCCCGCCGTCGCCTGCCCCTTCGCCTTCGACCAGCCGAACAACGCCGCCCGCGCCCGCGCCCTCGGCGTCGCCGAGATCGTGCCGCGCAAGCAACGGCACGCCGCCGGCTTCCGCGCCGCCTTCGAGCGCCTTCTCTCCGGCCCCGCGCCGGAGCGGGCGCGGCAGCTCGGCGCACAGATCGCCGCCGAAGACGGCCCGACCCGGGCCTGCGAAGTACTCGAAGCCCGCTTTGGCTAAAGCGTTTTCAGTTTAAGCAGGCTCAATCGGTGGCTATCTTTGGGGCTGCGATTGCCTCCCGGCCATGCGAGTTAGTTTCCCCTGGGAACTACGTGCGCTATTGCGCAGGCATTCTGGCCCCGCTTAGGAGGGGGAGTGCCGCCGAGTCCGAGGGATTGATACCACGCGGACGCGAGGAGCGCGGGAGAGCGGGCTCATGGGTGTGTACGCTTCGCGGGTGCAATCTGTTAAAACTACGGCCCCGCTTTGGCGGGAGCGGGAGCCAGACTCGGCGCGGGAGCCGCCGCAGGCGCAGTTGCGGGAGCCGGGGTCGGAACCGGCGCATTGGCCGGCGCGACCGGCGCGACCGTCGCCGTCGGCACCTCCGCATCATCGAACAAAAAATGCTCCCGCCGCAGCCGGATGATATCGTCGTGGAATTCATTCTGCTGCGGCCCGCCCAGGCTCTCCAGCCGCCGGTAGACGTCGATCGCCCCCGGCCAATCCTGCTGCTGCTTGCGGATCTCGGCGGCGGAATTGCCCGCCAGCACGCGCCAATGGAACTCGGGCGGCAGCGGGGCGTTGCCAGCCTCGGGCGGCAGCGTCCGGCCGTTGAGCACATCGAGGTAGAGCGCCAGCGCGTCGTCGGTCCGGCCCAGCTTTTCGAAACACATCGCCCGCATGTAGGCCGCTTCGTTGCGCTGGGCGAAGTCCCCCTGATTGCTGCTGAGGAGGAGGCCGTAGTTGCTGGCGGCCAGCTCATACTTGGTCGGATCGGCGCCGCCCAGCGCGTAGAGGGCATTCCCCTTGCGCAGAATCGCGGTGACGAAGAGCGGCCCATCCTTCTGGGTGGCGAGGACGGCGTCGAAGAGCGCCACCGCGTTGTCGAATTTCCCCTGGAGATGGTAGATCAATCCCTGCAGCAGCCGCGCATCGACCTTGAGCGGCGCGCTCTCCGGGATCTTCTCCAGGATCTGGATCGCCGCCGCGTAATCCTTCCGCTTCACCGCCGAATCGCCCGCATAGTAGAGGGCCTCCGGCACCAGCTCGCTCTGCGGATAGCTGTTGGCCACCTTCTCGAAGTTGGTCTGCGCGCCGACATAATCCTGCTGGTGGTAGAAGAACTCGGCGGCGGAAAAGAGCATGTTCGGCGCGATCGCGCTCTTGTCGAAGCGGCCTGCCAGCTCGAGCAGACCGTCGCGGGCCTGCTGCGGCGTCAGCTTCTTCGCCTGATAGCTCACCATCACCGCGTCGTAGGCCGCCTCGGGGGCGCGGGGATCGTTGGGCAGGTCGATGATCTCGTTGTAGAGCTTGAGCGCGTCGTCGAGATGGGGTGGGTTGGCGTCGCGGTCGAGATCGGCCAGGCGGACCAGGAGGAGCGAATGCTGCTCGGGATCGAGCGTTCCCTGCAAGGCGGCCTCGTAGGTCGTCCGGGCGTTCTCCTCCTGGCCGGTCTTCTCGTAGAGCTTGGCCAGCTCCAGCTTCACCCGGCCGAGAAAGGCGCTCTTGGGGAAAAGCCGCTCGAAATCGGCCTCCGTCCTGAGATAGCCGTCGAGGTTCTTCGCCTGCGCCTCGCTCAGGAGGAGGTTGAAGAGCGCCTTCTCGGCGATCGGGCTGGGCGCGTTCTCGTCCCCGGCGGCCTTCTGGAAAAAATCGGAGGCCTTGGCGAAGTCGCCCCGCGCGAACCAGATCTCGCCGCTCTTGAACTCAGCCTCGCTCGCCATCGTGGGGATCGCCCCCGCGTCGAGGCAGTTCTGGAACGCCGTCAGCGCCGAATCGGGCGCCCCCTTGTCGACATAGAGCTGGCCGAGCTGGAAGAGGGCGGCGGGCCGCCAGATCGTCTGCGGGTAGGCGGTGAGGAGCGCCTCCAGCGTCCCGATCGCCTCGTCGCCCGCATTGTTCGCCGCCTGGCTCGTGGCGATCGCGAAGAGGGCGGCGGAGGCGGTGACCGGCGAGTGGTCGCCCTTGGCGAAATCGCGCAGCTTGGCCTGGGCCTCCGGCAGCCGTTGCTGCGCCTGCGCGCTCTCCAGATAGAGCCGGAAGCTCGCAAGGCGCATTTGCTCGGCGCTGCCGAGGGTGAAGGCCTGCTCCAGCGCCTGCATCGCTTTGTCATGCTGGTTGAGCTTCTGATAGGCGCTGCCCAATCCGAACCACGCCTCGGCCACCAGCGGCCCGGGAAACGCCTTCGGATCATCGGTGACGATCCGGTAATCGGTCACCGCATCGGCATATTGTCCCCGGAGCTGCGCGATCTCCCCGCGCCAATAATTGGCCTCGAAGAGTGCCGCCGGATGGACCTTGCGGGCGAGCAGCGCCTCCAGGGTCGCCGAGGCGCCGTTCGGCCCGTCGAGTTGGTTGTCGGCGATCTCGATCTTGGCCAGCACCAGGGCGGCCTTCTCGCCCGCCTCGGTCGGCGGCGAGGCCTGCATCAGCGAGCCGAGCAGGGCGCGGGCGTCGGTCTCGTTCCCCTCCTTGAAGAGCGCCCAGGCCAGGCCGAGCTGGGCCTGCGGGGCGAGCGGGCTGTCGCCGGCCTGGGAGAGCGCGTCGCGGTAGGCCTTCTCCGCCTCGGTCCATTTTTCGAGGCCGCTCTCGGTCTCGCCCTGCCAGAAAAGGAAAGAGGCGGCCAGCGGATCGGGAAGCTCCTTGGCGGGGACGTTGAAGGCGGCGAGCGCGGGGGCATATTCGCCGAGGAAATAGAGCGCCTTCCCCTGGAGGAAACGGACATCGCTCTTGAGCGGGCTGGCGGGAAAACGTTGCAGGAACGCCTTCGCCCCCGCGTCGGTCTTCTCGAAGAGCCCTTCGTCGAAGAGCGTCTGCAGATCCTTCAGCGCGCGGTTTTCATCGGCGCTCGATGGGGTCGCCGGAGTCGGAGCGGCAGGCGCGGGAGACGTGACCGGCGTCGTGGCGGCGGGAACGGTAGCGGGCGTGGGGTTGGGAGCACTCGGCGCGGAGGCGGGAACCGTGGCGGAGACCGGCAACAGCGTCGCGGAAGGCTGGGCCCCAGCCGGAAACGGCGCCGCGGCCAGCCAAAGCCCGCAGGTCGCGGCGAAGAAGAAAGTTCGGCCCATTTTCCCGACCGTACCCGATTCCGCCCCCTGCGGAAAGCAGCCGCTGCGGAAAAATATCATGGAGCTGGAAGAACCGTCTTGAGATAGCGCCCCGTATAACTGGCCGGATTCGCCGCCACCGCCTCGGGCGTCCCCACGGCGACGATCCGCCCGCCCCCCGCGCCCCCCTCGGGGCCGAGGTCGATCACATAGTCGGCGCACTTGATGAGGTGGAGATTGTGCTCGATGATGACCAGGGTATTCCCGGCGTCGCGCAGCTTGTCGAGGACCCGGAGCAACAGCTCGATATCGGCCCAATGGAGGCCCGTCGTCGGCTCGTCCATCAGGTAGACCGTCCGCCCGGTCGCCTTCTTGGCCAGCTCGGCGGCCAGCTTCACCCGCTGCGCTTCCCCGCCCGAGAGCGTCGTCCCCTGCTGGCCGAGGCGGAGATAGCCGAGGCCGACCGAGGCAAGCGCCTCCAGCTTGTCGCTCACCGCCGGAATATTGCGGAAGAAGGTGAGGCCGTCGTCGACCGTCATTTCCAGGACGTCGGCGATGGTCCGCCCTTTGTAGGTGATCTCCAGCGTCTCCCGGTTGAACCGCTTCCCCTGGCAGACCTCGCAGGGGACGTAGACTGCCGGCAGGAAGTTCATCTCGATGGCGATCACCCCCGCCCCCTCGCAATGCTCGCACCGCCCGCCCGCCACGTTGAACGAAAACCGCCCCGGCCCGTAGCCGCGCACCCGCGAGGAGGGGAGCATCGAGAAGAGATCGCGGATGCCGTTGAACGCCCCGGTATAGGTGAGCGGATTCGAGCGCGGCGTCCGCCCGATCGGCGACTGGTCGATCACCACCACCTTGTCGACATAGTCGAACCCCTCGATCTTATCGTGGAGCCCGGGCCGTTCCTTGCTCCCGTGGAAATGGCGGAAGAGGGCGCGGGAAAGGATCTCGTTCACCAGCGTGCTCTTGCCCGAGCCGCTTACCCCGGTCACGCAGATGAAGAGGCCGAGCGGGAAACCGACGTCGAGGTTCTGCAGGTTGTTCTCGCGGGCGCCCCGGATGCGCAGCCATCCCCGGTCGGGATCGGCGGGCTTGCGGACCTTCGGCACCGGGATGGTGTCGCGCCCGCTGAGATAACGGCCGGTCAACGATTTCTCGTTTGCCATCACCTCGGCGACCGTTCCCGCCGCCACCAGATAGCCGCCCCGCGTCCCGGCGTAGGGGCCGAGATCAACCAGATAATCGGCGGCGCGGATCGTGTCCTCGTCATGCTCGACGACCACCAGGGTGTTGCCGAGATCGCGCAGCCGCCGCATCACCGCCAGGAGCCGGTCGTTGTCGCGCTGGTGGAGGCCGATGCTCGGCTCGTCGAGAATGTAGAGGACGCCGGTGAGCTGCGCGCCAATCTGCGAAGCCAACCGAATGCGCTGCGCCTCGCCGCCGGAGAGTGTCCCGCTCTCGCGGTTCAACGCCAGATAGCCGAGGCCGGTCTCGATGAGGAAGCCGAGGCGGCTGCGCAACTCGCGGAGGACATCGCGGGCAATCTTTTGCTGGGTCGGCGTCAACCCGCCCTCCAGCCGGTCGAGGAAAGCGGCAGCCTCGGTGACCGGGAGGCGGCAAAATTGATCGATATTGAGCGGCGGACTCGGCGGCGCGGCGAGGGTAACCGCCAGCACCTCCGGCTTGAGCCGCGCCCCGTGGCAGGCGCGACACGGCTGCCGGGTCATGTAATTCTGCAGCCGCTGCCGCGTCATCTCGCTGGTGCTCTCCTCATAGAGGCGGGAAAGCTGCGGCAGGACCCCCTCCCATACTTTATCCACCACGGTCTTTTTGCCTGAGCGCAGGCTCTCGAACCGGATCGTCTCCTCGCCCGAGCCATGGAGCAGCACCCGCCGAAAAAGCTCCGAGGTATCTTCCCAAGGCCGCTCCGGCGGCTCGCCGAAATGGGCCGCCACCGTCATGAGCTGGCTCTTGTGGAGCGCGGCCAATCCCGGATTGCCCCGCTTCCACGGCGCCACCGGCACCGCGTCGAGCGTCTTCTCCGGATCGGGCACCACCAATTCTTCCTCGAAGACCAGCTCGGTCCCCAACCCATGACAAACCGGACAGGCCCCCTGCGGGCTGTTGAAGGAAAAGTGGCGCGGCGTCATCTCGCCGAAGTGGAAGCCGCTCTCCGGGTCGAAGTTCTGATTGCTCGCCTTCCAGTCACGGCTCTTCCCGTCAGGCCCGGGATGGACCACGATGACGATGCCGCGCCCCTCGCGCAGCGCCGTCTCCAATGAATCGGTTAGCCGTTGCCGCGTGGCGGGAGCGGTCTTGAGCCGGTCGATCACCGCCTCGATCGAATGGGCCTTGTGCCGGTCGAGGCCGGTCAGGTTCTCGATCTCGACGATGGCGCCGTCGATCCGGGCGCGGATGAAGCCGTCCCGCTTCATTTTCTCGAGCACGTCGCGAAATTCGCCTTTTTGCCCCTCGACCAGCGGCGCAAGGAGATGAACCGGCGTCCCCTCGGGGAATTCGAGGATCTTGTCGACGATCTGCTGGGTGGTGTAGCGGATCAGCGGCTTGCCGGTCTGCGGATTATGCGCCGTCCCGGCATGGGCGAAGAGGAGCCGGAGGAAATCGTAGATCTCGGTGGTCGTCGCCACCGTCGAGCGGGGATTGCCGCCGGAAGTCCGCTGCTCGATGGCGATCGCCGGGGAGAGCCCTTCGATGAAATCGACTTCCGGCTTCTCCATCTGGTCGAGATACTGCCGGGCATAGACCGAGAGGCTTTCGACATAGCGCCGCTGCCCCTCCGCGTAGAGGGTGTCGAAAGCCAACGACGACTTCCCCGACCCGCTCACCCCCGTGAAGACCACCAGCTTCTGCCGGGGGATCGTCAGGCTGACGTTTTTGAGGTTATGCTGGCGGGCGCCGCCGATTTTGATCTCGTCGAGAGACATGAGCCGAGCGTTCAACCTACCCCAACCGGGCAAGCGGTCCAACAGAAAGACGCCTTGCAAGTTGGAGCCCGCCCCTCAATACTCGTCCCCTCCGATATGCTGTTCCCTTCCCGCGATACCTTTTGCGAGTTGGCGCGTCAGGGGAACCTGATTCCGGTCTACCGGGAGATCGTCGCCGATCTCGACACGCCCGTCTCCGCCTACCTCAAGCTCGACGCCGCCAAGAAGCCGGGCTCCCAGTCGTTCCTCTTCGAATCGGTCGAGCGCGGCCAGAAATTCTCCCGCTACTCCTTCCTCGGCTCGAACCCCAGCCGGGTCTTCACCATGCGGGGCAAGGAGGTCGTCATCGAGGAAAACGGCCGCAAGCGCAAGTTCACCAGCGAGACCGACCCCCTGGTCGAGCTGCAGCGGTTGATGGCCCCCTACCGGCCCGTCACCTCGGGGAACCTCCCCCTCTTCTACGGCGGCGCCGTCGGCTACCTCGCCTACGAGGCCGTCACCCATTTCGAGAAGACCGTCCCCCGCGCCAAGCTTGACGACCTCCAGATCCCCGACGCCTATTTCATCATCACCGACACCCTGGTGATCTTCGACCACGTCGACCGCCGGATGAAGCTGGTCGCCAACGCCCACGTCAAGGGCGACGTCAACCGCGCCTACGACGAGGCCGTCGCCAAGATCGACCGCCTCCAGGAAGAGCTCCAGCGCCCCATCCACCACAAGCTCCTCGCCCACCGCCTCGATCCCGTCGAGCTCCAGCCCGAGGCCAACATGACCCAGGCCGAATACCTCGGGATGGCCGAGCGGATGCAGGAATTCATCCGCGCGGGCGATGTCTTCCAGATTGTCCCCTCCCAGCGCTTCGAGGTCCCCTTCGAGGGCGATCCCGCCGACCTCTACCGCTCGCTCCGGCTGATCAATCCGTCCCCCTACATGTTTTGCCTCAAGCTGAACGACTTCTCCCTGGTCGGCTCCTCCCCCGAGGTCCACGTCCGCTCCGAGGGAGGCCAGATCACGATCCGCCCCATCGCCGGGACCCGCCCCCGCCGCGACAACCCCCTGGAGGACGAGGCCATGGCCAAGGAGCTCCTCGCCGACCCCAAGGAACGGGCCGAGCACGTCATGCTGGTCGATCTCGCCCGCAACGACGTCGGCCGGGTCTGCGACTATACCACCGTCAAGGTCACCGACTTCATGACCATCGAGCGCTACTCGCACGTCATGCACATCGTCTCCAACGTCGAGGGGACCCTCCGGCCCAACCACAGCGCCTACGACGTGATGCGGGCGACGTTCCCGGCGGGCACCCTCAGCGGCGCGCCCAAGGTCCGCGCCATGCAGATCATCGCCGAGGAGGAGCCGACCTGCCGCGGCAGTTACGGCGGCGCGGTCTGCTATTTCGGCTTCTCCGGCAACCTCGATTCGTGCATCGCCATCCGCACCGCCCTGCTCAAGGACGGCAAGGCCTACCTCCAGGCGGGCGGCGGCCTGGTCGCCGACTCGACCCCGCTGGGCGAATACAACGAGAGCGTCAGCAAGGCCAAGGCCGGG
>Ga0302314_10000359_pt1 | contig 83350 bp, 86 predicted proteins | sample III_Palsa_N2_3_FD_200533 | JGI IMG/M metagenome (GOLD analysis project Ga0302314, IMG submission 200533) | Peat permafrost microbial communities from Stordalen Mire near Abisko, Sweden - III_Palsa_N2_3 | ecosystem: Environmental > Terrestrial > Soil > Palsa > Peat permafrost | place: Sweden...
CCCATGAATCCATCGAATCCCGGGGGTAACGTGAGATCCACTACGTCAAACTGCCAAGGCCCGAAATCAATATCCCCGAGCCACAGGTGCTTTGAAAACTGGCAGAGCGCTATTTCGCTGCTATTGGGGCGCCTCACAAAAGATCCTCATAAGCGGAGAACCTTAAGATCTTGTCGATCTCGAACACCCTGCCGTCCGAACGGCGCAACGCCGGAGGACCATATTGACTGCCAATCGCGGCCTCGATGACGTGGGCACCTGTCACATAAGTGTTGCTGCCGAGCGCAAAGGCTGTTCCCATCGAACGGTACGCATCGTTCCTTTCGATGTAGGGTATGAGATCGAGGGGCAAGGGCTTTTCGTACGTGACCGGATCCTTCCCCGGTTTCTTCATGACGACCTCGAAGGTCGCGGCGCGGAGAGTCTTCTGCAACTCGGGCGTCAGCGCCGCATGCGCGAGCGGAGTGAAGCCGACGTATGCGCCAAATACCAGCCCCGACAGCCTTGCCACGTTGATCATCTTGAATCCGTTCCCCGCACCCGACACCAGAGCGTTGTACGAATAATTTACCGCACCCGGGATGATCTATGCTCGAAACTAGCGAAGCTCACCAAAAGAGGCTTATGACAAACGCGCGAGACTGCCCTGTCCGCAGGCGCCCTCCGCGGCGCCGAGCAAACCGAAGCCGCCTGATCCCGATTCTTCGAGTCACTCCGACGATTACCAAAGACCACGCCGGGTCGACTCCTCTAAGGGGTCCGGCAGAAGTGCCAGCTCTCCGCCTACGCAACGTCGAGCAGCGCCCGCGGATTCTTGTCGGCCACGAGCAGCAACGTGCGCGCAGCCCCCGACGGTGCCCGTCGCCCCTGTTCCCAATCCTGCAAAGTGCGCACGGACACGCCGAGCAACGACGCAAACCGGGACTGCGAGAGTCCGGTCTTTTCTCGAATCTTCGCGACCTCGGGCACGTTGATCACACGACCGTACTCGCCACGTTTGATTTCGCGTAGCCCATCCAGGATCTCACGACCCACATTTCTCTTCGTCTTAGCCATCTTCCACTTCCTTCCGGATCTGCCGGAGCACGTGCGCAGGGATGTTGTCGGCAACGTTCTTCGGATACATCGTGAGCATCCAGATCACGCCGTGCGCCCGACGGACGTAGTAAATCACGCGATAACCACCCCGTTTGCCGCGACCCGGCGCCGCCCAGCGAAACTTGCGGACACCGCCCGAGCCCGGGATTACCGGTCCAGCCTCGGGATCGGTCATGAGCGCTATCTGCAGCGCCGAATACTCATCATCGGTCATGTAATCGAGGACGTGCTTCGTGAAGAGGCGCGTCTCGATAAAGCTGAACATCGTTGGATTATACGGCATTGCCGTATGTGGTCAAACCCACCAACGCTGTCCTTCTCAGGTCTGGTTAGTACGGCTAGGCAGAGCCCTGCCTCCAGGACTTTAGATTCGTCATCAGCAACCGCTTCACGTGATCTCTGAGCGCCCCACAGACTTTTAGCATTGCCTTGAGGTCATCTCGGCCGGGACTGGTCACTGGCTGGCCCTGGTTGGCGGCACGGGCAATCTGGTTCAGGTTGCGGCCGATGACCCCGAGTTCCGCGATGGTGCGCTTCAAGGCCAGCAGCTCCTCCTTCGGCATCGGCGCGAGCGATCGCAGGTGAGCCCGCGTTAACACCGACACGTACGTGGCCGGCGCCATCGCTCGGGCCGCAGCGTGCTCCCGCAAGAGAATCTGGTCGTCGGCGCCCAGACGGATCATCAGGCGAGCGTTTCGCGGTGCCTCCGCGCCAATCGGTGACGGCATCACTCTCGGTGCGACGCCGGCAGTCTGCAGCATCAGTTCCACCAGCCGCCGGAGCAGGCCTGACTCGGTGAGCTGTTGCCGCTCAGCAAGTTCGTGAAGGCGTGTCTTCGTCTCTGGCGAGACGCGAGCTGCAATGAATTGATCTGCATTCACGCGAAGAATTGTTCAACAAGAGCAACCGGTCGCCTATCCTGCATTCCGCTTAAAATTCAGCGTAACTGTAACAATCGACCTGTCGCCAAGCAGCACGGACACAGCGTCGAGGTAATGCTACGCATGTACGCCGCGTGGCTAGACGGCGCGACGGAAGCCGCTATTCACGCGATGGAGCGAAGACCCGTGCGCGCTGCAATTCCCGATCAACGCGCCACGATTAACGCTGCAAATGCAGGGACAAATCGCACGAGGTTGATCGTAATCCGTCCCCTCAAGTCCCGGAATTTGGCAGTAGTTTGGCAGTAGGAAATGGCGAGCGGAGCAAGCCATTGAATCGAGAGCAGATAAAGTGGCGGAGAGGGTGGGATTCGAACCCACGTGCCGGAATTACCCGACCATCCGATTTCGAGTCGGCGCCGTTATGACCACTTCGGTACCTCTCCGTCGAATCAAAAATTTATGTGATCTTAATCCCCATTGACTCAAGCCCTGCAGCGTTAACTTAAGCATTTTTCCGCATTAACTTAACCAATCTGCTCATTGTGAAGCACTAAGCGACTCGACCAAAAATCGATTTGTCAAGAGCCCATTGGCCTCCGGAAAGGGTTATTCTAGCGCATCGGCATTTGGCTCGCCTCCAGGACGGAACCGAGCTGCCTTCACGGAATCGAAGTCATACGACCGTGCGTAGCGCAAATAAACGAATCTGGTTCCGGTGGACAAAGCTTGGCGTTGCGGCATCCGCCGTGGTGCTGTTGAACACCTGTTCACCCTTGCCGAGTTTGATCGATCAGGTCAAGACTCTCGGCGAGCTGCGCGTTGCAACACGGAGCAGCCCTTTGTCGTACTACCTCGCGGACGACGGCACTCCCCAGGGTCCCGAGTACGATTTCGCGCGCCGGTTCGCTGGGGAGCTCGGCGTCAAACTCAAGATCACGCCGATGCGCAGCTACGGGGAGATCTACGCGGCATTGAGCTCGGGCCGCGTACATCTGGCTGCTGCCGGCCTCAAGGTGCCGGCACGGTCGATAGCCGGCGTCGAGTTCGGCCCGACGTATCAGCGCGTGCGCGAGCATCTCATCTATCACAGAGGTGCGATGCGCCCCGGATCCCTTGCCGACATCGGCAACGGAGAACTCGAAATTGCCGCCGGCAGCTCTCACGCCAGGGCGTTGAGCGCGGCGCGCGAGCAGCTGCCCGAGCTGGTCTGGGTCGAGGACGCCACCACCAACTCGCAAGCCCTGCTCGAAGGCGTCGCCGACGGCACAATCGACTACACGATCGCAGATTCGACCGAATTTGCGTTCGCCCACGATGAGCATCCGGATCTGCGCATCGCCTTCGACTTTCCGGGCAGCCAGTCTCTTGCATGGGCTGCGAGCGACCGCTATCCCGAGTTCCGACAGGCCATGGGTGCGTATTTCGCGAGCCTGCACCAGAGCGGCGAGCTGGCCGCGGTCGTGAATCGCTATTACGGGCACTCCGAGGATGCCGAGTTCGCCGAGGCGCCGGACTTCATGCGTCATGTGCAGAGCCGTCTGCCGCTATACAAGAAGTGGTTCGAGGAAGCGGCGGACGAGAGCAGCCAGGATTGGCGCCTGCTTGCGGCCATCGGCTACCAAGAATCGAAATGGAATCCGCGCGCCGCTTCGGGCTCCGGCGCGCTCGGCCTCATGCAATTGACGATGCAATCGGCGACCGCAGTCAAAGTCGCGAACCCGACCGATCCCCGCCAGAGCATCTTCGGCGGCGCACGCTATTTCCGAAGTATCTACCAGAAGATCCCCGCGCACGTGCCCGAGCCTGATCGTACCTGGTTCGCGCTCGCGGCCTACAACATCGGCTACGGCCATGTCGAAGACGCGCGGGTCCTCGCGCAGAGAGCGGGCCGCGATCCGGACTCCTGGGACGACGTGCGTGAGTTCCTGCCGCTGCTCTCCCAGGAACAGTGGTACACGCAGACCGCGAACGGCTTCGCGCGCGGCTCTGAGCCCGTGCGCTACGTCGACAGCGTGCGCAGCTACGTCGACCTGCTCGAATGGGCCGGCACGGGCGGCACGACGGCCCGCAACGGACCTGCGTTGAACTAGCGCCCTAAGCGCCGCGCCTCGAAGAAGCGACGCAAGAGCGCCCGGCTCTCTTCCGCACACACGCCCCCGAACACGTCCACGCGATGCGTGGCGCGCGGCTCGCGCGTCAAGTCGAACAAGCTTCCGCAGGCGCCCGCTTTCGGATCCCAGGCACCGAAAACCACTCGCGCGACGCGCGCATTGATGGCGGCCCCGATGCACATGGCACACGGCTCGAGCGTCACGTACAGCGACGCCGACTCGAGACGGTAATTCGCGTGTGCGGCCGCCGCGGCCCGCAGGGCGGCGATCTCAGCGTGCGCCGTCGGGTCGTGCGCGGCGATCGGCTGATTCCAGCCCTCCCCGATCACCTCGTCCGCGATCACGACCACGGCGCCCACGGGGACCTCCCCGGACTCAGCCGCTCGCTCGGCGAGCGCAAGCGCCCGTCGCATGAGCTCGACGTCGCGGGATGAGCCTTTAGCGGCCATGCGTCAGCGCGACCGATAACGCGCGGCAAGCACCAGCGCGTAGACTGCGAGGAGCGCCGCGGCGCTATAGGCGAGTGAGTTGTGAATCCCGATGCGGGCGCCGAGCAGTCCCACCGATAATCCGCTGAACGTCCGCAGTCCGTTGGCCGACATGGAGAACACCCCGATCACGCGACCCCGTATCTGGTTGGGCGCGTTGATCTGTACCAGGGCCTGTGCCATGGAATTGAAAGCGAGCTCGACGAAGCCTGCGACGAACAGCAGGGCAAGCGCCAGGAGATAATCGTGCGCTCGGGCGAAGCCGCACAGCGCGGCGGCCCAGATCATCGCCAGCACGAAGGCCGTGCGAGGCTCCGGTCTGAGCCAGCCCCGAGTCTCCAGGATCAGGCCGCCGAGCAGCCCGCCGGCCGCGTCGGCGCCGAGCAAGAGCCCGTAAGTGTAGTCCGGCCGCCCATGCTGCAAATCGCGCGCGAGCTCGGGCATCTGCGCTTGGTAGGCATTGCCCACGAAAAACGAGGCGGCGCCGACCAGCACCGTCATGGACAGCAACACCGGGCTGCGCAACACCACGGCCATCGTCGAGGTTATGTCCGCGAAACTCCCGACTGCGGCTCGAGCTGCTCGCCGCTCCTTGGCCGCCGCTCCGTATGGCGCGTTCACCAGCCAGATCAGAAGCGGTGTGTAGATCAACGCATTGACGAGGATACCTCGCGCCGGACCGAGCCCGAGCAAGAGCCCCGCGCCGAGCAGCGGGCCCACGAGGAAGCCGAGGTATCGGCCCGTCGCATTGAGGCGCACTGCGCTCGGCAATTGAGCGGGCCCGACGATCTGGTGAATCAACACCTGCGCGGCCGGCATCCAGATCACGCCGGCGAGGCCGTGGACGATGAGCAACAGCATCGCCGCCCCGAGGTTGACCGTGTCGGTCGCGAACATGATTCCCCAGCTGACGGAGACGCCGATGAACAGCAGCATCCCCGCCTGGATAAGCCTGCGGACATCAAAGCGGTCGGCGAGAGCGCCGGTGAATCCGGCCAGAAAGAGGTATGGCACCCAGTGCGAGATGACCGCGAATCCGGCCAGCGCGGGCGAGTGAAACTTGTCGAACATCACCTTGTAGGAGATGACGTGCTCGATGTTGTCGGCCATCATCGCGGCGGTGCCGCCCAACACATAGATGCGAAAATCGCGATTGGCGAAAGCCGCGAACGCTTGGTGCGCGGGCGCGAGGCCCACACGGGTATCTGGATTCAATGGGGTAAGGACCAGGATTGCGTGGTGCCGCAATTGTAGCGGGTGGAGGCGGCCGCACAAGCGGTAGAATCTGCCTCGAGGCGGGGCAGGATTCGTTGCGAAAAGAGATATGAGGATGCGTGCAATAGGGTTGGTGCTGGCGATCGCCTTGTCCGGACCGGCGTTCTGCGATGAGGGCATGTGGACCTTCGACCATTTTCCCGCCGAGGCGGTCAAGAAGTCGTATGGGGTCGACATCACGGCCGCGTGGCTCGATCACGTGCGTCTCTCCACGGTGCGACTGACCAATTGCACCGCTTCGTTCGTCTCTCCGGACGGACTGATGATCACCAACCATCACTGCCTGGAATCCTGCCTGGGGGAGCTGTCCTCGAAGGAGGACAGCTTGATGGAGCGCGGATTCATTGCCGCAGAGCGCTCCGCGGAACGGCGCTGCGCCACCCAGCTCGGCGATGTGCTGGTCTCGACGGAGAACATCACCGCGGCCGTGGCCAAGGCCGCCGCGGGACTGAGCGATCGCGCGGCCAACGCGGCGCGCAAGAAGGTCCTGACCGAGATCGAGCAAGCCTGCGAACAGGCGAGCGCGAAGAGCCGTTCCGGCCGCTTCACGTGCCAAGCGGTGCCGCTCTATGAGGGCGGAGAGTACTTTCTCTACCGGTACAAGCGCTACGACGACGTGCGCCTGGTGTTCACCCCGGAAACCGATATCGCCGACTTCGGAGGGGATCCGGACAACTTTCAGTTTCCGCGCTGGAGCCTCGATTTCGCGATCCTGCGCGCTTACGAGAACGGCAAGCCCGCCGCGACTCCGAACTATCTACGCATCGACTTTGCGGGTCCGAGCGCGAACGAGCTGGTATTCGTCTCTGGGCATCCGGGCTCGACGGCGCGTCTCGATACACGAGCGCAACTCGAGTTCGACCGCGACGTCTTCTTGCCGCTGACGCTGCTGCGCAACTCGGAGCTGCGCGGGGGCTACATTCAGTTCAGCCGCAGCAACCAAGCCGATATGCAACTCATCGAGGCGCCGTTGAGCAGCCTCGAGAACTCCATCAAGGTCAGGCGCAAGCTCCTCGATGCCTTGCATCAGGACGATTTGATGGCGCGCAAGCAGGCCGACGAGGACACCTTGAAGGCGCTCGCAAAGACCTCCGGTGGGGCCGAGCCTTGGACGCAAATCGAGACCGCCGTGGCGCACGAGCGCGCGCTGTACCTGCCGTACACCTTCATCGAGGGCGGCGCGGGGTTCAATAGCATTCTCTTCCGCTACGCGCGGCTGCTGCTGCGAGGCACCGACGAGCGCGCAAAGCCGAACGACGCGCGCTTGCGGGAATACACCGATTCCGCTCTGCCCCGCATCGAGCAACAGCTCTATGCGCGCGTGCCGATCTATGCGGAGGTCGAGACGCTGACCATGTCCTTCTCTCTGCAGCGCATGCAAGAATGGCTCGGGCCGGATCAGCCACTGGTGCATCGTTTGCTCGCCAGGGACTCCCCGGAATCGCTGGCGACCCGGGTCGTCGCGGAGACGCGGCTCTACGATGCGGGCGAGCGCAGGCGGCTATGGGAGGGAGGCTCGGCGACCGTCGCCGCCTCCCGCGATCCCATGATCGAGCTGGTCAGATCGATCGACGGCGATGCCCGCGCCTTGCGCAAGCAATTCGATGACGAAGTGGAAGCACCGATCACCGCGGCGTCGGCCACGATCGCGAACGAGCGCTTCAAAGCGTTCGGCACTCAGGTTTACCCGGACGCGACCTTCACGTTGCGGCTCAACTACGGCAGCGTTACAGGCTGGACGCGCGACGGATCTCAAATCGAGCCCTTCACTTACCTCGGCCGCGCCTTTGAGCGCGCTAACGGTGTGCCGCCGTTCAAAATTCCCGATACTTGGATGAAAGTGAAGGACCGCCTGGACATGCGCACGCCGTTCTGCATCTCGACGAACAACGACATCGTCGGCGGCAATTCGGGCAGTCCGCTCATCGACGCCCAAGGCCGCATGGTCGGCCTCATGTTCGACGGCAACATCGATTCGATCGCAGGCACTTACTGGTTCGACCCGGCTAAAAACCGCGCGATCGCGGTCCATCCGGCCATCATCCGCGAGGCGCTCGAGCAGGTGTACGGAGCCAAGGCGCTGCTGGCCGAGCTCGGTGCCTCGTGAGCCAGCACGAGACAGCCAAGATCGGCGGTCTGAGCGAGCCTGGAGAGTATGACGAGAGCATGCTCGCGCTCCTGCAGATCATCTGGGGCGATGGCTTCTTGTCGCCCGGCGGGAGTGAGGAGATCGCTCGATTGCTGGAAGGCAGCTCGGTCGCCGGGTGCAAGGTGCTCGATATCGGCTGCGGCCTGGGCGCAATCGATGCGCTGCTGGTGCGTGAGCATGGCGCGGGCTCGGTGATCGGCGTGGATATCGACCCCCACCTGATCGAGCGCATGCAGGAGCGCGTCGCGCGCGCCGGATTGAGCGATCGCATCGAGGGGCGTCGAGTCGATGGCGGGCCGTTGCCGTTCGCGGCAGCGAGCTTCGATGTCGTCTTTTCCAAAGACTCTCTGGTGCAGATCCCGGACAAGGCAGCCATCTTTGCGGAGATTCTGCGTGTGCTGCGTCCCGGCGGTCGGTTCATTGCGAGCGATTGGCTGCGCGGTGGATCCGGCGACTATTCGCCTGAGATGACGGAGTTCTTTCGCCTCGAAGGCATCGCTTACAACATGGCCTCGCTCGAGGACAGCGCCGCCGCGTTACACGCGGCGGGCTTTCGCGACGTCGAGATACGCGATCGGCACGCCTGGTACCTGCCGCTGGCGCAGCGCGAGCTCGAATCGATGGAAGGCGGGTTGGGGCCCTTGATCGTGAGCCGCATCGGCGAGACGCGAGCGAAGTATTTCATCGACGACTGGCGTCAGATGGTGCTCGTCCTCGAGCGCGGCGAGCTGCGTCCGGGGCACTTGAAGGCCGTGAAACCCGCCTGAGGGCATGAAGCCCGTCTCGGGGGCGCCCCGCCGTCTCACGCAGCCACCGTGCCGCTGCAGTGTCCAAAACCGATGCTCACGAATCCCGGTGCGCGGGCGTACGCCGTCAGCGAAATCTCATCGCCATCCTCGAGGAAGCATCGAGTTTCGCCGGAGGGAAGCGTGATCGGCCGCCGCCCTCCTTCCGTGATCTCGAGCAGGCTCCCGTAGCCCGTGATCACGGGCTCGGATATCGTTCCTGTCCCCAGCAGATCCCCCGGGCGCAGATTGCAGCCGTTCGAGGTGTGGTGCGCGATCAGTTGCGCCACCGTCCAGTAAAGCGCTGTGGTGGAGGCGCGGCTCAACCGATGCGCCGCCATGCCGTTTTCACGCATGGCGGCGCTGCGAATCGATGCCTCGAGCGTGATTGCGTAGGCGCCGCGCGCCTGGTCCTCCGCGCTCCAGAGGTAATCCAGCGGCTTGGGATCTCCCTCGGGGCGCACCGGCTGCGGCACTCGATACGGTGCCAGCGCTTCGGAGGTGACTATCCAGGGCGAGACAGTGGTCGCGAAGCTCTTGGAGAGAAAGGGGCCCAAGGGTTGATATTCCCAGGCCTGGACGTCGCGCGCCGACCAGTCGTTGAGCAGGCACAGGCCCGCGACGTGAGACTGCGCCGCCGCGATGTCGATGGGTTCTCCGAGGGCGTTGCCGTGGCCGATCCACACTCCAAGCTCCACCTCGTAGTCCAGCCGCCGCGTGCGACCGAAGACAGGCGAAGCGTCCGGGGCTTTGGTCTGGCCGTGCGGCCGGCGCACGACGGCGCCCGATGCCCGCACCGAGGAGCTGCGGCCGTGATAGCCGATGGGGATGTACTTGTAGTTCGGTAACAGCGGGTTGTCCGGCCGGAACTGACGGCCGACGTTGGTTGCGTGGTGAATGCCGGCGTAGAAATCCGTGTAATCGCCGACTTCTACCGGCAGATGCAGCATGCACGCCGATGCGTCGTGAACATGCGGCTCGACTCGGGCACGATGCGCTTCCTCGCTCAAGAGCGCTGACAGCGTGCGCCGCAGGGCCTCTCGCGCGGCGGGCGGCAGCGCGAGGATCTCGTTCAGGCGACCGCTCGCGAGCGTCGGCACGATCTCGCGCGGCAGGAGCGCGGCGAGGGCCGATAGGTCCAGAACTCGGTCGCCGATCGCGACGCCGGGGCGCGGCTGCTCGCCCGGGCGCGAGAAGATCCCGAGCGGCAGGTTCTGGATGGGAAACTCGCCATGGCGTTGGGCGGACTCGACCCAGCTGCGCAGCGCGGGATCGTGCGTCGCATCGATGCCAGCCATCAAGGTATCCTCGCACGCGCGAAACCCGACCATATGCGGCCGTAGTCCGCCTGCCGCAACGGGGTCTCCATGGCCCAGCGCGTCGGGCGGATCACGTGACGAGTCTCGAACATGAACGCCATGGTGTGTTCGATCTTCTCGGGCTTGAGCTCGCGGGCGACCGCGCGCTCATAGGTCGCGGCGTCCGGACCATGCCCGTTCATGCAGTTGTGCAACGAGGCACCTGCGGGATTGAACCCGCCCGCCTTCGCATCGTAGCTGCCCTCGATGAGTCCCATGAACTCGCTCATCACGTTGCGGTGAAACCAGGGCGGACGGAACGTATCCTCGGCCACCATCCAGCGGGGCGGAAAGATCACGAAATCGCAATTCGCCGTCCCGGGAGTCTCGGAGGGACTCGTCAACACGGTAAAAATCGAGGGGTCCGGATGGTCGAAGCTCACCGTATTGATGGTATTGAAACGGCGCAGATCATAGCGGTATGGGGCGAGGTTGCCGTGCCATGCGACCACATCGAGGGGCGAATGTTCGAGCCGAGTCGCCCACAGCCGTCCGGCGAACTTTTGCACCAGCTCGCAGCTCTCGGCACGATCCTCGAAATACGCCCCCGGGATCTCGAAGTCGCGCGGAGCGGCAAGGCCGTTGGCGCCGATAGGGCCGAGATCGGGCAGCCGCAGCAGACTGCCGTAATTCTCCAGAACATAGCCGCGCGCCCGCGAGTGCGCGAGCTCCACTCGAAATCGCACGCCGCGCGGAATCACGGCGACCTCGAGCGGCGCAACGGCGAGCACGCCGAGCTCGGTGACGATGCGCAGTGCTCCTTCCTGCGGGACCATCAGGATCTCGCCGTCCGAGAAGGACAACACGCGAGCGCTCATGGAGCGGTTCGCCGCATAGAGGTGAATGGCGCAGCCGCCGACGGGTGGCGCTCCGTTCCCGCCATAGGTGATCAGACCATCGACGAAGTCCGTGGGTTCGCTGGGATAGGCCAGCGGATCCCAGCGCAAGCGATTGGGGCTCGGGTGCACCTCCTCGAACGGACCGGTGCGCAGCAGCGTCGGCCTCGCGTAGGGCTCGAACGGCGGGTGGTTCGCGCTCGGCTGCAGCCGGTACAGCCAGCTGCGGCGGTTTTCATGGCGCGGCGCCGTGAATGCCGTACCCGAAAGCTGCTCGGCATAAAGCCCGTAGGGGACCTTCTGCGGACTGTTGCGGCCGACCGGCAGCGCTCCGGAAACCGCCTCGGACGCGACATAGGACCCGAATCCGCAGAACATCGCGCCGCCCGGCGGGGCCTCAACGGGCCGGCTGGTGGCAGACATGCGACGGCTCCATTGGTAACATTTGCAACTAGTATGGGCGCGGCCCGCAAATGGTGTCAAATGTTACCAATCGCAGCGAGACGCACGACAACGCCCGATGGCCGGCCGAAGACCGCTCGGCCGGCGCCGGACGTGGCCGCCGGTCTGTCGCTCGAGCGATTCATGCCCTACCGCCTGTCCTACGCGGCCAACCTCGTGAGCGAGGCGATCGCGCAGCAATATAGCGCCCTCTTCAACCTGACCATACCGGAGTGGCGCGTGATCGCACATGTTGCCGAGCATTCCGGAATCACTCAGCAAGAGATCGGGCTGCGCACGCGCATGGACAAGGTCACCGTCAGCCGCGCCGCCATCGCGCTTGCCGCACGCGGCTTCGTGGCGCGCAGCAAGAACGCTGCCGATCGCCGGTCGCGCTGGCTCAGTCTGACCCCGGCGGGGCGGCGGCTCTACGCCGCGATCGCACCCAAGGCACTCGAGCTCGAGCGCGCCGTGTTCGGCCAGTTTTCTGCCGCGGAGATGGCGGCGCTCAGGAAATTCTTGCAACGCATCGATGCGGCGGCGGCGGCCGCGATGATGGCCGAGTCCGAAGGCGCCTCGTCCACTCCAGGAGCTTGATCCATGTCCGAGTATTCTGCCTATATCACCTGGCACCGCGGCGCCGGGGAGGCGTTCGTCGACTCGCGCTATAGCCGCGCACATGAATGGCGATTCGACGGCGGAGTCGTCGTGCCGGCATCGAGCGCCGTCGCCTCGGTGCCGCTCCCCTACTCGAAGAGCGAGAATGTCGATCCGGAAGAGGCGCTGGTGGCAGCCGCCTCCTCCTGCCACATGCTCTCGTTTCTCTATGTGGCCTCGAGGTCGCGCTTCATCGTCGATGCGTACGAAGACCACGCGCTCGGCACCATGACCGCCGACGAGCGCGGCCGAAAATCGATCACGCGCATCGTGCTCAATCCGAAGGTCCGATTCTCCGGCCCGCGCTCCCCCGACGCAGCCGCCGTCGAGCGTATGCACCACGAGGCGCACGAGCAGTGCTACATCGCGAATTCCTTGCGTACGGAGATCGCCGTGGTCGGTGAATGGAGTTACACGCCGCCCTGAGCTGTGGCGCTGCCGTGCGGCGCGTGAGCCATCTTGCTCATTGCCGCACGATCGCACTGCCGCGGCCGCGCAGCACGTACTTCTGGATCTTGCCCGTGGCGGTCTTCGGCAGCTCGTTCACCAGACGGAATGCCGTGGGCACCTTGAAATGCGCGAGCCGGGCCCGCGCGAACTCGAGGAGCTCCGCCTCGCTCGCTCGCGCGCCGGGTCGCAGCACCACGAAGGCATGCGGTGTCTCGCCCCACTTCTCGTGCGGCATGCCAACGACCGCCGCCTCGAGCACCGCCTCGTGATGCAGTAGCATCGCCTCGACCTCGATGGAGGAGATATTCTCCCCGCCGCTGATGATCACGTCCTTGAACCGGTCCCGGATCTCGATATATCCATCGGGGTGCACCACCGCGGCGTCGCCGGAATGAAACCACCCGCCTGCGAAGGCCGCGGCGGTTGCGTCCGGGTCGTTATAATAGCCGCGCATCACGACGTTGCCGCGCGCGACGATCTCCCCGAGGGTCGTAGCGTCGCAGGGCACATCGCGCATCTGCTCGTCCACCACGCGCAGCTCGCCCGAGGTGATGAGCTCGACGCCTTGGCGCGCCTTCACGACCGCCCGCTCCGCCGGCGCGAGCCTGCCGTGTTCGGGAAGAGGCTCGCAGATCGAGATGAACGGCGCCGTCTCGGTGAGCCCGTAGACGTGCGTGACCTCCCATCCGAGCTGGCATTCCAGGCACTCGATGGTGGCCGCCGCCGGCGGCGCTCCTGCGGTAAGCAATTTCACGCCGCGCCGCAATCGCCGCCGCTCGAGTTCCGGTCCGTTGGCGATCCCGATGAGCACGGTCGGAGCCGCGCACAGATGCGTGATGCGCTCGGCCTCGACGAGTGCGTACGTATTGACCGCGTCCACCTTGCGCATGCACACGTGCGCGGCAGCGGCGGCGGTCACGGTCCACGTGAATGTCCAGCCGTTGGCATGGAACATCGGCAGCGTCCAGAGGAAGCGATCGCCGGGCGTCATGGGCCAATGCGTCAGCGTCCCCACCGAGTTCATCCAGGCATTGCGATGGGTAATCATGACGCCTTTCGGACGCGAGGTGGTGCCGCTCGTATAGTTGATCGCGAGCAGATCCGTCTCGATGACGGGCTCGCTCCGCGGCGCGCCCGGACCCGACGCGCCTGGATGCTCTGCGAGCAGCGACTCGTATTCCAGCCATCCCGGGCGCTGCCCCTCCAGGGCGACGAAGTGCCGTACCCCCGGCATGCGCGCGCGCACGCCGTCGATCATCGCCAGGTAGTCGCTGTGCGCGCAGAGCACCGTGGCGCCGCTGTGATTTGCCATGTAGACGAAGTCATCCGCAGCGAGCCGGTAATTCATCGGCACGATGACGGCGCCCCGCTGCGGTATCGCGTAGAACTGCTCGAGGTGCTGATGGGTATTGGGCGCGATGGTCGCCACGCGATCGCCCTTGGCGACGCCGAGCGAGGCAAGCGCAGCCGTCCAGGCATCGCAGCGATCGCAAAACTGTGCGTACGTGAAGCGCCGCGGGCCATCGACCACGGCTTCGCGGGCGCCGTGGACCTTGCGGGCACGGCGCATGAAATCCAGGGGCGTTAGAGGTGTTTCCATTAGCGATCTGCCAGCCGGGAAACTTCTTATGGCCTCGAGTGTGCCGCCTGCCTCGACCTTTGTCGAGGGTAGTCGCTCATCTCGCCCCGAGATACGCGTTGATCTGCGCCGCCCATTCCTCGCCGGCCCCCGCGTCCAGTTCCGCCATGCGCGCGACCCAGGCATCCGCTTGGGGCTGTAGAGCGGTGCGCAGATAGGCAACTGCCACGTGCGTGTGCTCGCCGCGCGGCGTGATACGCAACGTGATAAGCGTGCTCATCGCGTTCTCGAGCACGCAAGCGTACTGCACGTGGCCGTCTTGCGGCTCGAAGCGGGTATTGACCCACACTGCGGTCCCGTGCCGGCCGGACACCGTGAAGACCATGCCGGGACGATCCTCGGCGCGCGCGGGCCAGATGAAGCACGGATTCCAGCCGGGCGCCCACACGCGCTCTCTATGCGCGCCGAACAGCGGTGCCACCTCGGACATCGGCCCCTCGGCCAAGAACTCGAATGTGCGCTCGCTGTGGGCGCGCTCGCAGGCGGCGCGCGCGGAAACAGGTGCCTTGGGTTCCACCTCACTTCTCCTTCAGCCGGTGGCTGTCGGTCGCGCGCAGGGAAAGGCCGTAGATCTTCCTGAGCGCGACGATTTGCGCCAGGGTTTCCTTCGCGAACGGCGGCTTTCCCTCGAACGCATGCAGCACGATGCCCTCGAGCAGATCGCCGAGCGAGAGCTCCTTGAGCTCCGCCAGCCCCTTTAGCACCTTCAGCAGCCGCTTCTCCATGCGCACGCCGGTCTGCACACGCTCGATCTCGATCACGCGAATGCCTCTCCTGTTACCTTGTTACCATGGTAACAGTTGCGACGCGGCCTGGGCAATCGGGCGCCCTTCGAAGGGCGCCTGCGGGTTCTCACATGGGGGTACCGGGGCTGCGCGGATCCGGGGGCAGCGGGATGAATTCCTGGTTGTCGAGATCCGGCAGCTTCATGCGTCCGGCGCGCCAATCCGCCTTGGCCTGCTCGATGCGATCCTTGGAGGCAGAGACGAAATTCCATTCGACGAACCGCTCGCCGATCGGTTCGCCGCCGAGGAGCATGACGATCGCGGCCTCGCAGGCGAGGACCGGGACAGCCTTGCCCGGCGCGAAGATCAACATCTGTCCCTTCCCGAAACGGCGACCTTCGATTTCGATCGAACCATCAACCACGTACGCCGCCCGCTCCGAATACTCCGCGGGAAGCTGGGCTTTGGCGCCCGCATCGAGCCTCCAGTGCGCGTAGAACAGGGGCGAAAACGTCTTCACCGGTGTCTTGGCGCCGAACGCCTCGCCGGCGATGAGCCGCGCCCAGAGTCCACTGCCCTGGTAAGTCGGCAGCTCCGCCGCAGGGTGATGGGCGAAGGCGGGCTCCGTTTCCTCCTGGTCTCGCGGCAGAGCGACCCAGGCCTGAATACCGTGCAATTTGCCGCCCTCCGCCCGCGCGCGCTCGAATCGCTCCGAATGTGTGATCCCGCGTCCCGCCGTCATCCAGTTGACCTCGCCCGGTCGGATGGCCTGCTCGGACGCGAGGCTGTCGCGATGCATGACCTCTCCTTCGAGCAGATACGTAACCGTGGAGAGCCCTATGTGCGGATGCGGCCGCACATCGACGGAGCGCGGGATGCCCGGAGGAAATTGAATCGGCCCCATGTGGTCGAAAAAGACGAAGGGCCCTACCATGCGCCGTTGCGCCGAGGGCACGACGCGACCGACCTCGAATCCGCCGAGATCGCGTCGTCGTTGCTCGATGACGAGATCGATCATGGACATGGACGCCTCCGGACGCGAATCGTGCGCGGTTTCGCCGCGCGGCGCAATGCCCTGGCACGGCATGCGCGAAGCTCAGCGACGCTTTAGACGCAACAGGCTCTCGGCGGTGGCTACAATCGCATCCTCGTTCGAGCGCGGCGCCCATCCGAGCAGGCGCGAGGCCTTCTCGTGGCTGCCGTTCTTGCTCTTGCCGAGTTCCGGTAGCAACTCCCGCACGGTGGGATTGAACAACGCCGTGAGGCGCAGCACCCAGTTCGGCAGCGCTCGAGTCGGTGCCCGTCTCGCGGCAGCGCCCAGGCGCTCGCGCAGCACGCGGGCAATTTCCAGGAGCGACATGAAATCCCCTGCAGCCGCGAGAAAGCGCTCTCCATTGGCGGCGGGATTGCTCATGGCGCGCAGATGCAGATCCGCCACGTCGCGCACGTCGACGACCCCGAACACGAGATGGGGCGCTGCGGGCATGCCGCCGTCGAGCATGCGCCCCACGATTTGGATGGACGAGGAGAGGTCCGTACCCAGGACCGGACCGAGCACCGCGACCGGGTTGACCACCGCGAGCTCCAGCCCGCGGCCCTCTTCGGCGATGAATTGCCAGGCGGCGCGCTCGGCGAGCGTCTTCGACTTCACGTAGGCGGCGGCCGTCCCGTCGATGTTCGACCAGTAGCTCTCGTCGAACGGCGCTTGCTGGGAAGGGTGGCCGTAGCCGATCGCGGCGAACGAGGACGTGATGACGACGCGCCTCACGCCCGCAGCACGCGCGGCACGCAGGACCCGCAGCGTCCCTTCGCGCGCGGGCACGATGAGCTCGTCCTCATGAGCGGGGCTGCGCGCGGGAAAGGGCGAAGCCACGTGCAGCACATACTCGTAGCCGTCAACCGCCTCCTGCCAACCGTCATCCCGTTCGAGATTGGCGGCTGCGAAGGAAAGACCTGGATTCTGCCCTGCGACCTCGAGCAATTTCCGGACGTCGGCGGCGCGGTCCAGACTGCGCACCGTCGCACGCACGCGATGACCCGCCGCGAGCAGACCGAGAATGCAGTGGCTTGCGATGAAGCCGGATCCCCCCGTCACCAGCACCTTGCTCATGTACACGCTCCGCTTTCACGCGCCTTGCGCAGCCCGTCGAGCCAGCGATCGATCGAATCGATGCCCGGTTGGGACAGCCGGCACGGCCGGCGTGTGCCGTTGACTCGGCGCTCGATCAATTGCGCCCGCTCGAGCACCTTGAGATGACGCGAAACGGCCGGTTGCGACATGTTGAACGGCCTTGCGAGCTCCATGACGGTGGCTTCGCCCCGAGCCAGGCGGTGAAGAATCGCGCGGCGCGTAGGATCGGAAAGGGCACCGAAAACCGTATCGAGTGTTTGCATGGGCGGACCTATATAACCACAATATTATATAACTTACTAGTTATATTAAAGGCGGCAGGCGACGAGCAGCCCCGCTCGGCCTGCCAGCTGAGGCCGGCAGGTCCGGGGTCGCCCCGCAGGCGAAATAACCCATCCAGGAGTTCGCTAAGGGCGCAGGCGCCGCTGCGACGTCGGTCGGTGCCAGGGGATCAGGCCGGACCCGCTGGTCGAGCATCGCTTGACAGGTAACCAAATGGTTCCATAATATTCGCATGGACGATGACGCCGTTTTTCGAGCCTTGGCGGACGCGAGCCGCCGGACGCTCCTGGACCGGCTGAATGCACGAAATAGCCAGACGCTGGGTGAGTTATGCCAGGGGCTCGATATGACACGACAGGCCGTAGCGAAGCACCTCGCGATTCTTGCCGAAGCGAACCTCGTCTCATGGAAGCGTCAAGGTCGGGAAAAATTTCATTTCATCAATCCGGTGCCCATCAACGAGATTGCGGAGCGCTGGATCGGCAAGTTCGAGCGGCCACGCTTGCATGCGCTGTCGGAACTCAAACGCAAACTCGAGGGAAACTCCGATGAATAGCCTATCCGCAAACAAGTTCGTATACGTCACCTACATACGCACGACACCCGAGCGGTTGTGGAGCGCACTGACCACCCCCGAATTCACCAAGCAATACTGGTTCGGTATGCATTGCGAGTCGGAGTGGCAAGCCGGCTCGTCGTGGCAGCTGATGTTTCAGGACGGCCGTGTCGCCGATGCCGGCGAGATCGTCGAGGCCGAACGACCCAAGCGCTTGGTGATCAAATGGCGCAACGAGTTCAGGCCGGAAATAAAGGCCGAGGGATATTCGCGATGCACCATCGATCTCGAGCCGACGGGCGAGGCGGTGAAGCTGACCATCACGCACGAGATGGAGCGCGCCGGCACTAAGTTCATCGAGGCGGTGTCGGGGGGTTGGCCGCGCATCATCTCCAATCTCAAGTCGTTGCTGGAGACCGGCGCGGTCGCGCTGAAGGACAAGGTTCCCTGACTGCGCAGCTTCAGTGGATCCCTATGGTCATCGTCGCGGCGTTGAAGATCACAATGCAGCGATCGTCTTCGGTCGAGACCAGCCAGTGCGCACCGATTCGCGCGCGCTTTCGCCGCTATCGCGACAGCTCGCAGATCCAGTTCACTTCCCACGTCTTTCCCTGATCCGCCGAGAACGATTGTTCCATGCGCGCCGATTGCGGCGAAATGTCGGACCAGACGTAAGGCATTGCATGAGAAAGCGCGGCGCGCTACAAAAGGCGTGTCTACATGCTGTGGGAGGTGACGGCCGTGTGCAGAAGCATTAAGACCCTCTTCAATTTCGCGCCGCCCGCAACGGAGCAGGAGATTCGAGCTGCGTCACTGCAGTTCGTCAGGAAGCTCAGCGGATTTAACAGTCCATCAAAGGCCAACCGTGCTGCTTTTGAGCACGCCGTCGATGAAATTGCCGCCTCAGCCCGAGCGCTCATTGACGCACTACAGACCACAGCTGAGCCTCGCGACCGCGCAGTAGAGGCAGAACGGGCGCGAGCAAGGACAGCGGCACGATTCGGCGAGGGGCGCTAGTTACCGGGCCGCACGCGAGATCAACCGTTGGCCTGCAAAAAATCTCGAAGTGCGGTAGCGACCTCTCCGGGGCAATCAAGCGGCGTGAAATGAGCGCCAGGAACCAACACTAACCGCGCGCCCAACAACTCTGCCAGCGGCCTTGCCACTTTATCAACCGACAGAAACTCGTCATGCTCGCCCCACACGACAAGCGCAGGAACGCGGCTGCTGCGCAATGACTGCGCAATTTGCTCAGTCTGCCGCGGATCTAGATCTCGGGCGGCGCGGATCAAGCGCAGGCCTCCTTGGTCGCCCTCATATGCACCAAGCATCTCTCGCACAGCGGGATTTTTACCAAGCCGACGGGCCAGAACCGGAAACAGGCGGCGCGCATCCTTTGGGTTCCAAACCTGAATGCTGACGATGGCTTCCATTGCCCACTCACTGCCATACACACCGTCAAGGACAACCAGGCTGCGAACGCGTCGAGGTGCATTCGCCACCATGATTTGCGCGGCGGCAGAACCCACATCGTGAGCAATCACTGATGCCTGCGCGATACCCAGCACATCCATCATCTCGAGCATCCAGCGAGATTGGCTCGCCATGTCGAGCAGAACGCCGGGCGCCGCAACCGACGCGCCGTAGCCGACGAGGTCGGGCACGAGCAGGCGATACCCCGCTTTCACGAGCGGCGGCACTACCCGCGACCAGAGATAGCGTGTCGCCGGAAAGCCATGCAGGAGGATGACTGGGTGCCCCTCGCCAACGTCATCCATTTCGAGCGTGGCCTGAGAGAGTTCGATTCTCGTTGCCATCATTCCCCCCGAATCCCAGGCGTCGCACGAGCTGCCTAAAGGCGCGTCCATCACCGTGGACTCGGACGCAAATCGTTGCATTAGCATTCTGCGATGCTGGGTCTAGCGTACTTCAGGCGGCAGACATAGTCATATCTTCGTGCGGCAAATCATCGGCGGGATGACCTGAACCGCTTTCGCGACCCCTGGGGCGCCCTGAGCAAGGTAGCCTGCCAATCCGCCGAGAGATGTGATCATCAAGGTAAAATTGCATCCGCGGGCGCGCGTAGTTTCGCATCCGTGTTATCGAAATAGCAGTACACAGCGCGGGGCCGAAGCGCGGGCTTCACCCGTCGACAAACATCTGGACGACAATTTTACCGTCACATTGACCGTCAAAACATTTTGCTTGTTGCCGATAGGTGGCAATAGATTTCGAGCTCCCAAGGTTGCTGTGCTACGGGAAGTATTCGACCACGGCTACGCCGTTCTCGGACGTGAGATAGAGCGACGCGCCGCTGATTGCGATGCCGAGGGGATGGGATATCACCCCGGGCAACGGGCCTGGCGTGAATCCCGAAATGCCCGCGGTGCCTGCCACCGTTGTAACCACACCCTGGGGCGTGACCTTGCGAATGGTATCGTTGTTAGTATCGGCTACATAAATATTTCCCGTGACGTCGGCGGCCAGGCTGGTCGGCCTGTTAAAACTCGCTGTAGACCCCGTACCGTCGGCGCTGCCTGCGATGCCGGCTGTGCCCGCCAGAGTGGTAACGACCCCCGCGGGGGTGATCTGACGGATGGTGTTGTTACCTGTATCAGCCACATACACGTTGGCACCGCTGTCCGTGGCAATACCCTGCGGATCATAAAACTGCGCTGCAGCGCCGGTGCCGTCGGCATTCCCCGTAACTAGCGACGTGCCGGCGAGCGTGGTCACGATCCCGGCGGGCGTGATCTTGCGGATGGTGTCGCTGAAGGTGTCGGCTACATAAACATTCCCCGCGCCATCGGTCGCGACCGCGCCGGCGTACGTCCAGAATTCGCCATTCTCCATAGGCGGCAGGAAGAATGCGAAATCGGCTGTGGCCCCTGCGAACGTGCTCGTCACCCCTGCCGGTGTGACTTTTTGAATCGCGTTGCTCACCGCGGCCACCACGTACAGGTTGCCGGCGCTGTCGGTCGCCACATTCCACGGGTTGGGTCCGACCGTGTCGGTCAGTGTCGTCACGACGCCTGCCGGTGTGATCTTGCGGATCAGGCCATTGCCAAGAGGTATCTGCAAGTAATTGCCGTCAGCCACGTAAACGTTGCGGCTGGCGTCCGTTGCAAGGCCTACCGGATTGGAAAAACTCGCCGCTGCGCCGGTTCCGTCGGCACTTCCACGCTCCACGGCAGCGCCGGCGACCGTGATCACCGCTCCGGCGGATGTGATCTTGCGGACGGTGTTATTACCACTGTCGGCCACGAAGATGTTTCCGGCGCCGTCGATGGCCACACTGGCAGGCGCGTTGAATCTTGCTGCGGCGCCGACGCCGTCGGCACTCCCTGCAGCCCCGTTGCCGGCGAGCGTGGTGACCGCTCCTGTCGGTGCGATGGCATCGATGGTGTTGCTGGTGGAATCGGCGACATAGACGTTGCCGAGCGCATCGGTAGTCACGCCGCCCCCCGAGACGCCGGCCACGGTAGTCACCACGCCTGCAGGCGTGATTTTGCGGAGTGCATCGTTTCCAGCTATTCCCTGGGAGACACTGAAATCGACTACCGCAGTATCGGCCACGTAGATATTACCGGCGGCGTCGGTGGCCAATGCATCCGGGCAGCCGAACAGCGCCGAATTGGGCTGACCCGGGATCGTGTCGGCCCATCCCGGCACACCCGCCTGTCCGGCGATCGTGGTCACGACACCCGCCGGCGAAATCTTCCGCACAATGCTGTTGCCGCAATCCGCTACATACACGTTGCCGGCGTTGTCGGTCGCGACACCACCGTGGCCCTCGGCAGAATCGCCGAGGGTAGGAATTGAGTAATCGTAGATGAGCTTGAAACTCGCCGCCGGGCCGGTTCCGTCGGCGCTCCCGGTAATCCCCGGCGTACCGGCGAACGTGGTCACCGCGCCCGCAGGCGTGATCTTACGGATGGTGTTATTACCACTGTCGGCCACGAAGATGTTTCCGGCGCCGCCGATGGCCACACTGGTTGGATTGTTGAAAAGTGCCGCTGATCCTGAGCCGTCGGCGCTGCCCGCCTTCCCGGGCGTGCCGGCGAGCGTCGTGACCGCACCGGCAGCGGTGATTATGCGGATGGTATTGTTGCCGGCATCGGCCACGTACACATTGCCGAGGCTATCGGTAGCCACCGCGCCCGGGGCGACCGAATAATTTGCAACAATCGAGGTAATATGTGGCGTGACGTTTTGCAGATCGAATCTCGCGGCCGATCCTGTTCCGTCCGCGTTGCCAGCCCCCCCAAAGTTTCCGGCGAGAGACGCCAACGTCGGGATGCCACAAGAAACCGCGATGCTGTTGACTGCGTGGCTGTTGACGCTGCCACTGCCATTCGTCACATGGCAGACTTCGCCTGACGGTTGCATCAACACGGTGACTGCATATCGTGTGCTGCTCGGGAGTGCTTGAGCGAACTCAAACGCCGTTGCGCCGGCCGGAACGGCGACATTCATATCCCCGTTCTGCAGCTCGAGTCCCGCTTCATTCAATCCCGTTACGGTGCCGCCTACCGTATATGCCGGAGGCGCACCGCTGCCACCGCCGCCGCAAGCCGTGAGGACAAGGATCGCGAGCGAGATTGCTGCTCGAGATGCTCCGACGAAGGGCATAGTCATTCGGAATCCTCCCGATTCACGGACGCAACCAAGTCGCTTACGATGCATTCTCTCCTCGTATCCTAACCAGTTGTCGTAAGGTCTGCTTCCAGGCAGCCATTTCGACCGCGTCGAAGGCAGGTGTTGGCCGGGCGATTGTCCGCCATGAAGTTCGGACTTAGGGATTTCCAACGATCTGTAGCCGCTGGATTCGCCGCCGACGGGAAACTCGACGATTTCCCAAACTCCGCGATCCAGTGGTTTAGAAGGCGATGTATCCCGAAAGCCTCAATTCACTCCCACTCGATCGTCGCCGGCGGCTTCCCCGAGACATCGTAAACCACCCGCGAGATTCCCTTCACCTCGTTGACGATGCGCAGCGTGACGCGATCGAGGAAGTCGTACGGCAGCCGTGCCCAGCGCGCCGTCATGAAATCCACGGTCTCCACCGCACGTAGCGCGATGACGTGATCGTAGCGGCGCCCATCGCCCATCACGCCGACCGAGCGCACCGGCAGAAACACCGCGAACGCCTGGCTCACCTTGTCGTAGAGATCTTCGCGGCGCAGCTCCTCGATGAAAATCGCGTCCGCGCGGCGCAACAGGTCGGCATAGGGCTTGTGGATCTCGCCCAGAATGCGCACTCCGAGACCGGGACCGGGAAAGGGATGCCGGCGCACCATCTCGACCGGCAGGCCGAGCGCTACGCCGAGATTGCGAACCTCATCCTTGAATAGATCCCGCAACGGCTCGAGCAGCTTCAGGCGCATGTGTTTCGGCAGGCCGCCCACATTGTGATGAGACTTGATCACGTGCGCCTTGCCGGTCTTGGCGCCGGCGGACTCGATGACGTCCGGATAGATGGTGCCCTGCGCGAGCCAGGTCACATCCTCGAGCTTCGCCGCTTCCTCGTCGAACACCTCGATGAACACGCGGCCGATGATCTTGCGCTTGGCCTCGGGATCCGCTTCTCCGCGCAGGGCGTCGAGAAAGCGCTGCTCGGCATTGACCCGGATCACGCGCACGCCCATGTGCTGCGCGAACGTCGCCATCACCTGGTCGCCCTCGCCGAGCCGCAGCAGTCCGTGATCGACGAATACACAAGTGAGCTGCGCGCCGATCGCACGGTGCAGGAGCGCTGCCAGCACCGACGAGTCGACGCCGCCGGATAGCCCGAGCAGCACCTTGTCCGACCCGACCTGCGCGCGGATGCGTGCCACGCTGTCCTCGATGATGCTGCCTGTTGCCCAGTTGCCCGCACAACCCGCGATCTCGCGCACGAAGCGGCGCAAGATCTCCGTTCCTTGCAAGGTGTGCGTCACCTCGGGATGAAACTGTAGCCCGTACAGGCGCCGACTCTCATCCGCCATGGCAGCAAGAGGCGCGTTATCGGTCGCGCCGATGGCCTTGAATCCGGGTGGCAAGGTCGCAACGCGGTCGCCGTGACTCATCCACACATCGAGCAGTCGCCGCCCGGATGAATCGCGGTTGTCCTCGAGACCGTCGAACAGCGGCGAGGGTTCGGTGGGCCGAACCTGCGCAGCCCCGAATTCTCGATGCGTGGAGGACTGCACCTCGCCGCCGAGCTCGGCGGCCATGGTCTGCATGCCGTAGCAGATGCCGAGCACAGGCACGTGCATCTCGAAGACTCGCCGCGGAGCCGCGGGGCCTTTGGTCTCGTACACCGATTCCGGACCGCCGGACAGGATCACGGCCTTCGGCGCGAAGCTCTCGATCTCCGCGGGGGAAGCATCCCACGGCAGGATCTCCGAATAGACTCCGAGCTCGCGCACGCGCCGCGCGATCAGCTGCGTGTACTGAGCGCCAAAATCGAGAATTAGAACGCGATCGGCATGGATGTCGGGCATCAACCGATCCGATAGTTCGGTGCTTCTTTGGTGATCGTGACGTCGTGCACGTGGCTCTCGCGCACGCCTGCGCTGGTGATGCGCACGAAGTACGGGCGCGTACGCATCTCCGCGACGCTCTTGCTGCCGGTGTAGCCCATCGCGGCACGCAAGCCGCCCGCGAGCTGCTGCAGGATGGAGACCATGCTCCCCTTGTAAGGCACCCTGCCCTCGATGCCTTCCGGCACGAGTTTCTCGAGCTCCGTGGTGGTGTCCTGGAAATACCGGTCGCTCGAGCCGTGGGCTTGCGCCATCGCACCCAGGGACCCCATGCCGCGATAGGCTTTGTACGAGGCGCCCTGATAGAGCTCGACCTCGCCGGGAGACTCTTCCGTGCCCGCGAACATGCCGCCGATCATCACGCAATGCGCGCCCGCCGCGATGGCCTTGGCAATGTCGCCCGAGTAGCGAATGCCGCCGTCGCCGATGAGCGGCACGCCGGTGCCCTCGAGCGCTTTGGATACGCGGGAGATCGCGCTGATCTGCGGCACACCGACGCCCGCAACGATGCGTGTCGTGCAAATTGACCCCGGACCGATGCCCACCTTCACCGCGTCGGCCCCATACTTGACCAGGTCGAGCGCGGCCTCGGCGGTCACGATGTTGCCGCCGATGACCTGCAGATCGGGATATTTCTTCTTGATCCGGGCAACCGTCTCGAGCACGCCGCGCGAGTGGCCGTGCGAGGTATCGACGACCACGACGTCGACGCCCGCTTCGCGCAGCGCCGCGACCCGATCCAGCGTGTCGGGTGTCGTGCCCACCGCCGCGCCGACCCGCAGACTCCCGACGTTGTCCTTGCAGGCGTTCGGAAATTCCGTGGCCTTCTGGAAATCCTTGACGGTGATCATGCCCTTGAGCTCGTGGTCGCCCGTGACCACGAGGACTTTCTCGATGCGGTGCTTGTGCAGGAGCGCGAGCACCTCTTCCTTGGGCGCGTTCTCGCGAACCGTGACGAGGCGCTCTTTGGGCGTCATCACCGAGGACACCGGCGCATCGAGCTTGGTCTCGAAGCGAAGGTCGCGATGCGTGACGATTCCGACGACCTGCCTGCCGGCTACGACCGGCACGCCGGAAATGTTCTTGGCGCGAGTTAGATTGATGACGTCGCGGATCGACATGTCCGGCGTCACGCAGATGGGGTCGGAGATCACGCCGCTCTCGAACTTCTTCACGCGATCGACTTCTCGAGCCTGGTTTTCGATCGACATGTTCTTGTGAACGATGCCGATGCCGCCTTCCTGCGCGATGGTAATGGCGAGCCGTGCCTCGGTGACGGTGTCCATGGCGGCGGAGACCACCGGTAAGTTGACTCGAATGTCGCGGGTCAGCTGGCTGGACAGGGAAACTTCGCGCGGCAGAACTTCCGAGTATGCCGGTACCAGCAGCACGTCATCGAATGTGAGTGCCTCTTCCAGAATACGCATGAGCGTCCACTAGGTTCGTCTAAGAGGCGGCGCATTGTACCTTGCGAGCGCCCAAACCGCTATTATTTCGCCATGGAGGTAGCACCAGAGTCGGCCACGCGCGTCGGGCGCGATATTTACAGTGTTTCGCGGCTCAACCGCGAAGTGCGGATGCTGCTCGAGCGCGGCTTCGGGACTTTGTGGGTGGAGGCCGAGATCTCCAATTTCTCTCGGCCAAGCTCGGGGCACTGGTATTTTTCGTTGAAGGACGCGAACGCCCAGGTGCGCTGCGCGATGTTCCGGCAGCGGAACATGCTGTGTACGTTCAGCGCCCGCGACGGCCAGAAAGTGCTCGTGCGTGCGCGCATCGGGCTCTATGAGCCGCGCGGCGAGTTCCAGCTCATCGTCGAGCACATGGAGGATGCGGGCCTAGGCGCTTTGAAGCGCCAGTTCGAGGAGCTCGCCGCGAGGCTCAAGGCGGAGGGCCTGTTCGCGGCCGAGCGTAAGCGTCCGTTGCCCGCGCTGCCCCGGCGCATCGGTGTCATCACCTCGCCGTCCGGCGCCGCGATCCGCGATATCCTGCACGTGCTTGCGCGGCGCTTCCCCGCCGTCGCGGTGATGATCTATCCGGTGGCCGTGCAAGGCGCGCAGGCGCCCGCGGAGATCATTGCGGCGCTCGCGCTCGCCTGCCGCCGGGGCGAGTGCGACGTCCTCATCCTGGCCCGCGGGGGCGGCTCGCTCGAGGATCTGTGGGCGTTCAACGATGAGCGTCTAGCGCGGGCCATCGTTGCATCCTCGATTCCCGTGGTGAGCGGCGTCGGGCATGAAATAGACTTCACCATCGCAGATTTCGCTGCCGACGTGCGTGCGCCGACGCCCTCGGCCGCCGCCGAACTGGTCGTACCCGACGCCGCCGAGTGGCTGGCGGTGCTGGCGGGTCTCGGCGCGCGGCTCGGGCGCTGCGCGCGCCGGCGTCTCGGTGGCGAGCGCGAGCGCTTGCGGTGGCTCGAGCGGCGTGCAGCGCTCGTCAGCCCCATCGCGCGCTGCGCCCAGCAAACGCAGCGCCTCGACGAGCTCGAGCAGCGCCTGCGCCGCGCCGTGTATCGTGGGTTCGAGAGCCGGCTTCAGCGGCTGCGCTGGCTGCAAGGCCGTGCCGCCGTGGCGAGCCCCGCGGCGCGCGTGCGCCGGCAGCTCATGACGCTCGCGGACATGGAGCAGCGGCTGTCCCGGTGTCTGCGGCACGCCCAGAACGTACGGGTCGCGCAGTTTCGCGAGTGCCAGAGTCGGTTCTGGCAGGCGAGCCCCCTCGCGCGCGTGCGGGATGCAGCCGCGCAGCACGCGGCGCTCGAGGCGCGGCTGCAGGCGGCGGGGCTCGAATGCGTGGGCCGCGGCCGCGAGAGGCTGCTTCCACTCGTACGCACCTTGCACGCGGTGAGCCCGCTGGCGACGCTCGCGCGCGGCTATGCCATCGTCAAGGACGAGCGCGGCCAAATCTTGCGCAACGCCGCCGATGCACCGGCGGGCACCGTGATCGAGGCGCGGCTCGCGCACGGGCACATCCGCGCCAAGGTCCAGGACCCGTGACGGCAGCGCGCGCCCTCGTCGCGCTGGCTTCCTTCCTCGCCGCGGCGGGGGCGGCGCGAGGCCTGGAATTGCCGCGCGAGAGCGCAGTGCCGGGCGGCATCAAACTGCTGCGCCTCGAGGCCGACGGCGATATTGCCCCGCGGGTCGAGGCCGACGGGCATCGGGCCCTCGTCGTTCGCGACGGAGATGCCTGGATCGCCGTGGTCGGGATTCCCCTGTCCGCGCCGGTCGGCGATATGCAGGTCGAGGTGCACGAAGCCTCCGGGGCGCACCCGCTCGCCTTCACCGTCGTCGACAAGCGCTATCTCACTCAGTCCCTCAAGGTGGCGCCGGGTCAGGTCAATCTGTCGGCCAAGGATCTCGCGCGAGTGAATCGCGAGCACTCGATTCTGAATGGCGCGCTCGAGCATTGGAGCACCGCCCCGCCCGCCAGCCTGCGATGGTCGCCGCCCGTGCCCGGCGTGCACTCGAGTTCCTTCGGCATGCGGCGGGTGTTCAACGGCGAAGCGCGCAACCCGCATACCGGCATGGACATCGCCGCCGCGACCGGAACGCCGGTGTCGGCCCCTGCGGACGGTACGGTGCTCGATACCGGGAATTACTTTTTCACGGGCAATACCGTACTGATCGACCACGGCGAGGGGCTGATCAGCATGTACTGTCACTTGAGCGCGATCGATGTGCGCCCCGGTCAGCGCGTCGAGGCGGGCGCACGCATCGGCGCGGTGGGCATGACCGGCCGCGCGACCGGACCTCACCTGCACTGGGCTTTGAGCCTCAATCGCACCTGGGTCGATCCGGAATTGTTCCTGCGCTGAGCGGGGACGGCGTCTCGCCGCCGCCCGCCCGCCGGCTCTCAGCCGGCGCCACCCAGCATTTTGTCGACCGCGGGGGCTTCCAGTGACGGTGCCCCGAGGGCGGCCTGCCGCAGCCGTGCGCTGTGCTCCTGCACGGCGGCGCCGGACGGCTGCATCTCGATCTGGCCCTGGAAGAAGGCGCCTTCGACGATCGCGACCCGCGGCGCAAACACGTTTCCCTTGACCTTCGCCGTCGCGCGGATGCTGACCGATTCCGTGGCATACAGGTCGCCGTCGACCTTGCCGTCGACCACGATCACGCGCGCGCGGATGTCGCCTTTCATCGTGCCGTCCGTTCCCACGGTGAGGCTCTGGGTATGCGTGATCGATCCTTCGACGCTGCCTTGGATGATCAGGTCTTCCTGTGCCGAAAGCTCGCCGCGGAACTTCAAGGTGGGACCGAGCACCGAGGACCGCGGTGCGCTCTCGACTGCGCGGGTCTCGCTCGCCCGCACCTCCGGCGCGCGCGGTTCCGGCGCGCGCGGCGGAACCGGAGCTCGCGGCTCCGTGCGCGGCTCTCGGGGCTCCATCCGCGGCTCGCGCGGCTCGGGACGAGAGGGTTCATGCGCAGCCGGACGGCTGCCTGGGGCTGAGTTCATCATGTCGTTGTCTCCATCGTCGGATTTCTTGAACCAGGCCATTTCACGCCGCGCCCCCGGAAGTCCTGAGCGCGCGCGCATGCGCGTCCGGCTTGGCGGCAGCCGCGCCGCTCTTGCCGTCCATGTCGATGCTGCCGCTGAAGCTCGCACCCTCTTGGATGCTCACCGTGGGCGCAAAGATGTTGCCGTGAACCTTGGCGGTGTCCTTCACGAACACGGATTTGTCGGCGTGCAGGTCTCCTTCGACGGTACCCTCCACGATGATGAGCTGCGCCGTGATGTTCGCCTTCACCGTACCCTGGGGCCCGACGGTGAGCCGCTGCGTGTGGGTTATCGAGCCTTCGACCCGGCCCTGGATCAACAAATCTTCTTCGGCGCTGAGATCGCCCTTGAAATAGAGCGTGGGACCCAAGATCGATGCGCGCTCGGCAGCGCTGTTGTACGGGTTGCTCATACGGATTCTCCGGATCGCGACAGTGCTCGGAAAGACTAACCGGCATAATCGCCGACCGAGTGCGACCCCCGTCACGAAAAGCCGAGATCGGCCCGCCGCGCGGCGGCGACTGTCGCCATTTGCTGACTTGGGACGGCGCCCAAGGCGCCGCCGGCCTAGGCCTGGTCGATGTCGGCCTTGCGGGCGGCCTGGCGCGCCAGCTGCTCGCTCAAGTTGTGGGCCAGCGACACGAAGTCGGAGGGGATCATGATCACGGTGGTGCTGTTGTTCTCGGCGCCGACCTCCGAGATCATCTGCATGCGGCGCAGCTCGAGCGCCGCGGGGTTCGCCGTGATCTGGGCGGCCGCGGCCGAGAGCTTGACCGAGGCCTCGAGTTCCGCCTCGGCTTTGATGATGCGGGCGCGCTTCTCGCGAATCGCCTCGGCCTGCATCGCCATCACCTGTTGCATGGCAACCGGGAGCTCCACGTCCTTCATCTCGAAGCGCTGCACCTCGAGACCCCATTCGGCGGTCGAGCCCGCGATCGCCTCGCGCAACAGCGCATTGATCTTGTCGCGCTGTTGCAGCACCTCATCGAGGTCGTGCTGACCGATGATGTTGCGCAGGCCGGTGAGGGCCAGCTGGTAGACCGCCGCGGGCGCATCGGCCACGGCGATCACCGAGCGCGCGGTGTCTGTAATGCGGTACCAGAGGACGGCATTCACCTTGATGGTGACGCTGTCCCGGGTGATCGTCTCCTGCTGTTCCGCCGACACGGTGCGCGTTCGAATGTCCACGGTGACGGACCGCTCGATGTTGAGCGGGATGATCCAGTAGAGACCCGGCCCGCGCAGCCCCTTGAGACGGCCGAGGCGGAATATCACGCCGCGCTCGTACTCTTGTGCCACGCGCAGCCCCGAGATCAGGACGAGGATCGCGATGCCGATGATGAACTGGTGCAACGGAAACACGATTACCTCGTCGCCACGGCAACCGCCGCCGCGGCGATCAAGGTGCCGCTACCGCGGTTGATGATCTTCACGGCACGTGCGCTGCGCAGCCACGCGCGCGCGCGCGCGGCGATGAGCACGTAGCCCCCGAGCGTCGCGGGCAGGATGACGGCTATTGCGCCGACGATCTCGAGATGACCGAGCGCGTTCAGTGTCTCGAGGGGAACGACGGTGGGGAGCACCGCCAGGAAAAAAAGCATGGGCTTCGGATTGCTCAGCGTCAGCATGAGGGAGCCGAGGAACAGCGCACGCGGCGGCCGGCCGACTTGCGGCCCCGCGTCCGCCTCGAGCGGGCGCACCGGCGCCGACCAGAGCTTGTAGGCGAGGTACAGCAAATAAAGCGCACCCAGATATTTGACCGCCACGAATGCGGTGTGGGCGTGCTCGGCGAGCGCACTCAGGCCGAGGACAACAGCCATGAACCATAGAAGATCGCCGACCAGGAATCCGGCGATGAAGGCGGGGGCGCCGGCGGCGCCGCGCGCGAGCGCTTGCGAGATCACGGCGGCAACCCCGGGGCCGGGCGTCGCCACCGCCAGGAAATACGTCACGCAGAAGGTTGCAAGCCCGTACCACGACATGTCTCACCCCGTGGCGGCGTAGTCTACGCTACTCTATGCTCTCCCCGTGCAGCGAGATGTCGAGACCCTCGCGTTCTTGCTCCTCCGTGACGCGTAGCCCCAGCGTCTTGTCGATGACGACCAGAATCGCGTAGCTGACCGCGAAACCGTAAACCACCGTCGTGACGACGCCCTTGAGCTGCGTGAGGACCTGCTTGCCGACGGTCGCGTCCACGCCGGAGAGCTCCTTGCTGAAGAACACGCCGGTGAGCAGGGCGCCGAGAATTCCGCCGATGCCGTGCACGCCGAAGGCGTCGAGCGAGTCGTCGTAGCCAAAGGCATGTTTGAGGGAGGTGGCCGCAAAGTAGCAAACCACGCCCGCCGCCGCGCCGATGACGACCGCCGAGGACGGGCCGACGAATCCCGACGCCGGGGTGATGGCCACCAAGCCCGCCACAGCGCCCGAGGCGATACCGAGTACGCTCGGCTTACCCTTGGCGACCCATTCCGTGAACATCCAGCCGAGCGCCGCGGCGCCGGTCGCCATTTGCGTCGCCAGCATGGCCATGCCCGCGCGCCCGTCGGCCGCGACGGCCGATCCGGCGTTGAACCCGAACCAGCCCACCCACAGGAGCGATGCGCCGATGAGCGTGTACGTCAAATTGTGCGGCGGCATCGCCTCGCGCCCGTAGCCCAGGCGCTTGCCGAGCACCAGGCAGCTCGCCAGGCCCGCGACGCCGGCGTTGATGTGCACCACCGTTCCGCCCGCGTAGTCGAGCACGCCGGCCGCGTTCAGCCAGCCGGTGGGTTCCCACACCATGTGTGCGATGGGCGCGTACACGAGGAGCGACCACGCCGCCAGGAACAGCAGCATCGCCGAGAATTTCATGCGGTCGGCGAAGGCCCCCGCGATCAGAGCGGGGGTGATGATGGCGAACGTCATCTGGAACATCGCGTATACGGCCTCGGGGATGGTCGGGGCGAGATGCGAGACGCTCAAGCTGTTGGCGTTATCGCCATGCACGTAGCGCACGCCGTCGAACAAGGCCCGCGAGGCGCCTCCCAGGAAGCCGTTGCCGGGTGTGAACGCCCAGGAATAGCCGATCACCCACCACAGAATCGTGACCACGCAGGTGCAAGCGAAGCTCTGCATGAGGGTGGCGAGCACGTTCTTCTTGCGCACCATGCCGCCGTAGAACAGCGCGAGCCCCGGCACACACATCATCAGCACGAGCGCCGTCGAGGCGAGCATCCACGCCGTGTCGCCCGCGCTCAATTTGTCGGCCGCAAGCATGAAGGGCGCCGTCGGGGCCGGCGCAGCGCTCGACGCGACCGCCGCCGGGGCACCGGACACATCGTCCGCGTTGACCAGAGGCGTCCACGCCAGTAACAACCCCAAGATGAGGCTCAGCTTGATCATCGATGCGACTCCCCTAAATGGCGCCGGCGTCCCGCTCGCCCGTTCTGACGCGCACCACGTGCGTGAGCGCGAAAACGAATACTTTGCCATCGCCCACCTTACCGGTGCGCGCCGATTTTTGAATCACGTCGACGACTTGGTCCACCAGCGCATCGGTCACGGCGATTTCGATCTTGGTTTTCGGCACGAACTCGACCACGTACTCGGCCCCGCGGTATATCTCGGTATGACCGCGTTGCCGTCCGAACCCACGCACCTCGGTGACCGTCATGCCGTGTACGCCGATATCGTTGATCGCTTTGCGAACCTCCTCCAGCTTGAAGGGTTTGATGACGGCGCAGACCAGCTTCATCGTTGACCTTGAGCCTTCACCTTCGATGCGCCCTCCAACCCCGAGATGGGCACGAACCTAAGCATTCACCGTGCCATGGGCGCGGATGTTCGCAAATTCATCGACTTAGCATCGCAACCTGACGCCTGCGCGGCGTCTCGCGCACCACGACGGTGCAGCGCCGCCCGTCGCCGCGCTTTCCTTTGGCGCAATGCCGCCTAGCGCTTGTTGCGCTGGATCAAGCGCTTGCGCTTGCGCCGCTGGCGCGGGGTGAGCGGATTGCGCCGGCCCGCGAAGGGGTTCTCTTCGCCCCGAAAGCTGACGCGCACGGGAGTGCCCATCAGGTCGAAGGCCTTGCGGTACACGTTCACCAGATACCGCCGATAGGCATCCGGTACGTGGTCCGTCTGATTGCCGTGAATCACGATCACCGGCGGATTGCGCCCGCCCTGGTGGGCATAGCGCAGCTTGATGCGCCGCCCGCTCACCAGCGGCGGCTGATGGCTCTCGACCGCAGCCTCGAGTACCCGCGTCAACTCCGGAGTGCCCATGTCGCGCATGGCCGCTGCGTATACGCGGCGCACGCTGGCGAGGAGCTCGCCGACGCCGCTTCCATGGCGTGCCGAGATAAAGTGCAAGGGCGCGAAGTCGGCGAACGAGAGCCGTTGCTCGATCTGCCCGCGGATCAGGTCGCGTTGCTCGGGCGGAATGTTGTCCCACTTGTTGATGGCGATCACGAGCGCACGCCCTTGCTCGATGACGGTGCCGAGCAAACTCGCGTCCTGCTCGACCACGCTGTCGTGCGCGTCCATCACCGCGACCACCACGTGCGCCGTCTCGATGGCCTGCATCGTCTTGATCACGCTGAATTTCTCAACAGCCTCCTCGACGCGTGCGCGGCGCCGCAATCCGGCCGTGTCGATCAGTGTGAAGCGCTCGCCGTCGCGCTCGAAGGGCACCATGACGGTATCGCGAGTGGTTCCCGGCTGGTCATAGGTGACCATCCGATTCTCGCCGAGCAGGCGGTTGATGAGCGTGCTCTTGCCGACGTTCGGGCGGCCGATGACCGCGACCTTGATGCCGGTCGTCTCGGGCGCCTCTTCGGGATCGGGCTCGAGTCCCTCCAGCACCGCTTCGAGCAGCGGCACGACGCCCTGATCATGCGCGGCGGCGACGGGGTGCGGCTCGCCGAGCCCGAGCTGGTGAAACTCCGCCACGGCCGTGTCCGGATCGAACCCCTCGGTCTTGTTGACGGCGAGCCAGGTCGGCTTGCCACTGCGCCGCGCGAGCTCCGCCGCGAAGCGGTCCTGCGGGGTGAGCCCGGCGCGCCCGTCGACCAGCAGAATCAGCCGATCCGCCTCCGCGATGGCGCGCTCGGTTTGCTCCACCATCAAGCCCTCGATCGACTCGGCATGCTCGACCAGGCCGCCCGTATCGACCACGATGCAGGGGATTTGCGCGCGCCGCGCGAAGCCGTATTGCCGATCGCGCGTGAGGCCGGGGAAGTCGGCCACGAGCGCATCCCGCGTGCCGGTGAGCGCATTGAACAGGGTCGATTTGCCGACGTTCGGCCGACCGATCAATGCGACCACGGGCAGCACGAGACTGCCTACTGCGTGGGGGCCGGCGTCGGCTGGGGGGCGGGAGGCTGGTCGGGTGCGGACGGTAAGGGGGCCGCGGGCGCTGCGGCCACTGCGATCCGCGGGGTCGCGCGATATGCGGCCAGCTTACCGCTGTCGGTGAGCACCACCACCGTGTCCTTGACGGCAATCGGCGGATTGCTCACGCGAAACTTCGCGATGCGTTCGCGCGCCACGAGCTCGCCTGTCTGCTTGTCCAGCCAATGCAAATACCCCTGATAGTCCGCCACGGCGATCGCCGTGCTGGTTACGGCCGGCGTGCTCAGCCCTCGGCGCTTGAGCTTGTCGTTGCGCCAGATTTCCGAGCCATCGCGCTGGCGCAGCGCGACCACGCTGCCGTCGGACTCCGTGACGTACAGATTCTCCTCGTCCGCTGCGAGGCCGCGATAGCTCGACATGTCGTGCGCCCACCAGATCTGCCCCGAGTCGAGCGCGATCATGGCGGTGCGCCCCTGAAAGCCCGTGGCGAATACATTGTCACCGATGACGCTCACAGCCGAATCGACGTCGACGAGCCGATCGAGCTCCGTTCTGCCGTGCGGTGTGGCGAGCGCCGTGTCCCACACCGTGTCGCCGGTCGTCAGCGACACCGCCATGACCTTGCCATTATCGAATCCGCTCACGGCGATTTCCTTCGCGATGACCGGAATGGCCGTGCCTCGCAGGCTCAAGCGCGGCACCTGCTGCTCGACCGACCAGAGCTCCTTGCCGCTGCCCGCATCGAAGCCGTGCAGGCGGCCGTCCACGGAGCGCATGACCACGATCCTTTCGCTGATCGCCGGGGCGGACAATAGCTCCGAGTTGATGCGCACGCGCCAGCGCTCCTTGCCGCTCGCGGCCTCAAGCGCAATCACCCAGCCCTTGGTCGAGCCGACGATCACCATCCCCGAGCCCGCTCCGGGGCCCGCGGAGAGCTGCATCTTCTTGAACTTCTTGAACCAGACCTGGCGCCCGGTCTCGAGATTGACCGCGGCGAGCTCTCCCTTGTCGGAGGCGGCGAACACCAAGCCGTCGTCGTAGGCCGGCCCGAGGCCGAGCCGCAGCTTAACCTGCTTCTTGCCGCCGCCGACCTTGTCGCCCCAGAGCTCCTTCACGGGGAGCTTGGTCGGGAATACCACGAGCTTGGCCGGGGGCTCGACGTCCTTGTCCTTGCTGCAGCCGGCCACGACCAGCAAGGCCGCAAAGACAACGGGAAGCAATGCGCGCATCAGGGTTTGGCCTTGTTCGAGGAAGGGGGAGCGGCCGGCGAGGCCGGCGGTGGCGGAACGGTCGCCGCCGTGGGCGGAGCGGTCACCGCAGTGGGCGGCGGAGCGGTCGCCGCCGTGGGTGGCGTTGAGGCGAGGGCCAAACCGAGATCCGCGATTTTCAGCGCGAGCAATGCGGACTCCATGCTCTGCGGGTCGCTCTCGGCCAGCGCCTTTTTGTACAACTCCGCGGCCTTGGCGGGGTCTTTCCTGGCGTAGTAGGCGTCGCCGCGCACCTCGTCATAGCGCGCCCCGAAGGTGCCGGGCAGATCGGAGAGCGTCTTCAACGCCTCATCGGGCTTGCCTTGATCGATCTGCACACGCGCAAGGCGCAGGCGCGCGATGTGCTGGAGCTCGGCGTCCTTGGAATGCTCGATGACCTCCTGCAGCGGACCGATGGCCCCGGCTTCCTGATTTGCATCGACCGCGAGACGCGCCAGAACGAGCTGCGCCTGATCGGCATAGGGCGAGCGCGGATAGGTCTTGATCAGGTCATCCGCAATCCGCCGCGCCTTGGCTGGGTCGTTGCCGTCGACCGCAGCGCTCATGTCGGTGAACTGTGCGGACGCATCGAGCGCGCGCTCGTTCATGTGCTGGTTGTAGTAGCGATAACCGAAGGCCAAGCCCAGGCCGACCACCACCGCGCCAAGCGTCCACGGGCCGTACTCCGCAAAGAGCTGCTTGACGTGCTCGAGTTGCTCGTCGTCGGTCAAATAATCTTCTGCCATGAGTGCTCCGCCAACCTCCGCCTGTTTAAAGACCCAACAACACGCCCAAGCGTTCACTGATCGCATCGATCGGGCACTCTTCCTGCGCCCGTTCCTCGCGCAACCACTTGATTGCGACCACTCCGCGGGCGAGCTCGTCCTCCGCGAGGACGAGCGCGAGCTGCGCGCCGCTCTTGTCGGCGCGCTTGAACTGCGCCTTGAAGCTGCCGCCGCCGAGGTTCATCTGCAGCCGCACGTCAGGCCGCGCGTCGCGCAGCCGCTCGGCGAGCCGCAGCCCCTCCGTCTCGCTGTGCTCGCCCACGAGCACCCAATAGATCTGCGGCCGCTCCGCCGGAATAGCCTGCTGCCTGTCGAGCAGCATGACGATGCGCTCCTGCCCCATTGCCCAGCCGATCCCGGGAGTGTCCGCGCCGCCGAGCTGGGCCACCAGCCCGTCGTAGCGGCCGCCGGCACACACCGTGCTTTGGGCTCCGAGCAGATCCGTGGTCCACTCGAAAACCGTGCGCGTGTAGTAATCGAGGCCGCGTACCAGGCGCGGCTCGACATCATATGCGACCCCGGCGCTCGAAAGGTGCGCGCAAAGCGCATCGAAGTGCGCCCTCGACTCCGCGTCGAGTTCCTCGAGGAGCGCCGGCGCCCCGGCGATGAGGCCCTGCATCTCCCGATTCTTGCTGTCCAGGATGCGCAGCGGATTGGTATTGAGCCGGCGTTTGCTGTCCGCATCGAGCTCGGCCTCGTGCGCGGCGAAATAAGCGGTCAAGCGCTCGCGGTAGGCTGCGCGCACTGCGGGCGTGCCGAGCGAGTTGATCAGCAGCTTGATGCGCGTCAGCCCCAGCCGGCGCAGAAGCCGCGCCGACAGCAGAATCATCTCGGCATCGATGTCCGGACCCTCGAAACCGAACGCCTCCGCGTCGATCTGATGAAACTGACGGTAGCGGCCCGCTTGCGGCCGCTCGCGCCGGAACATCGGTCCCATGCACCACACCTTGAGCCGGTTCTCGCGCAGCAAGCCGTTCGAGATCATGGCACGCACGATGCCGGCGGTCGCCTCGGGCCGCAGGGTGATGTGATCTTCGCCTTGATCGACGAAGCTGAACATCTCTTTCTCGACGATATCGGTGAAGTCGCCGATCGAGCGCTTGAAGAGCTGCGTCTGCTCGATGATGGGAACGCGAAACTCCTCGTAGCCGTAGCCGGCGAACACCTCCCGTGCGGTGCGCTCGAGGTGCTGCCATGCCGGCGCCTGCGCCGGCAACACGTCGTGGACGCCGCGCAGGGGCTCGATGATCTTGCTCAAGAGAAAGCCCCCGTCTTAGCCGCGCGGCGACGCCGGCGCGGCCGCGGGCATGGGACGCGGATCGCGGCGTAGCACGCCATCGGCGCCCGCCTCGAAACGCGCCACGTCGCCGGACACGAACTGCGGCCCGATGGCCACCGCGCGATCGTTGACTTGGAGCTGCACGCCGCTCGCGAATCCGAGGTACACCCGGAACGGCGCCATTCCGGAGAGCGTCTTGACGCTGTTCGCCCGGCCGTTTCCCGTGAACACCGACTTACCCGTGTAGTCGTACACCGCTACGCGCGAATCGGCGGAGAAGCTCAGGCGCAGCCGCGCTCGTCCGACACCGGGGGTGAGGTCCGCGGGGCTCGCGGGAGCAGGGCCGGCAGAGGCGGCTTCGGCTGCAACGCCGGCACCCCCCGTGTCCGGCCTGTACCCCGCCGGCACAGCCTCGGGCTCCGATGCCGGGGTCGACTCCGGCGCGGGGACGCTCGCGGCGACCGGCGCAACCGGGGTGCGGCCCGGCGCAGCTCGGGCCGAGGCCGCGTGCCAGGGACGCCACCAGGCGATGCCGCCCGCCACCAGCGCAATCACTGCGAAGCCGCCGACCGTCGGCCAGAGAACGCCCCCGCCCCGGCCGGGCGGGTCGAGGCGAATGATCGGCGTGGGCACGACGGGACCGGCAGGCTTGCTCGGCGGGGCGGGCGCAGCCGGCGCCCTCAGCACGCCGAGAATGCTGGCGTATTTCCTGAGGTGTCCCTGCGCGTAGACGGACGGCCCGATGCGCTCGTAGTCGCCGGCTTCGAGCGCATCGATCACCCACGCATCGAGATGCATGTCGTCCGCCATCTTCTGCGCGCTCATGCCGCGCTTCTCACGCTCCGCCTTGAGCTTCTGACCCAGCTCTTGCGCGGTCTCGCTCATCGATCGACGCCGGCGCGCAGCATCTGAGCCTGCTCGGAATCGGGAAACTCGGCTTGAATGCGCCGGCCGAAGACGGCGGCGTCGGTGTTGTCGCCCAGCTTTCGCTGGGCGCGAAAGCCGAGCCAGAGCACCTCGGGGGAGGGCTGATTGACCGCGAGATAGCGCTCGACGTCCTCGAGAGCTTGCTTGTAGTCGCCGCGGCTGTACGCGAGGTTACCGAGCTGCAGCAGCGCCTCCGGCATGTTCGGCTTGATGTTGAGAGCGCGGTTGAAATAGCGCTCCGAATCGACCACATCACCCGCCGAGCCCACGCACACCCCGGCGTTGAGGAGCGCCACCTCGGGCGTTCTATACACCGGGTTCTTCGCGACCTCGATGAAGATCTTCTCGCCGTCGGCGGTCTTGCCCGTGCGGCACAGGAATCCTGCATAGCTGTTCAGGATGTCGGGATCGTTCTTGCCGAGCCGCGCGGCGGCCGAGAACGCGTGCTTGGCCTTCGCGATCTCGTTCAAGCGCTCGTAGACCAGACCGGCGGTCTCCTCAACGTTGGCATTCTCGGGCGCCTCGCCGAGCGCCCGCTCGATGCGGTCGCGCGCTTGCGCCAAATTGTTGATGCGCATGTACTCGAGCGCCATCTTCATGTTGGCGATCGCCGCCTGCTCCGGCTCGGGCTTCTTGTGCCGATCGGGCGGCTGGTACGGGGGCGGCGAGGAATGGCAGGCCGACAACAGCGAGACGAGAGCCGCCGCAATCACCGAGAGAATTCGCCCGATCGGGCGCCCTTTCCTCATCGACCCTCCGCCCCTCATCGAACCTCCGCTGGGGCACGCGCTCCGGTCATCTTCGCGCCCAGGCGCACCTGGGTGCGGTCGGTGACCCGCCCCGCGAGCTGCCCGCACGCCGCATCGATGTCATCGCCGCGCGTGCGCCGGATGGTCGCGATCACGCCGTGCTCATTCAGGGTATCGCGGAACTCGAGCATCGCGGCCGCCGAGGAGCATCGATAGAGCGTTCCCGGGAAACGATTGAACGGGATCAAATTGAGCTTTGCGGGATGGCCGCGCAGGCGCCGCGCGAGCGCGCGCGCCTGCGCCGGCTGGTCGTTGATGCCCTCGAGCATGACGTACTCGAAGGTCACGCTGCGTCCGTTCTGCTTGTCGATGTAGTGCCAGCAGGCCGCCAGCAGCTCGTCGATCGGGTGTTTGCGGTTGATGGGGACGAGCTGGTTGCGCAGCTCGTCGTCGGGTGCGTGGAGCGAGACCGCGAGGGCGACGTTGCACTCCTCGGCGAGCTTGTAGATCTGCGGCACGAGCCCGGAGGTGCTCAGCGTGACCCGGCGGCGCGACAGATCGTACCCGAGGTCGTCCAGGAAGATGCGCATGGCCGGCACGACGTTGCGGTAATTGGCGAGCGGCTCGCCCATGCCCATGAACACGATGTTGGTGATCGCGCGTCCGTCGGGGCGGAAGTCGCGTAATTCGCGCTGCGCGAGAAACACCTGGCCGACGATCTCGGCCACGCTCAGGTTGCGGTTGAAGCCTTGCTGCGCAGTGGAGCAGAACGAGCAATCCATCGCACAGCCGACCTGCGAGGAGATGCACAGCGTGCCGCGGTCGGGCTCGGGGATGTACACCATCTCGATGCCCTGCACGCGGTCCATGCGCAGCATCCATTTGCGCGTGCCGTCCGCCGAGCGCTGCTCTTCGACGATCTCCGGCACCGCCACGGTCGCCGCCTCGGCGAGCTGTGCGCGAAACTCTTGCGCGAGGTCGGTCATCGCGGCGAAATCCGCGACGCCACGCCGGTACAGCCACTTCATGAGCTGGCGCGCGCGGAACGGCTTCGCGCCGAAGCGCTCGGCAACGAATGCCTCGAGCTCGGTGCGCGGTAAGCCGAGAAGATTGACGGGATCGCCGGCCACTTCGTTCAATGCCCCCCGATCGTACCCGGCGTTACGCTAGCGCGTACGCGGGCAGAGCTCAATTTCTCGAAAGAAATAGGCAATTTCCCGAGCCGCCGTGTCCGGCGCATCGGACCCGTGCACCACGTTCTCGTCGATGCTGTGCGCAAGGTCCGCACGAATCGTGCCGGCCGCCGCCTTCTTGGGATCGGTCGCGCCCATGACCTCGCGATTCTTCGCGATCGCCGCTTCGCCCTCGAGCACCTGCACCAGCACCGGTCCGGACGTCATGAACTTCACCAGATCCTTGAAAAATGGCCGCTCGCGATGCACGGCGTAGAAGCCCTCGGTTTCCCGCTGCGACAGCTGCATCATGCGCGCCGCGACCACCCGCAAGCCCACCTTCTCGAAGCGATGGATGATCTCGCCGATGAGATTGCGGCCGACGCCATCCGGCTTGACGATGGAAAGAGTGCGCTCGATGGGCATGGTTAACCTCGGGCAAATGGCTTATGGCCCGCGACGGGGCGACAAAGACCGCGAAGTGTACTTTAGCGGGCGCTGTCAGGCAATCGGGGGCGTGCCCGGAAGTGCCTGTATTACTTGGAAAAACCGCAATCGCAGCAGTCGGCCGCGAGGCCGCCGACGCTCCTAGACGCTGAAGCTCTCCCCGCAGCCGCACTCGACCTTGGCCTTGGGATTCTGGAACTTGAACGCCTCGTTGAGGCCTTGCTTGACGAAGTCGACCAAGGTGCCGTCGATCAGCGGCAAGCTGGCCGAGTCGACTACGATCTTGACGCCCCGCTCCTCGAAAACCGCATCGCCGGGGTGGACCTCGTCCGCATAGTTCACCACATAGGCGAAGCCCGAACAGCCGGTCTTCTTCACGCCGACCCGCAAGCCCACGCCCGACCCGCGTTTCGCGAGGTGTGTGCGTACTCGATCCGCCGCAGATTCCGTCAACGAAATGGTCATGTTGCCGTGTCCTCTCCTCTCCCAGCTCCGGGGTGCTGACAGGATGTACATAATACGCGCGGCGCGACCTGGCACCGGACCTGGGACGCACTTTTTTAGCATGAGGACTTCGTAATATGGGTATGAGCGGGGGCCTCTCAATCCCCGGCCGCAGCCCGCAGCGCTGCGACCCAGGCATCCTCCACCACGAACAGGCGCCCCAGCTTCTCCGCAGGGGCCTCGAGCCGCGCCCGCAGGGCGTGGACGCTCTGCGGCAGGCGGGGCTCGGGGGTGGCCCCCTCGGCCTCCTCCGCGACCAGGCCTGCGGCGGCGATCACGTGCGGGCAGCCGAAGGCGAGGAAACGAGCCTCGCGCACCCTGGGAAGCGCACCGGCGCGCTCCAAGCGGACGTCAAACTGCACCCAGGTGCCCGACGATCGGCTTCCTGCCGCGCCGCGGTAGCAGTCGGGGCCCTCGAGCGTGCCGACGCGCGCCGGCTGATCGAAGTATCGACGAGTGAGCTCGTTGTAGGTCACGTACCGGCGTCCCGGCGGCCGGCGATCCGGCGCAGCCGCTCGACGGCACCCGTCACGACCGCCGCGGCGGTATCGATATCGGCCTCGCTCGTGAAGCGCCCGAGACTGAAGCGCAGACTGCTCTCCGCCAATCGATCGTCCCGGCCCAGGGCGCGCAGCACGTAGGAGGCATCTTGCGTGGCCGAGGTGCAGGCGGACCCCGTGGACACGGCGAGCTGCGGCTGCACCGCCGCGAGCAGGCTCTCGCCCTCGACGCCCTCGAACGACACGTTGAGCACGTGCGGCACGCGCGCCGCCGCAGCACCATTGCGCACCACGCCGCCCATCGCGCGGAGCGCGTCCCACAAGCGCTCGGCGAGGGCCGCGATGCGCCCGTGCTCGGACCCGCGCGCGGCACGCGCGAGCTCGAACGCCGCTCCCATGCCGACGGCTTGATGCGTCGCGACGGTACCGGGGCGCAACCCGCCTTCCTGGCCGCCGCCGTAGAGAATCGGCATGAGGTGAGCGCCGCGCCGCCTCGACACGATCAAGGCGCCCGCCCCTTTCGGGCCGTAAGCCTTGTGCGCCGACACGGACAGCAAGTCGACGTCGAGCGCGGCGAAATCGACCTCGCACTTCCCGACGCTCTGCGCGGCATCGACATGTATGCGCGCGTTGCCCGCTCGGGCGCAAAGCGCCGCAATCGTGCCCACGTCGGCAATCACGCCGGTCTCGTTGTTCACGTGCATGATGGACACCAGCACCGTGTCGGGCCGCACGGCGGCCGCGACGCGCGCCGGGTCGAGAGCTCCGTCGGCGCCGGGTACCAGGTAGGTGATGCTCCATCCGCGCCGCTCGAGCTCCTTGCAGGGATCGAGTACGGATTTATGCTCGGTGCGCGCCGTGACGATGTGCCGCCCGGCCTCCTGGTAATACTGCGCTGTGCCGAAGATCGCGAGGTTGTTGGCCTCGGTGGCGCCCGAGGTGAACACGACGTCCGCGGACTGCGCGCCGACCGCATCCGCCACCTGCGCTCGCGCCGCCTCGACGCGTGCGCTCGCCTCCTCGCCATAAGCATGGCTCGCCGAGCCGGGGTTGCCGAACGTGCCGTCGAGCGTCAGGCACTCCGTCATGCGCGCCGCCACCTCGGGCGCCACCGGAGTGGTCGCCGCATAGTCGAGATACACCGGACTCGGGCTCATTCGCGCGAGCGGCGCACGGATTGCCCGCGCCTGCCCTGCACCGCGCTCAGAATGCCGCGCAAGATGTTGAGCTCGTTGCGGTCGAGCTGCGCGCGATTGAACAGCCGCCGCAGCCGCTCCATGAGGTGCCCCGTTCGGTCCTCGAAATCGATCTCGTTGAGCACCTGGTGCAGGTGCGCATAGAAATGCTCCACATCTCCCGCCGGGGCGAGTGGCTGCTCGAGCTGCACGTGCGGCTGCGGCTGCTCGCGCGCCATGAACAGCTCGTACGCCAGCAGCTGCACCGACATCGCGAGGTTGAGCGAGCAATAGGCCGGATTCGCCGGGATGCGCACCAGCACGTTGCAGTGGTTCAGGTCCTCCGTGCCGAGACCGTAGCGCTCCGAGCCGAACAGCAGTGCGGCGCGATTCTCCGCACCGAGTCCGGCGATGCGCGACGCCACCTCGCGCGGCGTGGTGAATTCCCAGTAGTACGAGCGCGGACGCGAGGTCGTGCCGACGATGAAGGCGCAGTCCTCGATTGCCTCCGACACGCTATCGACGACGCGCGCCTTCGCCAGGATGTCGTCGGCGCCCGCGGCGAGCGCGTTCGATTCCGGGTGCGGAAAGGACCGCGGACGCACCAGGGTCAAGTCCTCGAGCGCCATGTTCTTCATGGCGCGCGCCACCGAGCCGACGTTGCCGGGATGACTCGGGTCGATGAGTACGATACGAGCTGGGGAGGACACTCTGTTATTCTAGCGCCTATCGCCATGCAACCACTTCTCAACATCGCCATGCGCGCCGCGCGCCGCGCCGGCGATTTCATCGTGCGGAACCTCTCGCGTCTCGACTCGCTCAAGATCGACACCAAGGGCCGCAACGACTTCGTCACCGACATCGACCGCAAGGCCGAGGCCGAGATCATTGCGACCATTCGCCGCAGCCACCCCGGTCACGCGTTTCTCGCCGAGGAGAGCGGCCGCTCCGGAGACAGCGAATACGTGTGGATCATCGATCCCCTCGACGGCACGACGAATTTTCTGCACGGCTTTCCCACTTTCGCCGTGTCCATCGCGGTCGAGCATCGCGGCCGCCTGCAGCACGCGGTCGTCTACGACCCGAGCCGTCAGGAATTCTTCACCGCCTCACGCGGCGAGGGAGCGCAGCTCGAAGGCAAGAAAATTCGGGTGAGCAGTCAGCGTGCGCTGGAAGGCGCGCTGATCGGCACCGGCTTTCCCTATCGCATGGCCGCCGAGCACGTCGATCATTATCTCGCCATGCTGAAAGCCGTCATGAACACCGCCGCCGGGGTGCGCCGTCCGGGCTCCGCCTCGCTCGATCTCGCCTACGTGGCGGCGGGACGCCTGGACGGATTCTGGGAGTTCGGCCTGCAGCCCTGGGATACCGCGGCGGGGACGCTGCTCATCACCGAGGCGGGCGGGCGTGTGGGCACGCCGGCGGGCGAGGACTACGTGCTCGGACCGAACATCGTGGTCGGCAATCCGAAAGTGTACGAGGGTTTGCTGGCAGCGCTCGGGCCGCTCACACCGGCGGCACTGCGGGGCTGAGGCCGCGGCCGAGTACGGACGTCCGGATTCCATAGACGAAATAGATCGCCGTCCCCACTGCCAGATAAATCAGAAAGAAATGCCGTGTTGTGGGTGTGGCCATCAAGCTCATCAGCAGCATCGCGCACATGCCCGCCCCCAGTACCGGCGTCAAGGGGTACAAGGGGGTCTTGAATGGCCGCACGAGTCCGGGTTCGGTGATGCGCAAATAAATCACCGTGATACATACCAACGCGAACGCGGCGAGCGAACCTACGTTGGCAAGATCGCCTAAAGTGTCCAGCGACATGAAGCCGGCCGCGCCCATGGCAGCAATGCCCACGATGATGGTGTTGATCCAAGGGGTTCGGAATTTCTTGTGCACGAGACCAAGTGCCCGTGGCAAGAGACCGTCCTTGGACATCGTGTAGAAGATGCGGGTTTGGCCATAGAGCAGCACGAGCATGACGCTCGTGAGCCCGGCTATGGCGCCAACCTTTACCACGACGGCGAACCAGCCGAGGCCGATGTAGTCTGCCGCTACGGCCAGAGGAGCCGGAACATCCAATAAGCTATAGGGGACGATTCCAACGAGGACTGCGCAAGTGGCGATGTAGAGGACAGTGCAGATCGCCAATGCGCCCAGGATTCCGATGGGCATGTCCTTGCCCGGGTTGCGCGCTTCCGCGCCGGCCGTCGATACCGCCTCGAAGCCCAAATAAGCGAAGAAAATCACTGCGGCACCATGGATTACCCCCACGATTCCATATTTGGTGGAGTTGTCGCCGGTGACGACAGCAACTATTGCCCGCCCAATTTGCGGCCAAAGGCCCATAGGTGTACCCGGCGCCGGCGCTGGGATTTGTGCGGGCACCAGCGGGGTCCAAAGTGCTGGGTGCACATAGCGCGCGCCGATGACAATAAAGGCGAGCACTACCGATACTTTGATGATGACGATGATGTTGTTGACCGTTGCCGATTCTGAGACGCCGCGCACCAGGACCAAGGTGACCAGACCCACTATTACGATTGCGGGAAGATTGATCAGGCCGGTAGCTATGACATGACCAGCCCCGTCCATGACCGGCACGCCGGGCGCAGCCGTCAGAGCCGCGGGAATGACGATCCCCATGTTGCGCAACAGACTGACGCAATATCCCGACCAGCTCACCGCGACCGTCGACGCCGCAAGGCCGTATTCCAGCAAAAGCAGCAGACCCATGATCCAGGCAGGTCCCTCGCCCATCGACGCATACGTATAAGAATAGGCGGACCCGGAAACCGGCAGAGCCGAGGCGAGTTCCGCATAACATAGCGCAACGAAGGCGCAAAGCAGCCCTGTTATGACGAACGAAACCATTATCGCCGGACCGGCGAACTGAGCGGCCGCACGGCCGGTGAGGACAAAAATGCCGGCGCCGATTACGCAGCCAATTCCCAGCAGCATCAGGTTCAGGGCACCCAGCGAGCGCTTCAGTTCTCCATGCTGGTGCTCGGCTTGAATTTGATCGACTGATTTGCGCAGGAAAATGCGCCCTATTCCCTTGCCCGCCATTAGTCGATTTCCCCTATGTAGTGTTGGCAGCGCTCAAACGACGATAACAGGGCTCTTGCCCGCCCGCAATTGAGATCCACCCCAATCCGTGAGTTCCGGATGATTGCGCGTCAAGCATCGAAATCGCATTTGCTCAGTGGCACGAGTCGTGTCTTGTAGCGAAGCTTGTGGCCCAGGTACAAGGCCAAAAATGCCGGCAAGATGAGATACCCGCTGATGAAATCGAACCAGGAAAACACCGCAGTTTGAAAGACTCCGATGTTTGCGCCGAATAGCACGATCACAAATAGCACGAGCGCGAACCACGGGCCATAAGGATAAAATTTGGATTTGAATTTCAAGTCCGCCAACGGGCGGCCTTGCGCCACCCACGCTTTGCGGAACCGCAGATGGCATACGGCAATACCCAGCCAGATCAGAAACCCGCTCAAGCTCGATGCGTTGTAAAGCAACTGATAGATCTTCTGGCCACCGACGTAGTTGGAGAGGAATGCGAATCCACTTACCAGGCCCGTGGCCCAAAGAGCCGCCACCGGAACGCCACGGCCGTTGAGCCGGCCGAAGACTCGCGGCGCCTTACTGCCGTGGGACATCGCGTGCAGCATACGCGAGGCGACATACAGAGATGAATTGCCGCAGGAAAGGACGGAAGAGAGGATGACTGCATTGATGAGGTTGGCGGCGTAATAGCCCCAGGGCAGCCGCTGGAAAATCATCGTAAATGGCGAAAACGCTATGTGGCTTTCGTCTGCACGCAGCAGGTTCGGATCCGTGTATCCGATCAACGTCCCGATGACAAAAATAGATCCTATGTAGAACAATAATATTCGCCAGAAAACGGATCGAATGGCCTTGGGTACGTTCTTGCGCGGATCCGCCGTTTCAGCTGCGGCGATGCCCACGCCTTCAGTGCCCTGAAACGAAAACCCGGCAACTAGAAAAACCGCGAGCGCGGAGGTCCACCCTCCGACAAAGGGCGCATGAGTATGCGCATTGGGATCTGCCAAGAGCCAATTCCGGAACCCGGCGTGATCGTTTGTAAGCATGCCGGCGATCATCAAAAAGCCCACGCCCAGGAAAATAATGACCGTGACGACCTTTATACCGGCGAACCAATATTCGGCTTCGGCATAGGCTCTGACCGACAGCAGGTTCAAGATCATTACCAAGGCGAAAAAACCCATCGCACAAAGCGACGGATTGGAGTGTGGAAACCAGAATCGAACAATGAGGGCGCCGGCCACCAATTCTGCCGCCAAGGTTACCGCCCAGCTGAACCAGTAATTCCAGCCCACGGCAAAAGCGAGCGAGGGGTCGATGAAACGTTCGGCGTAAGCCTCGAATGAGCCGCGAATCGGCAGCTGCGTCGCCATTTCACCCAACGACTGCATCATGCAAAAGACCGCCACTCCCATGACCGCGTACGCCAGCATCGCGCCGCCGGGTCCCGCTTGCGCGATAGCCCCACCGCTTGCGAAGAATAGACCCGTGCCGATGGCTCCGCCGATTGCAATCATGCCCAGCTGTCTGGAATTGATGCTGCGATGAAGATCTGTTTCCAAAGCGGGATCTAAGGGGTTTTCTTGTGCCATCGCGCCAACAATAACCGAATAGCTGTGGGCTGTTCCCGCTTTCTCAGCTGAGGAGCGGACGTGCGGCCACCGGGTATCGTATTACCCCTGGCGCCGCAAGCGAATGTTGACCCATTCCACAACCGCCGAAAAACCGATCGCAAAATACAAATACCCCGGAGGGATCTCGACGTGCACCGCCTCGGCAATGAGCGACAACCCGACCAGCACCAGGAAAACCAGGGCGAGCGCCTTCAATGTCGGGTGCCGGGCGATGAAGCGGCCGACTGCGGACGAGATGGCGATCATGGCGAACACCGACACGACGATCGCCGCAATCATCACCTCGACGCGCCGCGCGAGCCCGATGGCGGTGAACACCGAATCGAGAGAAAAGACGATGTCGAGGATCCCGATCTGCACGATGATGAGCCAGAAGCCGCGGGCCGTGCCGGCCGTGCGTCGGGCGCCGCGTCCCTTCAAGAGGCCGACGATCTCCTCGACGCTCTGAATCACGAGCAGCACCCCGCCCGCGAACAGCACGGCATCCCGCGCCGAGATATCGAGGCCCCACAGCGTGAGCAGCGGGCGGCGCAAGGTGGTGATCCACACGACCGACAGGAGCAGCGCGATGCGCGTCAGCATGGCGAAGCCCGAGCCGACCAGGCGCGCGCTCCTGCGCCGGCGCTGCGGCAGCCTCTCGACCAGGACCGACAGCAGCAGGATGTTGTCGATGCCGAGTACGATCTCGAGCCCCGTAAGCGTCAGGAACGATAGCCACGTCTGGGGGTCGAGAAGGACCGCCATCGCTACGGCAGACCGTCGACCTCTTCGGGCCTCGTCAGCTTGCGCTCGAGCAGATCATCCGTCCGCAGGCCGAGATCGAGCGCAAGCGCGGCGGAAATGTAGATCGACGAGTAAGTGCCTGCGATGATGCCGATGACGAGCGCAGCGGAGAATCCGTGCAGCGTCTCGCCGCCGAAGATCAGCAAGAACACCACCACCAGCAAGGTGACGAGCTTGGTCATCAAGGTACGCGACAGGGTCTGGTTGATGGACTCGTCGATGACCTGCGCGACGGCGAGCTTGCGGGCGTTGCGTGCACGCTCGCGCACCCGGTCGAACACGATGACGGTATCGTTGAGCGAGTAGCCGATGACCGCGAGAATGGCCGAGATGGCGGTCAGGTCGAAGGTCATCTGCGACAGGGCGAAGAACCCGATCACGCAGATCGGATCGTGCAGCACCGCGAAAATCGCGCCGACCGCGAGCTTGAACGTGAAGCGCATGAGCACGTAGATCATGATGAGCACCAGCGTCGCCACCAGCGCCCATGCGCCGTGCACGAACAGCTCCTGGCCGACCTGGGGTCCCACGACCTCGGTACTCAGGAGCTTGACTGAGGGGTCGACGCTCTTGAACACATCGAGAATCTTCGCGCCGATCTGCTCGCCCTTCACGTTCGGGTCGGGCGGCAAACGCACCAGGATGTCGCGCGAACTGCCGAAAGCCTGCACCTGCGCGGCGTCGACGCCCGCCTTGGCGAGCGCCGCGCGCAGCTGATCGATGTTCGGCGACTGCGTGAAGTTCGTCTCGATGTTCACGCCGCCGGTGAAGTCGATGCCGAGATTCAGGCCGCGCACCACCACCAGGGCGAGCGAGGCGACGATGAGCAGCGCCGACAGCCCGTACCACACCTTGCGGGTGCGCATGAACGGGAAGCGCGTGACCTTGTGGAAGAACTCCATGGATTCAGATCCTCGAAAGGCTCAGATGGACAACCGCTCGACCTTGCGCTTACCGCCGTAGATGAGCTGGACCAGCGTCCTCGACCCCATGAGCGCGGTGAACATCGAGGTGATGATGCCGAGCACCAGCACCACGGCGAAGCCGCGCACCGCGCCCGCGCCGAACAGCCAAAGCACCAATCCCGCGATCGCCGCGGTGATATTGGAGTCGAAGATCGCGGAAAACGCCCGGTCGAATCCGGCGGTGATGGCGGCGCGCGGCGACACGCCGTTGCGCACCTCCTCGCGGATGCGCTCGTAAATCAGGATGTTCGCGTCCACCGCCATGCCGACGGTGAGCACCACGGCTGCGATACCGGGCAAGGTGAGCGCGGCGCCGACGATCGACAGCAGCGCGGTCAGCAGCACGACGTTGAAGAGCAGTACCAGGTCGGCGACCACCCCGAACAATTTGTAGTAGATCCCCATGAACAGGAACGCCGCGGCCATGCCGAACACCATGGCGCGCACACCCTTGGCGATGTTGTCCGCGCCGAGACTCGGGCCGATGGCGCGCTCCTCGACCGGCGTGAGCGGCGCCGCCAGGCCACCGGCGCGCAGCAGGAGCGCGAGCTCGCGTCCCTCGATGGGATTCACGCCCGTGATCTGGAACTGGTTGCTGAACACGCCGCGGATGGTCGCGCGGTTGATGACTTCCTCGGTGGTGCGGTCGACCTCGACGCCCTGCGCGTTCTTCTCGCGCGAGCGGTCGATGAACACCACGGCCATGAGATGGCCGATGTTCTCCTCGGTGTTCTTGAGCATCTTCGCCGCGCCGCGCGCATCGAGGCTCACCGATACGGCCGGGCCGTCCTGAGTGTTCGGCTGGAAGGAGGCATCGGTGAGCTGGTCGCCGGTGACCACCACGTCGCGCTTGAGCAGCACCGGCTGCTTGTCCCGCGAGTAATAGAGTTTCGCGCCCAGCGGAACGTGCCCGGTGGCGGCGGACTCGAGCGGATTGTCGTTCTCGTCGACCATGCGGAATTCGAGCGTCGCCGTCTTGCCGAGGATCTTCTTCACCTCGGCGGAGTTCTGCAGGCCCGGCAGCTGGATGGCGATGCGATCGACGCCCTCGCGCGCGACCTGCGGCTCGGAGACCGCGAGCTCGGGGCTATTCAGGCGGTTGCGCAGGATGACGATGTTCTGCTGGACGGCATAGTCCTGCCGGTCCTTGATCTCCTGCGGCGTGGGTGCGAGCTCGAGGGCGGGCGTGCCGCCGACGGTGGTCTCGGTGAGGTGCAGCCCGCGGTTGTCAGCGAGAATCGCGGCGTTGCCCTTGGTGAGGCTGTCCGAGTCGCGGAACAGCACGCGCACGCGGTTGCCGGCGTAGTCCACCGCCACATCTTGATAGGGGATGTGGGCGTTGCGCAGCGAGGCACGGAAGTCCTGCTCGCGGTGGTCGAGCAGCTGCTTCACCGCGCCCCCGACGTCGACTTGATAGACGAGGTACACGCCGCCGCGCAGATCGAGGCCGAGCTTCAACGGGCTCAATCCGAGCCCGCGCATCCACTCCGGAACCCGCGAGGCTTGCGTGAGCGCCACGGTGAACTCGTTGGGACGCGCCTCGGTGATGACGTCGCGCGCCTTCAGCTGATCCTGCTTGCTCGCAAAGCGCAGGGTGAGGCGGCCCTGATCGAGGAATACGCCGGTCGGCTTCACGCCCTTCGATTCGAGCAGCTGCACCACGGTATCGCGGTCGCTCGCCTGCACGGCGGCGCGGTCGCGCACGAGCTGCAGCGCGTTCTCCTCGCCGAAGACGTTGGGAAGTGCGAGGAAGACGGCGAGCGCGAACACCACCCCGACCAGCACCATCTTCCAGCGGGGATAGGAAATCATGCGCTCTTGACCGTCCCCTTGGGCAGCAGCTGCGCCACTTGATGTTTCTGCAGCTTGATGTTCACGCCGTTCGCGATCTCGACGGTCAGGAACTGCTCGCCGACCACCGTGACCTTGCCGAGGATCCCGCCCGTGGTGGCGACCTCATCGCCCTGCGCGATCTTCGAGAGCATCTCGCGCTGCTCCTTGGCGCGCTTGTTCTGCGGCCGGATGAGCAGGAAATAGAACACCACGAGCAGCACCAGGGGCAGCATCAGCGCGCTCATGATTCCTTGACCGCCGCCCGCCGCTTGGGCTTGGGCCGTGTTGATGAAGAAGTCCATGTTATCCCCCGTTCGTACGGCACATGCCGCAACGCAAAGCCGGGCAGTATACAGGAGCCGACCCCGGCCGGCTGCGCGGCCGGGGTTGCGGCGGCTGGCCGACGGGGGCCGCCTAAGGGGCCGTGCCTTCGCGCTGCAACGCGTAGAAGTCGGCGGCATAGGCGGCCAGGCGGTGCTCCTCGATGGCAGCGCGAATCTCGGCCATCAGCCGCAGGTAGAAATGCAGGTTGTGGAGCGTGTTCAGATGCGATCCCAAGATCTCGCCGCACTTGTCGAGATGGCGCAAGTAGCTGCGGCTGTAATGCGCGCAGCTGTAGCAGCCGCAACCCTCTTCGACCGGACCGGTGTCTTTCTGGTGCAGCGCGTTACGAATGTTCAGCACGCCGCGCCGCGTGAACAGGTGGCCGTTGCGGGCGTGGCGTGTCGGCATCACGCAGTCGAACATGTCCACGCCGCGCATCACCGCCTCGAGTATGTCCTGCGGTCGACCCACGCCCATGAGATAGCGCGGCTTGTGAGCGGGCATCTGCGGGGTCAGCCCCTCGAGAACCAGGAGGCGCTCCGCCTCGCTCTCGCCGACAGCGAGCCCGCCGATCGCCAATCCGGCGAAGCCGATCTCCTCGAGCGCCGCGAGGGAGGCCGTGCGCAGATCTCGATGCACACCGCCCTGCACGATGCCGAACAGGGTGCCGGGCGGCTCGGTCGCGTGATAGGCCCGCGCACCGCGCAGGGCCCAGCGCATGGACAGCTCCATCGAAGCGCGGGCTTCGCTCTCGCTCGCCGGATACGCGGTGCACTCGTCGAAGCTCATGGCGATATCCGAGCCGAGGATGCGCTGCACGCGCATCGATTCCTCGGGAGAGAGAAACACCGGCGCCCCATCGATGGGAGAACGGAAGCTCGCGCCTTGCTCGGTGATCTTGCGCATCTCCTTCAGGCTCCAGACTTGAAAGCCCCCCGAGTCGGTGAGAATCGGGCGCTCCCAGTGCATGAAGCGGTGCAGCCCGCCGTGCGCCTCGATGACCTCGAGGCCGGGCCGCAGAAACAGGTGAAAGGTGTTGCCGAGCACGATTTGCGCGCCCGTCTCGACGAGCTGCTCCGGCGTCATCGCCTTCACCGTCCCGTAGGTGCCGACCGGCATGAACGCAGGCGTCTCGACAGCCCCCCGCGCGAACTCGAGGCGGCCGCGGCGTGCCGCCCCATCCGTGCCGAGCAGCACGAATCGCATGCGTGCGGCCGCGTTCATGGAGGCACTCATGGCGCGAGCGCGCTCGGGCTCGGCGTCGCGAACATGGCATCGCCATAGCTGAAGAAGCGGTAACGCGCCGCCACCGCATGGGCGTAGGCCTGCTTCAGCGCCGCGGTGCCTACGAACGCCGCACAGAGCATGAGCAGGGTGGATTCGGGCAAATGAAAATTCGTCACCAGCGCATCGATGGCGCGGAACCGATAGCCGGGGCGGATGAAAAGACGCGTCGATCCCCGATAGGGCGCGAGCTCGGCCGCGCGGCGCGACCCACCGGCGGCTGCGGCCGCCGTCTCGAGACTTCGAACCACGGTCGTGCCCACCGCGATCACGCGCCCGCCCGCCGCGCGCGCGGCGTTGATCGCGGCGCAGGCGCCCTCGCTCACCTCGAGGTATTCGCGGTGCATCTCGTGCTCGTCGATGTGGTCGGCGCGTACCGGCTGAAACGTTCCCGCGCCGACGTGCAGCGTCACGAACGCGCGGCGCACGCCGCGATTGTCGAGCTCGGCCAGCAGATCAGCGTCGAAGTGCAGTCCCGCGGTCGGCGCCGCGACGGCGCCGGGGATGCGCGCATAGACGGTCTGATAGCGCTCGCGGTCGGCGTGGTCGGGCGAGCGGACGATATAGGGCGGCAGCGGGACTTCGCCGTGGGTCTCGAAGAACTCCAGCACCCCGCTCGAGAATTCCAGGCGAAACAGGTCCCCCTCCCGCTCGAGCATGCGCGCGCTGTGGCCGCCCGGCAGTCTCACGGTAGCCCCGGCCTTCAGACCCTTGCTCGCGCGCGCATGCACCAGCGCGATGTCGGCGCTCTCGGCGTGCTCGAGCAGGAGCTCGATTTTTCCGCCGGTGTCCTTGCTGCCGCGCACGCGCGCCGGCACGACACGCGTGTCGTTGAATACCAGCACGTCCCCGGCGCGCAACAGTAAAGGCAGCTCCCGAAAAGTGCGATCGGCGAGCGCTGCGCTCTCACCGTTGAGCACCAGCAGTCGGCTGGCGGAGCGCGGCGTCACGGGGCGTTGCGCAATGAGCTCCGCGGGGAGCTCGAAGTGAAAGTCCGTGCGCTGCATCCTGAACCAATACTACCAATTGATCCGATCGCATATACTGCCTGATCTGGCATGCCCGGATGGCGGAACTGGTAGACGCGCCGGACTCAAAATCCGGTGGTGGCGACACCGTGTGGGTTCGATTCCCTCTCCGGGCACCAGTCCTTTAATTTATGGAAACCCTTTGAATTTCTGCAGCCACTGCGGCTCGGCCGTAGTATCGAAAATACCCGCAGGGGATCATCTGCCGCGCTTCGTATGCACGAGCTGCAGCATGATTCACTACAAGAATCCGTTGCTCGTACTGGGCTGCGTACCGGAATGGGAAGGAAAGATCCTGCTCTGCCGCCGCGCCATCGAGCCGCGGCTCGGCTTCTGGACGGTGCCTGCGGGGTTCATGGAAAACGGCGAGACCATGCAGGCCGCCGCAGCGCGCGAGTGCTACGAGGAGGCCCTGGCGCGGGTCGAGATCGGCTCCCTCCTCGCCGTGGTCAACGTCACGCATGCGGGCCAGGTTCATGTGATGTTCCGGGCCGCGCTCACGCAACCCAAGTTTGCGCCGGGACCCGAGAGCCTCGAGGTGGGACTCTACGAGGAGGCGGACATTCCCTGGGACCAATTGGCGTTTCCGAGCGGCGAGTTCACGCTGCGCCGCTACTTCGCAGACCGCACCGCGGGCCGCGAGGACCATCATTTCACCGAGCTGACGCGGCCCCTCAAGGCGTGAGAGCCGGGCGAGCCGTGTGCAACGCCCCGGCTGTGGCAGAATAGCGGACTAATCGAGCCGGCCCGCGAGCCGGTTGCTTCGACAAACATCGGTCATCTAGAAGGGTAAGTCATGGCGTTCGTGGTCACCGAAAGCTGCATCAAGTGCAAATACATGGACTGCGTGGAAGTCTGTCCGGTGGACTGTTTCCACGAGGGCCCCAACTTCCTGGTGATCGATCCGGACGAATGTATCGACTGCACATTGTGCGAGCCCGAATGCCCGGTCGAGGCCATCTATTCCGAGGAAGAAATTCCCTCGGGGCAGGAAGACTTCAAGCAGCTCAACGCGGAGCTCGCGAAGCAATGGCCCGTCATCAGCGAGATGAAGGAGCCGCCCGCGGATGCGAAGCAATGGGAAGGCGTGAAGGACAAGCTGAAGCTCCTCGAGCGTTAGCGCTGCGCCACTTGCAGCTGCTTGATCGCCTGCAATAGATCGCGCGGCGGCATGTAGCCGTTGATGAAATCCCCGCTCTCCGTGACGATCGCGGGCGTGCCGTGCACTCCGAGGCTTTGGCCGAGCGCGTATTCGCGCGCGACCGGTGTGGGTCCGCAGGTTTTGTTCATGTCGAGCTGCGCCCCGGCCTTGGCACGGGTGAGCGCATCGTTGCGATCGGCCGAGCACCACACCACCTCGGCCTTGCGCCAGCTCTCGGTGTTCGGCCCGGTGCGCGGATAGAACAAGTAGCGCACGCGCACGCCGAGCTTGTTGAGTTCCGCCATCTCGCTGTGCAGCTTGCGGCAGTACTGGCAATCGACGTCCGTGAACACCGTGATGGTGTAGAGCGGATTCTTCGGCGAGAAGATCAGCATCTGCGTTTCAGGGACCGCGTTGATCAGAGCCACCCGTGCCCGCGCGCGCAACACCTCCGTGAGGTTCGCGCGGGTCGCCATGTCGTACACGTTGCCGTCGAGGAAGTACTTGCCGTCGGCGGTGAGATAGCTCACCTCGGCGCCCTGCACGAACTGGTAGATGCCGGGGATGGGAGAGTTCACCAGGTCATCGACCTTGGTGCCGGCCGGCAGCAGCTTCACGAGCGCGGCGCGCGGATCCGGCGCAGCGCGGGTCTCAGGCGCAGCGCGGGTCTCAGGCGCAGCGCGGGTCTCAGGCGCAGCATGGGTCTCCGCCGGAGCCTGCGCCCTCGCCTGGCCGAGAGCCCCGGCCAGCGCCACGACCGCCATCACGCACACGCTTCTCAACATCGAACACTCCGGAGACCGACGCGAAGGGGTTGGACTGCGCGCCATGCCGCGGGTTCACCCTGTGCCGGACTAACCGCGCGGATGATGCTGCGCGTGCAGATCTTTCAGGCGCTCGCGCGCAACGTGCGTGTAGATTTGCGTGGTTGACAGGTCGCTGTGTCCGAGGAGCATCTGCACCACGCGCAGATCCGCGCCGTGGTTCAGGAGGTGGGTCGCGAAGGCGTGCCGCAACGTGTGCGGCGAAAGCTCCTTCTCGACCCCGGCTTTCTTGGAATAGCGCTTGATGATGTGCCAGAACGCCTGGCGGGTCATCCGATCGCCGCGGCGAGTCGGAAACAGATAGTCGGTCTGCCGCTCGAGCAGGATCTCCACGCGCGGGCCTTGCATGAACTGCTGCAGCCACTTCACGGCTTCGTCGCCCAGCGGAATCAACCGCTCGCGGTTGCCCTTGCCGACCACGCGCATCACGCCCTGGTTCAAGTTCACCTGATTGTGCTTCAGGCTCACCAGCTCCGAGACGCGCAGTCCGGTGGCATAGAGGACCTCGAGCATGGTGCGGTCGCGATGGCCCAGCGGATCGGTGACCAGCGGTGCCTCGAGCAGCGCATCGACTTCCGCCTCGCTCAGGGACTTCGGCAGCGATCGTCCGATCTTCGGCATCGCGATCTGCGCCGTGGGGTCGACCGTGATCAGGCCCTCGCGCACCATGAAGCGAAAGAAGCGCCGAAAGCTCGACAACTGCCGCGCCGTCGAGCGGGGGCGCGATCCGCCCTCGACGCGCGCGGCGATGAACCCGAGGAGCTCGAGGCGCGTTGCCTTGAGCAAGTCGCTGTCGTGCTCGTCGAGCCAGCGCGCGAGCGCGGTCAGATCGGCGCGATACGCGGCCAAGGTATTGGCGGACAAGCCACGCTCCATCCAAACCGCGTCGAGGAAGCGCTGCAGGGCGGGATCGGGCGCCTCTCGGGTAGGCGGTACTCCTGTACCCGAGCTGCGTGTATAAACCGACCGTTTAAGAGCCGTCGCCATAATGTCCCGCGTCGAAGTCGCACGAAATGGTGCTTGTACTCGCTAGTTCAGTATGCGAGGGGGAGTTGCGGGGGGGCGTGACCGGTCTCACAGTACATTGCAAGTATTAACATAAGGAGAACCAGATCACAGAAGTGACATTCCGGGCGTTCATTGGGCGCCTGTTCAGCGCCTATTGTCTCGTGCTGTTCGTGATCCTCGCTCTGATCGCTCTCACGGTTAACCTCTTCGTGCCCACGTTGAGAGCGCGGCGCTGGGTGGCGGGAACGCTTTCCCGCGCGTTCTTCCGTCTCGCCGGCATTCCGTTGCAGGTCGAAGGACTGGAGCGGCTGCCGAAGACGCCCTGCGTCGTGGTCGCCAATCACGCGAGCTACATCGACGGCATCGTGGCCGCCGCGGCACTGCCGCCGGCCTTCGCCTTCGTCATCAAGAAGGAGATGGTGCGCGTACCGCTTGCCAGTCTATTGCTGCGGCGCCTCGGCTCGGCCTTCGTGGAACGGTTCGACCGCCACAAGGGGGGCGCGGACACGCGCCGCGTGTGGAAGCTCGCGGCCCGGGGACAGTCGCTCGTGTTCTTTCCGGAGGGCACCTTCGATAGCAACCGGCAGGTGCGCCGGTTCCTCGGCGGCGCGTTCGCGACCGCGCAACGCTCGAACCTGCCGGTGGTCGCGGCCGCGATTCACGGCGCGCGCGATGTGCTGCCGCCCGGCGGCATCAGGGTCCATCGGCGAGCCCTGCGCTTCGAGATCCTCGAGGTGCTCGATCCCGAGGGCGCCCGGGAACGGAGCCGGCAGCTGATCGCCGCGGCGGTGGGCGAGCCGCTGGCACCGTGATTGCGGCATTGCGGAACCGGGTTGATTCCGGGCCGTGCGGCTATACTTCCTGGTCATTGCGTCAATTCGAGGAATCCGTATGAGCTCCGATCCTGTCGTCATTCTTTCCGCTCGGCGCACGCCCGTGGGAGCCTTTCAAGGTGCTCTGACCGGTCTCACCGGCCCGCAACTCGGCGCGGCGGCACTCAAGGCGGCGCTCGCGGATTCCAAGATTCCCGCCGGGGAAATCGACGAGGTCATCATGGGTTGCGTACTCTCGGCCGGTCTCGGGCAAGCGCCGGCGCGGCAGGCAGCCCTCGGCGCGGGCATTCCCGCGAGCACGCCCGCCACCACGGTGAACAAGATGTGCGGCTCGGCCATGCGCAGCGTCATGCTCGCGAGCGACCAGATTCTCGCCGGCTCCGCGCGCGTGATCGCGGCCGGAGGCCTTGAGTCCATGAGCAACGCCCCCTACCTCTTGCCCAAGGCGCGCGCCGGGTATCGGATGGGGCACCAGGAGGTGCTCGACCATATGCTGTTCGACGGGCTGCAGAGTCCCTGGGACGGGAAGTTGATGGGCGGCTTTGCGGAGGCGACCGCCGCACGCTACGAATTCACCCGCGATGCACAGGATGACTACGCGCGCGAGTCGGCGCGGCGCGCGCAAACCGCCGTGGCGGACGGCTCTTTCGCGAGCGAAATCACTCCCGTGACGGTCAAGACGCGCAAGGGCGAGGTCCTCGTCGACAAGGACGAGACACCGAGCACCATCGACATCGCCAAAATTCCCGGATTGAAGCCCGCGTTCGCCAAGGACGGCACCGTGACGGCAGCAAGCTCGGCCAGCATTTCCGACGGAGCGGCCGCGGTGGTGCTGACGCGCGAATCGATCGCCAGGGAGCGCGGACTCAAGCCGCTGGCGCGCATCCTCAAGTACACGAGCTTCGCACGCGAGCCCGAGTGGTTCACGCTCGCGCCGGTGGGCGCGATTCAGAAATTGCTCAAGCTGCTCGACTGGCAACCCTCCGACGTCGATCTATACGAGATCAACGAGGCGTTTGCGGTGGTCACCATGGCGGCCATGAAGGATCTCGGTTTGAGCCACGCCCAGGTCAACCTGCACGGTGGTGCGTGCGCGCTCGGCCATCCGATCGGCGCCACGGGAAGCCGCATCTTGACGACCCTTATTCACGCGTTGCGGGCCCAGGGCAAGAAGCGCGGCATCGCGAGCCTCTGCATCGGCGGAGGTGAAGCGACGGCCATCGCCATCGAGGTGGTGTGAGCCTACGCTGACGGCGCCGCCCACCCCCAAGGGGGTGGGCGTCCCTGCCCTGACCATGCCCAGTCCATTGGCCGTCCTTGGTTCGCAGCGTCCTTGGCTTCAATCATGGTGTTCCCCACTGATAACAGCGACGTCGGTGAGAGAATCCCCTCACGGGCTGTTCACCAGGCGGACAGAGCCGGCGCCGGTGCTCGTTTTGGCCCGAAAGGGCGCGTTTGTGGTCTACTACGCCGCCGTTTTTGAGCGTGACCAGCGATGAGCCGGGAAGGATAAGGATAAGTAGATGACCGACAACGCACGTGACGTCATGGAGTACGAGGTGGCGATCGTCGGCGCGGGCCCCGCCGGCCTCGCATGCGCCATTCGCTTGAAGCAGTTGCAGCCCGACTTGAGCATCTGTGTACTCGAAAAGGCCGCAAGCCTCGGTGCGCATTCCCTGTCCGGTGCGGTAATGGAGCCCGGCCCACTGGATGAGCTCCTGCCGGGGTGGCGCGATCATGCGCCCGCCATCTGCGTGCCCGCGGTGCGCGACGAGTTCCTATTCATGACCCGGCGCAGGCGCTATCGCCTGATTACGCCACCGCAGATGGCCAATCACGGCAACTTCATCATCTCGCTGGGGCAGCTGGTCCCGATCCTGGGCGCCGAGGCGGAGAAGCTTGGCGTCGATGTGTTCGCGGGCTTTGCGGCGGCCGAGGCGCTGTTCGACGAATCGGGCGCGGTCAAAGGCGTGCGCATCGGCGACATGGGCCTCGAGAAGAGCGGCGAGCCCGGCCCGAACTTCACGCTCGGCCCCGAGATCCACGCGAAGATCACGATGTTCTGCGAAGGTTGCCGCGGCAGCACCTCGAAGCAGCTCGTTGGCCGCTTCAAGCTCGATGCGGGCAAGTCGCCGCAGACCTACGGCCTCGGCTTCAAGGAGCTGTGGCAATTGCCCCCGAACCGCGTGCAACCGGGCCTCATTCAGCACACGCTCGGCTGGCCGCTGGACAACCGCACGTACGGCGGCAGCTTTCTGTATCACTTGAACAACGACCGGGTTTACGTGGGTTTCGTGGTCGGCCTCGATTATGAGGATCCGCGTTTCAAGCCCTTCGAGGCATTCCAGCAATACAAGAACCATCCGGAAGTGAAGGCGTTGCTCGCGGGTGGCGAGATCATCGCGGGCGGCGCGCGCACCGTGATCGAAGGCGGCTATCAATCCATGCCGACCCTCGAAATGCCCGGCGCGCTACTGGTTGGCGATGCGGGCGGTACGCTCAACACGCCGAAAATCAAGGGCATTCACCAGGCGATCCGCTCCGGCATGACAGCGGCGGCGCACTATGCCGAGACCGGCACGAGCATCGGTTTCGACAAGCGCTGGCGCGAGTCGGCGGGCGGGCGCGAGCTGCACAAAGTGCGCAACATCCGCCCGGGCTTCAGGCGCGGCCTCTGGCTCGGCCTTGCGAACGCCGCCCTCGAGACCGCCACCTTCGGCAAGCTGCCCTGGACGCTCGCCAATCACGCCGACGACACGGCCCTGAAGCGCCTCGACGAATACGTCTCGCCGGACCGCCATTGGGGCGAGCGCGAGCTGCCGCCGCGCGACCGTCTGGCGTTCGTCTTCTTCGCCTCGACGACGCACGATGAGAGCCAGCCGGTGCACCTCAAGGTGGCGGACTTGAATCTGTGCGCGACGCGCTGCGTTTCGGAGTTCGGCAACCCGTGCCAGAACTTCTGTCCCGCCAACGTTTACGAAATGGTCGCCGACGGCAGCGGCGGCAAGCGCCTGCAGATCAACTCCTCTAACTGCGTCCACTGCAAGGCCTGCGACATCAAGGAACCCTATACCGACCAGATCACCTGGGTGACCCCGGAGGGTGGATCGGGTCCGAACTATCAGAGCCTATAGGCCGTTGACGAGCGACGCAGCGAAGAGCGTGAGCGCGCGCCTGGCAGCCGCCGTGGCCGAGCACCGCTTGGAATTCGATGCGGAGCAGGCGCGCGCGGCCAAGCGCCTCGATGCGCTCGCTGCCGCCCTGCGCGCGGCGGGCCGGGGCCATCCAGCCTGGGGCTTTCTCCAGGAGCTGCGTTCGCGCGTTTCTTGGTTTCCGCAGGGCGCCGAGCACGCGGCGCCCAGGGGTCTGTACCTGTGGGGCGGCGTCGGCCGCGGCAAGACCTTGCTGATGGATGCCTTCCACGCCTCGCTCGGCTTAGGTAGCAGCGAGCGCGAGCACTTCTATCGCTTCATGCGGGGAGTGCACGCCGAGCTCGCGGCCATCAAGGGGCGCACCGATCCCTTGGATCTCGCAGCCGCACGCATTGCGCAACGTGCACGCGTGCTCTGCCTCGATGAGTTCTTCGTCTCCGACATCGCCGATGCGATGATCCTCGCGGGACTCCTGCAGGGCCTGTTCCGCCGCGGCGTCGTGCTGGTCGCCACCTCGAACACCTCGCCGCGCGATCTCTACAAGGATGGACTGCAGCGGCAGCGCTTCGTGCCCGCCATCGAGGTGATCGAGGCGCACGTCGAGGTCTTGCATCTCGACGCCGGGATAGACTACCGGCTGCGCCAGCTCGAAACTGCCCCGACGTACCTCGACTCGCGCGCGCCGGAGACGGCGCGCGCGCTCGAGCAACGCTTCGCCGCGCTCGCGGGGGGCGAGGTTGCGCATGAGGTCACGTTGCAGATCGAGGGACGGCCGCTGCGCGCCCGCGCCGTCGGCGCGGACATCGCATGGTTCGATTTCCGCGCGCTGTGCGAGGGCCCGCGCAGCCAGAACGACTACATCGATCTGGCCCGGCTCTACGGCACCTTGTTCATCACTCACGTACCGCAATTCATGCCGTCGGATGAGGACGCGGCGCGGCGCTTCATCATGCTGATCGACGAGCTCTACGACCGCGGCGTGAAGATCGTGGTATCCGCCGCCGCCCCGCCGGCGCAGCTCTATCACGGCGAGCGCCTGCAATTCGAGTTCGAGCGCGCCGCGAGCCGCCTGGTTGAAATGCAAACGCAGCACTACCTCGCTGGAAGCCATCATGCCTGATCGGCAGGGCGCCGCATTTGCAGCGCCGACGAGCCGGGCCTGGCATAATTCGCCCATGCCGACGGGGGCGCCATTCTCTCGACCACATCGTGGGTCCCGTGTCGCGCGCGTCCGCATCGCGCACGTGAATGTTTAAGGTATCGACATGTATCAAGCCAACACAGAGCAATACCGCAAGACGGTCGCTGCCGTCGTCAGCGCCGCGCGCCGGCGCAAATCCGGGCGAGGCATGGACACCAAGCGCTTCCTGGAGGCCTACTACGCGAACGTCGATGCGAACGACATGGCGGCGCGCGATCCCGCGATGCTCGCGGGAGCGGCTCTGTCGCACCTGAAGTTCGCGCACCGTCGCCGCGGCCGCGCGCTCGTGCGGGTGCTCAATCCGACGCTCAAGGAACAAGGCTACACCTCGCCGCACACCGTCATCGAGATGGTGAACGACGACATGCCCTTCCTGGTCGATTCCATCGGGCTCGCCGTTTCGCAACGCTCCTTGACCATCCATTTTCTTGCGCATCCGATTTTCTCGGTCACGCGCGGCGCCGGCGGGGTGTTGCGCAGCATCGAGGAGCGGGGCGTCGCGGCCGATCGGCACCGGCGGCTCGAATCGTTCCAGCACGTCGAGATCGACCGCATCGTCGATCCCGCGCTGCTCGAATCGCTGCGCGCCGACATCGAGCGCGGCATGCGCGACGTGCGCGTCGCCTTCGCCGATTGGGCGAAAATGCGTGCGGCGGCGAGGCGCACCGCCGACGATCTCAACGTTCTGCACGCGCGTCTCGATGCGCGCGACGTGAGCGAAGCTCAGGCGCTGCTCTCGTGGATGGAGGATCGACATTTCACCTTCCTCGGATTCAAGGAATATCGGCTGCGCACGCGCAAGGGTGACAATGCGCTCGAGTCGGTGGAGGAAACCGGACTGGGAATCCTGCGTACCGGTCACAGGCGCCCGCCCAGCATCACCCGTACGCTCGCGAGCGATATCCGCCGTCAGAGCCGCTCGCGCGATCTGGTGCTCGTCACTAAAGCGAACTTGCAATCCTCCGTGCATCGCGCGGGCTATCTCGATTACGTCGGCGTCAAATACTTCGACCCCGCCGGCAGGCTGATCGGCGAGCGGCGCTTCCTCGGTCTTTGGACCTCTTCCGCATACAACTCGACACCGCGCGAAATTCCGCTCGTGCGCCACAAGGTGAGTCAGGTGGTGCAGCATTTCGCCCTGGCGCCGGACAGCCACGACGGCAAGGCGCTGCAGCACATCCTGGAGTCGTTTCCGCGCGATGAGCTGTTCCAGGCGAGCGTGCCGGATCTCATTCGGCTGGTCACGGGAATCTTCGGTTTGCAGGAGCGTCCGCGCGTGCGCCTCTTGCTGCGGCGGGATCCCTTCCGGCGCTTCTATTCCTGTCTCGTGTTCGTGCCGCGCGAGAAATACAACACCCAGGTGCGCCAGCGCATCGAGCGCGTCATCGGCGCAGCCCTGGCGGCGATCGGCATGGAGTCGCAGGTGCAGATCGCCGAATCCAACCTGGCGCGCATCCACATCGTCGCGCGCACCCAGCCGAGCGAGACGTCGCGCATCGACGGCGATGCGCTCGAGCGCCAGGTCGCCCTCGCGGTGCGCTCCTGGGCGGACGACTTCAAGACGGCCCTGCTCGCGCGCTTCGACGAGGCCGCTGCACTGCGCCTGTTCGACGCCTACGCACCGGCGTTTCCCGCCGCGTATACGGAGGACTTCTCGGGAGGGGCGGCGGCGCTCGACGTGACGTTCCTAGAGGCGGCGGCGCATGAGCCGCAGCGCCTGCATCTGGACATCTATCGTCCCGACCCGCGCCAAAAGCAGAAATTCTTTCTCAAGATTTTCCGCGTCCAGGAGGACGCGATTCCGATCTCCGACCTGTTGCCCATGCTGGAGAACATGGGACTCAAAGTGATCGCGGAGCGGCCTTACGGGCTCGAGTTTGCGGGCGCAGGCCGCGCCTGGATTCAGGATCTCGAGCTTCTCATCCAGGGCAACGTGCTCTCGAAGTTCGAGGAGCTCGCCGGCGAGATCAAGAGCGCATTCACCGCGGCTTGGACCGGCCGCATGGACAGCGACAGCTTCAATCATCTGACGCTGAGCGCCGGTATCCCCTGGCGCATCGTGGTGGTGCTGCGCGCCTATTGCCGCTACCTGCTGCAGACCGGACTGCCGTTCAGCCAGGGCTACATCGCGCAGGTGCTCATCAACAATCCCGCCATCGCGCGCGACCTCGCGGACCTGTTCATCGCGCGCTTCGATCCGGTGCTCGCCGCTACGGCACGCAAGAGCGCCCTCGCACGGCTCGATCAGCGCGTGCGGTTGAGGCTCGAGGAGGTCACGCGCTCCGACGAGGACCGGATCTTGCGCGCGCTCTGGAGCGCTCTGTCGGCGACCGTGCGCACCAACGCCTACCAGACCTCCGCGGCGGGAGAGTTCAAGGATTATCTGTCCTTCAAGCTCGAAAGCCACAAGCTGCGCGAGCTGCCGCTGCCCAAACCCATGTTCGAGGTTTTCGTGTTCTCCACCCGCATGGAAGGCGTGCACCTGCGCATGGGATTCGTGGCGCGCGGCGGCATCCGCTGGTCCGACCGGCGCGAGGATTTCCGCACCGAGGTCCTCGGCCTGATGAAGGCGCAGCAGGTCAAGAACACCGTGATCGTGCCGGTCGGCGCGAAGGGCGGCTTCGTGGTGCGGCGGCCGCTCGTGGGCGATCGCGAGAGTCAGCTGGCCGAGGTCATCGCCTGCTACCAGACCTTGATCCGCGGACTGCTCGACCTTACGGACAATATCGTCGAGGACGACATCATCGCCCCGCCCCGCGTGGTGCGCCACGACGGCGACGATGCTTATCTCGTCGTGGCGGCGGACAAGGGCACCGCCACGTTCTCCGACATCGCCAACGCGATCTCGCAGGAGTACGGCTTCTGGCTTGGCGATGCCTTCGCATCGGGCGGCTCGGCCGGGTACGACCACAAAAAGATGGGCATCACCGCGCGCGGCGCGTGGGAGTGCGTCAAGCGGCACTTCCGCGAGATCGGCACGGACATTCAAACCACGCCGTTCTCGGTGGTCGGCATCGGCGACATGGCGGGAGACGTCTTCGGCAACGGCATGCTGCAATCGCCCCACATTCGCCTGCTCGGAGCTTTCAACCACCAGCACATTTTCCTGGACCCGGATCCGGACACGGCGCGCTCGTTCAAGGAGCGCCTGCGCCTCTTCCGCCTGCCGCGCTCCTCTTGGGAGGACTACGCGAAGGCGGCCATCTCCAAGGGAGGGGGCGTGTACTCACGCGCCGCGAAGAACCTGGCACTGTCGCGCGAGGCGCAGGCAATGCTCGAGTTGCCCGCCCAGACGACGCCCAACGAGGTCGTGAAGGCGATATTGAAATCGCACGTCGACCTTTTGTGGAACGGCGGCATCGGCACGTACGTCAAGGCGAGCAACGAGAGCAATACCGACGCGGGCGACCGCAGCAACGACGCCGTGCGCATCGACGGCACGGAGCTCAACTGCAAGGTCGTCGGCGAGGGCGGCAATCTGGGATTCTCGCAGCTCGGCCGCATCGAGTTCGCCCTACGCGGCGGACGGCTCAACACCGACTTCATCGACAACTCGGCCGGGGTCAACACCTCAGACGTCGAAGTGAACTTGAAGATTCTGCTGAACGGTGCGATGAGCGCGGGCGAGCTCACGCGTGCAGGGCGCGACCGCTTGCTCGTGCAAATGACCGACGAGGTCGCCGCGCTCGTGCTGCGCAACAATTATCTGCAGGGCCAGGCCATCAGCACCGGCGAATTCCATTCCAAGGAGCGCCTGTCCGAGAACGCCTCGGTGATCCGCGCCCTGGAGCGCTCCGGGGATCTCAACCGCGCTCTCGAGTTTCTGCCCTCCGACGAGGAAATCGCCGACCGCCGCAAGGCCGGCGAGGGATTGACGCGGCCGGAACTCGCCATCGTGCTCGCGTACGGCAAGATCTGGCTCTACAAGGCGCTCATCAACTCGAATGTGCCCGAGGATCCGTATCTCTCCTCCGAGCTCAACCGCTACTTCCCCGATCCGGTGCAGCGGCGCTTCGCCGCGCGCTTGAAGCGTCACCGCCTGCGCCGCGAGATCATCGCGACCGCCATCACCAACAGCTTGATCAACCGGATGGGACCGGTGTTCCCGGTGCGTGCGCAGGAAGACACCGGCGCTGCACCCGCCGCCATTGCGCGTGCCTACACCATCGCGCGCGAGATATTCGCGGCACGCGACATCTGGGCGCAGATCGAGGCGCTCGACAACCGCATCCCCGCGGTGGTCCAGTACACGGCGATGTACCAAACCACGCGCTTGCTGCGTCACGCGAGCTACTGGCTCTTGGAGAACCTGCGCGATACGCACGACATCGAGCGCGCGGTGCGGCGCTACGGCGCTCCGGTGAGCGAGCTTTCGCGCGAGCTCAACGGCGTGCTCTCGGCCACGGCACGCGCGGCCATGGGCGAGGCCCGTTCGCGGCTGATCGACCAGCACGTCCCCGAGCAGCTCGCCGCCCGCATCGCGTCCCTGGACACTCTGCACTCTGCCCTCGACCTGGTCGAGGTGGCGACGGCCGGGCGCGTGACCATCGGGTACGCCGCGAAGGTTTATTTCGAGCTCGGCGAGCGCATCGGGCTCACCTGGATCAAGGACCAGATCGAAAACCTCGGGGTGGAGGGCCAGTGGCAGGCCGCCGCACGGCGGACCATGCGCGATGATCTGTACGCACTGCAACGCAAGGTCACGGCGGCCGTGATCAAGTGCCGGGGCCGCGACGCCGCGGCGCGGGTCGATCAATGGAGCGGCCGGCACGCCCCATCGCTCGAGGCGCTGAAGCGCATCGTGGTCGATCTGCGCACCGGCTCGGCGCCGGATTTCGCCACGCTCTCGGTGGCGCTGCAGGCCGTGCGCCGGCTCTCGCAAGAATGAGCGCCGCCAGCAACCTTTTGGACAATGCGCCCTACGGCATAGAGTACCTGCGCCGCCGAATCCTCGAGGAATTCCCGCTCGCGCGCCACATCGGCGTCGAGGTCGAATTCGCTGCGGATGACCGGATCGTGCTGGGGGCGCCGTTCGAGCCGAACGTCAATCACAACCGCACCGCATTCGGCGGCAGCCAGTTCTGCCTTGCCGTGCTGACCGGCTGGGCCTGGGCCACGCGCTACCTGGCCGCGCAGCAAGTGGCGGCCGATGCGGTGATTCAGGAGTCGACGATTCGCTACCTTGCGCCGGCCTACGGCCCGTTGCGAGCCATGCTTCAGCCGCCGTCGCTCGAGGGTGTGGAGAAATTCCGTAGAATGCTGCGGCGTGCCGGCCGCGGGCGCATCCGCCTGAGCGTCGATGTGCACGACGGAGCGACGCTCGTCACGCAGTTCCACGGCGTCTTTGCCGCATCCATTCGGTAGGAGGGCCTGTGGCCGGAAAGTTGATACTGGTCCGCCATGGACAAAGCATCTGGAACGTCGAGAACCTATTCACCGGCTGGTACGACGTCGACTTGAGCGATGCCGGCCGCGAGGAGGCCGTGCGCGCGGGCCGCGAGCTGACGAAGGAGCGGCTCGAGCCGAAGATCGCCTTCACCTCCGTGCTGAAGCGGGCCATCCGCACGCTCTGGCTGATCCTCGACACGACTGAGCGCATGTGGCTGCCGGTGGAGGGCAGCTGGCGATTGAACGAGCGCCACTACGGCGCCCTGCAGGGCTTGAACAAGGCGCAAACGGTCGAGAAGCACGGCGAGGCGCAGGTCAAGATCTGGCGGCGCAGCTATGACATTCCGCCGCCGCCGCTCTCCCTGGACGACCCGCGGCACCCGCGCTTCGATCCTCGCTATGCGGACCTCGACCCGCAGCTGCTGCCCGCAACCGAATCGCTCAAGGACACCCTCGCTCGCGTACTGCCCTTCTGGGAGCGGCGCATCGTGCCCGAGCTTCGCGCCGACAAGACGGTGCTCGTGGTTGCGCACGGCAACTCGCTGCGCGCTCTGGTGAAGATGCTCGACGGCATGTCGGAGAGCGACATCGTGGGGTTCAACATCCCCACCGGCGTTCCCATGCTTTACGAGCTCGACGCGCAAATCCAGCCGGTGAGCCGGCGCTTCCTCGGCGATCCGGCCGCCATCGCCGCAGCGCAAGAAGCGGTGCGGCGGCAATCAGAAAAAAAGTAGCCCGCCGCGCTCAGGTGTCCGGTGCGATGGTGACCTTGATCCCGTTGAGCGCATCGGTGAAATCGACCTGGCAAGACAGGCGCGAGGTCGCTTCCTTGTAATCGGACAGCTCCTTCAATAGCTCCATCTCATCGCTCTGCGGCTTCGGCAAGCGATCGGCCCAGGCCGGATCGATGTAGATATGGCACGTGGCGCAGGAGCACAGGCCCCCGCAGATCGCGGCAACGCCATAGTCGAGCTCGCGCAAGATCTCCATGATCTTGAGACCGGACTTACCCTCGACCTCGTGCTCTTTGCCGTCCCGATCCACCACGATCATCCGCGCCATTAACGTCTCCGTTACAAGAAAAGCCCGCAGCGGGCTTAGCCCGAGCCGACTAGTCTGCCGGAAGTTTGGCTACGCCACCACCGGCACCGCGCAACAGCCGGGCGGCGAGGCTGCGGCCGCGCTCGAGGATGCGCCCGTCCGAAGCCCCCGCCGCGCCGCAGTACACCTCGCTCCAGAGCAGGCACACGTAGTCGTACAGCCAGGCGAGGTCCTCGAGGCGCTGCGCCTCGTCGCCGGAGGCCGGGCGACCGAGATAGCTCGCCAGCAGGAGGGCTCGGGCCGCTGGCTCGAGATCATTGTTGCACGTCCAACCCGCGACGTCCCACAGCGCCTCCGAGACGTGGGCATACTCCCAATCGAGCAACACGAGGCCGTGCTCCGTCGCGACCAGGTTGGCGAGGTGCAGGTCGCTGTGACAGAGCACGCGGGGCGGGCGGGGCAAAGCCTCGAGTGCGCCGAGACGCCGCTCGGCCTCCGCTTGTAGAGGATCGGCACCGGCCGCGAGGGCTTGCATCCGCGGCGCTCGCCCCGCGCCCATCGGGACAAGAGCGTCCCGGTAATGCTCGATCCAATCCGCCGGGCCGAGGACCCGGGCATTGCCCGGCAGCGGCAAGGCGTGCACGCGGCGCGTGAGTTCTGCTACCTGCTCTGCGGCGCCGGGCCGGCGAGCCTCGTCCGCGTCGAACGCGCGGCCCTCCTCCCACTGCGTCACCAGCACGCCAAACCGCGGCTCACAACGCTCGATCACCGGCGCCAACCCTGCGGCGCTCGCGAGCGCGAGCACGCGGCACTCCCACTCGCGATCGACACCGGTCGGCGCGGGCTCGGCGGCGGGCATTCTCAAGGAGTACACCCGGCTGTCACGCACCACGCGATGAGTTTCGTTCACCAGGCCGCGACCGAGCCGCTCGACAGAGACGGCGCCGGCGCCGGGCACGTATCGACGCGCGGCCTCCTCGACTCTGTCAGGTGCCATGGGCCGGCGCGAGCGGCAGGCTGCGGCGCCATTCGCGCATGCCGATCACGATGAGCGCCAGATAGAGCGCAAACAAGAGCACCGTCAAATACAGGCCCTTGGCGAAATAGAGGCACGCGCTCGCGGCGTCGATGATCAGCCACCAGTGCCAGTTCTCGTAGACCTTGCGCGCCACCAGGAAGGTGGCGAACACGGCCGCCCAGGAAACCATGGAGTCGACCAAGGGAAATGCCGCCAGCGTGTAGCGGCTCAGAAAGTACCAGTTCACCGCGGACAGCGCGAGAATGCCCGCCGCGGCGAGCGCATTGCGCGAGAGCGACCAGCGCCTGACGTGGTGCGCACCGTCCTTGTCGACGATGCGCCATTGCCAGAAGCCGTACACCGCCATGACGGCGTAGAACACGTTCAGCGCCGAATCCATGTACAGCCGCGCACCGAAGAACACCCACACGTACAGGCAGGAGCTTACGAACGCGGCGACCCAGCACGCGATGGATTGGCGAATGGCGAGGAGCACATACGCGAGCGCGAGCACGACGGCGAGAATCTCGGTCCAGCTCGTCGTGCTCCAGGCGCGCGCGAGCTGCACCAGCAGCGCATTCGTCACGGCTCGGGCAGCCTCGGCAGCACTTTCATGACGAACACCAGCTGCGGGGCGGCCCCCGCGGAGCGCTCGATCTCGGCGGTGAGGATCGCCATGACGCGCTCGAGCGGACCGAAGATCTGCGTGCTCAGCGCATTGGTGAGGACGCGCAGCTCCGAGTACGTGTTCAGCCGGTCGATGAAGGATTGGATGAGCGGCCGATAGTTCTCGGCCAGCGGATACATGCTGATTTCGACGGCGCTATGCATTCACCTGCTCCCTACGCCGGCATTATCCGGATCAGGTTCGACGGGTTCGCAGCGTATCGCCGCATCTCAGGCCCCAAGGACCACCCCAAGGATTCGCCCGAAGTGTAGCGTGCCGGGCGGAGGCGTGCAAAACTCCAGCCAAGGCCGAAAGGGCGCCGCGAAGCCGGGTGCAGGGGTGAGAATCTTTCAAGTCGATGCGTTCACGAGCGCGCGTTTCGGGGGTAATCCGGCCACGGTCGTTCTGGACGCGGACGGCCAGAGCGATGCGGTCATGGCGAGCGTGGCACGCGAGTTCTCCCACGCCGAGGTCGCCTTCGTAGCGGCTGCGACCGCGCCCGATCACGACCTGCGCCTGCGGTTCTTCAATGCGCGCAAGGAAGCGCCGTTCGTCGGTCACGCGACTCTCGCCGCGCACGCCGTGCTGCTGGCGCTCGGCCGCCGCGGCACCGGGGTGGTTCGCCAGGCGAGCGGCACGGGAGTCATCGAGGTGCAGGCCACGGCGGCCGTCGCCACGGCGGGCGGTGCCGACAGCCCTCTCATCGAGTTTCGTCAGACGGTGCCGGAGCTTTCGAACCCGCTGCCGCTCAAGACCACGCTGCGAGTCGCGGAGGCGCTGCGCCTGCCCGCCACCTCGCTCGATGAGATGATGCCGGCGCGCATCGCCCGCCAGGGCAGCTCGCGGCTCCTGGTGCCGGTCGGAAACGCGCACGCCCTCGAGGGCCTCGCGCCGAACTTCGATACGCTCCTCGAGCTTGGCCGTGAGCTCGGCACCGAAGGCTTCTTCGTGTTCGCCGTGAATCGGGGCTCGGGCGCGCGGGGCATGACGACCGAGTCGCGGATGTTCTGCCCCGCGCTCGGCATCAACGAGGATCCGGCGAGCGGCAACGCGCACGTGATGCTCGCCACCTACCTGGTCGAGATGGGCCAGATCGGGATACACCAGAGCGGGTTCCTGGGCTTGCAAGGGCGGCACATGCAGCGGCCGGCGCAGATTCACGTGCGGCTGGAGCGCGAGCGATCCACCCTGATTGCCGCGCACATCGGCGGTCACGCCGTGCTCGTGAGCGAGGGAACGCTCGCCCCTTAAGGCCTTATTGCGCCGGCAGCCCGGCGAGGGCTGCCGTGACCGGCAGCCCTGCCTTCAGCGTCGCGGCGAGTGCCTGGAGCTTCGTCTCGACGTCCTTCGCGGCGGAAACGGCCTCGTTCATGTTGCCGTTGCCGAAAGCGCCTTGCGCCTTGGACCACTCGGAGGTCGCGTCGCTCAAGGCGGACTTCGCCGCGTCGAGGTCGATGCCGGTCGCCAGCTTGCGGTTCTTTTTCTGGCTCAACAGGTCGAGGCGCGTCTGGACCGCCGTGAACAGCGCCGGCACCGCCGCCGACAGCGATGTCCATTGGTCCGATTGCTCCTTCGCGATCTCGGACTTCTTGGCCGCGGCATCGGCCGCGAGGCCCTTGGCTTCGGCCAGAATCGCCGGGCCGCGGGCGAGCACCGCCTTGTAATCCTGTGCATCGTAGGCCGTCTTCAAATCGTCGAGCTTCATCTGCACACCGGCGAGCTCCCCCGGAACATACTTGGCCGCATCCTCGGACACGCCGCCGAGCGCGTTCCCGATGTCCTGCATCATTCGCTCCGCGGGCTCGCGTTGATTGGTACAGGCGCCGACGAGCGCGAGGAGCACGGAGCAAACCAGCGCGGATCTTTGAAGCGTGCGCAGCCGTAACATGTCGAGTCTCCCTGGGGTGTCGAGCCGATGCACGATCCTACCCAAATTCTCTCGCGCTCTAAAGCTCCCGTCGCGCCAGATCGAGCCACCGTGCCTGTGCGCGCCGATAATGTGCGGGCCCGAGCTTTGCGCCATCCAAGAGGTCCTTGAGCAGGCGCCGCGCCTCGTCGAGCTTACCGCGGCGCTTGAGCAGCAAGGCATAACGCAGCCGACCTTCGGCGCCCGGGTAGGCGGGCGCGGCCTCGGCGTAAGCGTGCTCCGCCTCCTCCAGCGCGCCCTGCTCCTCGAGCGTGCGCGCATAAAGGAGCAGAGCCTCCGAGGAATTGAACTGCGGATTGTGCTGCCTCGACCGTTCGAGCGTGGCGCGCGCGGCATCGAACGCCCGCATGCCGAATTGCGCTTGCGCGAGACCAAGCAGCAGCGCCGGGTCGTGCTCGAAGATGCCCTTGAGGCCGCCCTGGTAAACCTCGGCGGCCTGCGCGAATTGCCCGCGCTCGCACAGCTCGTCCGCGAGGCGGCGGCGTGCATCGACATTGCCCGAGACCTCGACCTCCGCGGCGGCGCGGCGCAGATCGCGATCCGGGTCGAGCATCCGGCCCACGCTCGAGCGAGCACGGCGCGCCGTCCTGCCGCCGAAGAACTCCGGCAGTATCTCCACCACCACGTACGCCAGCGGTCCGGCGAGCGGCAGAAACGCGAGGGCGAGGATCCAGATCATGCTCCGCCCGGTCTTGATCACGTGCGCGATCAGGCCGACCTGCACGGCGAGCGACACAATGACCATCAACGACACGTTGGACTCCGGAAGGGCGCGTGGCGGCCCGGCCTCCATTGTAGGGCCTGCCGCGGTGCCTGCTGTAGGGCCATGGTGCCCGCGGCACCGTCACACGGCGAACAGCGACCTCGAGCGGCCCGAATCTAGCGCTCGGCCACCCGGATCTTGCGCTCCACCTCGCGGCACTTGCCCCAGCCGATGTTCGACAATGAATAGCCGAGCACATGCTCCGAGCGCGCATCCACCGTCACTTCCATCTCGCAACCGTGGAATCCCACCGGCGCACCGGCAGGTTTCTCGGGAAGGAACCACACGTAGACTTCCTTGGTGGGGGTAGTGTCGATCTTGCGGGGCTGGCCGAACGCCTCCTGCAGCCGGCTCACCGGCTTGCCGACGCTGTCCGCGGCGATGCGCGGAATCGGCCGCACCGCGTACGTGCTGTGACAGCCGGCGAATGTCAAAGCAGCCGCCGTCATGAGAGCGGTGGAAAGTGCGCGCGACATAATCAAACCCCGTGCCTGGAGCGAGTGACGGAGTGTCGCTCAACTTCGCGATTCTGCCGCCGACCTGGTTCGCAGAACTAGTTCGCAGAATGCAGGGCGTGCGCGCGGCCCGCCTCGAGGTGCAGGGCGTGCGTCACACCGCGCGGCAGATCCTCGGGGTGGTGCACGGCCATGACGAGCGCCACTCGCCGCATCAGCCGCTCGAGCAGCCGCTTCATGAATGCGCGCTGCCTCGGATCGAGACCCGTGAGCGGCTCGTCGAGCAAAAGCACGTGCGGCTCGGCCGCGAGCGCGCGCGCGAGCAAGGCGCGCCGCAATTGCCCATAGGACAGCTCTCGCGGCCGCCGCTCGGCGACGCCCGAGAGGCCGAAGAATTTGAGCCAGCGCGCGGCGACGCGCGCCTCCTCCGCCGTCGCCGGTTCCGCGAGACCGATGCTCGCGCGCGGCCCGCTGGCGACGAGATCGCGCACGCTCACGTTCACCGCGTAGTCGGTCTGCAGCTCCGGCGAGACGAAGCCCACACGTCGCTTCCAGTCGGCGATCGGTGTCCCCTTGGGAAATCCGCGCCGTTCGATGACGCCGCCGAGCGCGGGCGACAGATCGCCGTACAAGAGCTTCAAGAAACTGCTCTTGCCGGCCCCGTTTGCCCCGAACACCGCCCAGTGTTCACCGTCGCGCAGCTCCCAGCTCACGCCGCGCAGCACCGGCTTGTAGTCGACGTACAGATCCGCGCCGCTGATCTTGAGGAGCGGCGGCCGCGCGCGCACACCGGCGGACCTGTGTGCCACGCCCCGCTTGTGCGCCACGCCCCGCCCGTGTGCCGCGCCGCGGCTAATCGCGCCCCGCTCGCCTTCGCGAGCCGCCGTGCGCAGTCTCGACGCCGCGTCCGATCGCAGCGGCCGCATGGCGACGACTCGCCCGGCATCGAGCTCGATGAGGCCGCGCGTACCGCGCGGCACGTCGCAGGCGCGATGCGTCGCGACGATCCAGGAGCCGCCGCGGTCGCGGACGGCGCGCAGCACGCCATCGATGCGGCGGCGATAGCTGGCATCGAGGCCGTTGTACAGCTCGTCGAGCAGCAGCCAGTCGGGGTCGGGACATAGCGCGCGAGCGAGCAACGCGAGTCGCTTCTGACCGTAGGAGAGCGAGGACAGCCGGCGCTCCGCGAGCCGCAGCAAGCCGCAGGCGCGTAAGGTCGCATCGATCTTGCGACGCTCGGCTGCCGTGACCGGCGACAGCTTGAGATCGGTACGATGTAGTCCCGTGGCGAGGAGGTCGGAGACGGTCAGGTCCCAGCCGTAGCGGCTGTACTTGTCCTGCATTTCGGCGCCGAGGTAGGCGATCCGGCTCTTCGCCTCGATGAGATCGACCTCGCGCCGGCCGAGACGGTACGTGCGGCGACCGGCGGCCGTGGGCGTCGGCCACACATCGCCCGCGAGCAGCTTGAGGAGCTGCGTCTTGCCCGCACCGTTCGCACCGATGAGAGCCCAGCGCTCCCCCGGGTGCACATCGAGCGTGAGATCGCGCAGCACCCACTTGCGGCCGCGCTGCACACCGACGGCGTGCAGCGATATGCCAAGCCTCATCCGCTCTTTGTCCTGAAGACCCCGGCGCGCTCGGAAATGCGGCCCTCGCGCCCGAGCTTGATCAGATGTGCCTGCAACGTGAGCTTCGCCCAGCCGTGGCGCTCAGAGGGAACGTCGTCATATACACGGGGTGTCAGTTCCTCGAGCGTCGCGCCCGCGCCGATGCAGGAGAGCACCTTGCTCTCGCGCGCCAGGCGATGAGCCCGCAACAGCTCGACCACTCGCTTGCCGCTCTCCAGTATCTCGCCGTGACCGGGCGCGATACGCTCGAAATCGTAGCCGCCGAGTTTCTCGAGAGAGTTAAGGTATGCCGCCATTTCACCATCGGGCGGCAAGATGACCGGCGACACCCCGCCGAGCACGTGATCCCCGGTGAACAGCAAGCGCTCCCGGGATTCGAGATAGCACACGCAGTTGGAGGCGTGGCCCGGCGTGTGGATCGCGGTCAGCGCAATCTCTCCGAGCGCAAGAATCTCACCGTCATGCGGCAGGTGCTGCGGCTGAAAGCGCTCGTCTTGGCGGCCGTCCGCAGGCGGCGGCAGGCCGATCAGGCGCGCACCCGTCATCCGCGCAAGCTCCGTGGCGAGCGGCGAATGATCGCGGTGCGTATGAGTGACGGCCACCCAGCGGATCTGCGCGCCGGCGGCAGCGAGGATGTTGCGCAAATGAGTCGCATCCTCCGGCCCCGGATCGATCACGGTCACTTCACGCTCGCCGAGCAGATACGTGTTGGTTCCGGAACCGGTCATCATGCCGGGGTTGGGCGCGCGAACCCGGCGCACGCCGGGGGCCAGCGTGACACTCTCGCCCTGCGCCGAAGGCTCCGAGGTCGTGGTTCGCTCGTTCATTAAATTTGATTTTTGCGAGCCGCTGTCGGGGTTCTCCCGACGGTAGAGCGCAATCTCGAGGTATATTCGAGCCGGTCAGTGAACTCGGTCCCATTCTGACATAGTTGCGATGGGCCGCGGAGCCGCTACACTGGGAGCCATGTCGAACTCTCCAAACGCACGACGGCTGGGGGGGCCAAAAGTCTGGGCCGATCTGGCGCGCCCCGACGCCGAGCAAAGCCAGCGCTTCCTCGCGGAGGCTCTCGCATTGTTGCTCGCGGATTTGCTGCGCTCGGTGCTGTCCGATGCGAGTCCCGCATTGCCGGCGGATGAATCCGCCGTCGAGCGCTACCGGCACCTCGCCGACTCGCTTGCCGATGGAGAGACGCGGCGGCGAACGAGTCTCGGCATCACGCGGGCCGGTCTCGCGAAGCGCTGCGTCACCTGGCTGAAGCTGCTGCTCACACCGGCTCCGAACGCGGCGGCGAGCGCAGCCATGCGCGAGTTCGTCGATGCCCTCGGCTTGTTCCCCGCGCTGTTCGACAGCGAGCCATCGGCGCGCTCGCGCCGCGCACGCCTCACCTGGCTTCTCACTCACGACCGCCGCCTCGATGCGAGCACCCGCGAGGCGGCCACGGCTCTCATCGAGGCCTGCGAGCACTTGGGCGTGTTGCTCTGGCCCGACACGGATCGGGACTGACATCACACTCCCGCCGGCCGCCGCCCTGCGGCGCTAACCGAACGGGTGTATAATGACTGCCCTTTTCCGTGGGAGTGTCGAATGCAGCCGAAGCGCAGTACTGCCGTCGAAGTGGCCGACGCACCGGCACCCGACAAGTCGCGCTTCCGGTTCCAGAAGCTATTAGCACCCTTCGCGCAGCGCAAGTCGGTCCTTGCACCGATCGTCTGGTTCTTTCTCGACTGGTTCGTATTCGCCGCCACCATCGCGACCATGCTGATCGTCGAATCCTGGTGGGTGCGCGTGTTTGCGGCGCTCGTCGGCGGGTTGTGGATCGCGCGGCTGTTCGTCATCGGTCACGATGCCTGTCATGGCTCCTACACACCGAGCAAGACGTTGAACGGCTGGATCGGCCGCATCGCGTTCCTGCCATCGCTCACGCCCTACAGCCTGTGGGAGGTCGGCCATAACCTGGCGCACCACGGATTCACGAATCTGAAGGGCCGCGACTACGTGTGGACGCCGTTCTCGCCGAACGAGTTCGCCCGCCTCTCCTGGATACGACGGCGTCTGGAGCACGTCTATCGCAGCGGCGTAGGTCAAGGCGTCTACTACATGATCGAGATGTGGTGGAAGAAGTTGATGTTCCCGAGCCGCAAGCACGTCAATCATCGCCGCATGAGCCACACCTGCGACGGTCTTCTCGTGACCGCCTTCGGCGTCGCCTGGATCGGCGGCCTCGTCGCGTGGGGCCTGTACAGCGGCAAGTCCATCGCCGTGATGCTCATCTTCGGCTTCCTCGTGCCGTTCGTGGTGTGGAATTGCCTGATGGGTTTCGTGATCTACGTGCAGCACACGCATCCGCGAGTGGCCTGGTACGAGCGCCGCGACGAGTGGAGCGCCAATGCGGGCTACGCAACGACGACCGTGCACGTCAAGCTCAAGCGCCCGCTCGACGGATTGATCCACTATATCCTCGAGCACGGTGCGCACCACGTGAACATGGGCATTCCGCTGTACCGCCTCAAGGAGGCGCAGGCGCGGTTGACCGCACAGCTCGACGAGCGCCTGAACTCCGAGGTCCTTTCGTGGCGCTACTACTGGAACACGGTACGGCGCTGCAAGCTCTACGATTTCGCGCAGCATGTCTGGATGGATTTCGACGGCCGCGTCACCTCGGCGGCCGCCGTCGTCTCGCGCTAGCTTTGCCCGGCTCGGGCTCCCTCCCCCATGCTGCCGGCGCTGCGCGCCCCGGGCTGCGCGCCCCGGCTGCGCGCCCCGCTACTTCTTCAAGATTGCGGCGTGGTGGCGCAGGTGATCCGCCATGAAGGTCTGGATGAAGAAGTAGCCGTGATCGTATCCCGGCTGCATCCGCAGCTCGAGCTTCTGGCCGGCCTTCGCGGCCGCCGCCGCGAACTTCTCCGGCAGGAGCTGCTCCTCCTTGAGGAACTGATCCGAGGTCCCCTGATCGATCAGAATCAACCCGGGATAAGGCTTGCGCGCAACCAGCTCGGTGGCGTCGTAGTCGCGCCACGCATCCTGGTTCGGGCCGAGATAGTTGGTGAACGCCTTCTTCCCCCACGGGCACTGCATGGGGGCCGCAATCGGCGAGAACGCGGACACGGATTTGTATATCGACGGATTCTTCAGCGCCACCGTGAGCGCGCCGTGGCCGCCCATCGAATGGCCGAAGATCCCGGTCGCGGCCACGTCCGCGGGAAAGCTCTCTCCGACGATCTCGGGCAACTCGCGCGTGACGTAGCTGTACATTCGATAATTCGTCGACCACGGCGCCTGGGTGGCATCCAGGTAGAAACCCGCTCCCTGGCCAAAATCCCAGCTCTCCGCATCGCCCGGCAAGCGCGGCTCGCGCGGACTCGTGTCGGGCGCCACCAGCAGCAGCCCGAGCTGGGCCGCGGCCTCTTGCGCGTGACTCTTGATGGGAAAGGTCTCCTCCGTGCAGGTAAGGCCCGACAGGTAATAAAGCACGGGCACCTTGCCGGTCTTGGACTGCGGCGGCAGGTACACCGAGAACTTCATCGTGCCGCGCGTCTCGCGCGAGGCATGCTTGTAAAAGCGCTGCACGCCCCCGTAGCAACCGTGTTCCGAGACCAGTTCGATCGTGCTCATGGATCACCTCTACCGTCGAGATATGTCCCTGAAGCGTTACCCTAAAGCAACCCCACCGGACTTGGAAGCCTCCATCAAATGAACATCGAATTCACCCCGAACGAGGCGCGCGTGATCGGCTGCCTGATCGAGAAAGAGGTCACGACTCCCGACCAGTATCCGCTCTCCTTGAACGCGCTCACCAACGCGTGCAACCAGAAGACCAACCGTGAGCCCGTGCTCGAGCTGAGCGAGACCGTGGTGCAGCAGGCGGTCGACTCGCTCATGAAAAAATACATGGTGAGCGACAAATCGGCCGGCTATGGCGGCCGCGTGACCAAGTACCGCCAGCGATTCTGCAACACCGAGTTCGGACCGTTGAAGTTCTCGCCTCAGGAGCTCGGCATACTCTGCGTGCTGTTGCTGCGCGGTCCGCAGACGCCCGGGGAATTGCGCTCGCGCACCAACCGCTTGGTAGATTTCACGGACGCGCAGCAGGTCGAATCGACGCTCCAGGCTCTCATGGAGCGCGAGGATGGACCTTTCGTTGCCCGGCTGGCGCGCGCCGCCGGTGAACGGGAAGCGCGCTACGGTCACCTGTTCTCGGGAGTCCCCGAATGGACCGCCTCCGCCGAATCGGAGCGCGAGACGGCGGGGGCGGTGCCGGGCGCGGCCCCCTCGAGCTCGGGGGCCACACTCGCGGAACGGCTCACGCAGCTCGAGGCAGTAGTCGAGACACTGCGCCGCGAGGTGGAGGCGCTGAAGAGCGCGCCGCGTTAGTGGGGGAGCGACGCGGTTTGTTTGGCGATGCCGTCGCGCTCGTTCACCCACTTGGCGAACGCGTCGATCTCGCTTGAGCGCAGCCCGCGCGAGTCGGTCTGATGGTCGGCGAGCCACTTCTGCATGGCGGCCATCAGCTGCGCCGCCAGATCCGGGGTGTGGCTGTATAGGTCCATGTAGGCGATCCTCACCTCCTCCAGGTGATCGACGGCGAGATACGCCTCCGCGCGATGCTCGATAGCCTCCATCAGCTCGGGCTTGAGCGCGAGCGTGTGATTGTAGTCGTCGATTGCCTCCCGGTAGGCTCCCAGGCGCAGGTGGATGTAGCCGACCTGATCCCAGGCTTCGACGAGGTCGCCCTTGTTGCTCAGCGCCTCGGTGAAAGCATCGAGCGCCACGTTGTATTCATCGCTCACCCGCTCCATGTCTTTGGCCTTCTTGTCGGGATTGGACGTGGCCGCGGCATCCGCCTCGAGCGCCTTCGCCTTGTCGAGAGCTTTCGTGGCCGCTTTCAATGCTTTTTTCACCGCGGCGTCCGGTTTTTCGGACGACGAGGTCGAGGGCGGCTCGTCCGGCATCCCGCCAGCACCCGGCGGCATCTGCCCCCTGCCGCCGCCGCCCATGCCGCCGCCCGGCATCATCTGGGCGTGGGCAATTCGAACCTGCGCGCCGCAGAGAGCAACCGCGGCAGCGATGAGCAGCCATCGCGCCGGCAAGCCCGGCCACGCAGCGGCGCGGGCGCCGGGTACTGCCCGGGTGGTCGGGGTCGCGTGCTCTCGGAGGTGTTCCATGCCGGCCGATTCTAGAAGATCCCTAGCCCTGGCGCGAGGCCTCTTCGATCGCGATGCGCAGCGTCTTGCTGGCGATGCGCACCTCGATCAGAAATGCGAGCAGCGCGGCGGCGAGCACAACTTGAATGAGATGCGCGATCTCGAAGGCGGGGTGGAAGGCACCCGCGGCAAGAATCAAAACGCCCCGACCGGCACGAGGACCGGACGGGGCGCTGGGTGAACGGTCTTACTGCTTCGAAGGAGCAGGCGTCGACTTCTTGCTCTTCTTGCCGCTGTGCTTCTTCGTCGACTTGGAAGGAGCGGAGGAGGAGCTTGCAGCCGGCGCACTGGCGGCGGGCGATCCGGCGGAACTCGGCGTATCGGCAGCCATCGCGGCGGCGGCAATACCGAACGACAACAGGGCAGAGGCAATCAACTTAGTCATGGGGTCTCCAGCAAAGGGGTTGACGAGCGATGCAGAGAATACGCCCGATCGGCGAAATTCATCCGAGATGAAGATCATTTCACGATTTTTTTAGCCGAGACATGATCTCGCAGCGCCGGTGCAGGTTTCTGCCGGGTGGACACGTGCCAGTAGAGGTATCCGACGATGAGGCAATTCGCGAGCAGCACCGCAGCCGCGCCGATCGAAGGACTGTGGATCAACTCCCAGAGCTCCAGAGGAATGAGCGAGGCCGTGATGATGACCGTCAACCATTCGGCCCAGCGGCGCTGCATCCAGAGACCGATGCCCTCCACCGAGAACACCGCGGCATAGGTCAAAGTGATCAGGCGCACTTGATGCACGCGCGCTTCCGACAGGCCGCTGAACCACGAGATCGCCCGCGTGACGAGGTCGTGCTCGAGGCCTTGCGGACGGGCCGAAGCCCAGGAAAGAATTTTCGCCGTCAGCGTCGCATCGTGCAGCTGCACCTCGCCCCAGGCGGCCAGCAACAATATGATGACCTTCACCAGCTTGTAGAGCGCAATGGTGCGCAGCATCCCAAAGCGCGCCAGCGGCGCGGGGTGTGAGGGGGCGGCCATGCGCTTGCCTACGCCTGGCCCGCGGGAGGTTGGAACTGCAGAGTCGCATCGAGCAGCGCGGGAATGTCGAAGACCGCGCGTTCGTTGTCCATGATCAGCGGCGCGACGCCGGCCGCCGCGACCAGGGCGGCGGGAACTTGAATCCGGTCCCGCTCCCGAGCGACCGTCCAGGTCTCCAAGCGCTTGTCCTGGAAGGCCAAATTCAACGCTCCCCAGCGAAGCAATGCGGCGCGGGCGAGCGGCGTATCGCCGCCCCATTGGCGCTGAGCAAGCGTCATGGCGGAGCCGGCCGCGATCTGGTCCTGCGGCAGCGTCATCAATTCCTGGATGTAGCGCACCATCTCGTCTGGCGGCACATGCAATGTCAAATAGGGCGCGGCCGCATCGGTCATGGCGAGTGCCATTTTACGTCGGATTCTCCAGGCTGAACATGGCATTCTCGTCGTCATATGCGAATGCCTCCGCATAGCGGGCCCAACGGATGACGGCCCGCAAGGTCTGCTCCGCGTCGTCCTCGCTCATGAAGTCCTCCAGCTCGTCGATGAACCGGCTCTTGCGCGCCGAATGGCTCACCCGCTCGTCGAGCACCCGACGGATGTGTGCCGCCAGCGGCACATAGGCGAGCAGGTGCCGCAGGAAGATGCGCTTGCGCTCGTCGATGTCGGCCTGGGCGAAGGCCATACCGTCCTCGGTGAGCTTCAGATCGCCGCCCTCCAGCTCGGCGAACCGCAGCAGTTGCAGCGTTTCGGCGACGGGGAAGAGCTCGTCGATCTCCATCTGCAGATCGGACGCGATCTCGGGCAGGTCCGCCTTGCCTTTGAAGGGCGCAGCCGCGACCGCCTCCATCAAGCCGGACAGGATATTCGAGCCGACGGGCGGCAGGACGCTGCCGATTCCGAGTCCCGGAAAGCGCTCCTGGCGACCGCCGGGACCCGCGCCCTTCGGGCGGGCCGTCATTTCGACATAGATGCGCTCCACGAGCTCGCGGAAGCTCGGATCGAGGCGGTTGCGCGGCTGCGGCAGCGTAACCTTGATCTCGCTCAGGATGCGGCCCGGATTGCTGCCGAACACCAGGATGCGATCACACATCAACACCGCCTCTTCGATATTGTGCGTTACCAGGATGACGCCCTTGATGGGCATGCGGCCTTCGGCCCACAGATCCAGAAAGTCGGTGCGCAAGGTCTCCGCCGTCAGCACGTCGAGCGCCGAGAAGGGCTCGTCCATGAGCAAGATATTGGGATGGACCACGAGGGCGCGTGCGAATCCGACGCGCTGGCGCATGCCGCCCGACAGCTCGCGCGGATAGGCCGACTCGAACCCGTCGAGGCCGATCAGGTCGATGGCGGCCAGCGAGCGCTTGCGGATCTCCGCGCGCGGCAGGTTCTGCGCTTCCAGGCCAAGCGCCACGTTCTCGAACACGGTGAGCCAGGGAAACAGCGCGAAGCTCTGAAACACCATCGCGATGCCGCGCGCCGGTCCCACGACCGGGTGCCCGAGATACTGCACCTCGCCTGCGCTCGGCTCCGCGAGACCCGCGATCAGGCGCAGGAGCGTCGACTTGCCCGATCCCGAGCGGCCGAGCAGCCCCATGATCTGCCCTTCGCGCAGCTCGAGGTTCATGCCGTCGAGCACCAAGAGCTCCTCGCCATCGGGCTTCGGAAACGCCTTGCGCACTTGGTTGCACTGGAGCAATGGGCTGTTGATCATGATGAGCGTCCTGTCAGGTCATCCGATATTTGCGCTCGGCGTAGTAATACAAGGGCCGCCAGAAGAGCCGGTTGATGACCACCACGAACAGGCTCATCACACCCACGCCGAGAATGATTTGATGGAAGTTACCCATCGCCGCCGCATCCGCGATGTAGGCGCCGAGTCCTCTGGCCCGGATCTCCGTGTGTCCCCAGGACACGAGCTCGGAGACCTGCGCGGCGTTCCATGAGCCGCCGGACGCAGTGATCGCGCCGGTGACATAGAACGGCAGCACGGCGGGCAGCGCCACGCGGCGCCACCAGAGCCATCCCTTGATGCCGAAGTTGGTGGCGGCATAGCGCATCTCCGCCGGGATGGTGGTTGCCCCCGCGATGATGTTGAACAGGATGTACCACTGCGTGCCGAGGATCATGAGCGGGCTCAGGAACACATCCGGATTGAGCTTCCAGACGACGATGCCGTACACCGCGATCGGAAACAGCAGATTGGCGGG
>Ga0302314_10000360_pt1 | contig 83164 bp, 76 predicted proteins | sample III_Palsa_N2_3_FD_200533 | JGI IMG/M metagenome (GOLD analysis project Ga0302314, IMG submission 200533) | Peat permafrost microbial communities from Stordalen Mire near Abisko, Sweden - III_Palsa_N2_3 | ecosystem: Environmental > Terrestrial > Soil > Palsa > Peat permafrost | place: Sweden...
CGTCGGCGTGCCGAGCGTGCCGAGCGGCGAGGTTTCGGTCATGCCCCAGGCGTGGATCACGTCCACGCCGTAGTCGTCGTGGAAGGCCCGGATCAACGCCTCCGGCACCGCCGAGCCGCCGATCACCACCCGCTTCAGCGTGGATGGCTTCTCACCTGTCTCGCGCAGGTAGGCGAGCAGCATCTGCCAGACCGTGGGCACGGCGGCGGAGAAGGTGACCTTCTCGGTTTCGAGCAACTCGAGGATCGAGGCGCCGTCCATCTTCTGACCCGGCATGATGAGTTTGGCGCCCACCGCCGGGCACGAGAAGGTCAGACCCCAGGCGTTGGCGTGGAACATGGGCACCACCGCCAGCACGGTGTCGCGTCCTGAAAGGCCCATGACGTCGCTCTGCAGCGTGACCAGGGTGTGGAGGAAGTTGGAGCGGTGTGAGTAGAGCACGCCCTTGGGATTGCCTGTGGTGCCCGAGGTGTAGCAGAGGCCGCAGGCGGTGTTTTCGTCGAACCCGCCCCAGACGCAGTCGGCGTCGTGCGTCTCGATCAGGGTTTCTGAGGCCAGCGCGCCTTCGAAGCCCGTGGCCCGCACGCGGTCCTCGTCGCCCAGGACAATGATGTGTCGCACGCCCGTCATCCTGGCGCGATGCTCGGCCAGCACCGGCAGGAAGGTGGCGTCGGTGATCAGCACCTGATCGTCAGCGTGGTTGATGATGTAGCAAAGCTGGTCGGCAAAGAGCCGGGGATTGAGCGTGTGGCACACCGCGCCGATGCCCATGGCGGCGTACCAGGCTTCAATGTGCCGGGCGGAGTTCCAGGCGAGGGTGGCGACGCGGTCGCCGGGCTTGACGCCCAGGGCCAGCAAGGCGCTCGACAGCCGCCTGGCGCGGTCGTGGACCTGACCCCAGGTGGTGCGGACGATGGGGCCTTCCAGGCTGCGGGTGACGACCTCGCGGTGCGGGTGCCAGTTCGCCGCGTGCTCCAGGATCCTGTCGACCGTCAGCGGCCAGTCCTGCATCAACCCGAGCATCGCCGTCTCTCCCTATTGCCCGCCCGGCCGGGCGAGGTCTCGCGCCAACCGGTCGAGCCCCGATTGTATGTCATGCGAGCGCCATGTCACGGGGACGGCGTCGCGGGCAAGCTGGCGCTCAAGAACAGCGAGATCGGCGTCGGACGCGTCGCCAGCACGGGCGGCGAGACGCGCGCGCAATTCGCTGGGTTCACCCTTCAGCCACAGGCCGTCGAAAGGGACGCCGGCGCGCGCAGCGATCGCTTCCGCCTCCACCCTCCGGGCCGGATCGAGGAAGGTCGCGTCGAGCACCACCGGGCAGCCGGCGGCGAGCACCAGGGCGGCCGCCGCGAATATCTCGCCGTAGACCCGGCCATCCTCTGTCGGCGCGTAGGCTTCCGGCGGCAGCGGGTCCAGCGAACCCACATTCCACAGCCGTTTGCGTACCTCGTCGCTGCGCAGGATCACGGCGCCCGGGGCTGGCGCGATGAGGGGCGCCAAATGCCGGGCGAAGTGGGTCTTGCCAGTCCCGGAGAGGCCGCCGACGGCGATGAGGCGCGGCGTCGGCGCTGTCAGGAATTCCTCCGCCGCGCGAAGATACCGGGCCGACGTCTCGCGCTCGCCGTTTGAGCCCGTGACGTGGGCGCGCACCGAAGCGCGCACCGCGAGAAATTGCGGAAGGACCCGCAAGCCACGCCAAAGGCTCGGCGGAAATCCACGGGCGGCCTCGTCGAGGTAGGCGTTGAGCAGCCGATTGGCCGCGATCGTCTGGCCCCGGACGACCAAGTCCATGATTGGGAAAGCGACATCGTAGAGGGCGTCCATCCAACTCAGGGTGTCGTTGAATTCGAGGCAGTCGAACGGGACCGGTCTCCCGGCCTCAAGGAGAATGTTTCCGAGGTGCAGGTCGCCGTGGCACTGGCGCGCGAAACCCTCGTCCAGCCTTGTCATCAGCAGCGGTGTGAGCGCGTCCCGCCCGGCGCGCGTCCCGTCGATCACCCGCTGGGCCAGAGCGCGTTCCGCCGCGGTCTCCTTCAACGGCATCTCGTTGGAGTCGACCGTGTAGCCGTAGGCCCCGAGATCCACGTCCCTGGACGCTATGGGCGCGTCGATATGGGCGCGGGCGATGAGGCGCCCCAGGTCATCCGCCAAGGCCGGGTCCATCGGCTCCGGCCGGTGGCCGATGACCGCATCCGGATCGAACCGGCGCATCTCCAGCAACCATTCGACGGCGTGGCCCTCGCCGCCGATGGCGAAAGTCTCGCCTTGGCGCGTGACGGGGCGGACGGCGCGATAGATGTCCCCCGACCAGCGGCGATTGAACGAGAGCTCGCGGTCCAGCGCCCATTTGCGCTTTTCGAGGGTGCTGAAGTCGAGGAAGGCGAAGCGCACCGGGCGCTTCAGTTTCCAGGCCGTGTCACCGGTCAGATAGACACGCGCGCAGGAGGTCTCGATCACTTCGTCAGCCCGGGCCGCCAGCCAGTCGGCGACCGCGGACCAGACCTCGGTCATGGAAAGAGGCGCTGCGTGGACCAGGTCGCGCCCGAGCGGGTGAATAGCAGTCGCTCATGAAGTCGGAACGGCCGGTCGCGCCAGAACTCGATGACCTGGGGCGTCAGGCGATAGCCGGACCAATGTGGCGGGCGGGGCGTCTTGCCGAGGGCGAATTTGAGGCCGAACTCCGCCGCCCGCCGCTTCAGGGCGTGGGGGTCGGGCAGCGGCCGGGACTGGTCTGAGGCCCAGGCGCCGATCTGAGCGCTCTTGGCCCGGGTGGCGAAATAGGCGTCCGCCTCAGCCGTCGTGACCGGTTCGATGGTCCCTCGCGCCCGCACTGACCGGCGCAGGGACTTCCAGTGGAACACCAACGCGGCCGCGGGGTGGGCATCGAGCTGGCGGCCCTTGGCGCTCTCGGTGTTGGTGTAGAAAACGAAGCCGCGCGCATCGACATCCTTCAAGAGCACCATGCGCGCGTCGGGCGCGCTGTCCGCGTCCACCGTGGCGAGCGTCATAGCGTTGGCGTCATTTGGTTCGCTCTTCACCGCCTCCCGCAGCCAGGCCTCGAACATGGCGATGGGATCGGCCTCGACCGTGGGCGCGGCGTCCGCCTCGCGGGCCTGGCGCGCGTAGTCGTCTTCAGCCGGTGAGGCGGGGATCAGGGCCTTGTCGTCCATCGGCGTTCATATAGCGAAGATGCGCGGCGTTTTCGATTGACGCCGATCATGGGCTAGAAGCGTCGGGACATGTCGCACAACACCTTCGGCCATCTTTTCCGTGTCACGACCTGGGGCGAAAGCCACGGGCCGGCGCTGGGCTGTGTCATCGACGGCTGTCCGCCGGGGATCCGCCTCGACGAAGCCGACATCCAAGTCTGGCTCGACAAGCGCCGTCCGGGCCAGGGCCGGTTCGTCAGCCAACGCCAGGAGGCCGATGCCGTCCGCATCCTGTCCGGCGTGTTCGAGGATGAGGCCGTACGCGCGCGCTTCGGCGGCCAGGTCACCACCGGGACGCCGATCTCGCTGATGATCGAGAATACCGACCAGCGCAGCCGCGACTACGCTGATATCGCCAGCGCCTTTCGCCCTGGCCACGCCGACTATGCCTATTTCGCCAAATACGGCGTGCGCGACTATCGCGGCGGTGGCCGGCAATCGGCGCGTGAAACGGCGGCGCGGGTGGCGGCCGGCGCGGTGGCGCGCAAGGTTCTGGGCGACGGCGTCGTCCTGCGTTCGGCGTTGACCCAGATCGGACCGCTTGTTGTCGACCGCGCGCGCTGGGATTGGGACGAGGCGCTGAAAAATCCCTTCTGGTGCCCCGACGCCCGGATGGTCCCGGTGTGGGAGAAGCATCTGGAGGCGACCCGCAAGGCGGGTTCGTCCACCGGCGCGGTGATCGAGGTCGAGGCGACCGGCGTCCCGGCCGGCTGGGGCGCGCCCGTCTATGGCAAGCTCGACGCCGAGCTCGCCGCCGCGCTCATGTCGATCAACGCCGCCAAGGGCGTGGAGATCGGCGATGGATTCGCCGCCGCGGCGCTCACCGGCGAGGAAAACGCCGATGAGATGCGGGCCGGCAACGATGGCCCGACGTTTCTCTCGAACCACGCCGGCGGCGTCCTGGGGGGCATTTCCACGGGCCAGAGCGTCGTCGCACGCGTGGCTTTCAAGCCGACCTCTTCAATCCTCACCCCGCGGCGCTCGGTCAATGAGGCCGGCGAGGAGCTCGAGATCCGCACTAAAGGGCGGCACGACCCCTGCGTCGGCATCCGCGCCGCGCCGGTCGTCGAGGCCATGACCGCCTGCGTGCTCGCGGACGCATTTCTACGGCATCGGGCACAGGTGGGCGGCTAGACGACCGCCAGAGCGCAACTCTCCCCCACCGTCGGGCGGGAGACGACGATGCGCTTGAGCGACGGAAACGCGGGCTTCAGCCGCCCGACGAAGAACAGGCAAAGGGCCTCAAGCGTCGGGCTTTCCAAGCCGGCGTGTTCGTTGAGCAGGGTATGATCCAGTTCGCCGGCGGCTGCCTTCAAGGCGCTGTCGAGCTCGGCCAGATCCGTGACCCAGCCCACCGGCGGCGCGGCCGGCCCAGCGAGCGTCGCCTCGACCCGGAAGGAATGGCCGTGCAGGCGTGCATAAGGCCGCTCGCCGGGGCCGCCCGGCAGGCTGTGGGCCGCGTCGAAGCTGGCGGCCTTGGTGATTTCGAACTGTGGCGCGGTCATTTGGAAGGGCGCGGTTCAAATCATGCTTTGAGGCGGGATTCAATCCGTCGGTCGGGGATGAACCAGACCAGGGCGACCGCGACATAGGCGCCAATGGAGAGCCACGGGCTGACAAAGGCCATGGGTATGGCCAGGAAATAGATCACCACCGAGATGACGCCCTTCCACTCGGCGCCGATGGCCATGGCCAACTTGGAGTCGGGGCCGTTGACGGCGATCAGCGCCCGTTCGAGCACGTAATAGCCGATTGCCGCCATGGTCAGCACGACGCCGTAGGCGGCGGTGGGCAGAGGCGCGATATGGCTCTCATCGATCCAGCGCACCACGAAGGGAACCAGCGTTAGCCAGAACAGCAGGAACAGATTGGCCCACAGGACCCGCCCGTCCACGTGCTCGCTGGCGTGCAACATGTGGTGGTGATTGTTCCAGAACAAACCCACGTTCACATAGCTGAGCGCATATGCCAGAAACATCGGCGCGCTGGCGCTCAAAGCGGCAAGGTTGGTCCCCGCCGGAACCTTCATGTCCAGCACCATGATGGTGATGACGATGGCAACGACGCCATCGGTGAAGGCTTCCATGCGGTCCTTGGTCATCGCCCCCCGCCTACGGAATGCCGAGATACTTGTGCGTCTGCAGGCTGAGACGCCACTTTGGATGGGCCAGGCAATAGGCGATGGCCGCCGCCGTGGCGGCCTCGCGCTCCAGGCCGTCCATGGGCTGCAGGGAGTGCCGCTCGAAAGCGAGGCTCTCGAACCGCCCCGGATCGACCCCGGGCTGCGGAAAGACGAGCTTCAATTCCTGGCCGGTCACCTGGGCGAGCGGAGCATCGGCTTTGGGGCTGACGCAGATCCAGTCGAGGCCCTCGGGCGCCGCAATCGTGCCGTTGGTCTCCACGGCGACGGCGAAGCGGCGCGCGTGCAGCGCGTCGATGAGCGTCGGGTCGAGTTGCAGCAGTGGCTCGCCGCCGGTGCAGACCACAAGGCGATCGTCCTCGGCGCCCAGCCACTTGTCGGCGATGGAGTCAGCCAGGGCGGCGGCGTTAGCGAATTTTCCACCGCCCGGGCCATCCACGCCCACGAAATCGGTGTCGCAGAAATTGCAGGTGGCGCTCGCCCGATCCGCCTCGCGCCCGCTCCACAGATTGCAGCCGGCGAAGCGGCAGAACACCGCCGCGCGGCCCGCCTGTCCGCCCTCGCCCTGCAGCGTGAGGAATATCTCCTTCACCGAATAAGTCATGGCTGAAGCACCGGGCGGCCCGCGTCCACCCACTCCGCCCAACCCCGCGCGCGCAGCTCGCAGGCCGGACAGGTTCCACATCCCGCGCCCCAGTCATGCATCGGTTCGCGGGCGCCCAGATAGCAAGTGTGGCTATGGCGGACGATGACTTCGACCAGCGGGTCTCCGCCCAGACCCTTTGCGAGGGCCCAGGTCTGAGCCTTCGTCAGGCGCATGAGCGGAGTGACGATGGAAAACGCCTGCTCCATTCCGAGATTGAGCGCGCCTTCCATGGCGTCCAGCGTGGCGCGCCGGCAGTCAGGATAGCCCGAGTAATCGGTCTCGCACATTCCGCCCACAAGGTCGGTGAGGCCGCGTCGATCGGCCGCCGCCGCGGCGTAGGTGAAAAACACCAGGTTGCGTCCGGGCACATAGGTGGTGGGCAGGCCCCTGGCGCCGATCTCTATGGCTCGCGCCGACGTGAGCGCGGTCTCGCCAATGGCTCCGAAGGCGCGGATGTCGATGAGGTGGTCGTCGCCAAGACGCGGCGCCCAGTCCGGGAAGCGCCGGGCGAGCTCCTTCCGCACCTCGATCCGGGCGGTGAGTTCGGCGCCGTGCCTCTGGCCATAGTCAAAGCCGATGGTCTCCACCCGATCATAGCGGGCGAGGGTCCAGGCGAGACAGGCCGTGGAATCCTGGCCGCCGGAGAACAACACCAGGGCGTCAGTGCGAGGAGCGCGCATGGGCGGCTTGTACACGAGGGTTCCCACGCGAGGAATTGCGCGGCGTGAGGGGCTCCCGCTTGGCAAGCGGCGTCGCCATCGCTATGTGCGGCGCCGTCTTTCCCGCATCGTCGAATACCCCCCGGAGCCCGCATGGCCGCGCAATACATATTTCAGATGCAGGGTCTTTCGAAGACCTTTCCCGGCGGCAAGAAGGTGTTCGAGAACATCTGGCTGTCGTTCTATCCCGACGCCAAGATCGGCGTGGTGGGCGTCAACGGCTCAGGCAAGTCGACGCTGCTGAAGATCATGGCCGGGCTCGACAAGGAGTTCAGCGGTGAAGCGCGCGCCGTCGAGGGAACGCGCATGGGTTTTCTCGAGCAGGAGCCGCACCTCGATCCAGCGCTCGACGTGTGGGCCAATGTGATCTCCTGGTGCGAGGAGAAGAAGATCTTCGACGCCTACAACGCGGTCGCGGCCAAGTTGGGCGAGGACTATTCTGATGAGCTCATGGAGGAGATGACACAGCTCCAGGAGAAGCTCGACACTGGCGACTTATGGGATATCGACTCGCGCATCGAGATGGCTATGGACGCCCTGCGCTGCCCCCCCGATGACGCCGACGTGAGCAAGCTTTCCGGGGGTGAGCGCCGGCGCGTGGCGCTGGCGCGGCTGCTGCTCTCCAAGCCCGACATGCTGCTCCTGGATGAGCCCACCAACCACCTGGACGCCGAGTCCGTGGCCTGGCTCCAGCACCATCTGGAGGCCTTCCCGGGCTGCGTGATCCTGGTCACCCACGATCGCTACTTCCTCGACCAGGTGACCAAGTGGACGCTCGAACTCGATCGCGGAAAGGGCGTGCCCTACGAAGGCAACTACTCGAGCTGGCTCGAGCAGAAGGAAAAGCGGGTCCGCACGGAACAGAGCGAGAGCGAGGCTCGCCAGCGCGCCATCGCCCGCGAATTGGAATGGGTGCGCTCGTCAGCCAAGGCTCGACAAGCCAAGTCCAAGGCGCGCCTCGCCGCCTACGACCGCATGGTCAACGAGCAGGAGCGGGAGAAGCAGAGCTTCGCGGCCATCCAGATCCCGCCCGGGCCCCGGCTCGGCAATATGGTCATCGAAGTCCAGGGCCTGGAAAAGGAATATGGCGACAAAGTCCTGTTCGAGAACCTGTCGTTCAAGCTGCCGCCGAACGGCATCGTCGGGGTGATCGGGCCGAACGGCGCGGGCAAGTCCACGCTGTTCAAGCTCATCACCGGCCAGGAAAAGCCGGACGCGGGGTCCATTCGCCTGGGTGACACGGTCAAGCTCGCCTATGTCGACCAGAGCCGCGACGCCCTCGATCCGAACAAGACCGTGTGGCAGTCGATCTCTGGCGGCCTCGACGTGATCAAAGTAGGCAATCGTGAACTGGTCAGCCGCTCCTACGTCGGCTCGTTCAACTTCAAAGGCGGCGATCAGCAGAAGAAGGTCGGCCAGCTTTCCGGCGGCGAACGCAACCGCGTCCACCTCGCCAAGACCCTCACGGAAGGCGGCAATGTCATCCTCCTCGACGAGCCGACCAACGACCTGGACATCGAGACCCTGCAGAACCTTGAGGACGCTCTGGAACAGTTCGCGGGGTGCGCCGTGGTCATCAGCCACGACCGCTGGTTTCTTGACCGGCTATGCACCCACATCCTGGCCTTCGAGGGCGACAGTCATGTGGAGTGGTTCGAAGGCAACTTCGAAGCCTACGAGGAAGACAAAAAGCGCCGCCTGGGCTCAGACTCCCTGATCCCCCACCGGATCAAGTTCCAGAAATTCCACAGGTAGGCCGCGCTTCTGGCGCGCCTCACCGCGCCTCGCTGGCTCGCGCCCGCGTGAGCCTGTTTGTCCGCCCGGCCGGCTCAGAGTCCAGCGCCTCGGCGATCTTCATCCGCAGCTGGGTCATGCGCGCGCCATCGACCAGCTTCGCGCCACGTCGGTCGACCACATAGAAGGTGTCCACCGCGCGCTCGCCGTGTCCGTCGATATGGGCCGACTGGATCGACAGGTCAGCCTCGGTAAGAGCCCGGACCAGAGCCTCGAGCAGACCGGGTCGGTCGCGCCCCGACGCCTCGATCACGGTCGCCGCATCGGAGGCTTCATTGTCGATGGCTACGGTCGGCGAAATGGTGAAGGGCGACGGTCTCGCGGTCGGGCTGGCGCGCGCTGGCTCCCTGGCCGGGCCTTCGCCGCGCGCGGCCTGCTCCAGGTTTTCGAGAAGACGCGGCAACGCCCTTGAGCTGTCGTGACCGAATGGCGCGCCGGCGGCGTTCTGGACGAAGAACACGTCCAGAGCCTCGCCGCCCGAAGATGTGAAAATGCGGGCGCCGACAACGTTTCCTCCGGCCAGCGATATGGCTAGGGCAAGATCGGCGAACAACGCCCGGCGATCACGGGCGGCGACCAGAATTTCTGTGGCGTTGCGACCCTCGCTGACCTCGGCCTGGGCGGCGGCGCCGCCTTCAGCGCGAGCGCGCGCCGCTAGCGCCGCGTGTGAAGTGTGCTCGCTGTCTGAAAAGGCCACGAAATAGGCATCCTCCATGGCGCTCGCCCAGGCCTTGGCCTCCGGCGCCTCGGCGACGAGGGCGACTCGGGCGTCATAGGCCAACGCCTCCTGGCGGCGACGCACCACGCCGGCGGCGTCCGAAGTGCGGCCGCCCCGGAACGTGGCCTCGGTGGCGTTATACAGCTCGCGCAGAAGCTGGCCCTTCCAACCGTTCCACACCCCGGGTCCAACGGCGCGAATGTCGGCCACGGTCAGCACCAGGAGCATGCGCAAGCGTTCGGGATTTTGCACGATGCGGGCGAAGGCGGTTACCGTGGCTGGATCGGAGACGTCGCGCTTTTGCGCATAGTCGCTCATTTCGAGGTGGTGTTCGACGAGCCAGGCGACGAGGTCGATACGATGCCGCTCGAGTCCCATTCGTTCACAGGCCGAGCGCGCGGCCCTGGCGCCGGCAATCTCCTGGCCGCCGTGACCGCCCTTGCCGGTGTCGTGCAGGAGCATGGCCAGGAACAGGACCTCGCGATCCTCGATGAGCGGCATGACGAGGTTCGAGAGCGGATGATCCTCCGCTAGCCGCCCGGCGGCGATGTCATTGATGATCCCGACCGCGCGCAGCGTATGCTCGTCGACGGTGTAGGAGTGATACATGTTGAACTGCATCTGAGCGACGACGCGTCCGAACTCGGGAATATAGCGGCCGAGTACGCCGGCCTCATTCATCAGTTCGAGCGTACGCCTTGGCTTCTTTCCGTCGACCAGGATGTCCAGCAGGACACGGGCGGCGATCGGATCGCGGCGCACCCGTGAGGTGATCAGGCCAAGACGCCGCGTCGCCGCCGTGAACGCATCCGGGTGCAGGTCGAGATCGTGTCTGTCGGCGATCTTGAACAGGCGCAAGAGATTGATCGGGTCGTCTTCGAAGACGTTCGGTCCCACAACGCCCAATCGGCCGCCCTCAAGGACGAAGCCCGGTTCGACGATCGCCGCCTTGCGGCCGCGTGTGGGCAGGAAGCGCAGCAGCCCCTTGGGGGCCTGTTTCATGTGCTCGGCCTCGAGCTTGGCCGAATAGGCGCGCGTAAGGGTTCCGACTTCCTTGGCGATCAGGAAATAGCGCCGCATGAAACGCTCGACGGCGGGCGTGTTGTCTCCATCGCGCCGTGGCCGGTCGAGATAGCCCATGCGTCGGGCGATCTCCGGCTGGACATCGAAAGTCAGCCGTTCCTCGGGACGGCCGGTGGTGAAATGGAGATGCGCCCGCACCGCCTCCAGGAAGTCGAAGGCGCGCAGAAATGCGCGTACCTCGCGGCCGTCGAACATGTCGAGGCTCAGCACCGCCTCCAGGCCGTCTGTCGGATGCAGGTATTGGGCGATCCAGAATAGGGTGTGCAGGTCGCGCAGGCCGCCCTTGCCCTCCTTGACGTTGGGCTCGACCATGAAGCGGCTGGCGCCGACGCGGGCGTGTCGTTCGTCTCGCTCGCGGAGTTTGGCGGCGACAAACGCCGCGCCAGTGCCCTTGACCACTTCTTCGCGGAAGCGCCGTGCGAGATCCGCCGCAAGGGCCTCGTCCCCAGTCAGCCGTCGCGCCTCGAGAATCGCAGTCCGCACCGTGATGTCTTCGCGCGAGAGCTTGATGCAGTCGCCCACCGTGCGGGAAGCGTGGCCGACTTTGAAGCCGAGATCCCATAGAGCGTAGAGCATGAATTCAATCACGCTCTCGATGTGCGGCGTCTCCTTGTAAGGGCGGACGAACAGCAGATCGATGTCGGAAAACGGCGCAAGCGCGCCGCGCCCATAGCCGCCGACGGCCATGAGCGCCATGCGCTCGCCCTCCGTGGGATTGCGGGCGCGGAAGATGTGCACGGTGGTGAAGTCGTAGAGACAACGTATGACTTCGTCGGTGACCGCGCTCAGCAGCCGAGCCGTCTCCACGCCGCCGGCGCCGTTCTCCAGCCGCTCTTTGGCGATCATCCGTCCACGGAAGAGCGCGCCCTTGAGTATCTCGATCGCCCGCGCCCGCTGTTCGGCGGGATCGCCCGCCCCGTCCATCGCCGCCGCGGATAGCTGAGCCCGAAGGCGATAGCCGTCGACAACGTGTTCGAGGCGGGTGGGGCGCAGGCGCGGCGGCATGATCGGCGGACTATAGCGGGGAGGCGGCGGTCAAATCAGCCCCTTCAGCCGATAGAGCGCATCCATGGCTTCGCGCGGGCTCATTCCGTCTAGATCTAAGGCGGCCAGCGCCTTTTCGGCGGCGCTTGGGCCGCGCGGCGCGGCTGGCGCCGGCTCAGCCAGCGCGAACAACGGCAGCTCGGCGAGTCCCGCGTGCGAGACCGCTTCGCTTTCCAGCCGGTCCAGCACTTCACGCGCCCGGGCCACGACCGCGGAGGGCACGCCGGCCAGTTTGGCGACCTGAACGCCGTAGGAGCGGTCCGCGCAGCCGGGGCCCGCCTCGTGCAGGAACACCAGCTCGCCATTCCATTCCTTGGCCCTGAGCGAGAGGTTGCCGACGTGGGCGAGGCGCTCCTCCAGAATGGCGAGCTCGTGATAGTGGGTCGCGAACAACGCCCGGCACTTGTTGGCGTCATGGAGAGCTTCAGCGCAGGCCCAGGCGATGGCGAGGCCGTCCCATGTCGCCGTGCCCCGGCCGATCTCGTCGAGGATGACGAAGGAGCGCGGCGTCGCCTCGTTGAGGATAACCGCCGTTTCGACCATCTCAGTCAGAAAGGTCGAGCGCCCCCGCGCCAGATCGTCGCCTGCGCCCACCCGGCTGAACAGGCGGTCCACGACACCCAGGCGCAGGGTCCTGGCGGGAACGAAGGCGCCCGCCTGGGCGAGAATGGCCAGGAGCGCGTTCTGGCGCAAAAAGGTGGACTTTCCGGCCATGTTGGGTCCGGTGACGATCGCCAGTCTGGGCGCCTCGCCGCCCCCGCCATCGAGGGCGCAATCGTTGGGTGTAAAGGCGTCGCCGGCGCGGCGAACGGCGGCTTCAACCACCGGGTGGCGTGCGCCCAGGGCCTCGAAGGCCACGCTCTCCTCGATGATGGGGCGAGTGGCGTCTGTCTCCCTCGCCCATTCGGCCAGGGCGGCGTCGACATCGAGCACCGCCAGCGCTTCGGCGGCGGCCTGGATTTCACCAGCGAGGGCGCGCGCGCCCTCGCGCCAGGTCTCGAAGACGGCCAGCTCAAGCGCCAGCGCCTGGTCAGCTGCGCGCGCGATCCTGGCGTCAAGCTCGGCCAGTTCGACCGTCGTGAACCGGACCTGATTGGCCAAGGTCTGGCGATGAATGAAGTGGCCGGAGAGCGGTGGCTTGAACATAGCCTCCGCCTGACGGGCGCTTGTCTCCACGAAATACCCAAGCACTGCGTTGTGGCGGATCTTGATATTCACACCGGCGTCGAGCGCCAGTCGCGCCTCGAGGGTCGCAACTACCTTGCGGCTGTCGTCGCGCAGGGCCCGCGCCTCGTCCAGTTCGCGAGAGACTCCCGGGGCGACAAAGCCGCCGTCGCGAACCTGGGCGGGCAGATCGGCGCCGAGCCCCGCCTCCAAGGTTTGCCGGAATGCCGCCAGGGAGTGGACTCGCGCGGGATCGAGGTCGGCGACCGCGCTGGCGATCTCGTCGGGGGCGGGTTGAAGCGGTTCGGCTTCCGCTCGAAGTCCCGAGACAATGGCCGCTCCGGCGGTTAGGCCCTCCTGGAGGCAGGAAAGGTCGCGTGGGCCGCCACGCCCGAGCGTCAGGCGGGAGAGCGCCCGCGCCATGTCGCCCGCCTCCCGAAGCGCCGCCCGGAGCCCCTGGCGCGCCTCGGAGCGCTCTCGAAACCAGGCGACGGCGTCGAGTCGCGCGTTGATCGCCGCGGGCGAAAGTAGCGGGCGGGCCAGACGCGAGGCGAGCAGGCGGGCTCCGGCGCCCGTCACCGTGCGGTCGATGGCGGCCAGCAGAGAGCCTTCCCTCCACCCTGCGAGAGTGCGGTCGATCTCCAGGCTGGCGCGTGTCGCTGGATCGATGCTCATAAACTCCGCCTCGCCCGCCCTGCGAGGCGGCCGAAGCGCAATGGGCCGCCCGGCCTGTGTGGCCTCGAGATGAGCCGCGATCAATCCGAGCGCGCCAACCTCGGCCCCACTGAGCGCGCCGAAGCCATCGAGCGTGGCGACGCCATAGAGGCGCTTGACGCGGGCCTCCGCCGCAGCTGGCTCGGCGAGCGCGCTGGCCATGGGTTCGACGAGACCGCCGGTGGCGCTGAGCGCTTCACCCAGTTCGGCGAACAGGCGATCGGGGATAAGAATCTCGGAGGGTTGTAGCGCCGCCAGAGCCGAGGCCACTGCGCCCGGCGAAAGGGCTAGACTTTCGACCTCCCCGGTCGAAAGCTCCACGCTGGCGATGGCTGCCTGGCCGGCTCGGATGGCCACCGCCGCCAGCCGATTGGCACCCCGCGCATCCAGAAGGCCCTCCTCCGTGAGGGTGCCGGGCGTAACCACGCGGGTGATTTCGCGCCGGACGACGGCCTTGGACCCCCGCTTCCGGGCCTCGGCGGGGTTCTCCACCTGATCGCACACGGCGACCTTGAACCCGGCGCGGATCAGCTTGGCGAGATAGGCCTCGGCTGCGTGGGCGGGCACGCCCGCCATGGGGATGGGGACACCAGCGTGGGTTCCCCGGTGGGTGAGCGCGATGCCGATGGCCGCCGCGGCCCTGGCCGCGTCGTCGAAGAATAGCTCGTAGAAATCGCCCATGCGGAAGAATAGCAGGGCGTCGGGCTGGCGCGCCTTGGCCTCGAAATATTGAGTCATCACGGGACTCGCGCCCGCCGCCGGCGAAACGGCGCCAAGAATCGGTGGGCTCTCAATGTCCATCGCCCGTGAGGCTATAGACGGGGAGGCGCCGCGTCAGCCCTTGACCGCGTGCGCCGGCCGCGCAAGCTGACGGATCTCATGGAACGCCTTGCTGAGTCAGTCATCGTTCCCGCCGGGCCTGGCGACGCTGGCGCCCTCGCCGAGGTGCATGTGAGGTCCTGGCGCGAGACCTATCCCGGTCTTTTGCCGGCGCAATATCTCGAGCGGATGAGCGTGCCCGTGCATGCGACCCGCTGGAGGCGCCAGCTGACGCGGGCGCGGCCTGGTGAGGTGGTGATGGCGGTTGAAGGGCCGGGCGGTCTGACCGCCTATTGCGCCGGGGCCGTTGACATGGCCGGCGGTGGCGAGAGCGAGATCTTCACCCTCTATCTCCTGAAATCGGCCCAGGGGTGCGGTCTTGGACGGCGCCTGTTCGAGACCGCCGCCCGTGTTCTGGAAGCCCAGGGCGCCACGTCCCTAAGGGTTTGGGTCTTGAACGGCAATGAGCGGGCGAGGGGCTTCTATGCGCATCTAGGCGGCGCGCCCGCGGGCGAGCGTCAGGTGACGGGCTGGGGCGGGGCTTTGAAGGAAACCGTCTTTCGGTGGAGCGACATTCGCGCCCTTACGGGCGACTAGTCAGGCCCGGCCGTCTGCCCCGGTGACTTTGTCCCAGAAGCTGCGGGCCTGTTTGCGCGAGGCGGCCGCTCGCGGGCTCTGGCTTTCACCGCAGGCGCCCGAGAATTCCCTGAGCAGTTCCTTCTGACGCCCCGTGAGGTTCGTGGGCGTTTCGACAAACAGCTCGACCATCAGGTCGCCCCGCTGACGAGAGTGGAGTGAGGGCATGCCCTTGCCGCGGACTGCCACGGTCTCGCCTGTCTGGGTGCCGGGCTTCACCTTAATCGAGACCTTGCATTGACCGTCACAATGCTCGCCGCCTAGCAGGCAGGGCGCATCGATCTCTCCGCCTAGCGCCGCCGTCGCCATGGGAACCGGAATCTGACAACGCAGGTCCAGCCCGTCCCGCTCGAAGAGGTCGTGTGGCCTCACCGAGATGAAGATATAGAGATCGCCCCTTGGCCCGCCCCGCGCCCCGGTGTCACCTTCCCCGGAGAGGCGGATGCGCGAGCCGTCGTCGACACCGGCCGGGACACGCACCTGCAGCACACGTTCGCGCCGCACCTGACCATGCCCGGCGCAGGTTGTGCAGGGATTGAGGATCAATCGCCCAGCGCCGCCGCACTTGGGGCAGGTCGTTTCCACCTGGAAGAATCCCTGGCTGCGCCGCACGCGCCCAGCGCCGGCGCAGGTGGCGCAGGTGGTGGCTGCAGTGCCAGGCTTGGCGCCCTTGCCCTCGCACGCTTCGCAGATCATGGCCGCGGGCACGCGGATTTCCATGTCCGCGCCCGAGTAGGCCTGTTCGAGGGTGATATCGAGATCGTAGCGTAGATCCTGGCCGCGCGAGGGCCCGCTCGGCCGCTGGCCTCGCCCGAACATGTCGCCAAACACATCGCCGAACACGTCGTTGAAGATGTCGTGGACATTGTGGAAGCCGCCGCCTCCGTTAACGCCATTCAGGCCCGCGTGGCCGAAACGGTCGTAGGCGGCGCGCTTTTCACTATCGGAGAGGACAGTATAGGCCTCGTTGAGTTCCTTGAACCTGGACGTCGCGTCCGGGCAGCCGCCGTTGCGGTCCGGATGGTGCTCCATGGCCAGCTTGCGGAACGCAGCCTTGATGACCGCTCCGTCACAGCCCCGGCTGACGCCCAAAATCTCATAGTAGTCGCGCATGGGGTTACGTCAGATGCCTCGGGGAACCATGCTCAAGTGGGACAAGCGCGCGCGCCTTGCAAGGGCGGCGCGGGAGGCTAGTCCCGCGCGCCGCCAATGGGTTTCGTCCGCATCGCGCTTTCCCCCGCCCGGTCAGGTTAGGCCGACTGCTTGTCGTCCTTGACCTCTTCGAACTCGGCGTCGACGACGCCGTCGTCGCTCTGGGCCGGTTCCGGCGCCGCTTCGCCCTGCTGAGCCTTGTACATGGCTTCGCCGAGTTTCATGGACGCCTGCGTGAGCGTGGCCGTCTTGGACGTGATCGCCTCGACTTCGCCCGCCTCGACGGCGGACTTGAGGTCGGTGAGCGCGCTTTCAATAGCGGCTTTCTCGTCCGCCCCAACCTTGTCGCCGTGTTCGGCGACCGCCTTTTCCGTGGTGTGGATGAGCGCGTCGGCGTGGTTGGTGGCTTCTACCAGTTCCTTGCGCTTCTTGTCCTCGGCGGCGTTTGCCTCCGCTTCCTTGACCATACGCTCCACGTCCGCGTCGGAGAGGCCGCCGTTGGCCTGGATGCGGATCGACTGTTCCTTGGCCGTGGCCTTGTCTCTCGCCGAGACATTGACGATGCCGTTGGCGTCGATGTCGAAGGTCACCTCCACCTGAGGTACGCCACGGGGGGCGGGCGGAATGCCCACCAGATCGAACTGGCCGAGCAGCTTGTTGTCGACCGCCATTGGACGCTCGCCCTGGAACACGCGGATAGTCACCGCGCTCTGGTTGTCGTCAGCGGTGGAGAACACCTGGCTCTTCTTGGTCGGAATGGTGGTGTTCCGCTCAATGAGGGCGGTGAACACGCCGCCCAAGGTCTCGATGCCCAGGGTGAGCGGCGTCACGTCCAGAAGCAGCACATCCTTGACGTCGCCCTGAAGCACGCCAGCCTGGATGGCCGCACCCAGCGCAACCACTTCATCGGGGTTGACGCCCTTGTGCGGCTCGCGGCCAAAGAACGCCTTCACTGTCTCCACGACCTTGGGCATTCGCGTCATGCCCCCTACGAGGATGACCTCGTCGATGTCGCTCTTCTTCAGTCCCGCGTCCTTCAGGGCTTGATCGCACGGACCTACCGTCTTGGCGATCAGGTCTTCGACCAGGGCCTCGAGCTTGGCGCGCGAGAGCTTGATGTTGAGATGGAGCGGCCCCGACGCGTTCATGGAAATGAACGGCAGGTTGACCTCGTATTGAGGGGTGGAGCTGAGCTCCTTCTTGGCCTTTTCGGCCTCTTCCTTCAGGCGCTGGAGGGCGAGCTTGTCCTTGCGCAGGTCGACGCCCTGTTCCTTCTTGAACTCGTCGGCCAGGTACTCGACGATCCGCATGTCGAAGTCTTCGCCGCCCAGGAACGTGTCGCCATTGGTCGCCTTGACCTCGAACACGCCATCGCCGATCTCGAGGATGGAGACGTCGAACGTCCCACCGCCCAGGTCGTAGACGACGATCTTCTTGCCTTCGTTCTTTTCCAGACCATAGGCGAGCGCCGCTGCGGTCGGCTCGTTGATTATACGCAGAACCTCAAGTCCGGCGATCTTGCCGGCGTCCTTGGTCGCCTGGCGCTGCGCGTCGTTGAAGTAGGCCGGGACGGTGATGACCGCTTTTTCCACTTTCTCGCCCAGGTGCGCTTCCGCCGCTTCCTTCATCTTCTGCAGAATGAAAGCCGAGATCTGAGCCGGCGAGTAATCCTTGCCGTGGGCGCGCACCCAGGCGTCGCCCGTCGGACCCTTGACGATCTCATAGGGCACCATACCCTTGTCCTTCTCGACCATCGGGTCGGAGAAGTTGCGCCCGATCAGGCGCTTGATGGCGAAGAAGGTGTTCTCCGGATTGGTCACCGCCTGGCGCTTGGCCGGCTGACCTACGAGGCGTTCTCCATCGTCGAGAATCGCCACCACGGAGGGGGTCGTGCGCACGCCTTCGGCGTTCTCGATCACTTTCGGCGTTTTGCCGTCCATGATGGCCACGCACGAATTGGTCGTGCCAAGGTCGATGCCAATGATCTTGCTCATGAAAAAGTCGTCTCGCTCCTCTGTCGGCAAGCGGGGCGCTTAGAAGGAACTCCCAAAATGAAGCTTCCTTGCGCGGCCACTCCCAAGTTCAAATTTGGCGTCCGTGATGGCGGCCCCAGGTCAGGCGCCGCACCCCGGAAAACAGCAAGGCTGCGGCTCCCGTTCAGGGGAGCGTCCGGCCTCGGCCTGGAATATGGGAAGGGTGGCCGTCGTCGCAAGGGCGCCTCGCAGGGCCGCCTTTTCACCTGCGGACCATGCGCATGACCGTCAGGGGTTTCCGTCTCTATCCATCCTACTTCGACCCCGCGACCCAGGAAGCTCTGGTCGGGGCGGTGCTTGATGGGGTCAAGGCGGCGCCATTCTACCGGCCGGTGATGCCCGGCGGTCAGGCCATGAGCGTTGAGATGACCAACTTCGGTCCGCTTGGCTGGGTGACGGACGCCGCCGGCTATCGTTATGAGACACGCCATCCTGCGACTGGTGCGCCCTGGCCCCCGATCCCGCCGGAGCTCCTCGCTCTCTGGGCGGACGTAACCGGCGATAGACCGCCGCCCGACGCCTGCCTCGTCAATCTCTACAGGCCGGGCGCGCGCATGGGATTGCATCAGGACAGGGACGAGCGGGACTTCTCCCATCCCGTGGTCTCGGTTTCCCTGGGCGATACGGCGCTCTTTCGCATCGGCGGCGCGGATCGGCGCTCGCCGACGGCGTCGCTGCGCCTCGCCTCAGGCGATGTCTGCGTCCTCGCCGGCGAGGCGCGCCTGGCGTTTCACGGCGTCGACCGAATCCTTCCCGGAAGCTCGAGCCTTGTGCCGGGCGGAGGCCGGATCAATCTCACCCTGCGGCGCGCATGCTGACCCCAACCTTTGACAGACCTGCGGCCGCGGCGCGAACATCCGCCAAACCAGGAGTTTCGGCATGGTCACGCTCACGCGCCCCGAAGGGACCGCACCCGAGGATTTTCATCTGTCGAGACGGGCCGTGGCCGGCGTCTTCTTTGTTGGCTACGCCGCCGCGGCGCTGAGCGCCCAGGCCGAACCCGTTCATACGGACGAAGCCGGCTTGGTGGTCGAGACAGTCAACTATCCATCGGCGGGTTTCAGCCTTCCGGCCTACGTGGCCCGCCCGAAGGCGCGCGGCAGGTTCCCGGCCGTGATCGTGGCCAGCGAGGTCTTCGGCATCCACGACTACATCAAGGATGTCTGCCGGCGGCTGGCCAAGCTCGGCTATGTGGCGATCGCGCCGGCCTTCTTCGTGCGCGTGGCCGATCCCGCGCCGCTCGCCGACATCCAGGCGGTGGTGAAGATCGTCAGCCAAGCCTCCGACGCCCAGGTCATGGGCGATGTGGGCGCCACGATCAGCTTCCTTCAGCACGCACCTTATGTAGACGCCCACAAGATCGCCATCACCGGCTTCTGCTGGGGCGGCGGCGTGGTCTGGCTCGCCTGCGAACAGTTCCCCGCGATCAAGGCCGGCGTTGCCTGGTATGGTCGCATGGCGCCACCCCCGGACGCCCCTCCCGTGCCAGGGCGCCTATGGCCCGTTCAGCGGGTGGATCATCTGACCGCGCCGGTGCTGGGCCTCTATGGCGCGAAGGATGGACTAGCGGCCCAGATTCCGGCCATGCGCGCAGCGCTGGCGGCGGCCGGTAAGGCGGACGGCGAGATCGTCATTTATCCAGACGCCGGGCACGGCTTCCACGCCGACTATCGCTCATCCTACGTCGAGGCCGACGCCAAGGACGGTTGGGCGCGGATGCTGGCGCATTTCCGGCGGCACGGCATGGAGCCGAGGCCGTACACCCCAGCCTGAGCCAGAAGCCTTAGCCCCTCAGCTTTCGCATCAGGATCTCGAGGTCCTGTGCCAGTTGCGGGTCGTTGGCTCGCAGTTCGTCGATACGGCGCACGGCGTGCAGCACCGTGGTGTGGTCGCGGCCGCCGAACCGCCGGCCGATGTCCGGCAGCGACCGCGTGGTGAGCTGCTTGGCCAGCCACATGGCCGCTTGACGTGGGCGGGCGAGGGCGCGGGTCCGGCGCTCGCACAGCAGATCGGACTGTTTGAGTCGGAAGTGTTCCGCGGTGGCCTTCTGAATGTCGTCGACCGTGATCCGCCGCTCACCCCCGCGCAGGTGCGGGCGAAGCAGACGGTGCGTCTCGTCAAGAGTCAGGGCGCAAACGCTGGAGCCGCCGCGCGCCACCAGGGTGTTGAGCGCCCCTTCCAGCTCACGCACGTTGTCGGTGAAACGATCGGCCAGGAAGTCGAGGATCTCCGCGCGCAACACGCCGGTAAAGCCGAACTGACGGCGCAGCATCTCGAGCTTGCGCTCCAGGATTCCAAGGCGAAGCGCCCGGTCGGCAGGCTCGATGCCGCACACGAGGCCGGCGGACAGGTGAGAGCGCAAGTGGGCGTCGAATTCGGTGAGCTGTGAGGGTGGCCGGTCAGCCGAGAACACCACCCTGCGGCCGTCTTCCATGAGAGCGGCCAGGGTGTGGAACAGCTCTTCCTGGGTGGACTGCTTGCCGCCGATGAAATGGACATCATCCACGATCAGCAGATCGGCGCTGCGCAGCTGGTCTTTGAACGGGCCGATCTGGCGGTCCATGGCCGCGCGTACGAAGCCCGAAAGGAAACGCTCGGCGGTCATGTAGACGACCTTACGCTTGGGCGCCGTGGCCATGGCTTCGCGGGCCATGGCGCACAGCAGGTGTGTCTTGCCGAACCCATAGGGCCCGTGGATGAGCACCGGGTTGAAATGGCCGTCCGCCCACGAAGCCACGCGCCGGGTGACGGCATGGGCGAATTCGTTCGCCGGCCCGCACACAAAAGAATCGAAAGTAAACCGATCGCGAGGCGCGCACGGCGCGGCGGCCATCTCGGGCGCGGCGACGTCAACGGCGACGGATGGCTCCGGCAGCGGGGTTGGTCGAGCGTTCTCGCATGCCCCGGCGGCGTCGAACTCGGCTCTCGACTTCAGGCGCAGGGGCCGAGCTTCAGGATCGTTCAGCGCCCAAAGCTCTTCAATTCGCCGCCAAGCATAGCGCCGGATCCAGTCGCGGGCGACGCCGGTGGGCGTCACGAGATAGAGGTCGCCATCGGGCGATGACGTCAACACGGCCCGCGCCAGCCAGGAGCCGAACGCATCGTCACCTAGCTCCGACCTCAGGGCGCCGCTCGTTTGGGCCCAAACCGTGGGCGCCGGAACAGTTGAAATCGCCACCGCTAGGTTACTCGCCGCCATGATCCCCGTTTCCCCAGTCTCGCCTGCCCTAAAATCGAGGCGCAGGTACTCATTCGGCGTTTGCACGCCGCTAAGCCCAATTGAACAGACACAAACGCCCCCTAACGCCGGGGCGCGCTACCGCCGCCGCCGCATTTTTCGTCCGTACAAGACCAAAAGTGCTGAGAACTACAGACTAGCTTCCGGCCCCGCGCCGTCAACGACGATTCGCGACAAAAATCGGCCGGATTCGGCGAAATATCGGGTTGACAATTGGAAGGTCTAGACAAGCCAAGGAAATTCCGCCGATCACTTTTTTTGACAAAATCTCCCGGTCGAATTTGTCGCATGGATGATCGCCCCGCATACGCTGGAGCGCGCGGGCCCTGGACTAAAAAGCGTTCTAAATCAGGAGGTTGAGAAAAAGCCGTGCAATATCAAGCGGCGGACATTTTCCTCAGTTGACGGTGCAGTCGCGACACCTTGCGCGAGCCGGTGTTGGCATGCACGACCCCCTTGCCGACCGCCCTCATGAGCTCGGACTGGGCGGTCTCGAAAGCGGCCTTCGCAGCGCCCGCGTCACCGCTCGCCAGGGCCTCGTCGAATTTGCGCAAAAACGTGCGGACACGCGATCTGCGGGCCGAATTCACCTCGGTGCGTTTTTCGATCTTGCGGATCGCCTTCTTGGCGCCGGGGTTATTGGCCATGGATCGTCGACTTTGCGGTTGGGCCCGGGACAGGGCCTGGGCGAGAGAAAACGGGACGCGCGGATATAAGGGAGGCCCGGCGCCGGGTCAATGCGCGGTGTGGCCTTGCGCCGGCTGGCCCGGACCTTCCACGGCGTATCCTCGCGCACGCAGGAGCGCCGGGACGCCGCCCGGTCCCAGGAGATGTCCGGCCCCGACTACGACCACGATAACGCCGTCGCCCTTCAGCCGTTCGGACAGCGTGGCCGCCCAGCGCTGGTTTCGGTCGGTGATCAGGCGCCGGTACATGTCGGGTGATGTCCGTGACATCGGATCAAGCACTTCCTTCGAAAGGGCGGCCTGATCGCCAGCCATCCAGGCCTTGAGCAGGCGGTCGAAAAGACCTGGATCATCCGCGATCTCCGACAGCGTCTCATCCAGCGAGCTGACCTGATCCGCGTCGCGCGCGTCGGCGAGGAACGAGACCTGCTGGGCCACCGTTTCAAACGCCCGTCGGCGCGCGGTAGCGGGGGCCTGGTCCGAAATTTGCCGCTCGACACCCTGGGACGCCTGCGCGCCGGAGCGCATGTCCTGAGCAATCGAGAGGGCCATCTCCGCCAGCCAGGGACGCATGGGGCCAAGGAGCGCCGGCGGGACGCCTAGACTGGCGCAGGCCTTTCGCAGGCGGGCGGCCTCATCCTGGGTCAGATGGCTGAACAGTGTGTCGCCCTTCGGCAACGTGCCGCGCTCGGCGGCCAGGGTCTGGGCTTCGCTGTCGGTGGCCGCGTCGACGGGCAGTTCGAACCAGATTTCATCGGCGTGGGCGATGGCGCTGGTGAGGTTCGGCGGCTCCCAGTCCAGGCCCGCTGGCAACAAGTGTATCGAGCCGAACAGGACCAGGGTGGCGTGCGGCCCGTGAACCGTCCACACGGCGGGCTGAGCGCTCGCCGCGCCCGCGATTGGCGCCAGCAGCAGCCACGAGAGCCAAAGGGCGCGCGCGCCCCTCATTTCTGGCAGACCGGGCAATAGAAGGTGGAGCGGCCGGCTTGGGTGATACGCCGGATCACGCCCGGGCAACCCGGCGAGGCGCAGGGTTGATCCTCGCGGCCATAAACGGTGAAACTGTGCTGGAAGTACCCCAGCGCGCCGTCCGCGGCGGCGAAGTCGCGCAGCGTGGAGCCGCCTTTGACGATGGCCTCGCGCAGCACATCCTGAATGGCTGCGACCAGAGCCTCCAGCCGCCGGCGCGAGATGGAGCCAGCGGGCCGGTTGGGCGAAATGCGCGCGCGATGCAGGGCCTCGCAGACGTAGATATTGCCGAGACCGGCGACGATCCGTTGGTCGAGCAGCAGGGTCTTGGCGCTCTGGCGCCGGCCGGCGAAAGCCGTCCCCAGACGGACCGCGCCGAAATCGGGACCGAGCGGCTCCGGTCCAAGGCCGGCAAGGCGCGGATGGGGCGTTCCCTCCTCGACAAAGTCCATGAAACCAAAGCGCCGGGCGTCGAAATAGGTAATCCGGACGTCGGCGTCGGTTTCGAACACTACATGGGCGTGCTTCGGGTCCGCGGGGGCGGCCAGGGCGAAGCCGTCCGCAAGGCTCGCGCCTTCGATCTCGAACCGCCCGGTCATGCCCAGGTGAATGAGGAGCGCGGCCTCTCGATCGAGGCCGGCGAGCATGTATTTACCACGGCGGGTCATAGAGACGACGCGCGCGCCCGTCAGGCGCTGAACGAAGTCCGGCGGCAGGGGAAACCGCAGATCCGGTCGTCGGGCTTCGACTCTCGTGAGGCGCCGGCCGATGAGGACGGGTTCGAGGCCCAATCGGACCGTCTCGACTTCGGGCAGTTCGGGCATGGCCATGCCTAGCTCAAGCCTCGCGCCGGCGCCACGCCCGCTGGCGCTCGCGAGCCTTAGTCCCTAAGAGGGCCGCGATGACCGACGGCGGCGCGACATTCGGCTTTCGCGATGTGGACCCCAAGGACAAGCCGGGACTTGTCCGGGGCGTCTTCGATCGGGTGGCCAGCCGTTACGACCTGATGAACGATCTGATGAGCGGCGGCCTCCACCGGTTGTGGAAAGACGCCGCCGCGGCCAGGCTCAACCCTCAGCCGGGGGAGTTGATCGTCGATTGCGCGGGGGGCACCGGCGACATGGCGACGCGCTTCTTGCGTATGGCCAAAGCCGCCCAGGCCAGGCGCGGCGGCGCGCCGGCCCGGGTGGTGGTGATCGATTACAACGCCGCCATGATCGAGGCGGGCAGGGTGCGGGCCAGCGGCGAGGGCCTGGCGTGGGCGGTGGGCGACGCCCAGCGCCTGCCGCTGCCGGACGGCGCCGCCGACGCCTATTGTATCGCCTTCGGGTTGCGCAATGTGACCGACATCGCTCAGGCCCTCGCCGACGCTCGGCGGGTGCTGAAACCCGGCGGACGATTCCTGTGTCTCGAGTTCTCGCGCCCGGCGTCATCGGCCGTGCGCGCCGGCTACGACGCCTTCTCGTTCCGCATTATCCCAGCGATCGGTGAGCGCGTGGCCGGCGACCGCGAGGCCTATGAATATCTTGTGGAGAGCATCCGCCGATTTCCGGCCCAGCAGGCCCTCGCCCGCCTGATGACGGACGCCGGATTCGCCCGCGTGTCAGTGACCAATTTCAGCGGCGGTGTCTGCGCCCTGCACCAGGGTTGGGCGATCTGACCGCAATGAGCACGCTCGCCTCCGGACCACGGTTGGTGGGCATCGCATGGACCTTGATCCGGGCCGACGCGCTGGCCCCGCGCGAGATCGATCCGTTGCTCTCGCCCGGCTGGCGCCTGATCGCATGCTTCCTGAGATTGTTCGCGGGGCGGGCGGCGAGCGAGGGGCGCCCCGGCGAGCGCCTCGCCCACGCGCTCGAGCGGCTGGGGCCCGTCGCCATCAAGCTCGGACAGTTTCTCTCCACCCGCGGCGATATTTTCGGCCAAGCCTTCGCCGACGACCTGTCTCGCCTGAAGGATCAATTGCCCCCGTTTCCAACGCCCATCGCTAAGGCCGAGGTGGAAAAAGCCTTCGGCCGACCCCTCGCTGGTCTCTTCACAGAGTTCGGGGAACCGGTGGCGGCCGCCTCTCTCGCTCAGGCTCACCGTGCGCGGCTCAGCGATGGCCGTGACGTGGCGGTCAAGGTTCTGCGTCCGGATATCGAGCGCCGCGTGGCCCGCGACGTGAAAACCATGACCGCGGCGGCGGAGATCGTCGATTCATGGCCCGTGGCGCGGCGGCTCGAGCCGCGCGCCTTCGCCACCACCATCGCCCGCGCTCTGACACTGGAGCTCGATTTACGCATGGAAGCGGCGGCGGCGGACGAACTCCGCGTGGCCATGGACGACGCCGACTATATGCGCGCGCCCAAGGTGGTATGGGACGGCGTCGCGCGGCGCGTACTGACCCTGGAATGGGCGCCGGGCATGGCGCTGTCCGACCCCGCGGCCTTGGAGCAGAACGGCCTCGATCGGGCGCGGACGGCGACCTCGCTGGTGCGGGGCTTCCTCGACCAGGCCCTCGATCACGGCGTCTTCCACGCCGATTTGCACGAAGGCAATCTGTTCATCGCGCCGCCGGCGAATCTCACGGTGGTGGACTTTGGTATCGTCGGTCGACTGAGCGCCGCCGAACGACGCTATCTGGCCGAGATCCTTTGGGGATTCCTACGGCGCGATTACGCCCGCCTGGCCGAGGTGCATTTTCAGGCCGGTTATGTTCCCGCCACGCACGACAAGGGCGCTTTCGCCCAAGCCTTGCGGGCGGTGGGCGAGCCGGTGTTCGGCCGCCCGGCCCGTGAAATCTCCATGAGCCGCCTGCTCGCTCAGCTCTTCGAGATCACCAGCCTGTTCGACATGCGCCTGCGCGCGGAGCTGGTGTTGCTGCAGAAGACCATGGCCATGGTTGAAGGCGTGGCTCGGCGGATCGACCCGAACCACGACATCTGGGTCGCGGCCGAACCGGTGGTGCGCACGTGGGTCACGCGCGAACTCTCGCCCGCCGCGACGGTCCGTTCGCTGGCCAACGACGCCAGGTCCGTCCTCGCCGCCCTCGCCGCGGACCTCCAGACGCCGCCGCGCGCCGACAACTCAACCCCTGCCAGCCCGTCAGACCCGAATCCGCGGACGAAGGAAGGCCTGGACCCGTGGATCGCCTTCGCGCTCGGCGCGGTTTGCTCCGCCCTGGCCTTCGCCCTGGCCGTCTGGTTCAGGCAGACCCCAGGCTAGCTCTGGTTCGAACCGGAGTCGCCGGACGAGCGCTCGCTCTCGCGCTGCTTCTGCTCGGTCCAATAGGACGCGCCGTCCCTCGGCTTGAACATGGTCCTGGGCGCGCCCTCGCGCGAAACCACCGCGAAGGTGTTGCTCTTGGGCGCATAGATCAGGCGGTCGCCGTTTGACCGGTCGATGGTCTGGGCGTCGGACGGCGGACTATCGACGAAGGCGTGCACCTTAGTCACATAGTCGTTTTCGGACTTCCTGCCCTTTTCTTTCCACCGTGGGTGGACGCTCTACCCTCCGGGCTACTTCGAAGCCCAAACGGGGAATTTCCTAATCGGAGGCGCGCTGCTGTTGGCCGCTGTCGCGCTGGCTGTGTTTTCGCTCCGGCGCTAACGGCCCCTCGCGTTTGCAAAGTACATAATCGCCTCGCCGCTGGACTGGAACAAAGAAAGAACTCTTTTTGGTCCTTTGTCCAGGGCCCCCCCTTGGGCTAATTGCGCGGCGGTTCGAGTGAGGGTGCCATTCCGTGAACGAAAAGCGCGTGCTGTTGATCGTTGGCGGGGGCATCGCCGCCTACAAGGCGCTTGAGCTCACCCGGCTCTTGCGCAAGGCGGGGATCGGCGTACGCCCGATCCTGACCGCCGCGGGCGCTAAGTTCGTCACGCCGCTGTCGCTGTCGGCCCTGGCCGAGGACCGGACGCGCACCGACCTTTTCAGCCTCGATGACGAAGCCGAGATGGGGCACATCGAGCTTTCGCGGTCGGCCGATCTGATCGTGGTGGTCCCGGCGACCGCCGATCTTATGGCCAAAGCCGCCTCCGGACTTGCTGACGATCTAGCTTCGACCACCCTATTGGCCACCGACAAACCAGTCATGATGGCCCCAGCGATGAATGTGCGCATGTGGCGCCATCCGGCGACCCAGCGGAATCTGCACACCCTGAAGGCGGACGGTGTCGCCATGGTCGGACCGGACGATGGGGCCATGGCCTGCGGCGAGTTCGGACCCGGCCGGATGGCGGAGCCGACGCAGATCTTCGAAGCGATCAAAGCCGCCCTGGCCGGAGGCTCGCTGAAGGGCAAGCATGTCCTCGTCACCGCTGGCCCCACCGTGGAGCCCCTCGACCCGGTGCGCGTGCTCACCAACCGCTCGAGCGGCAAGCAGGGCTACGCCATCGCCGCCAGCCTCGCGGCGCTGGGCGCCAAGGTCACGCTGGTGACCGGGCCGACCGCGCTGGAAACCCCGTCCGGGGTCGAGCGGCGCAATGTGGAGACCGCGACGGAAATGCTCGCCGCCTGCCAGGCGGCGCTCCCTGCGGACGGTGCGGTGTTCGTCGCGGCGGTCTCCGACTGGCGGCCCGACACCGTGTTCGGCGTCAAGCTCAAGAAGGGCAAGGACGGGCCGCCAGCGGTGCGCCTGGTGGAAAACCCTGACATCCTGGCGACCCTCGCCGCCGCCGGGCCCCAAAGGCCGAAGCTGGTGGTGGGCTTCGCCGCCGAGACCAGCGATCTCGAGGCCAACGCCAAGGCCAAGCTTGCCCGCAAGGGCTGCGACTGGATCGTGGCCAACGACGTGAGCGAGGCGGCGATCATGGGTGGCGACGACAACGAGGTCCTGGTCATCAACGCAGCCGGCGTCGACCGATGGCCGAGGGCGTCGAAGACCGAGGTGGCCCGGCGCCTGGCGGCCAAGATCGCCGAGGCCCTGGCGTGAGACCGACCATCCGGGTGATGCGCCTGGCTCATGGCGCCGATCTTCCTCTGCCGTCCTACGAGACGTCCGGCGCCGCGGGCATGGACCTTCGCGCCGCCGTGGACGCACCGGTCGTGCTCGCGATCGGCGCGCGCGCCGCCATCCCAACGGGCCTCGCCATGGCCTTGCCGCACGGCTTCGAGGGCCAGGTGCGTCCGAGATCGGGCCTGGCGCTGCGCGACGGGGTCACGGCGCTCAACACGCCCGGCACCATTGATTCCGACTATCGCGGCGAGGTGAAGGTGATCCTCATCAACCACGGCGCGGAGACCGTCACGATCCGCCGGGGCGACCGCATCGCCCAGCTGGTCGTCGCCCCGGTGGTCCGGGCGGAATGGCTGGAGGCCACGAGTCTGGATGAGACCTTGCGCGGGGAGGGTGGCTTCGGCTCGACGGGGGCCAGCTAGGCGCCTTTGGACGCGAACCCCAGTACGTCGCGCATGTCATAGAGCCCGGGCGGTCGGCCCCTGACCCATAGCGCGGCCGCGATCGCGCCCCGGGCGAACAGGCGCCGGTCGCGCGCCGAGTGCGACAAGGTGATGATTTCGTCTTCCGCGGCCAAGATCACGCTGTGCTCGCCCACCAAGCCGCCGCCCCGCACGACGGCGAAGCCGATGGCGTTTTCGGGCCTGGCGCCGGTCAGGCCATCGCGGCCGCGCACGGAAATTTCGGCGAGCGGGCGATCCCGGCCACGTGCGGCGGCTTCGCCCAGCATCAACGCCGTGCCCGAAGGCGCGTCCACCTTGCGCCGGTGATGCGCCTCGACGATCTCGATATCCCAGTCCGCGGCGGAGAGCCGCGCGGCCGCCTGTTCCACGAGGGCGGCCAGCAGATTGACCCCCAAGGAGAAGTTCCCTGACTTGACGATGGCGATGGAGCGGGCCGCTTCGGCGATGGCCGCCTCGCTCTCCGCGTCAAATCCAGTTGAGCCGATGACGAGGGCCGGCCCTCCATGGTTCGCGGCCGCACGCGCGAGAGACGCTGACGCTCCCGCCGAGGAGAAATCGATGATCGCTTCGCAGACGCCAAGAGCCGCCTCGGCGGTGGTCAAGACCATGTCGCCAACCGCCTCGCCGCGCGCGTCCGGCCGGTCGAACGCCGCCGCCACCTGAACGTCCGCCCGCGCCTCGGCCAAGATCAGGACCGCGCGCCCCATGTGGCCGAGGGCCCCGGCGACGCCCAGCCGCAGCGTGTCAGGTTGGGAGGAATTCATCGGCTTCCTTCGGGTCGTTCGGCCTGGAGTGTCTGTCACCGTGGGCGAACCCGCGGTCAACTTCAATCGCCGTCCCGGCCTTGGTTGTCGCACGGGGTCGCTGACGCTAGGGTGCCGGCCCGCCATCGCCGCACTCGCCCGCTCCGATGGCCCGCACCCATGCCTGGAATAACCGACGCCCATGAGCGACGCCGAGAAACGCACCTTCACCGACGAAGAGGCGCTTGCGTTCCACAAGTATCCGACGCCCGGCAAGATCGCCATCGCGGCCACCAAGCCCATGGCCACCCAGCGCGACCTCTCACTGGCCTATTCACCGGGCGTCGCCGCGCCGGTCCTGGCCATCGCGCGCGATCCCGACCTCGCCTACGACTACACCTCCAAGGGCAATCTGGTGGCGGTGATCTCCAACGGTACCGCGATCCTCGGCCTGGGGAACCTGGGCGCGCTGGCCTCCAAGCCGGTGATGGAAGGCAAGTCCGTCCTGTTCAAACGCTTCGCCGACGTCGACTCCATCGACATCGAGGTGACGTCCGAGGATCCGGACGAGATCATCACCGTGGTCAAGAACATTGGCGTCACCTTCGGCGGCATCAATCTCGAGGACATCAAGAGCCCCGAGTGTTTCCGCATCGAGACCGAGCTGCAGGAGCTGCTCGACATCCCAGTGTTCCACGACGACCAACACGGCACGGCGATCATTTCGGCGGCCGGCCTCATCAACGCCTGCCACATCACCGGCCGCAGGTTCGAAGACGTAAAGCTGGTGCTGTGCGGCGCCGGCGCGGCGGGTATCGCCACGCTCGAACTCGTCAAAGCCATGGGCGTGAAGCCCGACAACTGCATCGCCGTGGACAACACCGGCGTCATCTATCGTGGCCGAACGACCGGCATGAACCAGTGGAAATCGGCTCACGCCGTCGATACCGACGCCCGCACCCTGGCGGACGCCATGAAGGGCGCCGACGTCTTCTTCGGCCTCTCGGCCAAGGACGTGGTCAGTCAGGACATGGTGAAGACCATGGCCGACCAGCCGATCATCTTCGCCATGGCCAATCCCGACCCGGAGATCACGCCCGAGGAAGTGCACGCCGTGCGGCCCGACGCCGTGGTGGCCACCGGCCGGTCGGACTATCCGAACCAGGTCAACAACGTCCTGGGATTCCCCTACATCTTCCGGGGCGCCCTCGACGTGCGCGCCCGGCGGGTCAATCTCGACATGAAGATCGCCTGCGCCCGGGCCCTGGCGGCCTTGGCGCGCGAGGACGTTCCCGACGAAGTCGCCGCCGCCTATCATGGCAAGCAGCTGAAGTTCGGGCCGGAATACATCATTCCCACGCCCTTCGATCCCCGGCTCATCCACTACATTCCACCCTTCGTCGCCCAGGCGGCCATGGACAGCGGCGTCGCCCGCAAGCCGATCACCGACATGGACGCCTATCGCGCCACCCTGGCGCGCCGCCTGGATCCCGCAGCGGCCTTCCTGCAGAAGATTTCGGGCGCGGTGCTCTCCGGCCCCACCAAGCGGATCGTGTTCGCCGAGGGCGAGGAGCCGTCGGTGATCCGGGCCGCCTACGCCTTCCAGGCTCAGGGCCTTGGTCGTTCCGTGCTCGTGGGCCGCGAAGACCTGGTGGCCGCCAACATGCGCCTCTCCGGTCTCGATCCGGACGACGCCAAGCTCGAGGTCATCAACGCCCGCGTCTCCAAGCACAACGAGGAGTTCGTGGAGTTCCTCTATCGTCGCCTGCAGCGTCACGGCTATCTGAAGCGGGACGTCCAGCGGCTGATCAACCAGGATCGCAACTCCTTCGCCGCCTCCATGGTCGCGCTGGGCTACGCGGACGGCATGGTGACCGGCGTCACCCGCAATTTCGATCAGGTGCTCGAAGAGGTTCGCCGGGTCATCGACCCCACGCCGGGGGGCCGCATCCTCGGCATGTCGATCGTGCTCGCCAAGGGCAAGACCCTGTTCATCGCCGACACCAGCGTCACCGAGATGCCCGAGCCCTCCGATCTCTTGGAGATCGCCTACGAGGCGGCGCGCGCCGTGCGCCGGCTGGGCTTCACCCCACGTCTGGCGTTCATGTCCTATTCCACCTTCGGCAATCCGCCGGGGCTCCGGTCCGACAGGGTCCGCCAGGCCGTCGCCATGCTGGATGCGCGGGGGGACAGCGATTTCGAGTATGAAGGCGAGATGCCGCCCGAGCTGGCGCTCGATCCGACCTCCACCGACAACTACCCGTTCATGCGCCTGACCGACGAAGCTAATGTGCTGATCATGCCGGCCATTCACTCGGCGTCCATATCCACCAAGCTCGTCCAGGCTCTCGGCGGCGCCACTGTGGTCGGCCCCATCCTGGTGGGCCTTTCCAAGCCGGTGCAGATCTGCCCGCTGTCGGCGTCCGTCTCCAAGATCCTGACCATGGCCCAGATGGCCGCCTACGACAGCCCGCTGAACGAAACCGCGCGGCTGGTGTGACGGGTCTCAGGCCTGGGCTGTGAAAACGGCGGACTTGGGTGCGGTGTTGGAAGCGTCAGAAACAACCTCCAAGAGGTGTGGATCTCAAAAGAAGCGGGAAACCGCTAAGATCGCCGAGTGAGCATAGAAACCATTCACATGCCCCTCTTGGATGAGGGGACCGACGCATGGACTCCCGTCCGGGCTGAAAAGGTTGGTCAGGGAAGCTTTCGCGTGCTTGGCCCAATGCCGGCTGATCAGGAATGGACGTTTCCACCCGACGCTATCGTTAGCGTCCAACCCAAGACTTTCAGCGACGGGTCGCTGGGATTAGTCGCAGTCAGAATTTCGACCTGAGGCGGTCCCTCCGTCTGACCCTCTCTTGACTTTCGCACCCGCCTGAGCGTTTTACGCCGCCCCGCGCGAGGCCGGCGCGGACGACGCGAAATCCTTGGGGGAGGGAGCCATGCCGACGGCGACGCCGGGCGTGATCGGCATTGATTTCGGCACCACCAACACCGTGCTCTCGCTCATCGGCGCCGATGGCGAGGCCGAGCTGGTCACCTTCCCGGCCGAGGACGAGGATGTCGTCGCCTTCCGCTCCGCCCTTAGCTTCCACCCGGACCCGGATGACGCCAACCGGCGGGTCATCGAGGCGGGTCCCTGGGCCATCGAGGCCTACGCCGAGGAGCCCATCGAGACGCGGCTCATCCAGTCCTTCAAGAGCTACGCCGCGAGCCCCCTCTTCCAGGAAACTCGCATCCTCGGGCGCCGCTACGCCTTTGAGGACATGCTGTCGGCGTTCATGCTGCGCCTCAAGGCCCATGCGCCGGGCGCGCTGGCCAATATGCCGGTGAGGGCCATTATCGGCCGGCCGGTGGAGTTCGCCGGCGTCAGTCCGGATTCGCGCCTGGCTCTGGCCCGCTATCAGACGGCGTTCGAGCGGCTGGGATTCACTGAGGTGCGCTACGCCTTCGAGCCGGTGGCGGCGGCCTTCTTCTTCGCCCGCACGCTCAAGGCCGACGCGGTGGTTCTGGTGGGCGATTTCGGCGGCGGCACCAGCGACTTCTCCATCGCCCGCTTTCGGCGCGAGGGCGGTGAGATTCGCGCCGAGGCGCTGGCCAACGCCGGCGTCGGCGTCGCCGGCGACGCCTTCGACTATCGGATCATCGACGCGCTCGTTTCACCCGAGCTTGGCAAGGGGTCGAGCTATCGGACGTTCAGCCACGAACTGCCGATCCCCAACCGCTACTTCGCCGCCTTCGCGCGCTGGGAGCAGCTCGCCCTGCTCCGGGCCTCTCCGGACATGCGCGACATCCGCCGCCTGAGGCGCGAGTCCCTGGAGCCGGAGAAGATCGCGCGCCTGGTGGAGGTCCTGGACGACAACCACGGCTATCGGCTCTACCAGTCCGTCTCGCGCCTGAAGCAGGCTCTGTCCGGCGCCGAGGAGGCGACGTTTCTGTTCGAGGCAGGCTCCGTCCGCTTGGGGCGTCTTGTTCAGCGCGCGGAGTTCGAGCGCTGGATCGCCCCCGATCTCGCCGCCATCGAGCGGGCGCTGGACCAGGCGTTGGCCCGGGCAGGCCTCGCGCCAGAGGCCATCGACCGCGTGTTCCTCACCGGCGGGTCCTCATTCGTCCCGGCGGTGCGCCGCCTGTTCGCCGAGCGGTTCGGGAGCCACAAGCTGGAAGGCGGCGGCGAACTCGTCTCCATCGCCTCGGGTCTCGCCTACATGGGCCTCGAGCCCGATCAGGACGCCTGGTCGCAGCGACTAACAGCCGCCTGAAGCGCGATTGACGCGGGGTGACACTTTCGAGCGGCCGCCCGGAGGGTTAAACCGCCGCGAAGAAGCTTTTCAGGGCAGAACAGGAAACCCCACATGAAACTCGATTCCTCTGTCGCCGCTGTCGTCACCGGCGGCGCCTCGGGCCTGGGCGAAGCCACCACGAGAGCCCTGGCCGCGCACGGCGTGAAGGTGGCCATCTTCGATATGAACGAAGCCAAGGGCGAAGCGGTAGCCAAGGAAGTCGGCGGCGTCTTCTGCCAGTGCAACGTCACCTCCGACGAGGAGGTCGACGCCGCCTTCGCCAAGGCCCGCGCGGCTCACGGCCAGGAGCGCGTCCTGGTCAATTGCGCCGGCACCGGCAACGCCGCCAAAACCGCCGGCCGCGACCGCAACACCGGCGAGATCAAGCACTTCCCGCTCGCGCACTTCAACCTCATCATCCAGATCAACCTGGTGGGCACGTTCCGCTGCATCGCCAAGAGCGCCGCCGGCATGCTGACCCTGGAGCCGCTGGAAGACGGCGAGCGAGGGGCCATCGTCAACACCGCCTCGGTGGCGGCGGAAGACGGCCAGATGGGCCAGGCCGCCTATTCGGCGTCCAAGGGCGGCGTCGTGGGCATGACCCTGCCCATCGCCCGGGATTTGATGAGCGAGGGCATCCGCGTCAACACCATCCTGCCGGGGATCTTCGACACGCCCCTGATGCTGGGCGCGCCGGTCCATGTTCGCGAGGCCCTGGCGGCGTCGGTGCCGTTTCCCAAGCGTCTGGGCAAGGCGGACGAATACGCCCAGCTGGCGCTGACCATGATCACCAACGGCTACTTCAACGGGGAGGACGTGCGCCTGGACGGCGCAATCCGCATGGCGCCGCGCTGAGCATTGGCGCGACCGTCGTTAGGTGGCCTGAAGGCGATACCATAAAATATCTATCGCTTTAATATGGTTTCATATTAGACGTCCCGCCGATCGACCGTGGCTGTTCGCGGCGATCGGGGGACGATTTGATGACCGACGACCCGATCCTGGCCTCGCGCCGCGGACTTTTGAGCGCCGCGCTGGGTGGACTGGCGCTCGCCGCCCCGGCGCTCATCGCCTCGCGGAGCCAAGCGGCGGACGCGTCCGGGACCATCCGCCTGCTGAACGTGAGCTACGACCCGACCCGGGAGCTCTACAAAGCCATCGACGCCGTCTACGCCGGCTTCTGGAAGAAGCGCACCGGCCAGACCCTGGTGATTGACCAGAGCCACGGCGGGTCGGGCGCTCAGTCGCGGTCGGTGATCGACGGCTTGCCGGCCGACGTGGTGACGCTGGCGCTGGCCTATGACATCGACGCCCTCGCCGACCACGGCCTGATCGCGCCCAACTGGCAGTCGCGCCTGCCGGACAACTCCAGCCCCTACACCTCCACCATCGTGTTCCTGGTGAAGAAGGGCAATCCCAAGAGGATCCACGACTGGGGCGACCTCCTTCAGCCCGGCCTGCAGGTGATCACGCCCAACCCCAAGACCTCCGGCGGGGCGAGATGGAATTTCCTGGCCGCGTGGGCCTGGGCGCTGAAGCGTCCCGCCGGCTCGCCGGCGACCGCCAAGGAGTATGTCCGCAAGCTTTACGGCCAGGTTCCGGTGCTGGACACCGGTTCGCGGGGAGCGACCAACACCTTCGCCCAGAGGGGCATCGGGGATGTCCTCCTGGCTTGGGAGAACGAGGCCTTTCTGGCTCAGGCCGAGTTCCCGGGCCACTTCGACATCGTCGCACCGTCGATCTCCGTCCTGGCGGAGCCGCCGGTCGCGGTCGTGGACAAAGTGGTCGAGCGCAAGCACACGCGGACGGTCGCCGAGGGCTATTTGAGGTTCCTCTACAGCCCTCTGGCCCAGACCCTGATCGGCGAGAACCACTACCGGCCGCGCGACCCCAAAATCGCGGCCAAGTTCGCCGCGAAGTTCCCCAAGATCCCGCTGGTGACGATCGACCACCAGTTCGGCGGCTGGCGAAAGGCCCACGCGACGTTTTTTGCCGACGGTGGCGTTTTCGACCAGATATATGCGGCCAAGTAGCCGGGCGGGCGGCAGACGCCCGTAAGTCGCAAGGGGACCGGATTGCTGTCAGCATTGAACGCCGGGGCGCGGCGCCCGCGCTGGCGCGAGCCCAGCATCCTGCCGGGCTTTGCGCCCGCCATGGGTTTCACCCTGCTTTACGTGAGCCTGATCGTGCTCATTCCCCTTTCGGCGCTCATCGCCCGACCGTGGGAGCACGGCTGGAATGGCTTCTGGTCGACCGTGAGCGATCCGCGCGTGACGGCCGCGCTGCGGCTCAGTTTTGGAACGGCGCTTCTCGCCGCCCTGCTCAATCTGGTGATGGGCGCTGTCGTCGCCTGGGCGCTCGTGCGCTATGACTTTCCTGGACGTCGCCTCGCCGACGCGGCGGTCGACCTGCCGTTCGCCCTGCCCACCGCCGTCGCCGGCATCGCCCTGGCGACGATCTACGCGCCGAGTGGCTGGGTGGGCGCCCTGGCCACACCGCTCGGCGTCAAGATCGCCTACACGCCCTTGGGCATCCTGATTGCTCTGGTCGCCGTGGGTTTGCCGTTCGTGGTTCGGTCGGTCCAGCCGGTGCTCCAGGATTTCGACGCCGAGGTCGAGGAGGCCTCCCTGACCCTCGGCGCCCGGCCGTGGCAGAGCGCGTTCAAGGTGATTTTGCCGGCGCTGGCCCCGGCGCTGATCGGCGGATTTTCCCTGGCCTTCGCGCGCGCCGTCGGCGAGTACGGATCGGTGATCTTCATCGCCGGCAACATGCCGATGCGCTCGGAAATCGCGCCGCTTCTGATCGTCATCAAGCTAGATCAGTTCAACTACGCCGGCGCGGCCTCGGTGGGATTGGCGATGCTCGTGCTGTCCTTCGCCGTCCTCATCGCCATCAATCTGGTCCAGCTGAGGCTGGCGCGCCGGGGTCTGCGATGAGAGGCGCCGTCCGCCCGCGGGGTTCGGCGTGGCTGATCGTGGCCGCGGCGGTACTGTGGCTGGCGGCGACGATCCTGCTTCCGCTGGTGGCGGTGTTCGCTGAGGCGTTCCGCAAGGGCGCGTCGGCCTATTTCGCCGCCTTCACCGATCCCGACGCCCTGGCGGCCATCACTCTGACGCTGAAGGTCGCGGCGGTCGCGGTTCCCCTGAACGCCGTCTTTGGCCTCGCGGCGGCCTGGGTCGTGACCAAGTTCGAGTTCCGCGGCAAGGCGCTCTTGCTCGCGGTCATCGACATTCCTTTTTCCATGTCGCCGGTGATCTCGGGCCTGGTCTGGGTCTTGCTCTTCGGCGCGAACGGCTGGTTTGGCCCCTGGCTCGACAGCCTGGGGATTCGGATCATCTTCAACTTTACCGGCATTGTGCTGGCGACGATCCTGGTGACGCTCCCCTTCGTGGCGCGCGAGCTGATCCCGCTCATGCAGGCCCAGGGAACGGACGAGGAATGCGCGGCGATCACCCTGGGCGCTGGCGGCGTGACCACCTTTCTGCGGGTCACCTTGCCCAATATCATCTGGGCGCTGCTCTATGGCGTGCTGCTCTGCAACGCCCGGGCGATGGGTGAATTCGGCGCGGTGTCGGTGGTTTCGGGCCATATTCGCGGCTTGACGGACACCATGCCGCTGCACGTGGAGGTGCTGTACAATGACTATGACTTCGTCGGCGCCTTCGCCATCGCCACGCTGCTCGCGGGGTTGGCGCTGGTGACGCTCGCGCTCAAGACATGGCTGGAATGGCGTTTCGCCGGCGCCCTTGCGCAAGGGAACAGCCGGTTGGCGAGGAACCGTTGAGTCTCATTGTTGAAAATCTCGCCAAACGCTTCGCGCGCTTCCCGGCGCTGAAGGGTGTGTCGCTGACCGCGGAGCCCGGGGAGTTCCTGGCGCTGCTGGGGCCTTCCGGCTCTGGCAAGACGACGCTGCTGCGGGTGCTGGCGGGGCTGGAGACACCCGACGCCGGCCGCGTCGAGTTCGAGGGCGAGGACTTCCTGGCCATGTCCGCGCGCGAGCGGCGCGTGGGCATGGTGTTCCAGCATTACGCCCTGTTCCGCCATATGACCGTGGCGCGCAATATCGCCTTCGGCCTGCGCGTACGGTCGGCCAGGCTGAGGCCCCCGAGCGCCGAGATCGCCAAGACCGTGGAGCGGTTGATGTCGCTGGTCCGGCTGGAGGGTCTCGGCGACCGCTACCCGGCACAACTCTCCGGAGGGCAACAACAGCGCGTCGCCTTGGCCAGGGCGCTGGCCATCGAGCCGCGCATGCTATTGCTGGACGAACCTTTCGGCGCCCTGGACGCCAAGGTGCGCAAGGAACTGCGCCAGTGGCTGAGGGAGGTGCATGACGAGACCGGAATCACCACGATCTTTGTCACCCATGATCAGGAAGAAGCGATGGACCTGGCCGACCGGGTGGCCGTCCTGCATTCAGGCCGCATCGAACAGATCGGCGCGCGCCAGGCGTTGAACGAGGCGCCCGCATCGGCTTTCGTCTTTGACTTCCTGGGGGATTCCAATCGCGCGCTCTGCCGCGTCGACGGCGCGCGGGCGGTGTTCGACGGCTTCTCAGCGCCCCTCGCGACGCCCGGCGACTTGGGCGGCGCGACGACGGCCTGGTTCCGGCCTCATGAGACCATCATCGAGCGGGCCGGCGAGGGATGGCCGGTCACCGTCACCGGCCGGCTGACCAAGAGCGCGATCGTCCGGCTCGAATGCCGGGGCGCTGACGGCGCGATCTTTGAGGCCGATTTCCCCAAGGACGCGCCGCAAGCGGACCTGATCGTCGGCGCCGAGGCGCGCCTCAGGCCGAAGCGCGTGTTCGCGTTCCCGGAAGCCGGCGGGGACCGGGTGACCGACTCCTAGACCGTCCCCCACCCCAACACCGCTCATCTCCGCGTAAGTGCGCGGCGGGTTAAAGGGACCGGCAGTTCGAAGCACGGCTTTTACTGAAGGCGGAGACGCCTGTTCCATAAACCCTTCGACATCCGACAGCGTCACCCGTGCGGACTTGGTCCTCTTCGCGCCAGGACGGACCTTGTGGACTGAGCCGGAATCCGACATTCGCGGCGGCATCCTAATGTCTGCTTTGGGTGGAAGGCGGACATTAGGCGCAGGGCCCGACTATCGAGCGCTGGGGCGAGCCAGCCGGTATGCTGGGATGAGAAGGGCGATCCCGCCCGCACCGATCAACAGGTAAAGTGGCGCGAGATAGATGTTGGTGCCTTCCTTGTCGGCGCCGTCGATCATCTGGGAGAAGATCATCCACAGCGCCATGCCGGCGATCCAAACCAGGAATAGGCCTAGAGCGGCTGCAACTATGGCGAGTGCGACCTTCATCATTCCGGCCTGGTTAGCTGTGAGGCACGATAGGCCCCATGGCTCGACGTCCGCAACCAGTCGAAAGCGACCTCCCGATCATGTCCGCTTAGGGTGGAAAGCAGACATTGGCACTGCGGTATAAGGCGAGGGCGGGCGCCGCAGTCTGTCGTCCCGCTGTTACCTTGGCGCCGAACGACCGACCGCTTTTGCGCGTGCCCACAAACCCGCAATCTGCGTGTCGGACATGTTGCTAAGTTCACTGCCCGCTGCATCGCTCGCCGCCTTGTTGCCGGTGCCCTCGCCCGTGATCCTGTGTGCGTCGCTGCCAGGTGACATCAGAAAGTAGAATGGGCTGGCCGGATTGTGTTGGTCTGTGATCACGACGAGGCTCTTTCCGTCATCACAGGCATAGACGAGCCAGGGGCCGCCGCCCAGCGTCTCAGCCAAAGGCCCGAAGAAACACTGCAATTCGGCTGGCTTGGAAGACGGACCGCCAGAGGACTGGCAATCGACCGGGGAAGACGCCAGCGCGAGCAAGACGCCGGCGAATGTGCCCATGACCTGTCCAAGTGAAGTCTGTGCCACTTGTTCGCCAACATCCCCGTTTGCACCTCGTAGGCTAAGCGAGTCTGCGCCGATTCCAAGGTCTGCTTTGGGTCGAAAGCAGACATTATGGTTCTAACCTATGCCCTCGCGGTTCTGGTGCTGAGGCCACGCAGGCCTCGACGGGGGCTTAGGTCTCGGCCAAGATTTGGCTGCGGACCCACGAGCGAGATCAGGCGATGAAGTCCAGGCAGTCGTTACTGTTTGCGATATGCAACAAGGGTCAACTCTGGATGATCGCGGTCGCGATGATCATTGCGACCCTGGCGCCGTCGGCGAGCGGCCAGGAGAGCGCCGCGTCTATCGGCTTCAGGCCCGCGCCCACGGAGTTCTGGCGCCATTCAGCCGAGATCGACGTCGAGGCGGCCTACCGCATGCTAGGCGCGGACCACCCCGGCGCGGCGCCCGAGGTCGGCGACAACGCGTTCCGCGACATCCTTGAGAAGGCGCATGGGGTGGCGGCGGCGCGCGCGCGACAGGTGGAAAGCTACGAAGGCTACGTCGCGACTCTCGCGGCCTTCGCCAACGCCTTTGGCGACAAGCATGTGCGGTCGACGCCAATGTTGCTGTTGGCGCAGCCGGATTGGGCAGGCTTGATCATCGCGAAGCACGGCGACCACTGGGTCGTCGCAGCCGAGCAGCTGTTGAGCCCGACCGACAGCCTGATCGGCGCCGCACTCGTTTCTTGTGACGGTCGCACGGCCGACGATTGGGGCAAGCAGATTCTGGGCGGCTTCCGGGCCGACTGGTCGGTGGAGGCGCAACAGGAGCAGACCGCGCCCTGGCTCCTGGTGAGCGAAGGCAACCCCTTCGTTCCCCGGCCGGTCAGCTGCCAGTTCGACAAGGGTGGGGCGGTTCGCGAAGTTCACCTGGACTGGCGACCCATAACCCGGGGCTCGCTCACGCTGAGGCTCGCCAAGACGGTCAATTTCGGAGCGGCAGGCTATGGCGTCCGCCAGGCGGGGGGAGGCTACTGGATCGCGCTGCAGGGCCTGGAGGATACGCGCGCGGTCGCCGTGGTGGATGCGGTCCGCGCCCAGGCGGCGGCGATGCGCGATGCGCCTTTTGTAGTCCTGGATATGCGCGGCAATGGCGGCGGTTCCACGGAGTTCGGACGTCAGATCGCCGAACAGCTGTTCGGCGTGGCCTACGTGGACGCCAAGCTCGGAGCGACGGACGCCCCGTGCGGTTCGGCCTGGCGCGTCTCGCCTGCCAATCTCCGCGAGCTGGAGCATGATCGCGCCCTCCTCGCCGACCGCGGTCCGGAGTTCCTCCAGATCCTCGATAGTCTGTTGGCTCAGGTGAAGGACGCCGCAAGGTCGGGCAAGACCTTCTCCGGGCCCCTGTCATGCCCGACCACGACCAGCCGCGCGGCGGCGCCTCGTCCTGCCTTCCGGGGTCGGCTGTTCCTGGTGACGGACGGCCTTTGCTTCAGTTCGTGCCTGGAAGTCGTCGAGGATTTCCGCCATCTCGGCGCCATCCAGCTGGGCCGTACGACGGACGCCAACACTCATTATGCCGAGGTGAGCGATCGGTCGATGCCATCCGGACTGTCGACATTTTCGACCATGATGGCGGTCGACGTTTCCGAGCCGCCGCGCATCGGCCCTTTCGAACCACAGCAGGTCTTCGATGGGGACATCGCCGACACCGCCGCCGTGCAGGCATGGGCGATCGCCATCGCGGCTAAGTCTTAGAGGCTAGAACGGGTTGCCGCTCGGCAGCGCCTTTTCGCGCCCGAAGCCGGTCCGGTTAACGTCTGCTCTGGGTCGAAAGCAGAAATAAAGATCTGGTCGGCAAGTGGGCGTCGTTACCGTCTGCCAAGAGTCAGATTCGGGCATTCTCGCCTGGAATGGCGAATGTATGCTGTGTGTCGCCTTTCGTCATGGCCGGGCGCCAGTCCCGGCCATCCAAGAACGCTGGGCGGCGGGTGGCCGCGCCCGGCGCGGCCAAGGCACAGCATTTCAGACGCGGCTCAACCGCCGAACCGTGACCATGCCAGCATGGGCACCCGTCCACACGCGCCCAATGGATGGCCGGGACTTCCGCCCGGCCATGACGGTAGGGGAAAAGGAAAGCGACCAACCCAAAAAAACACCCGGGTCCCCGCTTTGCGCGGAGGTGGGCGGAGTTGGGGATCGAGCCCCGACGCCCCGGAGGTCAGGGCTTCGGGCGTTGGATCTTTGCGGCGAGGTTGGTCATCACCTCTCGGGCGTCCATGGCGCGTGCGTTGTCGGCGGGCTTGGGTCCATGCGCCATTTCGATTTCGGCGCTGGCCTGGAATTTCTGGACCGTGTCGATTTCGCCAGGTCCCCAATAGGGCCCCCAAGCGCCCCAGCCGCCCCATCCTCCTCTTCCGCCCCAGGACCGCCAGTAGGGGCGCCAGTAGCCGTAGGGCCCAGGACCCATCCACGGATCGATATAGGTCTGCTTGTCGCGATCCGTGTGCCGGTTTGTCGCCTCGAACCAGTCGTAGCCCGAGTTCACCGTCAGTTCGGCCGCGCGATAGAGAAGGTAGGTCTCAACCGTCTCGCGCGAGGTCAGCGTGTTGCCCTGGAAGGTGACCCGGTAGTGGTTCTGGTCCAGGCGTTGGTCGGTGAAACCGCCGGCGGCCTGGGTTCCCTGCTGCAGCGCCTGATAGGGCGTGGCCGTCTCGCAACCGCTGAGCCCGACGGCAAGGCCGATAACCGCGATCGCCGCGGCCGCAGTGATCTTCATCTTCGTCTCTTCCCTCAGCGCCGCCCAAGGGCGGACGCGGCACAATCCCTCGTGAGGACGAGGGTGTCACGCATCGCCGGCGATCGTAAAGAGGCTATCGCTGGATGAGCAGCCAGATGATCCTGCCGAGCGCGCCAAACAACAGCACGGCCGTGGCCAGGCCCTGAATGCCGAAGCCTCTGCTGCGGGCCGCCGCCGCCTTGGCGTAGCCGGTCATGTAGAGAATGCGGCCGACAATCCACACCGCGCCCACGCACGCGGCGAAGACGTCGCTCCAGTAGAGCGAGAAGAGCCAGATCGCCACCAGGAACAGAGGCAACCATTCCAGTGTGTTGGCGTGGATGCGGAAGGCGCGCTCGAAGTCCGGGTGGCCCGTCGTGGCCGGCGCGTCGATCTCGAATTTCCCCCGGGCCTGCCCGACGCGAAAGCCCATGAAGACATAGACCAGCAGCGCAAGGATGGTCACAAGCGCCGTCCACAGATGTCCCGTCATCGCCATTTCCCCCTCGATTCTTGCGCCGACCATGTCACGCTTTGACGGCGCCTGTGAAGCGCGCGCCTGAAGCGTCTCTGGGCCCCGGTCTGTTAGGCTTCGAATTCCCTGATTCGGGCGTGGGAGGTCATGGGTCCGCTGTCGGCGACACTGATGGGTCTTGCGGCGGGGTTCACGCGGCGGCGGGAAAAACGCGCCGGCGCGGCGTCCGTGGAAACCTGCCTCGACGCCTTCGAGACCTGCCTTCTGGCGATCGACGGCGATCAGGTTCAGCTGATCTCTGGGCGCGAAAGCCTGGAGACGTTCGCCGCCGACCTCGGTCAAGGGCCCGGCGACGCAGCCGCTTTCGTGAGGGCTCTCTCCAGCCTTGGCTCCGAACTGGACGGCCGCCTGACGGCGCTGCGCGCGCGCGGCGAGATGTTCGTGCTGGACGCGTCCACCCCCAACGGCGCTCTGCGTATCGAAGGTCGCACGTCCGGGGCCCTCGCTCTCATGCGCGTCTCGAGGCCCTGGGCGTCGGATACGCCCGGCGCGGAAGTGTTCGCCGCTTTCGTGGACGAGCGGCCGGAGCCGTGCTGGATCGCCGACGCGGCCGGAGTCCCGACCTGGGTCAATCGCGCCTGGCTCGAAGCGGTGGGCGCCGAGACTCTGGCCACGGCCCGGGAGCGCCGCCTGTCCCTCGACGATGAGGCCGACCGCCTCGCCCGGGAGGCAGCCGGCGCGCGCGCCGAGCGCACGGCGCTGCGCTGGGTGCGGACCCGTGACGGCCGCCGCGCCCTGCGTTTCCGCGCCCAACCCCTGGCAGGCGGCGGCGTGGGCGTATGGTCCGACGACGTCACCGAAGCCGAGGCGGCGGCCGAAAACCTCGGGCGCCAGCAGGCGGCCCAGGAAGCGATGCTGGAACGGGTGGCGGACGCGGTCGCCATCTTCGGCCCCGACCGGCGCCTGGCGTTCCACAATCCCGCGTTCGCCGTGCTGTGGGACCTGGAGCCGGCTTGGCTCGCCGACCGTCCCGGGCACGCCGAGCTGCTGGATCGTCTTCGCCAGCGCGGGAGCCTGCCTGAACAAGGTGACTACGCGGAGTTCAAGGCCGCCGAGCTGGCCCGGCACGAGGATCTGGCCCCCTCGCCGGAAACGCTCTGGCGGCTCCCCAGCGAGCGGACGCTCAAGGTGGGCAGCCAGCCTCATCCGGGCGGCGGCCTGATGATGGTATTTTCGGACGTCACTCCGGAGCTGCGCCTGCGCGCGCAGTTCAACCACCTGCTCCAGGTGCAGCAGGCGACACTCGATAAGCTGTCGGACGCCGTGGCCGTGTTCGGGTCCGACGGACGCCTGCGGCTGCACAACGAGGCGTTCGAACGCTTCTGGTCGGCGAGCGAAGGGCAACTGGCGCCCGGTCTCGCCTTTGACGACGTCGTGGCGCTGGCGCAGAGGCGGGTGCACGATCTGCAGTTCTGGCGCGACCTCAAGGGACGGATCACCGATCCCGATCCGGTGGCGCGGGCGCCGGCGCAATCAGAGATCCTGACCGCCGACCGGCGCATCGTCGCCCATCAGTCACGGCCGCTGCCAGACGGCGCCACGCTGACGAGCTTCGCCGACGTCACCGACACCCGCAGCCTGGAGCGGGCCCTGGCCGACCGCGAGGCGGCCCTGAGCGAGGCCGAGCGCCTGAAGCGCGAGTTCGTCAACAGCGTCTCCTATGAGCTGCGAACGCCGCTGACCACGATCCTGGGCTACGCCGAGCTGCTGGAGCAGGAAGGGGGCGCCCTCGATCCGCGGTCGCGCGCGCACCTGGCCTCGATCCGCGCCGCCGGGACGCACCTGGCGAGGTCGATCAACAATGTCCTCGACATGGCGCAGTTCGACGCGGGCGATGTGGCGCCGGAGATGGGCGACGTGGACGTCGACGCCCTCATGGCTTCGGCCGTCGAACGCTCAAGCGCGGCGGCCGGCGAGCAGGGGGTGACCCTTGGCGTAGCCCCGGGCGAAGCGGTGGGCCTGATGCGCGGCGACCGGGCGCGCCTTTCCGAAGTGCTGGACCATCTGACCGAGAATGCGCTTCGCCACACGCCTCGTGGCGGGGCGGTCACCCTTTCCGCTGAACGGGCGCAGGGCGAGGTCCGCCTTCAGGTCTCCGACACGGGCCGGGGCATCCCTTTCCATGTCCAGGCGCACATCTTCGACCGCTTCAGCGGCCAGGACCGGGCGGCCAGCGGCCTCGGCCTCGCGCTCGTCAAGGCGCTGGTGGAGCTGCATGGCGGATGGGTGGCCCTGGAGAGCGAACCCGGCGCCGGCGCGACCTTCACCTGCCATCTGCCCGAGGCGGCGGAAGGGTCCGAGGCCAGGCCCGAGCTTTTCTGAGGGCTCGGCAAGATGACGTTACACTTGACATGCCCGTCCATCAGCCCCGACGCCGTTCGATGACGACAACAGCAACACCCCGGAGGGGCGATCATGAACAAGAGTATCAGCAGTTTCACAAAAGCCGTGTGGGGTTTGGCGGTCGTCTACGCCTTGCTTATGATCCCTGAGATAATTTTTATTTTCAGCCAACCCAGTGCGGCTCCAGAACATGCCGAATACCTGCGATCGTTCTGGGGCCGCGACATCTTTGGGGTACTCCGCAACACCGTATCTGGGTCGGGCATGCTGTTCGCGGCCGGGGTGATTATCGAGCAGGTCGATTGTATCCGATGGAACGCGAGGAACCGTGAGGCTCCCCATGCCGCGTAAGCCCAAACCGCCGGAGCTTTTCTGAGGGCGCGGCATGCGTCTTGCATGACGCAGGGAAAGTCGCCTTAATCGGGTTCAAACAACTGTTTGGCCCCTTGGGAGCGACGCGATGATCAAGACCCGGTTCACCGAGCTGTTCGGCGTCGAGCACCCCATCGCCCAGGGCGGTATGCAGTGGGTGGGCCGCGCCACGCTGGTCTCGGCTGTCGCCAACGCCGGCGCGCTGGGCTTCATCACCGCCCTCACCCAGCCGACGCCGGAGGACCTCACCAAGGAGATCGCCCGCTGCCGGGATTGGACGGACAAGCCCTTTGGCGTGAACCTCACCATCTTGCCGGCCATCAAGCCGCCGCCTTACGCCGAATATCGCCAGGCGATCATCGAGGCGGGCGTGAAGATCGTCGAGACGGCCGGCTACAAGCCGCAGGAGCACATCGACGCGTTCCATGAACACGGGATCAAGGTGATCCACAAATGCACCTCCGTGCGCCACGCCCTGTCGGCTGAGCGCATGGGTGCGGACGCCATCTCCATCGACGGCTTTGAATGCGCCGGACACCCGGGCGAGGATGACGTGCCGGGCCTCATCCTCATCCCCGCCGCCGCCGACAAGGTGAAAATCCCCATGATCGCCTCGGGCGGCTTTGGCGATGCGCGCGGCCTCGTGGCCGCCCTGGCGCTCGGCGCCGATGGCGTGAACATGGGCACCCGTTTCATGGCCACCAAGGAATCGCCGATCCACGAGAACGTGAAGCAGCAGATGGTGGAGAACGACGAGCGCGCCACCGACCTCATCTTCCGCACCATGCGCAACACCGCCCGCGTGGCCAAGAACGCCATCAGCCAGCAGGTGGTCGAACTCGAGCGCGGCGGGGCCAAGTTTGAAGATGTGCGCGAACTCGTCGCCGGCGCCCGCGGCAAGGTGGTCTATGAAACTGGCGATCCCGACCACGGCATCTGGTCGGCTGGCATGGTCCAGGGCCTGATCCACGACATCCCCAGCTGCGCCGAACTGATCAGCCGCATCGTCAGCGAGGCGGAGGCGATCGTCCACGACCGCCTGGAGCGGATGACGGGCGCCCGCGCGGCGATTGCGGCGGAGTAGGGCTTTTAGGCGAGCTTCTTCAACGCCTCGCCGAGTTCGTCCACGGCCTCGGGGTTCGTGGCCCACGAGCACATGAAGCGCACCGAGCCGTCGATGAAGCGGTAGACGAACCAGCCCGCCTCGCGTAGGCGCGCGAGCCGCGCCTCGTCCATTTCAACGAAGACGCCGTTGGCCTCCACCGGGTGGGTCACCGGGAACGGCATCGAGCCGGCCAGGCGCGTCGCCATGGCGTTGGCGTGCCGCGCCCGCTCGCTCCAGGCGCCCGATTCCAGCATGCCGATCCACGGCGCGGCCAGGAACCTCGCCTTGGAGACCAGTTGGCCGCCATGCTTCAGGCGCGCGCCGAACCGTCTCCTCACGGCCTTGTCGTAGAGAACGATGGCTTCCGTGGGCGTTGAACCGGCCTTGGTCCCGCCGAGGACGAGAACATCCACGCCCATCTTCTCCAGGCTCTTGGGGTCGAAGCCGGCGGCGACGGCGTTGGCGAAACGCGCCCCGTCCACATGAACCTTCAGGCCGCGGGCCTTGGCCTGTGCGGCGAGGGCGCCCAGATCGGCCTCGCCATAGATCGCGCCGAACTCGGTGGCGTTGGTCAAGCTGAGGGCCGCCGGCGCCTGAAAATGTGGATCGTCGGGTCGCTCCACCGCTCCCGCCAGCGCTGACGCATCGATCCGGCCGGAAGCGCCGGCCAGCGGGATGACGCCTATGCCGGAGCCGAAGAATCCCGGCGCGCCGGTTTCGTCGGTGGCCAGGTGGGAGTGCTCATGCGCGATGACGGCCTCGTGCGGCGCGCCGAGGGCGGCCACTGAGAGGGCGTTGGCGGCGGTGCCCGTGGCCGCAAACCAGACCTCGGCGTCGGCGTCGAGCAGCTCGCGGATCAAATCGCCGGCGCGAGCGACGACCGCGTCCTCGCTGTAGGACGCGGCGAATCCACCATTGAATCTCGTGAGCGCCTCCATGACCTCGGGCATAGCGCCGGCGACATTGTCGGAAGAGAACTCGAACCGGTTCAGCTGGCGGTCCCTTCGAGGATCGCGCAGAAATCCTTGAGGTCGATATTGCCGCCGGAGACAATGCAGACGATCGGCCCTTCGCCCGCCTGGCCGGTCAGGGCCGCCGCCAGGGCCAGGGCTCCGGCGCCTTCGGAGATGACCCGCGCCTTCTCGGCTATCAGCCGCATGGCCGCGCGCGTCTGATCGAGGCTGACGACGATCGAGCCGTCGACAATCCCCTGCATGCGCGCCCACATGCGCGGCATCATGCTCTGGCCGCCGGCGCCGTCGACGAAGCTGCGGGTCCATTCAGGGAAGGGCTGCGGCGCGCCTGCGGCGAACGAACGGGCGGCCGGAGCGGCGGTCTCCGGCTCCGCGCCCCAGATCCTGACCTCGGGCTTGAGCGCCTTGACCGCGCTCCCCACCCCGACCACCAGGCCGCCGCCGCCGATCGCCCCGATCACGACCGCCGTATCCGGCGCGTCCTCGAGGATTTCCAGGCCCATGACCCCGTGGCCGGCGATGAAGTTGTGGTCGTCGAACGGATGCACGAACGCCCCCTCGACGCCCGGATAGGCGCGCTCTTCCAGGGCCTGCCAGGCCCGGCCGTAGGACACCAGGACGAGGCTCGCGCCGAGCGCCTTCATCCGCTCGAGCTTGGAGACCGGCGCGGTCTCGATCGCCACCACCGTGCACGGGACGCCAGTCTTGCGGGCGGCGTAGGCGACGCCCTGGCCGGCGTTGCCGGCGCTGATCGTCCACACGCCGCGGTCGCGTTCGGCCTTCGGGAGCATGGCTACGGCGTTGGCCGCCCCGCGAAGCTTGTAGGCGTTGATTGGCTGCAGATTCTCGAGCTTGAGGCGAATGTCCGGAGCCCCCGGCCCGAGATCGAGGCGGATGAGCGGCGTGCGCAGGATCGTCCCGGCGATGCGCCCACGGGCGGTCTCGATCTCGGCCAGCTCGATCGGGCGAACGGGGTCAAGAGAGGCGGCCATCCTAGGACGCCAGCTCGCGGGCCCAGGCGCGCACGTCGTCCACGAACAGGTCCGGCTCCTCCATGGCCGCGAAGTGGCCGCCGCGCGGCATGTCGGTCCAGCGGGTGATGTTGTAGGCCCGCTCGGCCACGCTCCTGGGCGGCGGCGGGAGGATGGTCTCGCCGGGGAAATTGGCAAAGGCGGTGGGGGTTTCGCAGCGCTCGCCCTCGGCGAGCGGGATGCCGCCGCCCTCCAGGAATCCCCGGTAGTACCAGGCGCCCGTGGTGAAGCTGCCGGTCATCACATAGATCATCACATTGGTGAGCAGCTGGTCGCGGGTGAACACCGCCTCGAATGGCTTCGCGCGCCGGTCGCTCCAATCGTAGAAACGTTCGACGATCCAGGCGGCCTGGCCGACCGGGTTGCCGGCGCCGAGCCACGCCACCGATTGCGGCTTGGATATCTGCAGACGGAAGTAGGCGCCGAACATGTCCATGGCCATGCCGGAACGAGCCAGCCACTCGGTCTCCTCAGGAGTCTTCGGGCCGCCGGGCGCGCGCAGACCCAGCATGTTGAGGTGGATGGCCGGCACGTGCGCGGCGTGGTCGACGCCGAGCGCCGAGGTGACGAGCGATCCCCAATCGCCGCCCTGGGCGAGATAGCGGTCGTAGCCCAGCACCTCGGTCATCAGGGTGTTGAAGAGCCGCGCCGTGGCCCTCTGGCCGAACGGCCGCGCGGGCTTGGACGAAAAGCCGAAGCCGGGCAGGGACGGGATCATCAGATCGAAGGCGTCCGCGGCGTCGCCGCCGTGACGTGACGGCCATGCGAGTTTGTCGATCGAGGCCCAGAATTCAAAGTGACTGCCCGGCCAGCCGTGGGACAGCAGCAGCGGACGCTTGCCGCCCGCTTCTCCGACCACGTGGACGAAGTGGAGATCGAAATCCTCTATGCGCGCGGTGAATTGCGGATAGCGGTTGAGGTCGGCCACCGCGGCCTTCCAGTCGTACCCGCCGGTCCAGTAGGCGCAGAGGTCCTTCAGGAACTTCGCGTCACAGCCATAGGCCCAACCGTCGGGAACCTCCGGCGCCGGCGGCCACGGATAGGTCTCCACGCGCTCCAGCACCGCTTGGACCGCGGCTTCGTCCCAATCCACCTTGAACGGCGTGGCCATCCGCTGATCTCCTCGAGGGGCAGGGTGGAAGCTGGCCGAGTGACGCGGCGGCGGTCAAGGGTCGCCGGCAAAGTTCGCCTGGGCGAGCGCGGAAGTGAGCCCAGCGATCAGCGTGGGCGCATCCAGCGGGCCGTCCAACATGCCGGACAGTTGCAGCATGATCGGACCATGCAGCGCCGCCCAATAGAGGTGGCCGACATAGTCCGCGTCGCCGGTGAAAAGACCCGCCGCCGTCAGATCGTGCAGGTGAGCGGTCATGGTGGCGCGCGATCGCTGCGTCGCGCGCACCAGATCGGGATATTCGTCCGCGTTGGGCTGGCGGATATCGAACATCAGCTTGTAAGCCTCGGGATTTTCCAGAGCGAAGCGCACATAGGCCGCGCCAATGGCGAGGTGTCGCGCCTCGGTGCTTTCGGCGGGAGCGGCGCGCGCCGCCTCCAGCGCCTCGGCGTGACGGTCGAAGGCGCGGGCGCGCACGGCGGCGAGGATGGCGTCCTTGTCCGTGAAATAGCGGTAGGGAGTCATGGCGCTCACCCCGAGAGCGCCGGCCAATTGGCGGATGGTCACCGCATCGGCGCCGTGCAGAGCGAACAGATGCTCGGCGACATCGCATAGCCTGTCCCGGAAATTGGCGACGTCCTCATCCGTCAGAGTCTTGGGCAATCGCCGATGCCTCCCATCACAAAAATATTCCTTGCGCCGTTCTAAATTCTACGGCATAAATTTACAACGTAATTATAAACGAGGCCTTCGGAGGACGTCATGGACGGTTCGCAATCGGTCAACCCCTATCTTTCCGGCAACTACGCTCCCGTGCGGGACGAGGCCGATTTCGAGCTGAAGGTCACCGGCGAGATGCCGAAGGGACTCTCAGGCGCGCTCTACCGCAACGGACCCAATCCCCAGTTCACACCCCCCGGGGATTATCACTGGTTCGGCGGCGACGGCATGATCCACGGCTTCTTTATCGACGGCGGTAAGGCCCACTACCGCAACCGCTATGTGCGCACCAATAAGTGGCGGCGGGAGAACGAGGCCGGCAAGTCGCTGTTCGGCACCTTCGGCAATCCCATGACCACCGATCCCTCGGTGCTGGGCCAGGACAGCGGCGTCGCCAACACCAACATCGTCTGGCACGCCGGCAGGCTGATGGCGCTGGAGGAAGGTCACATGCCCACCGAGCTGGACCCGGTGAGCCTGGAGACGCGCGGCTACGCGGAGCGCTACCGCGGCAATGTCACGGCCCATCCCAAGATCGATCCCGAAACGGGGGAGATGGTGTGGTTCGCCTATTCGGCGGGCGAAATTCCGCTGAACGCCACCGTCGCCTATGGCGTCACCGACGCCGCCGGCGAAGTGACCCGCCGCGACACCTTCGAGGCGCCCTACTGCAGCATGGTGCACGACTTTCTGGTGACCCGGCGCCACGTGCTTTTCCCGATCCTGCCGCTGACCGGCAGCCTCGAGCGGGCCATGCGCGGCGGTCCGGCCTTCGCATGGGAGCCGGAAAGGGGCGCCTTTGTCGGGGTCATGGCCCGGAACGCGGGCGTGGAGTCGATCCGCTGGTTCGAGACCGAGGCGGCTTACGTTTTCCACCCCATGAACGCGTGGGAGGAAGGCTCGAAGATCTTCGCCGATGTCATGGAGTATCCGGCCGCGCCGCTCTTCCCGCTCGCGGACGGAACCAAAACGCCGAACGCCTCCGCGCGGCTCGTGCGCTGGACCTTCGACCTGGCGGGAAACTCCAATGTCATCGCGCGCCAGCCGCTGGACGACATGGCCGGCGAGTTTCCGAGGTTCGATGAGCGCAGGGCGGGGCTCGCCTATCGCCACGGCTGGTTCGCGGCCAAGACCGAAGCGTCGGGCGAGCTGAAGTTCGACGCTATCGCCCACATCGATCTCGCCACCGGCCAGCGGGTCCAGCATGAACTCCCGGCCGGCGACGCCACGGGTGAGCCGGTGTTCGTGCCTCGCTCGGCGGATTCGTCCGAAGGCGACGGCTGGCTGCTCGCGGTGATCCATCGCGCCGCGACGGACACCAGCGATCTTGCGGTGTTCGACGCCACCGATGTAGCCGCCGGACCGATCGCCAGCGCCCACGCCCCCCGCCGTGTGCCTTTCGGCTTCCACGGCAACTGGCGCGGAATCTGAGATTTCTCTCGCCCCTTCAAAAGGGGGAGTACGCGGTCCTCCTCCTCCTTTGTTGGGGGTGGTGGCTCGCGAAGCGAGACGGAGGGGGTGGGGGCGTCCCCCACCCGTCCCGCGCGATGTGCGGTCCACCCTCCCCATGAAGGGGAGGGAGGGGGATCGGAAGCTCCGGCGCCTGAGGCGACTTGCCAGCGGCCGCGCTTTGTTGTGAGAACCCTCCCTCACGTTGAAACGCGCAGGGAGAGCGGTGATGGCGCCGGTGGAAATCAAGGATCTGGACGGCTTGGTCGGCCAGGAGGTGGGCGTCTCGGACTGGCTCGAGATCACCCAGGAGCGGGTGAATCAGTTCGCCGACGCCACCGGCGATCACCAGTGGATCCACGTCGACGTCGAGCGGGCCACCCGCGAGATGGGCGGACCCATCGCGCACGGCTATCTCACGCTGTCGCTCATTCCCTTCCTGTCCAGCGGCCTGCTGCCGGTGAAAGGCGTAACCCGGGGCATCAACTATGGCTCGGACAAGGTGCGCTTCACCAACATGGTTCGGGTAGGCAAGCGCGTCCGCCTGCGCCAGAAGCTGCTGGCCGTGGAGCCCAAGTCCGGCGGCACACAGCTCAAGAGCCTGTGCACCATCGAGATCGAGGGCGAGGAGCGCCCGGCGTGCGTCGCCGAGACCATCTCGCTCATCTTCGCTTAGGGGAGGGCTACCTGCTCCCGGCCGAGGTGTCGGAGGCGTAGCTTACCGCGGCTGTGGCGGCCGGCGCGTGCGCGGCGTTCTGCGGGCCATCCAGCAAGGCCAGGGTGTCGCGGATGAACTGAGCCTGGGTGACGATGCCGATGCCGAGGCTTTGATCGCCCTTCTGCACCTGCTGGGTAAGCATGCCGGCGATCACCTTCTGGCCGCCGCCCGCGTCATCCAGCCACACAGGGCCGCCCGAATTGCCAGGGAAGACCTGAAAGTCGAGCAGGAAGGTCGGGTAGGCGGCCGATGGGCCCAGCGGATAGGAGGCGACACGCCCTGAGCGCAGGATTGGAAATCCGGCCGAATTGCCCGACAGGCCCTGAGGGAAACCCAGGGTCATCATCTCTTCGCCCGGGGTCAGTTCGGCCTTGGCGAGGGTGTCGTCGCCGGCGAGCCAGGCCAGCGGGATCGCCGCCTTGGCGAAGGCGGCGGGCGCTGTGATGGCGATGGCGGCGACATCGCGGGTGGGACTGCGCGTCCACAGCGGCTTGCCGCCCGCGCGGATGGGGAATTGCCGGGGCGCAAAGCTCCACACGCCGCCCGGGCCCTTCACGCGATAGCCGATGGTGGCCTGATCGCCGGGCATGCCTTCGAACACGTGATCGGCGGTGATGAGAACGACGCGTGGGCGTCCGTCGGACGTGGGGTCCGAGACGAGGAATCCCGTGGCCACGGTGCGCGTACCGTCAGCCAGAGGCTGTTCCACCTGCACGGTGGCCGACATCAGGTCGACGGTCATATCCACCGCCATCGCCGCCCCCTTCCACGCCACGCGACTCAACTACCTGGCCATTTGACCAGAAGGGCGCGGGCGCACAAGCTGACACGATGCCTCACCCTGGGGGCGCGTTGGCCGGGACGGATGGCGATGGCGGAACCGGACGGCGTCGTTCTGATCACCGGCGCCTCGTCGGGTTTGGGGGAAGCCTTCGCCAGGGCCTATGCGGCGCGGGGCCGCGATCTGGCGCTGGTCGCCCGCCGCGTGGATCGGCTGGAGGCCCTGGCCGCCGAGCTTTCGGGCCGGCACGGCGTCACCGTGATTCCCATCGGTTGCGATCTCTCGGTGTTCGGGGCCGAGCAGACGGTGCTGGAGGCGGTGGCGGGGGCAGGGCGGCATGTGGACACGCTGGTCAACAACGCCGGCTTTTCCATTCCCCAGAGCTTCGCCGCCGTGCCCTGGGAGGCGCAGCGGGATTTCCTTATGACCCTGGTGGTCAGCGCCTGCGGCCTCGCCCACGGCGTGCTGCCCGGCATGATCGAGCGCGGGTCAGGCGCCATCATCACCGTCGCCTCGTTGGCCGGATTCGCGCCGGGCGCCGCGGGCCACAGCCTCTATCCGGGGGCCAAGAGCCTGGCGATCAAGTTCTCTGAGTCCCTCGACGCGGAATACCGCGCGTCGGGCGTCAAGGTGACGGCCATCTGTCCGGGGTTCACCCAGACGGAGTTCGCCGCCGCCAACGGCACCCAGGCGGTCATCGACGCCTCGCCGCGTCTGTTCTCTCAGACGGCGGAACAGGTGGTGGAGATCACCCTCCGCGCCAACGAGGCCGGTCGCGTCGTTGTCATCCCCGGCTGGCACAATCAGCTCGCCGCGGCCATGCTGCGCCTTCTACCGCAATCGCTGGTGAAGGCGGCGATTCGCGCCGGTTCGGCGAAATATCATCTCGAGGCCTGACAAGGAGCCAGACGCCCGTGACCTCTCATTACGATGTGGTGATTGTCGGCTCGGGCGCGGGAGGCGCGACCCTGGCCCAGCGGTTGGCGCCCACGGGCAAGAAAATCCTGATCCTGGAGCGTGGCGAGCATCTGCCGCGCGAAGCTGAAAACTGGGATCCGCGTTCGGTGTTCATCCAGCACCGCTACCGCACCCAGGACCAGTGGTACGACAGCAAGGGCCACCCCTTCACACCCAACAGCTACTATTGGGTGGGCGGCAACACGACCTTCTACGGCGCGGCGCTGATGCGGCTGCGCGGCCGGGATTTCCAGGAGGTCCAGCACGCGGGCGGCGTGTCCCCGGCGTGGCCCATAAGCCTCGCCGCCCTCGCGCCCTACTACGACGAGGCCGAGCGCCTGTGGCAGGTGCACGGCCAGCGCGGCGAGGACCCCACCGAGCAGGGGAATGAGCCGCCCTACGCCTATCCGGCGGTGTCGCATGATCCGGCCATCGCCGAGCTCAAGGGCCATTGGCAAAACGCCGGCTGGCGGCCGTTCTCCCTGCCCCTGGGCGTGAAGCTTGATGAGGCCCATCCCTTCACGTCGACCTGCATCAAGTGCAAGACCTGTGGCGGCTATCCCTGCCTGTTGCGCGCCAAGTGCGACGCCCGCACGCTGGCTGTCGAGCCGTTGCTGGATGTCCCCAACGTGACCCTCCTGCCGGGAAGAAAGGCCGTGCGGCTGGAAACCGATCCGTCTGGAAAGACAATCACCACCGTCGTCTGCCAGACCGCCCAGGGCGAGGAGCGCTGGACCGGCGACATCGTGGTCGTGGCCGCCGGCGCCGCCAATACGGCGGCGCTGCTTCTGGCGTCGGCCTCGCCGACCCATCCGAGCGGCCTGGCCAACAGCTCCGACCAGGTGGGACGCAACTACATGTTCCACACGCTGACCGCGGTGGTGTCGCTTTCCGCGCGCAGGATCGACGTGACTTTCCCCAAGACCCTGGCGGTCAACGACTTCTACTTCGGCGATCCGCGCGGCGGCTTCGACAAGCCCATGGGGCACATCCAGCTGCTGGAATATATGAGCGGCCAGACGCTGGAAGGGCAGATCTCCGACTGGCTGCCTCCGGCCCTGGTGCCGGGCGCGCTGGCGGGGGCAGTGGCCGAGCGGCTGCTGTCCATGCTCGTGATCTCAGAAGACCTTCCGTTGGCCGAGAACCGCATTCATCTGGGTCCGGACGGTCGCATCAACCTGGACTACACGCACAACAATCTGGAAGGCCACGAGCGCCTAGTGAACACCTTGTGCGCCTCGCTGAACGGCTTCGTCGCCGAATCCCACGCCATCTCGCAGCACCGCCTGGAGCTGCACTCCCTGCTGCCACTCTATGGCACGGCCCATCAGTTGGGCACGGTGAGGTTTGGCGCGGACCCCAAGAGCTCGGTGCTCGATCCCTGGTGTAAGGCGCACGACCTCGACAACCTCTATGTGGTCGACACGTCGTTCTTCGTCAGCGCCGCGGCCGTGAACCCCACGCTCACCACCGTGGCCAACGCCATGCGCGTGGGCGACCACCTGATCGAGCGGATGAAGGGCTGAGTGGCGTTGGCCTGAGGCCGCGTGTAGATCGACGCATGGACGTTAACTCCCCTAATCCGGCGCGCCTGGCGCTCTCTGGCGTGCGCGAGAGCATTGGCCGCATCCCGCTGGAGAACATCTCCACCCTGGCCCGCGACTGGCTGGGCGATCCCAGCGTCATCCCCCTGTGGTTCGGCGAGGGCGATCTGCCGGCGCCGGCCTTCATCGGCGAGGCCATGGCGCGCGCGGTGGCTGCAGGAAAGGTGTTCTACACCCACCAGAACGGCATTCCCGAACTGCGGGCGGCGCTGGCCGACTACCACACGGGCCTAGGCGCGCGAGCGGTCGGCCCTGAGCGAATAACCGTCACCACCAGCGGCATGCACGCACTGATGATGGCGGTGCTGATGGCGGCGGGTCCCGGCGACAACATCGTCATAGTAGATCCGGTATGGCCCAACATGGCCGGAACGGCGCGCGTGGCGGGCGCGGAAGTCCGCTCGGTCCGCATGGACCAGGGTCCGACCGGCTGGACACTCGACCTCGACAAACTGGCGGCGACCATGGATGGGCGGACGCGCATCGTCTTCTTCGCTTCTCCTGGCAACCCCACCGGGGCCATGATCCCCATGGAGACCCAGCGCGCCATGCTGGACCTCTGCCGCGCCAGGGGCGCGTGGCTGGTCGCCGACGAGGTCTACAATCGCGTGGTGTTCGGCCAGAGGGCGGCGCCGACGATCCTCGATCACGCCGATCCTGAGGATCGCCTGATCGTGGTCAACAGCTTTTCCAAATCCTGGGCCATGACCGGATGGCGTATCGGCTGGATGGTGCACCCGCCGTCCCTCGGCCCGACGCTGGCCATGACCACCCAGTATTCCAACAGCGGCGTGGCCACCTTCATCCAGCACGCGGGAGCAGCCGCGGTGCGGGAAGGCGAGTGGTTCGTGGAGCGGATACGCGCCTATTGCGAGGCCGGCATTGGTATCGTGTGCGACGCCCTGGAAGCCTTGCCGCGCGTGCGCATGGGACCTCGGCCCCGCGCCGGCATGTACGCCTTCTTCGAGGTCGACGGCATGCCCGACGCCCGTGCGGCCTGCATCGAAATCCTCGAGAAGACCCGGGTGGGCCTCGCGCCGGGAATGTTCTTCGGGCCGGGCTCGGAGAGCTTTCTGAGGATCTGCGTCTGCCGCACGCCGGAAAGCCTGACCGAGGCCATGGCGAGGCTGGCGCCCGTTTTCGGCTAGATCCGTTTCGCGTTGCCGTGCGCGAGCCTATGTTCCTCGCAGGCGGAAACGGAGCGGGCGTATGGCGGACGGCGCGGTTGATGTGGCGGGTGAGGCGCGCGAGCGGGCCTGGTCGACGCCGCTGGAGGAGTTCCAGGTCGCCGACATCGAACACTTTGTCACCGACACTCACTGGCCGTGGTTCGAACGACTGCGGGCGGAGGACCCGGTCCACTGGTGCGCGGCCAGCGAGTTCGGACCCTATTGGTCGGTGACCAAACACCGCGACATCGTCGCGGTTGACGGCAATCACGAGGTCTTCTCTTCGAATTCCGAGCTCGGCGGCATCGCCATCAACGACACGCCGGAACCGAACGACCAGTCCAGCTTCATCGGCCTCGATCCGCCCAGGCACGAAGACCAGCGCAAGGTGGTGGCGCCGATGTTTTCGTCGGACAGCATGGCGCGGATCGCGCCCCTGATCCGCGAGCGCGCGATCAAGATCCTGGACGAGTTGCCGGTTGGCGAGCCGTTCGATTTCGTCGACCGCGTGTCGGTGGAGCTCACCAGCCAGATGCTGGCCACGCTGTTTGATTTTCCCTTCGAACATCGGCGCATGCTGCCGCGCGCCTCCGACCTTCTGCTGACCACGCCCGGCCCCGACGCCATCGTCCAGACCGAAGAGCAAAAGATGGGCGAGATGTTCGCCACCTTCGGTCAGCTCAAAATATTGTGGGACGAGCGTAAGGGCGCCGCGCCGCGAGACGATCTCATCTCCATGCTGGCCAACGCCGAGGCCACCACGGGGGACGACCCGTTCAAATATATGGGCAATGTCATTCTTCTGGTCGTGGCCGGCAGTGATACGACGCGCCACTCCATTTCCGGCGCGGCCCTGGCGTTCCACCGCAATCCCGACGCCTATCAGAGGCTGCGCGCCAATCCGGCTTTGCTGGAGAGCGCGGTGCCGGAGATCATTCGCTGGCAGACGCCGGTCGCCCACATGCGCCGCACCGCGCTGGCGGACTACGAACTCGGCGGCAAGACCATCCGCAAGGGCGACAAGGTGGTCATGTGGTACGTCTCGGGCAACCGGGACGCCGAGGTGATCGACGACGCGGACGCATTCGTCATCGACCGCGCCCGCCCGCGCCAGCACCTGTCCTTCGGGTTCGGCGTGCACCGTTGCGTCGGCAACCGCCTGGCCGAAATGCAGCTTCGTATCGTGTGGGAAGAGATCCTGAAGCGCTTCAGCCGCATCGAGATCGTGGGCGAGGTCGGCCGTCTGCGTTCGAACTTCGTCAAGGGCTATGTGTCTATGCCGGTGAGGCTGGAGACCTAGGTCGCCTTTGTCGGGGAGGCGCACGTTTCGATCTCCGCCTGCGCGGCGGGCAATCGCATAGGGGCAGCGTGCTTTTTTTTCCTATCGTCATCGCCGGGCGTCAGTCCCGGCGACCCATTTGGCGCGTGTGGGCGGGTGGCCATGCTGGCATGGCCACGGGGTCGGAGCGTTGAGCCGCACCTGAAATACTCTGCCTTGGCCGCGCCGGGCGCGGCCACCCGCCATCCGGCGTTCTTGGATGGCCGGGACTTTCGCCCGGCCATGACGTTCTTTCATTAGGGCAGGCATATTCAAGCGCGCTGCCCCCCGCGGCACCTTCGGATCAGTTCTGTTCGTCTGCGTACGTCCAGGTGTCCGCCCCATCGAGTCGGCGCACGTGCGCCGCCACCAGGATCTCGGGCGCGAACAGCCGGGCATTGATGGCCACCCGGCCTTGGTCATGACCTGGCGCCGGACGCCAGCCGGTGGCGCAGCCGCAAACCCGGCAATGGCCGAAGGCGATCATCCGGTCGCCCCACAGATAATCCACGATGGCGTCCTCGGGAGTCGTCAGCTTTACCTCCGCCGTCGGGAAATAGGCGCTCATCGATCCCATGCGGCGGCAGATTGAGCAGTTGCAGCTGGTCACGGTCTCCGGGGCTCGCGCGACCTCGAACCTTACGGCCCCGCAATGGCATGTGGCCTCGATCATGGTATCCACCCGCTTCGACACGTTGTTGGGATTGCCTATGTCGGCCGTCAGGGACCTTTTTGTCACGCGGCTTTACGAGGCAAGCCTCGCTGGGCCCGGTTTCGCCGCCTTCCGCGACGAGCTGGCGGACGCCTGCGCCATGCTGGCGGCGGAGGATGTGGCGGGCCAGCGCTGGTGCAAGGCGCACGGCTATGGCGGCTATACATCCTACGCCTCGCTGGATGACCTGCCGCGCCAGGCGACCGTGTTCGCGGAGCTCAAGCGACGGCTCGACCGGCACGCGACCCAGGCAGCCAAGCGGTTCGACCTCGACCTGGGCGCGGGGCGTCTGACGCTGGACAGCCTCTGGGTCAGCGTCCTGCGGCCTGGCGCCGCTCACTCCGGCCACATTCATCCGCACAGCGTGCTCTCCGGGACGGTCTATGTGACGACGCCGCCGGGGGCAGGGGCGCTGAGGCTGGAAGATCCCAGGCTGCCGCTGATGATGGCCGCCCCGCCGAGGCGTGACGATGCGCCGGAATCGAGCCGGACGTTCGTGACCCTCGAACCCAGGGAGGGCGGCCTCTTCATGTGGGAGAGCTGGCTGCGCCATGAGGTTCTGGCCGGCCGCGCCAAGGCGCCCCGAGTCGGCCTCAGTTTCAACTACGCCTGGGCCGCCGGACTTCGATGAAGATCTTTCTCCTCGGCAAACGGTCGAGTGTGACCAACTGGCTGGGGGAGGCCGCCGCGGCGTTTGTCGCCGACGGACACGAGGTTCGTGTCGGGATCGTTCGCGATCCGCGATTGCACCCCGGTCTCCAACGGGCGCTGGCCCAGCCGATCGCGACCCGCATCGCCCGGCGCATCGCCGCCTTCGCTCCCGATCTGGTGCTGGCGGTGGGGGGCTTTCACGTTCCGCTTGAGGTGCTGGAGCGGATCGCCGCCCTGGCGGCGCGCCCACCGATTGTGGGCTGGGTGGGCGACGCCTTCGATGCGGACGCGGCGGGCGTCGCGGGTCGCTACGATCTGGTCGCCTACACCGACACGGGGCTCATCAAACGACACGAGGCGCTCGGCTTTCCCTCGCGGACCGGGTTTGCTCCGCATGCGGTGGACCCCCATGCGCGCGTCGCGTCCGCCGAGCGGTCGGGCCGCATGGTGTTCGTGGCCACGCCCACGCCGGCCCGGCGCGCGATCGTGGATGGGATCACCTCGCCTCTGGCCCTCTTTGGTCAGGGCTGGCGTGACAATGGCGTCCATGACGTTGATGCGCGGCGCCTGCCGCCCGGGGCCCTCCTCGGCGTCTATGCCCGTCATCTGGCGTCTCTGAATATCCGAAATGAGTTCAACGTGCTGGCCGGGCTCAACCAACGAAACTTTCAGCCCTATCTCGTGGCCACGCCCCTGGTGACCGACGACCAGCCGGACCTGTCTCTCTGTTTCGAACCAGGCCGCGAGGCGCTGGTGTGGCGCAATATCGAAGAACTCACCGAACTCTACGCCCGCCTTCAGCGCGAGCCCGAGGAGGCGGCGGCCGTCGGCGCGCGCGGCCAGCAGCGCGTCCTGGCCGATCACACCTATGGCCAGCGGCTGGCGGCGCTGCTTGAGCTTCTCTAGATGGCCCGGGAGAGGACGCCATGATCATCCGCGACGTTCAATCCGGCGACTTGGGCGCCATGGCGGCCATCTACGGTCACCACGTGGCTGTCGGATTCGGCTCGTTCGAGGAAGTTCAACCGTCCATCGATGAGATGGCGCGGCGCGTGGCCGCCGTCCAGGCGCTGGACCTTCCGTGGCTGGCAGCCGAGGCGGACGGCGCCGTCATCGGTTATGCCTACGCGTCTTCATTCCGGCCGCGCCCCGGCTATCGCTTCACGGTCGAGGACAGCGTCTATGTCGCTCCAGAGGCCATGGGACTCGGCGCGGGACGCGCGCTGCTGCTGGCTGTGATCGCCCGCTGCGAGGCCATGGGCCTTCGGCAAATGCTGGCCGTCATCGGCGATAGCGGCAACGTCGCGTCCATCGGCCTGCACAAGGCGCTGGGATTTGAGCTCGTCGGCGTCGCCAAGGGGGTCGGATACAAACACGGACGCTGGGTGGATATCGTCTGGATGCGTCGCGCGCTCGCAGGCGGCGACGGAGCGCCTCCGGGGGCTGAGGGGCTCAGGCTCGGCGAACGCTAGCCCGGCGCGTTTCGGCGAGAAGCTGCGCGACTTTCGCCGCCAGCGCCTCGCGGGGGTAGGGCTTGGCCAGCACATCGATGCTGGCGTCAAACCCCCCGTCCCGGCCGATCTCCTCCCGGGGATAGCCTGAGGTAAACAGGATCGGCACGCCCGGCATCAGTTCCCGCAGGCGGTCGGCCATATCGCGCGTCTTCATCGGGCCCGGCATGCTGACGTCGGTAAACACGAGGTCGGCCTCGGCCCCAGCCTCCACCAGAGCGACGGCGCTCGCCGCATCGCCCGCCTCCAGGCAACGATAGCCCAGCGTTCCCAGAATCGTCACGACAGTGAAGCGGACATTGGCGTCGTCCTCGACCACGAGGATCGTTTCATTGCTGGCCGGGTCGGCGTCAGGGGCGGCGCGGACCTCGCTTGGTCTGACGTCCCGCGATCTGGGAAGAAAGAGGGTCACGGTCGTTCCCCGTCCGGGGGCGGAGTCGAGGCGAATGTGGCCTTTGGACTGGCGGACGAAGCCATAGACCATGGACAGCCCCAGGCCGCTGCCCTTGCCGTCGCTTTTGGTGGAGAAGAAGGGTTCGAACGCCCGCTCGCGGGTCTCTGACGTCATGCCCTCGCCGGTGTCGGTCACAGCTACGCGCACAAAGTCGCCTGGGCCGACGCCCCCCGCGGTCTCGAGGTCCGCGAGTTCCAGAGAGGTGTTACCCGCGTCGATGGTCAGGCGCCCGCCGTCCGGCATCGCGTCACGCGCGTTGATGGCCAGATTCAGGATGGCGCTCTCCACCTGGGCGGGGTCGGCCAGCGTGTTCCAGAGATCGGGCGTCACACGGGTCGACACCTCGACGCCCTCGCCTAGGGTGCGCCGCAGAATCTCGGTCATCTCGCCAATGAGATTCGATAGGTTGATTACCTGGGCCGACAGGGGTTGGCGACGCGCGAAAGCCAGCAGCTGGCGGGTCAGCTGCGCCGCGCGCTCCGCTCCATGGACGGCGCTGGCCAGCCGCCGTCGACCGTCGGGGTTATCGCCGAGCGCGGGTTCGAGGAGTTCGAGGTTGCCCAGGATGACCTGCAGCAGATTATTGAAATCATGGGCGACGCCGCCGGTGAGTTGACCGATGGCTTCCATGCGTTGCGCTTCGCGCAGGCGCTGCTCGACCCTCGCGCGCTCCGCGTTCGCGCGTTCGGTCTCTGCCATGGCCCGGACGAGCCGCTGATTGGCGCGCGCGAGATAGAAGACAAAGGTGAGAAGCGCCAGGAGAGCCACCGCCGCGAGGGCGAGTCCGATGGCGAGGCTGACGTTGCTGACGCCGCCCGCCTGCCTCACGCGCTTTTCCAGAAGCCGCCGCTCCGAGGCGGTCACGGCCTCAGACGTCTGGCGGATGTTCGCGCCCGGGCCGCCTCCGGTCCCGATCAGGGTCGCGGCCTTCGCCCCCGCCAGGTCGCCGCTCTTCGCGAGCTGCACCGACCGCTGAAGCTGTATGGCGCGCCAGGTAATGGCCTTGTTCAGTATCCCTACGCGCGCGGCTTCGTCGCGATTGTCCGAGACCAGTCGCGTAAGCTCCGTCTGAGCTCCAGGCAGCCGCCCTTGGGCGGTCGCGTAGGCGCCCAGATACTGTGGGTCGCCGGAGATGAGATAGGCGCGCTCCGAACTCTCGGCCCGCTGAATGAGCGTGAGAACGAATTGATTCTGCTCGATCACCTGATGGCTGTGAGCCACCCAGAGGTCGGCCTGAGTCTCTGATTCCAGTTCGTTGTAGGCGAAGCCCACGGTCAGAACCGCGAGCAGGATCACCAGGGCGAACGACGCGGCGAAAATCCCTTTGAAACCCAAGTTCGCAATCCCGCCGGTCAGTCTCCTTTGATTAGCGACCGCCGCGGCATGGGTTGTCAATCAGACGGGCGCCAATCCGGACGCTATGCTTCAGCGCGTCGCGAACAATGGAGTCATCGTCACCACGCCCTTGTCGGTGTCGGCGGCGTGGCCGAGGCGACCCTTGACGCGGAACGCCTCCTCCATCGTGCGCAAAAGCGAATAGTGATTGTAGGGCGTCGGATCGGCCAGCCCGCGCGGGCCATGATTGGTGATGACGATGGTCGGTATATGCCCCCCGCCGAAGTTCGACGGCGCGTTCGGCGTCACCGCGCAACACCCCTCCCGGCCTCCGCCCGAACCCTCGTCGAAGGTGATGACGATGGCGAAGTTGTCGGACGAGCGCCACGCGGGCGTCGCCTGAAGGCGGCGAACCAGCTCGCCGACGATCTTGTCGCCCTGGCGGATCAGCGCGGCCTTCTGCGAGCAGGCCGGCGGGACCTTGGGTCCGACAAGGCCGTGCATCTCGTTGCACTGGTTCGGAACGATGAGAGCGAAATTGGGCAGTCGGCCGCTGGCCAGATCGCGGTCAAGCTGGTCGAATCCGACGATCTTTTCCGCTCGCCGGGGGTCGGACCGCACCTGGGCGAAGTTCAGAAAGCCCGTGTGTTTGGAGGCATAGAGGGCGGTTTTGCGCGTGCCATCGTCGATGGCCGGGTCCGTGGCCATGAACACCAACGCCCCCGGTTTGGGAAGGCTCTCGAAATACCCCCTCCAGCTAAGTCCGATCGCCTCTAGCTGTATGCCCAGGTGTGGCGCGTGAACCGTGTGATCCACATAGCCGGGCTCGGATGAGCCACCGCAGAACGGGTCCGTGTCGCCCGGCTTGCAGCTGAATCCGTCGTCGTCGTGGACGCCGAAAGTGTCGCCGCCGAGCAGCGCCACATAGTTGGCTTCGCTCGGATGAACCTCGCCAAAGAACTGGGTGGCGTTCCCATAGCGCTTGGCCAGGCCGGCGATGTTGGGGGCCGTCGCCGGATCGAGGATCTGCTCGTAGCTCTTGTTCTCCTCGACGATCACGAAGATGTGCCGGTACTTCGGGATCTCACCGTGCTCGGCCGCTTGCGCTCCCCAGGAAGCAACCAGAAGGGCGGCGAGGACGAGGAAGGGCAGACGGCGCATGCGTGTCTCTCAAGGCTTGGGCGAGCCGCGTACGGGGCGGCGGCGCCCACCTAGGCGGTGAATGTTGCATGCGTGTGATGGCCGCGCGCCGCGCGAAGGACTGGCTGGGGAACTAGGACTCGAACCTAGAATGACGGTACCAAAAACCGCAGTGTTACCATTACACCATTCCCCAGCATTCGCCGGGCCGAAGCGCCGGGTCGCGCGAGCGCGGTGGGATAGCGCAGGACCCCTTGGCATGCAACGGCGCGGCCGGAGCGGGCCGCTGCTGAGGCGTCCTTGCGGGTGATTTTCCGCTCCTCTATAAGGCCCGCTCCTTAATCGGAGTGTGGCTCAGTCTGGTAGAGCACCGCGTTCGGGACGCGGGGGTCGCAGGTTCGAATCCTGCCACTCCGACCATTCCCCGCATGGCGTTTGAGCGCCTATCGTCTATGGCGTTGGTGACCGCGCCGACGGATGCGCGGACGGGGTCGAGGATGAATCCATGAAACAGTTCCTGATCACCGTCGCGGGGGTGCTGGTCGGACTCTTCCTGTTCGCGGTGCTGGCCCCGATCCTGGTGCTGGGTGTGCTCGCCGGCGCGTCTCGGCCAGCCCCGACACCTGACCGCACGGTTCTGGCGTTGGACCTGCGCGGCGGCCTCACCGACCAGACGCCGCAGAACCCGCTCTCGTTTCTGAGCGGGCGCGGCCAGTCGGTCACGGCCATCGAAGAGACGCTTCGGCGAGCCGAGAGCGATGAGCGGGTGAAGGGCCTGTTCGTGCGCCTGCCGGAAACCGGCATGTCGCCCGGATCAGCCGACGAGCTGCGCCTGGCGTTCCAGGACTTCCGCGCCCACGGCAAATTCGTCACCGTCCACAGCCAGGGCCTCTACGCCGAGGGTGTCGTCACCTCGACCTACGAGCTTGCGGCGGCTTCGGGCGACGTCTGGATGCAGCCGGCGTCGGCCTTCCAGGTGACGGGCCTCGCCAACGAGGACCTGTTCTTCAAGCGCCTGTTCGATCGCTACGGCGTCGTCGCCGACTACCAGCAGCGCTATGAGTTCAAGAACGCCATCAATCCCTACCTGTATGATGACTACACGCCCGCGCACCGGACGGCGGAGCTGTCTTGGATGGGTTCGGTCTATGACACGGCCATCGCCGATGTGGCCGCCGATCGCGGCCGGCCGGCGCCGATGATCAAGGCGCTCATCGAGGCAGGTCCATATTCCGCCGAGGACGCCTTGGCCAAGGGCCTGATCGATCACGTGGGCCAGGTCGAGGAAGCCCGGGCCGCCGTCGTCGCCAAGGCGGGCCCCGACGCCAAGCTGGTGGATTTCGGCGACTACCAGGATCGAGCGCGCGCGGGTGGCGGATTTGGGCCGAAAATTGCGGTCATCTCCGCCGAGGGTGCGATCATGACCGGCCGGGGCGGTGGGACCAGTCCCCTGGGCGGCGAGGCGACCATCCATTCGGACGATGTCTCCAAGGCCTTCCATGATGCGATCGACGATTCGGCGGTCAAGGCCATCGTGTTCCGCGTCTCGTCGCCCGGCGGCTCCGACACCGCTTCCGAGCAGATCCTGGCCGCTGTCCGCGCGGCCAAGGCCGCCGGCAAGCCAGTGGTGGTGAGTATGGGGACCTATGGCGCGTCGGGCGGCTATTGGATCTCCTCCGACGCCAATGAGATCGTTGCCGAACCCTCGACTCTGACCGGCTCGATCGGCGTCTTCGGCGGCAAGTTCGTGCTGGGCCCCGCCCTGGCCAAATGGGGTGTGGACATGCGCGGCCTCAGCGTCGGCGGACCCTACGCCGGCTCATCCGGCGCCGCTCAGGCGATGACGCCGGACCAGCGCGCCCAGTTCTCCGCCTGGATGGACCGGATCTACAACGGCTTCGTGGGCCGGGTGGCGCAGGGCCGACGTCTGCCTGTCGCCCGCGTGCAAGAGATCGCCCGCGGCCGGGTGTGGACGGGCGCTCAGGCCAAGGCTCTCGGGCTGGTGGACAGCCTCGGCGGCTTCTATCAGGCCGTGGACCGGGCCAAGGCGCTGGCCAAGATCAGCGGCCAGGTCCGTCTCGAAACTTTCGGCGGGGGCGGCACGGCGATCGAGGCGATCCAGCGCATGCTGGGCGGCCAGACCTGGAGCGCGCCGCTCGCCGGCCTCGACGTCGATCCGGAAATGCGCCTCGTGCTGCAGACCGCCCGCGACGCCCGCCTGCGCGCCGAGGGCGCCACGGTCCTCGCGCCGTCGCCGTTTCGCTGATCAGACGCCCGGCGGGGGCGACGTGCTGACTGGCGCATCGCTCGTCGGTGCGGCTGTGGGGGGCGCGTCGGTCTTGGGCGCATCGACCGCTGGCGTGCCCGGAGCTGGCGCATCGCTGGCCGGCGTGTCGGGAGCCATGGGCGGAGGCGCCGGCGCCGGCGCATCCGTGGCCGAGGGATTGTTGTAGCTGAGCGCCTTGCCGAGCAGGGACGACTTGGCGGCCAGCTCCTTGGCGTTGGTCGCGCAACGGTCCGGCAGCCCCCAGGTCAGCCAGGCCCGGGCGAGTTCTCGCCGCGTCTTCAACTCCACGGGCCGCCAGATATTGCGGCCGCGGTTGATCTCGTCCACGCCCTGCGGCGCGATGGCCACGGGACTGGCCTGTTCGGCCGCCTGCACCGCGTGGCCGATCACCTTCAGCTCCACACGCGCCGCGGCCATGTCGTCGGCGTAGGGCTCCTTCTCATGGGGCTCGGAGGTGCCGAACATCTTGTCGATAGCCCGCAGGTCCGGCTTCACCCGGTCATAGACGTCGAGATATTCGCTGAGCGCGCCATAGCACCAGGCGGCGAGGGGATAGTCCTGTGTCGGGGCGCCGGGGGGCAAGGGCTCGCCCTCGGGCGCAGGGGCGGGATCGCTGGCCATGAGCGAGAGGGCGAAGAGCAGGGCGGGGGCGGGCATGGGTATCTCCTTATGCGTCCTCGGAAGTCCCAGCCGCGCCGAACCCCCCGCCCCCGGGGGTCTCGATTTCTATGGCGTCGCCGGCTTGGACTTCGAGACTGAAACAAGCGGGGAGCACATTTACCGCGCCGCTCGCCGCGATCAACCTTTGAGCGCCGGGCAGGGCCGCGCCACCGCCGGCAAGACCCTCCGGTGCATGCTCGCGGCGGGTCGACAGCAGGGCAGCCTCCATGGGGGCCAGAAACCGGATGCGCCGTCGCGCGCCGTCACCGCCCCGGCGTCGGCCCTCGCCGCCCGATCCGCGTCGAACCTCGAAGACCTCGAGCCGCACCGGAAACCGTCGCTCGAGGATTTCCGGATCCGTGAGTCGCGAATTGGTCATGTGCGTATGAACCGCGCTGGCCCCGTCCGCCCGCGCCGTGGCCCCGGCGCCGCCGCAGAGGGTTTCGTAGTATTGCCGTTCGCTGTCGCCGAAGGTGAAGTTGTTCATCGTCCCCTGGGCGCCCGCCATGACCCCCAGCGCGGCGTAGAGGGCGTCGACCACGTGCTGGCTGGTCTCGACATTGCCGGCCACCACCGCCGCCGGCGGCCGCGGCTTCAGCATGGAGCCGTCCCTCACGAGGATGCGCAGGGGCTCGAGGCAGCCGGCGTTGAGCGGGATGTCGTCGTCGACCAGGGTGCGGAAGACGTAGAGCGCCGCGGCGTCCACGATCGAGGACGGAGCGTTGTAGTTTGACGGCAATTGGTCCGCCGAGCCCGTGAAGTCGAGGATCGCTTCGCCGGCGGCGCGATCGACCGTGATCGTCACGCTGATGTGGCCGCCGCCATCCATGGGGATGCTCGCGTGGCCGTCCACGAGCGATCCGATGGCGCGGCGCACGCAGGCGGCGGCGTTGCGCTGTACGTGGCCCATGTAGCGGGCGACAAGCTCCCGGCCCCAGGTTTCGATCATGGATTCGATCGCCGCCGCGCCCGCCTGGCAGGCTGCGATCTGAGCCTTGAGGTCGCCGATGTTGCGATCGGGCGCGCGGCTGGGCCACGGTCCCGCCAGGAGGGCGGCCCGCGTCACCGCTTCCAGAAATTCGCCCCCGCGCATGATCGGCAGCGCGTCCAGCAGCACGCCCTCGTCTTCGATAGTGCGCGAGAACGGCGGCATCGACCCCGGCTGGATTCCGCCGACGTCGGCGTGGTGACCGCGCGCGGCCGTGTAAAAGGCAGGCGACGGCTCGTCGCCCACGAACACCGGCATGACCACCGTGATGTCCGGCAAATGGGTGCCGCCGGCGTAGGGATTGTTGAGGGCGAAGGCCTCGCCGCGCGCCAGCCGCGGGTGTCTCGCCGCCACCGCGCGCACGCTGGCCCCCATGGAGCCCAAGTGCACGGGCATGTGCGGGGCGTTGGCAACCAGATCGCCGGCCGCGTCGAACAGAGCGCAGGAGAAGTCGAGGCGTTCCTTGATATTCACCGACCGCGCCGTGCGTTCCAGAGCCGCGCCCATGGCTTCGGCCACGCTCATGAACCGCCGGTTGAACAGTTCGAGGGTTACCGGATCGACTGTGTCCGCGGCGGGCTTCGCCGCCGACAGCGCGTTCTGCCGCGTCAGCCGGATGAGCCCGTCGGCCTCCGGCGCCGCCCGCCAGCCCCGCTCCAGCCAGATCTGGGTGTCGCCGCGCACGATCAGGCGCGGGCCATCGACGGGAGAGGCGAGTTCATCGGCCAGGATGATGCGGTTCTCCTCCCCCTGCATGGGGGAGGTGGCCCCGCGTTTCACGCGGTCCACCCTCCTCCTCAAGGGGAGGGAGGGGGAGGAGGATTTAGCCTCCGCTTCCAGCGCCTCGACCTCCACGCTGGCGATCAGCATCGCCCGTCCAGGTTCGATGAAGCCAAACAGGCGCTGATGCGCCGCCTCGAACGCGTCGATGGCTTCGCTGAGGGAGGACAGCGGCGCGGGTAGGTTGGCGTCGCTGTCTTGGTAGCGGATGCGCAAGCCAGTCTCGACGGCGTCCGCCGGCGCGCCCTGGCGTTCGAGGTCGTCGCGCGCCCGAGTCGCCAGCGATTGGGCGAGCACGTGCGCCGCAGCCAGCCCCACGTCGTCCAGAGGCCGCTCCAGTCCCGCCTGCAGGGCGACGCGCATGCGCGCCTGGCCGATGCCCCAGGCCGAGAGCAGGCTCGCATAGCGCGGGCAGAGGATATCGTTGACGCCCAGAGCTTCCGCCGTGGCGCAAGCGACCTGGCCTGCGGCGCCGCCGAAGGCCACGAGCGCGTGGTCGCGCGGGTCGAAGCCGCGCTCGGTGGAGATGCGCCGGATGGCCCCGGCCGTCTGCTCAACGGCCACGGCGATAAACCCTTCGGCGGCGGCCCGGGCGTCCTGGGTCCCCATGGCCTCGGCCAACTCGCCCAGGCGGGCGAAGGCGGCGGAAACATCGAGCGGCGCGTCTCCCTTGGGTCCGAACACGGCCGGGAAAAGCCGGGGGCCGAGCCGGCCGAGGACAAGGTTGGCGTCGGTCACTGTCGCCGGGCCGCCCCGGCCATAGGCGGCGGGGCCCGGAATCGCGCCGGCGCTGCGCGGGCCAACCCTCGCCCGCAGCCCGTCGAAGGTCAGGATTGAACCGCCGCCGGCAGCCACGGTCTCCACGTCCAGCATCGGCGCGCGCAGTTTCACGCCGGCCAGCCGGGTGAGGTCGCGACGTTCGAGCTGGCCGGCGAAGCGGCACACGTCGGTGGAGGTACCCCCCATATCGAAGCCCAGCACCGCCTTGGCGCCCGCCGCCTTGGCCACTTCGGCCGCGCCCACCACGCCGCCGGCCGGGCCGGAGACCACCGCGTCGCGGCCGCGAAACGCCTCGGCGCGAGCAAGTCCGCCGCCCGAGGTCATGAACGTGAGATCAGCGCCCGCCACGGCGCGGGCCAGACCCTCCGCGTAGGCGCGCAACGGAGGGGTCAGATAGGCGTCGATGACTGTTGTCTCGGCCCGCTCAATGAACTTCGGCAGCGGAGAGACCTCGCTGCTCGTGGCCACATAGGCGAAACCCGCGGCCCGGGCGAGGTCGGCGGCGCGCGCCTCGTGCCGCGGATTGAGGTCGCTGTGCACGAAGGCGATGGCGACGCTCTCGAAACCCTCCCGGGCCGCGCGCTTCAACGCCTCATCCAGGGCGGCCTCGTCCAGGCGCGTGACCACGCCGCCGTCGGCCGCCAGACGCTCGCGCGCCTCGACCACCCCGCTGTAGAGCGGCGCGGGGCGTTCGATATCGAGGGCGAAGAGGCTCGGGCGGGTCTGATCGCCGATCAGAAGCGCGTCGGCGAACCCCTGGGTAGTGACAAAGAGAGTCTTCGCGCCCGCGCGCTCCAGCAGCGCATTGGTGGCCACGGTGGTTCCGACGCGGATGGCCGCGACGCGGAGGGCAGGGAAGGACTCGTCCGGCCGGAGATCCAGCAGACGGCGCATGGCCTCGATCGCGGCGTCTTCATAGGCTGGCGACTGGGACGGTAGCTTGAGCGTGTGCGTCTCGCCAGCCGGTGACACGCCGATGACGTCGGTGAAGGTGCCGCCGCGATCAATCCAGAAACTCCAGCGTCCAGCCATGCGTTCAGTTTGGGTCCAGCGAGGCCGCCGCGCCGAAGGGTTCGATGCGACGCTCCGGCGCAGAAACGGTTGACGGGCGTGGATTGCAAGCCGAAGAACGCCGGTCCTCGCAATTGGAGGGATGGAAGATGGTCGCCACGCGGCCGGTGCAAGGTTCCTGGACGCCGCGGGCCACGGCGGGCTTCGCCTGGCTGGGCGCGGCGGCGGCGTGGACGGTGGCGGGCCTGGTGGGCGCGGTGCTAGCGGTCGTGATCACCGCCATCCTGGTCGTGGCGGGCATCGTGGGCGCGCTGGTGGTGGCCGTGACCGGATTTGTTCCGCGCGCCAAGGCCGACGATCCCGATCTCATTGAGGCCCACAATGTGGGCGGCCACTCCTGGGTGGCCTACGGCTGGCGCGGCCAACCCTGACGGGCGCCCGGCGCGCCTCACATCGGTCAACTTAGGGAGAATGAGATGCTGGGTGTAGTGGCGACGATCCGGGTGCAGGATGGCAAGGGCCCAGACTTCGAGGCCGTGTTCCTCAAGCTGGCGGCCAAGGTGAAGGCGAACGAGCCCGGCAACCTGCTCTACCAGCTGACCCGCAGCCGGACCGACGCCAACACCTACAAGGTGCTCGAGATCTACAAGGATCAGGACGCCCTGGTTCACCACGGCGGCACGGATTATTTCCGCAAGATCGGCCGCGAAATGGGTCCGTTCATGGCCGGCCGCCCCGACGTCGAGACGCTCGACGCCGTGGAATAGGCGAGGTGGGGTCAGCACAGTCGGGGAGCGAGGATCGATGAGACGCTTCACCTTGCTCGCCGCCGTGGCCTTGAGCTGCGCCAGCCTTGTGGGCGTCGCCCGCGCCGACACCATCGCCTGCGCCTCCGCGGCTGGGGGTGACGAGGAGCGCATCGTCCTGGACACGCGTGGCTTCGTGACCGTGTCGACGGAAAAGGGCGCTCAACCGGTATCAGGCGCGGGTGACAGGTGACCTGATCGACTATGTCGTCGATCGCCAGCCCTTCGAGAGCACTGAGCATCGGATCGACCGCCGGACCGGGACCGACGACCTGACGATCTTCTCCTACAGGCTCAACGCCCGGACCTATGCCAAACGCATCTGCCGAAGGGTCTCGACGTCCGGCAACGTCTTCTAGGGCGACCTCGATAGCGACCGGCACGAGACGATCAGCGAGGACGACCAGATAGCTTTGCGATTTCGCGGAATCTGAGGCGCACCGTCGATTCACCTTAGTTGTGGTGAGTTCACCGTATTCTGTGGTGGCACGTGGCGGATTGGTCTCCGGAAGGCAGGTCGAACCGGTCGGACCGTAGATTCATATTATCCACGCTGAATCCACCGTAATTAATTCGGGCGGCCGGCTGGTTTGGCCGCGAAGATCCACCGTTAATCACCGTTCGTAACGGCGGTGCCGGCGCGTGGAGACGAACGGGAACTGATTCAGGCATGGTCCAGCGGAATCGTTGGGAACGTGATCCTGTAATCAATAGGGCAATAATTGCAAAATGTCAATATTCTTGCGTTCGCAAGCGGCTTCTTTCCGAGCCGAACTCGGTCCTATCATAGCCACAGCTAGCCGCCCCGCCCGCGCCGCCATTGCGGGCGATCGAGGAGCGGCGGCCATACTGGTTAGAAGTCTAGTTGCAGGCGACTTTGGCGGCCACGTAGCGGTTCTGGCCGGCGTCCCAGCGCCATCCGTCGCAGTTGTAGCCGGGAGGCGGGCCGGCCGGCGCCGCGACGGGAGGTCCGTACGGCGCGTAATAGGAATCGTCATAGCCGTCCCAATAGGGGGCGAGATCGTAGCCGGCGATGAATCCGACGCCGCCCCAGAAGAACGGATAGCCGCCCCATCCCCAACCTGGGCCCCAATAGCCGCCCCAGCCGCGTCCGCCCCAACCGTGGCCGCCCCAGCCGCCGCCGTGGAAGCCGCCGCCGCGGAACGCACCGGAATGCGCCCCGCTGAAATGCGCGCCGCCGCCACTGAAATGTCCGCCGCCGGCGGCCAATACGGGCGTGGCCGCGAGCGCGGCGCCTGCCGCAACAGCCGAGATGCTGGCGAAGAGCTTCATCTTCATCGGTAAACTTCCCTCAAGATCCCAAAGGGGCGCGCGCGCCATCGTCAGCCTGAAGTGTGGACCTGGCAAGCTGAATGCAAGCTGAACCAACCTTCAGGCGTTGAAGTTCAATTTCAGGCCCGGTCTCGGCCAGCGGCATTTGTAGAGTTTGCCGGTGGACGAGCAGGTGACCCATGCGTCCCGCATATCCGCGCCACCGAAGCAGATGTTGGTGACGATGAGGTCGGGGAAGGGAAAATGCTCGGTCGAGCCGTCGGGGTCGAAGGCGGTTATGCCGCCGTTGATGATGGTGGCCACGCACACCTTGCCGCCGGCCTCGACGGCGAGGCTGTCGAGGAGCTGATAGCCCGGCAGGTTGCAGATCACGCGTCCGGGGGCGAACCCGGGCTGCGGGGCGAGTTCGCCCGGCGCCGCGACATCGAAGGCCCACAGACGCCCGATCTGCGTGTCGGCCACATAGACGGTCTTCTCGTCGGGCGAGAGGCCGACGCCGTTGGGTGAAATGAGGTGGCCGCGGGCGCGGACGATCTTGGAGCCGTCGGTGCGGGCGTAATAGAGGCCGCCGTAGTTGCGGCCCGTGGGTGTGCCGCACCCGTGGTCGGTGAACCACAGGCCGCCGTCCCGGTCGAACACCAGATCGTTGGGCCCGAAAAGCGGCGCGCCTTCACATGTTTCATAGATGGTCTCGACCTTGCCGGAGGCGATGTCGACCCGCTGGATGGAGCCGCCCTTGTGGTCCGGCGGCGTGGGGCCTGGAATGGTCAGGCCGTCGCGCTTCAGCCATTCGAACGCGCCGCCATTGTTGGTGACCCAGATCGCCCCATCCGGTCCGATCGCCGCGCCGTTGGGCCCGCCGCCGCACTCGGCCACGGTGGATTTGCGCCCGCCCGGCGTCACCCGCGTCAGCACGCCGCGCTCAATCTCGGTGAGGATCACCGAGCCGTCGGCCATGGCGATGGGGCCTTCAGGGAATCCGAGATCCTCAGTAACCAGTTCGATATCCATCGGCCGCGCCTCCATATGAGTTGTTCTCTTAATCACCCCTCCCACAGGGAGGGGAAGATTCTCGGACCACGCCTCTCTTCCCCCCGCATCGGGGGAAAGTACCCGCGAAGCGGGGGTTAGGGGGGCATTTCCGTACGGGGTGACGGCGGCTGCGACGCCCCCCTTCGTCCCTTCGGGCCACTTCCTCCCGATGCGGGGGGAAGAGAAAACGGCTCTATACCCGTCGTTCGAGAACCCGGAAGACGAAGGGATATTCGTCGCCGTCGCCGGCCGGATAGGCCACGCGGCGGGTCTCGGTCCAGGCCGCCTCGTCGAAGGGCGGGAAAAACACGTCGCCCACCGGATCGGCCTCGACCTCGGTGAGGTAGATACGCCGCGCGCGGGGGAGGGCGAGTTCAAAGAGGGCCGCGCCGCCGATCACGCAGACCTCCTCCGCGCCGTCATCCTGGGCGTGCTCGCGACCGATCTGGGCCGCCTCGGAGAAGTCTTCGCAGACGAGTGCGCCCGCCGGCGCGAAGCGACCGTCCCGAGAAAGCACGATGTTGATGCGGCCGGCTAGCGGCCGTTTCGGCAGGCTGTCCCAGGTCTTACGGCCCATGATCACCGGCTTTCCCAATGTCAGGGCGCGGAACAGGGCCATGTCTGATTTCAGCCGCCAGGGGAGGGCGCCGTCACGGCCGATGACGCCATTGGCCGCGCGCGCCACAGGCCCAAGGGTCAGATGCACCATCAGACGGCGATCGGCGCCTTGATGGCCGGATGCGCGCTGTAGCCTTCCAACCGGACGTCCCCCGCCTCAAGGTCGAACAGGCCGGCGCCCTCCGAGAGGCGCAAGGTCGGGAAGGGATGGGGCGCTCGCGTCAGCTGTGCCTGGGCCTGGTCCAGGTGGTTCAGGTAGAGGTGCGCATCCCCAAGGGTGATGACCAGATCGCCGGGCGCCAGGCCTGTCTCCTTGGCCATCAGGTGGGTGAGAAGGGCATAGCTGGCGATATTGAACGGCACGCCCAGAAACACGTCGGCGGAGCGCTGGTAGAGCTGGCACGACAGGCGTCCCTCCGCCACGTGGAATTGGAACAGGCAGTGGCAGGGCGGTAGAGCCATGGCCTCCACGTCGGCGGGGTTCCACGCCGAGACAATGTGACGCCGGCTCTCCGGGTTTTCCTTTAGGCTCTTCACCACGACGGCGATCTGGTCGATGACGCGGCCGTCCGGCGCGGCCCAGGACCGCCACTGCTTGCCATAGACCGGACCCAGCTCGCCGGCTTCGTCGGCCCACTCGTCCCAGATGGTGCAGCCGCGCTCCTGCAGCCAGCGGACGTTGGTCTCGCCGCGCAAGAACCAGGCGAGTTCCAGGACGATGGATTTGAAATGGACCTTCTTGGTGGTGATCAGCGGGAAGCCGCGCGCGAGATCAAAGCGCATCTGGCGGCCAAAGACGCTGAGCGTGCCGACACCCGTGCGGTCTCCGCGACGCGCGCCCCCGGAGACGATTTCGGCCAGCAGATCGAGATACTGCTGTTCCGGGTGGTCGATGGGAAACGGGATCGGCTGCGCGCTCATCTCTGGCAGATAATAGACCGACTCGCTGGCTCAAGGCAGGGCCGGTCGCCGGTGATCCACAGTCTGTCCACCGCCATCGACGGCTCGCCTTGACGCGAAGGCCAAAACCCTATCGATAGCGGCGGCCTCGCGGGTGGAATCTTGCGCGCGCGGCCTCGTTTCGCATCTGCCGGAGAAATTTCATGCGCGTCTACTATGATCGTGACGCCGATCTCGCCCGTCTGCTGGATAAGAAGATCGCCATCGTGGGCTACGGGTCGCAGGGTCACGCCCACGCCCTCAACCTGCGCGACTCCGGCGTAAAGAACGTGGCCGTGGCCCTGCGGCCAGACTCAGCCTCCGCCGCCAAGGCCAAGGCCGAGAAGCTCGACGTCAAGACGGTCGCCGAGGCGGCGGCCTGGGCTGACCTGATCATGGTGCTGGCGCCGGACGAGTTGCAGCGTTCAATCTACGAGAAGGAAATCGCCCCCCACGTCCGCGACGGCGCGGCCCTGCTGTTCGCCCACGGCCTTAACGTCCACTTCGGCCTCATCGAAGCCAAGTCCACCATCGACGTGCTCATGGTCGCGCCCAAAGGGCCGGGGCACACGGTGCGCAGCGAGTATCTGAAGGGCGGGGGCGTGCCGTGCCTGATCGCCGTGGCCCAGGACGCCACCGGCAACGCCCTCGATCTCGGCCTCGCCTACGCCTCGGCCATCGGCGGCGGGCGCTCGGGCGTGATCGAGACCACGTTCAGGGAAGAGTGCGAGACCGACCTATTCGGCGAGCAGGCCGTGCTGTGCGGCGGACTTGTGGAGCTGATCCGAGCGGGTTTCGAAACACTGGTCGAAGCCGGCTATGCGCCCGAGATGGCCTATTTCGAGTGCCTGCACGAGGTGAAGCTGATCGTCGACCTGATCTATGAAGGCGGCATCGCCAACATGAACTACTCGATCAGCAACACCGCCGAATATGGGGAATACGTCAGCGGCCCGCGGGTGGTGACGCCCGAAACCAAGGCCGAGATGAGGCGCATCCTGGATGATATCCAATCGGGTCGCTTCGTGCGCGACTTCATGGCCGAGAACCAGACGGGCTCGGCCTCGTTCAAGGCTTCCCGCCGCCGCGGCGCCGAACATCCCATCGAGGAAGTGGGCGCGCGCCTGCGCGACATGATGCCCTGGATCGCTAAGAACAAACTGGTCGACCAGGCGCGGAACTAAGAGCGATTCTCTCTTCCCTTCGTAAGGGGGAAGTGTCCCGAAGGGACGAAGGGGGATCGGACGCGCCGGCGTTTCCGTCCCCCCATCCCCGGCTTCGCCGGTACTTCCCCCCGATGCGGGGGGAAGAGAACATCACGTTCCGTGCCCCCTACATCCACTCCAGCTCCGCTTCGCCCCTGAGGATCGCCTCGGCTTCGGCCGTGTGCTTGGCCCCGTCGCGCGGATGCAGCACCAGCGGCGGGAGGAGCCTGAGCGGCGCGCGTCCGCCACGGACGGCGCGCACCAGCACGCGGCTCGCGGCCGCGTCGGCGAAGGGAAGCACCGGACGCATCTGAAACGAGCCGGCGCGTCGGGCCAGAGCGTTGAGAAGGTCCGCCAGGCGGTCGGCGCGGTGGATGACGGTGATCGAGCCGCCATCGCGCACGGCCTTGGTCAGGAAGCCCGTCCAGGCGGCGAGGCCGTCCTCGGCGATCCACGCCCCGCGTTTGGCTGGAGCGGGACCCCGCAGGGTCTGCTCGTTGTCAAAGAACGGCGGATTGGCGAGCGCGGCGTCGAATCCTGATTCGGAGGCGCCCGCCCCCACGTCGCCCTGCCGAGCCATGACTCGGTCCCCGAGGCCATTGAGCGCAATATTGGCGATGGCGAGCTCCAGCGCTTCGGCGTCGCGCTCGATACCGATGAAATGCGCGCCTGGCCGCCGGGTGGCGGCCGCCAGCATCACCGCGCCCACGCCGCAGCCGGCTTCCAGAACGCGCTCCCCAGGGCGCGCGTCGCAGGCGGCGGCGAGCACCGCGGCGTCCATGCCGGCGCGATAGCCGTGGGGAGCCTGGCGTAGCCGCACGCGTCCATTCAGCAGCCTGTCTTCGCCCGGCTCGGCCATAGTTTGGTCGATCTTGTCCCTGGTCCGGCTTGACCATGACCTATCGCGCCAGCATTGTCGCACCGCAACGGCGGGCGGCGCGTTTATGCCGAAGGCCTAAGGAGCTCCAACAGTTGGAAGCAGCCAGAGCCGTCATCGACCGGCCACCAGCCGACCTGGACGCGCTCATCATGCGCGCCGCGCCGGATATGGCGCGCGTGGATATCTTGATCGCGGCCCGCATGCAGAGTCCGGTGAGCGTGATTCCGGCGCTGGCCGATCATCTCATCAACGCCGGCGGCAAGCGGCTTCGGCCCCTGCTGACCGTGGTCGCCTCCCGGGTGGCCGGCGGCCGGGGCGACGCCGCCCTCAAGCTCGCCGCGGCGGTGGAGTTCATTCACACCGCGACCCTGCTGCACGACGACGTGGTCGACGCCTCGCAGCTTCGCCGGGGCCAGACGGCAGCCCACCTCATCTGGGGCGCGCCGCCGGCGGTTCTGGTGGGAGACTTCCTGTTCGCCAGAGCCTTCGAGCTGATGGTCGAAACGGGCGTCATGCGCGCCCTGGAGATCCTCGCCCGGGCCTCGCGCGTCATCGCCGAGGGCGAGGTGCTTCAATTGAGCCGCGCCCACGATCTCGACCTTGATCAGGCGACCTATCTTGAAATCATCACCGCCAAGACGGCGGCCCTGTTCGCCGCCGCGGCCGAGGCTGGCGCGGTCTCCGCCGGCGCCCCCGACGCCAAGTCGCAGGCGCTGCACGATTATGGGCTCAACCTCGGCCTGGCCTTTCAGCTCGCCGACGACGCCCTCGACTATGGCGGCGCCACCGAGACGCTGGGCAAGAACGCCGGCGACGACTTCCGTGAAGGCAAGGCCACCCTGCCGCTGATCCTGGCCATGGCCAGGCTGCCTCAGCGCGAGCGCGCGTTCTTCGAGCGCGCGGTCGTCCGGCGCGAGCAGACCGAAGACGATTTCCGCCGGGCGCGCGATCTCATAGTCGGCGTGGGTGCGCTGGACGCCACCCTGGACCTGGCCGCCGACTACGCGGAACGCGCCAAGCACACCCTGACGACCTTCCCGATGAGCGACTGGCGGGAGGGCCTGGAAGCCCTGGCCGACTTCGCGGTCAGCCGCCGGGCTTAGGTTTCCTCACCCCGGTCCGATCATCTTCTCCGGTCGCACCAGGGCGTCGAATTCGGCTTCGGTGACATAGCCGCCGCCCACAGCTTCCTCGCGCAGGGTCGTGCCGTTCTTGTGCGCGGTCTTGGCGATCTTGGCCGCGGCGTCGTAGCCGATCTTGGGCGCGAGCGCGGTGACCAGCATCAGCGAGCGCTCCAACGCCTTGGCGATGTTGTCGCGCCGGGGCTCGATCCCCACGACGCAATGCTCCGTGAAACTGACCGCCGCGTCGGCCAGCAGGCGCGTGGACTGCAGGAAATTGTAGGCCATGACGGGGTTGAACACATTGAGCTCGAACTGCCCCGATGCCCCGGCGACGGTGATCGTGGTCTGGTTCCCGAACACCTGGGCGCAGACCATGGTCAGGGCCTCGCACTGGGTGGGATTGACCTTGCCCGGCATGATCGATGAGCCGGGCTCGTTTTCCGGCAGAGCCAGTTCGCCCAGGCCCGAGCGCGGTCCGCTGCCCAGATAGCGGATGTCGTTGGCGATCTTGAAGAGGCTCGCGGCCACCGTGTTCATCGCCCCGTGGGTGAAGACCATGGCGTCATGGGCGGCCAGCGCCTCGAACTTGTTGGGCGCGGTGGTGAAGGGAAGGCCGGTGATGGCCGCGATCCTGTCGGCCACCATCTCGGCGAAACCCACCGGCGCGTTGAGGCCCGTGCCCACAGCCGTGCCGCCCTGGGCGAGCTGCATGAGCATCGGCAGGCTCATCTCGATGCGCTGGATGCCGTTTTCCACTTGGCGCGTGTAGCCGCTGAACTCCTGGCCGAGCGTGAGTGGCGTGGCGTCCTGGGTGTGGGTGCGGCCGATCTTGATGATCCCCGACCAGGCCTGGGCCTTGTCGTTGAGCGCGTTGCGCAGGGTCTGAAGCGCCGGGATCAGCCGGTGGACCACCTCCTCGGCGGCGGCGATGTGCATGGCCGTGGGGTAGGTGTCGTTGGACGACTGGCTCATGTTGACGTGGTCGTTGGGATGCACCGGCGATTTCGATCCCATCACGCCGCCCAGCATCTCGATGGCGCGGTTGGAGACCACTTCGTTGGCGTTCATGTTCGACTGGGTGCCGGAACCGGTCTGCCACACGGCCAGGGGGAAGTGAGCGTCGAGCTTGCCTTCGGCGACTTCCTGCGCCGCCGCCACGATGGTCTCTCCGAGCTTCGGGTCGAGCTTGTCCAGCGCCATGTTGGTCTCGGCGGCGGCGCGCTTGATAACGCCCAGGGCGCGGACGATGGGGGCGGGCTGCTTTTCCCAGCCGATCTTGAAGTTTTGCAGGCTCCGCTGCGTCTGCGCGCCCCAGTAGCGATCGGCGGGAACCTCGATCGGGCCGAAACTGTCCGTTTCGGTGCGGGTGGCGGTCATTGAGGAACTCCGGCGTGTGGCTCGCGGCGCGGGTTTAGCCCAGGCCAGGCTTAAGGCGCTAGAGCAAACCCCGTTCAGACGGAATCGTATGAACGGGGATAATTTGCTCTAGATTCAAACATGTAGAGCCTGATTCAGCGTCCACATCTGTCCCGTGCGAACGCATCAGGCTCTAGCCGGCGGGCGCGAACAGCGGCGAGTGGAAGCTGGCGCCAATGGAGGTCTGCGGCCGGGACGGCGGGCTCATGCCCTCCTGACGCTCCCGGCGGGCGACGCACGCGCGCGCCCTATTGGCTAGGTCTACGAAGTCGGCGGACGATGGCAGCGCCTCGAGGATGCAGCCGTCGAAATAGGGGTATCGATCGCTCTCGCCGCAGCCAAACGAGGAGCGGTCGCGTCGTGCTGCGGTGAGGACGAGACGGTTCGGGCCCGCGAGCGGCTTAACGAAGACGCCGGAAAAGCAGGCCGAGATCACCACCACCGTCGGCCGCGTCCCGCAGGTGGAGCTGATCATCCGTGCAAACGATCGCGGAGGAACGAGCCGATCGCCCAGCACCGCGCCATCGGGAGAGCCGTGCGAGGTGAGATAGAAAAGGCACCCGTTCGGCGCCTGGGCGGTGAGGCGGCGAAGGGCGGCGCCAATCGCGGGAAGGGTGGCGGGGCCAGGGCGGGTGTCAGGGTGCTGATCCGGTTCGACCGAGAACTCGGCGACATTGGCGGCGGAAAAGCCACGTGTCTCGAAAGCCTTGGCGATGTCGCGGCGGGCGTTGTCAAAGGTTTGGGTGGGTGCGTCGACGTGGGCGGCGCGGTCGTCGCCGGAGATCACCAACGTAGCCCATTGCGCGAAGCCGCCGGCGGCCTGAGCGGAGGTCGCCGCCAGGACGGCCGCCGCGAGGATCGCCAAGAGCCGCCCGGCTCGCCTCATTTGTATTTGGCGAAGGGCGTGGGCATCGCTGTTCCCGTGGCCTTGGCCACGAGGCGTCCTTCCGGATCCCAGATCTCGCCCTCGGTGAAGGCGATGGTCTTGCCGAAGCGCACCACGCGCCCGACGCCTTTGAGCTTGCCGGGCATCGCGGGACGGAAAAAACTGGTCTTCATCTCCAGTGTCGGCGCCACGTGGGTCATGCCCGAGGCCACCATGCAGGCCACGGACATGCACTCATCCAGCATGACACACAGGTAGCCACCCTGGACCTGCTTCATGGGATTGGCGACGACCTCGGCGCGGGCGTCGAACTCCACCTCCACGCTCCGCTCGGCCTGGCTGACGCTCAGCATTCGAAAGCCAAGCGTGCGCGAACCGGCGGGCTGGCTGGCGGTGTTGAGAAAACGCGCGAGCAGAGCCTCGTCCGAAATCTCGGGCCGCTCGGCCGGCGCGCTCACCAGCAGCTACTTCTTACGGAATTGATCGAGGGAGACGACTTTCGGGCCGTCGTCGGCGCGCGGCTCGGCCGTCTTTTCCGTCACCGATCGCACCGGCGCGGACGCCGGGGTGAACTGAAGGAGGTATTGCACGCTCGGGTCGTAAAACCGGGTCAGGGCGGCATAGGGGATCGACAGGCTCTTGGGCTGGCCGCTGAACTGGAGGGTCACGGAGAACGAGTCAGGGCCGGCGGACAGGTCCCAGAACTGGTTCTGCAGGACGATGGTCATCTCCTCCGGGTAGCGGTCACGCAGCTCGTCAGGCACGATGACGTCCGGGAAGTCGGTACGGAAACTGACATAGAAATGGTGATCGCCCGGCAGGCCGCGCGGCGTCGCCCCCCGCTCCAGCGCCCCGCGCACCACCGCACGCAACGCTTCCTGCTGCAGGCCGCTGTAGCCGATCAGATCCTTGGGTTTGTCGTCCTTGGACATCGCCCAAGCCTAGCGCCCGGCTACGCCAAGGCAAGGGTGGATGCCAAATTCCCCCAGAAAGATGGGGAGCACTTTAGCGGACGTGAGTGAAGTGGGGAGCTTCTGGCGCCAGGCGCTCCCAAGTTCCACGTGAAAGACGGGGGCGCCTTCCGAATGTCGGTGAAGTGGGGAGCTTCTGTTGCCAGGCGCTCCCCGGGCCCCGCCTGACGCTGCTAAGACATCAGGACTTCAGAGGTCGAATACGACCGCGTCGCATTAAGCGGCGAGGGCGTGTTCTTGAGCGAAGTTATCGTTCGCAGTTAGTTTAAGGCCCGAAACGGTGAGCCACGCCGGGAGAAAGCAACGCCTTTAGACGTCTGTCGATGCTGATCGGCCCCTCGCGGCCCCGCCGATAACGCAGGCGCCGAAAGAATTGGTGGAGCCGCCGGGAATCGCACCCGGGTCCAGTCCGCTTATTACGCGCGCGTTTATCTCCATAGTCCGGACAAGTCCGAACCTTCCTAAGATAGGCCCCCGGCGGTCCGGAGGGAAGAGGAGGCGGGAATCGTGTATGGTGCGCGAGCCGGATCCGAGCGTAATCCCCACACGGGGCCGGGACGGTTCATTCCTGGTTCATTGCCGACCTGTTCGTAATGCAATCGCTGCAGAGGGACCTGTTTAGGAGGACACCATGAAGAGTATTCGGAATACGATTATCGCGGCCGCGGCGGCTCTCGCCACCGTCGGAAGCGCCACGGCCGGCGTCATGCCGACCATGATCGCCAATGATGAAGGCGGACCACCTGCTCAGTTGATCACCGGCGTCTACACCACCGGCGATGCCGTGACGCTCGAACAGGCCCAGTGGGCCTGGGGCGGGCGCAACTACTGCTGGTATGGCGGGGGTTGGCAAGGACCCGGCTACTACTGGTGCGGTTACGCTTGGCGGCGCGGCTTCGGCTGGGGCGGCCCGGCCGGTTGGAATGGCTGGCGCGGCGGTGGCTGGCACGGCGGCCGCGGTGGTTGGCGTGGAGGCCATGGTGGTTGGCGTGGCGGCCGCGGCGGCTGGCGCGGTGGGCACGGCGGCGGTCACGGCGGCGGTCACCGGCGATAGAGTCGGATTGGCCTGTAGAATGGGGCGCCGGAGCCGTTCCGGCGCCCTTTTTTTCGCGGCAGAGCTTCGCGACAGACTCACTTGGAACCAAGGCCGCCCCAGGATTATTATGGTGAAGGCTAAGGGAAGCCGGAAACAAGGAAACTCGTCCATGAAGAGACTTCAGCATGCTGTTTGCGCGGTGTTGGCCGCGGCCGGCCTGTCTGCCGCCGGCGCGGCCTCCGCCGCGCCCGTCGACACCAGCGCCCCGACCGTGCAGCTGATCACCGGCGGATACGATCTCTCCAATCCAGTGACGCTCGAAAAGGCCCAGTGGTTCTTCGGCGGCAATAACTATTGCTGGTACCTCGACGGCTGGCGGGGTCCCGGATTCTACTATTGCGGCTACGCCTGGCGGCGCGGCTACGGTTGGGGTGGCCCGGCTGGCTGGCGCGGTTGGGGTGGCGGCTACGCCAACGGCTATCGCGGCGGACGTGGCGGCTACGGCGGCCGCGGCGGATATCGCGGCGGCGGTGGTTACCGCGGTGGCGTGGTGCGGCCAATCGGCGGCGGTGGCGGTGGTCGCCCCGGCGGCGGCGGTCGCCCCGGCGGCGGCGGCGGTCGCCCCGGCGGCGGCGGCGGTCGCC
>Ga0302314_10000362_pt1 | contig 82989 bp, 66 predicted proteins | sample III_Palsa_N2_3_FD_200533 | JGI IMG/M metagenome (GOLD analysis project Ga0302314, IMG submission 200533) | Peat permafrost microbial communities from Stordalen Mire near Abisko, Sweden - III_Palsa_N2_3 | ecosystem: Environmental > Terrestrial > Soil > Palsa > Peat permafrost | place: Sweden...
AAACCCTAAAGTAGATAAGCGAACGCGTTCCGTGCCCATCCGGGAGTGTTCGATGAAAACCAAAGAACGGGCTACGCATGTAGATCGAAGGACGGAAGGTTGTCGGACGCGGGTTCAATTCCCGCCACCTCCACCAACAACAGATCGGGCGCCCTTGTGGCGCCCTTTTTGTCTGGGCTCAGCTCGCCGCGCCGTCACCCTGATCTCAACCGCCCCGCCGCTTACGCGGCATGTTTGATGCGCCCATTGATCAGGTCGAACACGTCCTGCACGGTGATGATCTTGTCGCCTTCGGCGTCGGTGATCTGGATGCCGAAGGTCTGCTCCAGGCTCATCACCAGCTCGACCTGGTCGAGCGAATCCGCGCCCAGGTCCTCGACAAAAGTGGCTTCCGCCGTGACCACGCTTTCGTCGATGAACAACTGCTCCGCCACCATTTTCCTGACCTGCTGTTCCATGCTGCTCATGTCGTCCATTTCTCCTGATCGCCCCGGGGGCTGGGGTAGCAGCGCGCGGAGAGGGAATCGGGGCCATACCGCAAAATCCGGTCGGCGATGGAGGCTTGAGGCTGCCCGGCTCAGGCGAAACGGCACGGGGTGTGTGGCACCGGCGAAACGCGCAATCCTGCAACAGCGACAGGCCCCCGTACCTGTGCATCGGCAAAATGGTCGCGCCTCATTCCCGGCCTGTCTGTACGCTATCGCACATAGCGGTCAGGCCTGTAGCGAAGCCGGCCGCGCCTGCCCGGCATGGCCCGCGACCGCCGGAAGGACTTCCAGATCGCGCAGCGGAACTGCAGCCGTTGGCGAGGCCTGCTTTAACAGCAGGCCGGGATCAAATCGCAATGCGTGGGCCGGTCCGAATTAGTTGGGGAAATGTGCGCCGCCGTACAGAGCGCATCTTGTCTTCTGACTCAACGTATCGCCATACGCAGCATGCCAGCAGCGATGTCGGTCATGATCCAGAAACTACGAATACACGCGCAGGGGCTCACTCGGTCCGGACGCGCCGTTGGCCCGACCCGCCAGCACCTGCGTCTGGGCCTGCGTTTTTGGACGCGGCTGGCGGTATCCGGAGCATTGGCCGCCGCCGCTGCCTGTGTGGTGGAGGAAGCCCGCACCTCATTCATGGAAGCGCGGTGGCTGCCGCGCATGGCGCAGCAGATGAGCTTCGCCATGGCGGGCTCGTCGGGGCACGACGCGGCCTGGCAGGATACGGTGTTCCCGCGGACCGGTCCCTACGACTCGCGGCTGGGCTATGTGCAGCTTCCGGGCTACATCGACGCGCTCGGACAACATCACTACGCGGTGGCGGCCCAGGCGCGGATGTCGCCGGAACTGCGCCGCTGGATCGAGTCCGGCAACTATGCGGTCTACCATGAGAAATCCGCGGCGGGGCTGCGCCTGCTCGACCGCGACAACCTGCCGCTCTACGCGGCGCGCTTTCCGCAACACGGCTACGGCTCCTATGCGGAGGTGCCGACGCTGGTGCTGCAGAGTCTGTTGTTCATCGAGGACAGGCACCTGCTGGACGCCGATCCGCGCGAGCGCAATCCGGCGGTGGACTGGTCGCGCTTCCTGTTCGCAATGGCCGGCCAGGTGGGTAGCCGGTTCAGCCATCGGCTGAGCCAGGGCGGGGCCAGCACGCTGGCGACGCAGATCGAGAAGTTCCGCCACTCCGCCGGCGGCAGAACCCGCGGCTATGCCGAGAAGGTGCGGCAGATGGAAGCCGCCAGCTTGCGCATCTACCAGGATGGCGCCGACACCATGCCGGCGCGGCGTGCGCTCGCAGCGGCCTATCTCGATTCGACTCCGCTCAGCTCACGGCCCGGCTATGGCGAGGTGATCGGCCTCGGCGAGGGCTTGTGGGCCTGGTACGGCACCGATCTGGAGGAAGCCAATCGGGTACTGGAGGACCCGCGGCAAACCAGCGCACGGCTGTTGCGCCGGGCCCTGGTCTACAAGCAGGTGCTGAGCCTGCTGCTGGCGCAACGACGCCCGAGCTGGTATCTGCCCGGCGAGATCCAGGCGCTGGACGCCCTGAGCAACCGCTATCTGCGCCTGCTGCGCGAGCAAGGGCTGATCGACGCGGAATTGTGCGATACCGCACTCGGCATTCCGCTCGAGCTGCGCAGCGAGGCGCCGCCGCCGGAAACGGTGCCTTACGTGCGGCGCAAGGCAACCAATGCACTGCGCAGCGAACTGCTGTCGCTGCTCGGAGCGCCCAGCCTGAACAGTCTGGACCGGCTCGATCTGAGCGTCGCCTCCACCATCGACAAGCAAGCGCAGGAGGGCGTCACCGCCATCCTGTCGCGTCTCGGCGATGCGGGCTACGCCGCTTCGCTGGGGCTGATCGGGCATGACCTGCTTAGCGACCAGCATCTGGACCGCGTTTCCTACAGCGTGGTGCTGTACGAGCGCGGCGCCGACCGCAATTATCTGCGGGTGCGCGCCGACAGCCTCAACCAGCCATTCGATATCAATTCCGGCGCCAAGCTGATCCTGGGCTCCACCGCCAAGCTGCGCACCCTGATCACCTACCTGGATGTGGTGAGCGAGCTGCGCGAGCGCCTGCTGCCAATGCCGCGCGCCGCGCTCAAGCCGATGAGTGGCGACGAGGCGGACCCGTTGACGGCCTGGGCGGCAGCTTATTTGCTGCGGGCACAAGACAGCTCGCTGCAGGCCATGCTCGATGCCGCCATGCAGCGGCACTATTCATCCGATCCCGCGGCGGTATTTCTCACCGGCGGCGGCGACCAGGTGTTCCACAATTTCGACAAGTCCGAGGACCATCTGAACCCGACGGTGGAGCAGGCATTCACGCTCTCGATCAATCTGTCGTTCATCCGCCTGCTGCGCGATCTGACCCGCTACTACACCGCGCAGGAGCAGGACCTGGGGCAGTTGCGCTCGGTCGCAGCCGCGCCGCTGCGCCAGGATTATCTGCGGCGCTTCGCCGACCAGGAAGGACGGGCTTACCTGAACCGGTTCTACGACGACTACCACAAGCTCGACACCGAACAGGTGCTGGACCTTCTCGCCGAGCGAGCCTACGACGAGCCGCGCAGCCAGGCGCTGGTTTTTCGCGCGCTGCGGCCGCGGGCGACGGTGCAGGAACTGGGCGCCTTCCTGCGCACGCGGCTGCCGCAGGAGCAGCTCGATCCGCAGGATGTGCAGGATCTGTTCGACCAGAACTATCCGGATCGCTATTCGCTCAACGACCAGGGCTTCCTGGCCGGGGCGCATCCGCTGGAGCTGTGGCTGGTGGTGTGGCTGCAGGCGCATCCCGGCGCCACCCGCACGGAACTGATGCAGGCCAGCGCCGGGCAGCGGCAGGAAGTCTATGCCTGGCTGTTCAAGCCGCGGCACAGCGCCGGGCAGAACCGGCGCATCGGCATCCTGCTGGAACAGCAGGCCTTCGAGCGGATCCACCAGGACTGGCAACGTCAGGGCTATCCTTTCGCCCACCTGGTGCCGTCCCTGGCCAGCGCCATCGGCAGCTCCGGCGATCGGCCGGATGCGCTGGCGGAGCTGATGGGCACCATTGCCAACGGCGGCGTGCAATTGCCGGGGGTGGATATCGAGAGCCTGCATTTCGCCGCCGCCACACCCTATGAAACCAGCCTGCGCTACCTGCCTACGGCGCCGCGGCGGGTGTTGCGGCCCGAGGTGGCGGCCACCGTGCGCCGGGCGCTGGAGGGAGTGGTCGATCACGGCACGGCGCAGCGTCTGCGCGGCAGCTACCAGATGGAACAAGCCGAGCCGCTGCCGATGGGCGGCAAGACCGGCACCGGCGACAACCGCTTCGATACTTACGGCCCAGGCCATCAACTCATCGACTCGCGCCTGGTCAATCGCAGTGCCACCTTCGTTTTCTTTCTCGGCGCGCGCTACTACGGCGCGGTCACCGCCTATGTCTCCGGCGAGGGCGCCGACGATTTCCATTTCACCAGTTCGCTGGCGGTGCAGCTGCTGCGCGGCCTGGCGCCGGCCTTGCAGCCTTTGCTGCAACGCGAGCAGGCCGGCGCCGGGCAGCAGCAGGCAAGCACGGATGGTTGCCGCGCCCTGTCGCAGGATCTGGTGCTGCGCGATGTACCGAGGTGGCTGGAGCAGTCTTCGTTCGATTGCTGGAACGGCACCAGCGCAGTCGCCGCCGTGCCGCCGTTGATGCGCGGTAGCGGGCGCCAACCCGGCAAGGACGCGCTGCCCGAGATCGCGCGCAGCGCACGCCATGCCGCGCCCGTGGCCGAACCGGCTGGCGATGGCTGAACCGGATTTTGGGATATCGAGGGATATGTGCAGCACCGAACCGACGCAGTGGCGGATCGGGCGCAGCTTGGGGTTTCACCAGACAGCCTGCGAGATCGACATGAACCCGGACCGGCTCAATTTCAGAATTTTCGGCGCCTGCACCGCCGTCGTGGCCTTGCTGCTGATGGCCGCCTCGGTCACCACCGCTGCCGACAGCGCCCCCATGCCGCAGGAGCAACACGCCGGGACCGTCAACTATCGCAGCGGCGGCGTCGGTCTCGATTCTTCCGAAGCGATGAAGGCGGCAGCCTCCAGCTATTCGCTGGCGATCACTTTTACCGTCCATGCAGACAGCCGTGCCCCCTACACCGTCCCCTCGCACCTGAGCATCGTCAAAGCCGGCAGCGGCCCGGTGCTGGACATCACGCCGGATGGTCCCTACCTGCTGGTCGATCTTCCCGCCGGCAAGTACCAGGTGACGGCGGGTGCCGGCGCCGATAGCAAGACCCTGGCGGTTGAGATCGTCGCCGGAGCGCACAAGAAGCTCGCCTTCGAACTCGCCCAGGTCGACGCCAGCCGGTAAGCCGAACCGGGCACGATTGTTTTCGCCTGTTCAGTTGCCGCGGCATTTTTGCCCGGCTCTCATTGTTCAGTTGTCCGCCCTCCGACGACCCTATTCGGGGTCACGGTGCTCGCCGGCCGGCACTTTGTGGGGCAGGTTCCAGCCGAAATAGACTTCGACTTCGGCGATTTTCCCGTCGCGCACGGTGAGGATCTCGGTGTTGCGGAAGCCGGTCCGCTTGCTCCGGCCCTCATAGGTGACGAACACCTGCTCACCATGTTCCAACAAGTGCACGATCTCGAAACCTTCGATATCCGCACTATTGAGCCAGCAGATCTCGAAATAGCTGTCGCGATCGATCCCGTTGTCGAGCGGGCTGGTGAAGCGAAAATCATCGGCCAGCAGGCGTTCGGCGGCGCCGCGATCCTTGGCGACATAGGCGTCGTAGATCGCCCTGACGGTGTCGGTAGCGCCGCTCACCCGGAAGTTACGCCAGCTTGCCAGGGCAAGCCTGCACACCTCGGCTCATAACGAACGCCCGCGCCGACCGCGGTAACCATTCAGCAGATAAGCAATGACGATGATGGCAAGAATCAGCCCGATTGGACCGATGCCCCACCCGGCGCCCATGCCCCAGTAGAGGCCGCCGCCGCCACCAAATAGCAGCAACAGCACGATCAGTACGATTAACAGATCCATTTCCTTCTCCTTCGATTGCTAAAGACAGCGTTGCTCCCGGAAGCGATCCCCGGCCGGATCAACTTTCCTTCTTGATCTCTTCCTTGGCATCGCCATAGGCCTTATCGATTTTGCCGGCGACGCTTTCAAGTTTTCCGGTGTTTTCGAGGGTCTTGTCGCCAAGGATCTTGCCGGTTGTTTCCTTGATCTGGCCTTTCACATCCTTGATGTCGCCTTTAACTTGAGCGTTATTCACGGAACTCTCCAAAGTCACATTTGTGTACGAGCGCAGCGTTGAACGGCCGCCAGTCCTGAGAAGAATGAAATCATGGCGTCTCGCGGTCTGTGCGCAGCCGCGCATAGCGGTTCGGCGGTCAGCGTATTTACACTGATGCTGTGGGGCAACGCACCGACGATGGACGCACCGGGGTCCACCTTGATGGTCGTTCGCCGGACATTCCCGGCAGCCAACCAAGGAACAATCATGCTCAACGAAGAAACCGTACCGTTCGATCCTGTGTGGCGGCGCATGGCGGCACCATCCGCGCAGGCGATGTGCGCTGCCAGACGGACACCCTCGTATGGTGGGGATTACAGTCAAGCCAACGAATTTGACCGGCTCGACCGAAAGGACCATCCGAGATGCGCAAACTGATCCTGCAAATGCAGATGTCCGTGGACGGCTATGTCGGACAGGCGGGCCGGAAGCCCGGTTGGCAGCTCTGGGATTGGAGCGGCAAGTGCCCTTGGGACGACAAGCTTCAGGCGGAATTCAATCAATTCTTCAAGGAAGCCGACACCATCCTTCTCAGCCGCAAGATCGCGGAAGGCGGCTACATCGATCACTGGTCCGAAACAGCCCGCAAGCATCCGAGGGCCGCGACGTTCGCGTTCGCTCAGCGCATCGTCGATGCACGGAAAATAACCTTCTCGAATACCCTGAAAGAGTCGCCTTGGCCGGAGGCGGAACTTGCCCGCAAGCCCCTCGCCGAGGCAGTCCATTCCCTCAAGGCCCAGCCGGGCAAGAACATCGTCGCCTTTGGCGGCGCGGGCTTTGCCTCCTCGCTGATCGGTGAGGATCTGGTCGACGAATTCCAGTTTTATACCAATCCGATCGCGCTGCATGAGGGCCTCTCGGTCTTCGCCAAGAAGGGCATCGATCAGGATCTTGAATTGATCGGGGCAATTCCATACGCCTGCGGCATGGTGGTGACGAAATATGCCGCACATGGACGCGCCTGACCGCCGGGCCCGCCTGCCCGGCAAGCTGGTTGGTGCCTGTAATCCCGAACATGCTTCGCCGTTACAGGAAGTTGATGTACAAGCCCGCACACGGAGGTTGGGTCATGAACAAACAGGACAATGCGACAGGTGTTGCAATGAAGCAAGCGAGCAGCCTGATCGAAGGCGGCCTCTTCTATCCGGTAGGCCACATCGTGGCGGGATTGCCCGATCAACAGGATGCACGGCAGGTTTATCAGAAACTGCTGGCGCATGGCTTGTCCCAGGATGAGTGCGTCCTGGTGTCCGCCGCCGCCATGGTGGAGGCGGCCGCAGAGGATCTGGATTCCGGAGGCGTCATCGCCGCATTCGGCAGCACCGCGCAAATCCGGGAAAAACAGCTGCAACTGGCCCGGGAAGGTTGCCATTTCCTGATGGTCAAGGTTTCTTCCGACGAGGGCAAAGACCTTGTCCTGAAGGAACTCGCCCAGGTGCCGGTGCGCTATGCGGTGCAATATCACAGGCTCGCGGTTGAAAATCTGATTGCCCATATTCCTTCGGCGACCGCGGGCTGCGGGCCGGCGCGAACAAGCTAGCTTGCAAAAGCAGCGGCTCCGGGATGCAAACCATCGAGCTCGTACGATGAAGCACCGCTCTCAGCCGTCGGTCGAATGTCTGTTGCTTATCTATTTTTAATCAATCAGGAGCACCCTTATGAACACATTGATCCGTAGCGGCGCATTCGCCATCGCGCTGTTGAGCTTGGCCGGGGCGACCTCCGTCGGCGCCGCTGCTTCAACAGACCCGATGAAGGCTTCCGGACCTTCGACCATTTCCAACGACGATATCGGGTTCTTCGGAAAGGCCGCCCAGACGGGAATGACTGAAGTGCAGGCGGCCACGATCGCGTCGACCCGGGCATCGGGTGCGGATACCAAATCGTTTGCCAGCACGATGGCCACCGATCACACCGCCAACAACGAAGAACTGAAAGCTCTGGCCCTGCGCAAAGGCGTCACCTTGCCGACACAGCTGGACAAGACCCACCAGGGCATGCTCGACGAGCTGCAAAAAGAAGACCCCAGGACCTTCGATGCCGCTTATGCGAAAGACATGACCGCAGGCCATAAGGGCGCGATCAGTCTCTTCGAGAAGACTTCGAAGGACTCCAAAGATCCGGACATTCGCGACTTTGCCAAGAGCACCTTACCGACGCTGCGGCATCATCTGAAAATGGCGAAGCATTTGAGCGAGAAAAGCCAGGTCGCCACCGAAGCAGCTACGGCTGGACAAACGCCACAGCAGCCGCTTCCGTAAAATCGCAGCGCAGTTCACTGATGACCCCTTGCACAAGCCTAGACGTCGTCACCTGAGCGCGTGAACGAGTAGCGATGGATGTCCGTCCTGAGCGTCCAGCCCTGGCTTTCCCAGTAGGCCGCCGCCAGCGCATTGGTCCTGAACACATCGATGTGGGATTTGAGAATCCCCAGCTTCTCCAGCTCCCGCAGGCAGCTCCCGACCAGCGCATTGGCGATGCCCTTGCGCCTGAACGCGGCGAGCACCGCCAGATGCTGCAGGTATCCGCGGCGCCCGTCATGTCCCGACATGATGCAGCCGACGAGTTGATGACTGGCTTCCGCGACGAAGCTGAGCCCGGGATTGCGTTCCAGATATCTCGCCGTAGCCTCGCGCGAATCGGCACCCCGCAGGGAAACGCCGGGGCTTTGACGCAGCAGCCCGATCACCGCGTCGTAGTCGGCGATGCTCATGGGGCGGATGGTGTACCTCAAGGACTAGTGCCCGGAATGGGCCCGCTTGCCCTGCTGCACCTTGCCGAAGTGAATGGTAATGAAAAGGCCCAGCAGGAACGCCCCCAGCAACAACACCACGAAGCCCGCGTTGATGCCGAGGGCCACCGGGTCGATTGAAAACAGCCAGGCCCCTAAAACAAGATTGAAGAAACCCCACAGGAAATTCACCAGCGGCAAGGAGTCGCCGACGCCGTGCGGCTTGGCGAACGGCGAGGGAAACGGCGCGCCCTGCAAGCCGCAAACCAGATGGGGAATGCAATTGCAGAGAAAAGCACCGGCGAAGAAATTGGCGAGGTAGTGCATGTCGGTCCTGTTGATTCGATCGGTTGATTGATTGGCCCAAAGCCCAGCCTGGGCGCCCGCCGCTACCGCCGCCTGGGGCGCAGGCGGGCGGCGACCTGCGCCTCCAGCAGGGGAAACAGCTCCTTGTACAAGGCATCCTTGCGCTGATCCATCTCGGTGCGCGAGTAATAGCCGCGCGTAATCGCACCCGTGACCTTGATGCCGGTGGGCATATGCAGCAGACGGCACTCGGCGCCCATCGAGTTGTCCGGCCGCGATGCCTTGGCGGCGCGTGCGCGAGGCTCCGGCGCACCGCCGCTCCAACCGACCGAGACCTCCTCCGGGTCCAGGCGCCACGGTCCTCGCTGGCTCATGAGGCCCAAGGCCTGTATTCGGGTAATGCCATATCTTGCCTTTACAGTTCCCTGGTCATGAACACGCTGTACGGATCTTCCACGTAGTCCGCGAACGGCCCGCAAAACTTGAAGCCGAAGCTTGCATACAGGCTGTGAGCCGGCGCGAATGCCGCCATTGAACCAGTTTCCAGGCTCAGCCGCCGGTAACAGCGACGCCCGGCCTCCTCCAGGATATGCCGCATCAGCCCCGCCGCCACGCCCTTGCGCAGATGCGCGGACGCCGTGCGCATCGACTTGATCTCGCCATGCCCGGCATCCAGCTCCTTGATCGCGCCGCAGCCCATCAGCTCGGCGCCCTGCCACACTGTCCAGAAGGTGATCTCCGGCCTGCGCAGCCCCACCAGATCGAGCGCATGAATGCTCTCCGGCGGAGAATGCAGCCTCATGCTGTGCAAATGCTCCTGCAACAAGCCGATGATCTCCGGGCCGGTCAAATCGTCTGTGCGAATTTCCATGGGAACCTGCATCCGCTGTTGTTGCGCGCCCGGCACCTAAGTGCGCGACCGGGCAGCCTTGATCGCAATGAACCACCTGGGCTTGATCCGCCCGAAGTCGGTACGGCTATTGTTGCGCAGCGCGCGCTTGGAATCGAACACCACCGCCCCCTCCGGCCCGCGCCGGAACACCACCCAGTGCCAGAACGGCCTGCCGCGCTCCAGATGCCACTTGATCGCAAGCAGGGCGGTATCCGGCAAATCCTCCCAGGAAACAAACGGCGTCTCCCGTGCGGAACAGCGGATGCCGTGATGCTTGAGCAGGCTGCGGACGTAGCGCGTATCCGACCACAGACGGCTGTCCTCGGCATGGATGCCGAGCCGGTTGGCGGCGCGTTTTGACTGCTGGTAAGTGATGCCCGCGAGTACGGCGACACTGGCGATGCCGCAGCCTGAAGGTTCTTCCTGCACGATGGGTTTCATGATGCGTAACACACAACCTCTCTAGCGCGGCAGCAAATGTAGGGTGGGCAAAGTGCAGCGTGCCCACCGTCTGTCAATCCGCGTGGGCACGCTGCGCTTTGCCCACTCTACGCTCGCTGCTCTGAGCCTCTTGAACGAATTACATCGAGGCTTAGTTATTGCGTCACTATGAACGAGCGAAAATCTTTATTGGCTTTGTCTTCAATCTCGCGCCAACGAGACAAATCTTTCTTCGTAACAATAGCCTCCACAAATACTTTGATTTCTGGAATAAGGAAATCAATTTTGCAAGTGCTGAACGTATCGAACGGTGGAACCTTTCTACGTACGGACTCGCAGCTTATAAATGTCGTCGATTTATCGTCATCAAAAAAAAACTCAAACTGACCTAAAGTATTGGGACTATGTTTATCTACGGTTTGCACCGAGATGCTATGCGTCAAACCATAGATTCGCTCTTTTTGCTTTATATATGGCCCCCAATGTGCTTCGTCTTTCTCCCAGGCATTTAATTCGTGGATAAGTGAACCGCTTCTCGGATATCGGTAGCAGGCGATCAGCCACCGTAGGGCGGAATAAGCGCAGCGCATTCCGCCAAGCCTTTGCGCGAAACCCAATGGCGGAATGCGCTGCGCTTATTCCGCCCTACTTCTGGTACTCACAGCACGCACAGGTCGTGCGCGCTGCCGGTGGCGCGTGCGTGCGTGCGGGGCCATGCACGCGCACGCCGCAACAAGCCGGAGTAGTCCGGGTTGCCGAGTCGGACCGTCCGTCTGGTTTGGCTGGCTTGAAATATCCAGCCCTCGCTTGAACTGCGTTTACAGGCGTTATACTGTTCTTTCGTACAGTATATTCGAGGCGCTCCCCTTGAACCAAAATCCAGCCCCCGCCACCCCGGACGAGCCCGCCCGCGGCACCCGCGGCCCGGCTTCATTCTGTATCCCGCAGGCCGCCGTCAATGCCCTGATCGAAGCCCGCGCCGATGCGGTGACGATCGGCGCCTATCTCACCCTCGCCTGCGGCACCGAGGCCAGCGGCGAGTATTCGACCTGGGGGCTGAAGGCGGTGCGGGAGCGCTTGAGCGTGGACCGCAAACGCGCGCTGAAGGCGATCGCGGCGCTGGGAGAGATCAGGGCCAGGGCGCCCGGCGGCGAACCGGAGCCGCTGGTGCTTGGCCGCGAGGCGCTGCTGGCGGCGGGCAGGACGCTGCCGGACGGGCCGACCGAGCGCGGCCAGGTGCTGCATGCGCTCCCCGCCTTCGGCGAGGCGCTGAAGGACCGGGTCTGGTTCGGCTCCGGGCTGGTGCGGGGTTTCGAGAGCTTCATCCGGCCGTTGAAGACCCTGAAGGACTGCGGCTCCATCGCGGCGCGCCTGCTGCTGATGATGTACCAGCGCAACGAGATGGAGCGCTTCGGCGGGCTGCCGCCCTTCGGCGATTCGGTATGGAAGCGCTACGCCATCGTCCTCGATCTCACCTGGGGCAGCTTCAGGATGGTCCAGGCGGGGGGTGGAAGCGAGATAGCAGGCATAGACATCTTTCAGAAGGCATCCGGTGAATCCGGATACGAATCGGACAAGCACGGCGAACCCTGCTGGCAGGCGTTGGCGGCGCTGGAGCAAAGCGGCCTGATCTATCCCGTGCTGATGACGCTCAACCGCAACGAGGAAAAGCACACGTTTGCCAGCGGCGTGGAATATGGCGGCGTGCCCGAGGACGCCGACCCGCTGTACGAGCTGGATTGCCTGAGCCGGCATGGCTACAAGCCCAGGGGCGAGGAAGGCATTGCCGGCCCGATCTCGCGCACCGCCGGGGAGCTGGGCTACGCCGTCACCGACAGCACCGGCCTGTTCACCGACAAGTACGCGGCCATCGCCCCCAAGGGCAATCCGCTGATGGTGGCGGGGATCTACCGGCTGCGCTTCCGCGTCAGCAATCCGCTGAACGTGGGCGTGAGCAGTGCCTGGGCGCGCATCCAGGAAGGCAACCGCGAGGGCATGCAGTGGCTGCACCGCTGGCGGCAGGAAAACCGGCTGCCGCGGATGGCCGACGCGCCAGCGTCGATACCGGCGGAGCTGCCGGACAGGCGGCCCGAGGGGGCACCCCCGCTTAGGCGACAGACCAGACCCCACCCTCGATTCCGGAAAACCCGGCAGTTTTGATTCGCTTGAGCCTGGGTTAGGGAGATTTACAGGATTGCGAGCGGGTTTCCTGCGGGTTGGCTCCGGGTTTGTTGTGGGTTCGTGATGGGTTTACACAGGCAAAAAAGCCCGATTTCTCCCCTTCAATATCTTTCAATCCCTTCAATACCCTCAATCCCTTCAATACCCTCAATGCTTTCAATATCTTCAATCACTTTCAATAGGCAGCCAAGCAGGCCAGCCGGGAAATCCCGCTTTGTAATCTTTTGCTTTGGAATTTTTGACCGCAAGGGAATTTATAGGCATAGCGCACGCTGTCGCGTGCCTATGCCCATCTGAAAAGCTCGCCTTCGGCTTTTGGAAAAGCCTTGAAGCAATGCAAAAGCGCGACAGCAAAGCGCCATGATCGCCAGCCATCGGCACCATGCCGCTCAGCCTCTCATATGGTTTTTTCCTAATAGAGTGGCGTTGAATGTCAAGCCGCGCAAGCAGCGCTCCGCTCAAATCGGTGGGGCCTTCAGGGGCAAAAAAGCCGGGGCGGATCATGATGGGCCTGCGCCGTCTGACAAGCCGTTCAGGCCGCTGCTCGGCAAAGCCGCCCTCCCGGCTCACCAGCACCGTATGGTCGTCCGCTAGGGTGAGGACAGAGGCATTACCTTATGCGTAGGCTGCATGCGAAACCGAACTTTGGGCTGGAAAACCCACCGCCGCATCGCGGCCAGGCTGGACATGGATTGTCACAATTCGCGCGCCCGGCGCGGCTCCCAGCCTTCACTGATACCTGCAACACACTACAAATGGCTGAAATTGTTTATGGTTCGGCTGTCCTGGGTGCGCAAACCCCGAAAATTGTGAATGGTTTGATTCTTGCAGACATCTTTGGCACCCTACATTACACTTCTAAGCATATGAATTTTCGGAGAGTACGAGGGTTTTGTTAAGTGCATTCGCACTCCGATAACCGCCGTCCTTCCGGCCGGTACCTGGGGAAACCAGGACTGGCGTATACCATATATATTCCAGCTCGAGGGGGCAGAAATATTATGCAGCATCAGGCACTTGCGCTCATGACGGCGCAGCAAGGCGATTCCATGTCCGGCAGTCGGGTGCAACTGCTCGGGCAGGTGTGCGCATGAGCGAGAACAACCTGGTGTTCATCGTCATGGATAGCTGCCGTTACGACAGCTACGTCCGTGCCAAGCGCCCGAACATGGACCGGCTCGGCCTCGGCGAGAAGCGCTATTCCTTCGCCTCCTGGACCAGCCCCTCGCACTACACCTACCTGATGGGCATGATCCCGCACACCAGCCCGCAGGGCGTGTTCGCCTCGGAGGTCTATAAAAAGGACTTCTCGCTATGGGTGGACCGCCTCGGCGTCAAGGATCTGTCGTTCAAGAGCTTCGTGCCGCAGCTATCCCTGCCCCATGTGCTGCAGGAAAACGGCTACCGCACCAGCGCCAAGGTGTCGCTGCCGGTGCTGAATCCGCTGTCGCACCTGAACCGCCATTTCGACGACTACAAGCTGATGGCGAATCACAACGACTTCGCCGGCATGGTCAAGGAAATCGAGTTCGACGAGTCCGAACCGCAGTTCTATTTCCTCAACCTGGGCGAAACGCACTACCCCTACATGCTCGACCCCAAGGGCCTGCCCCACATCTCGGGCGTACACGGCGTGTTCAAGCGCATGGATGATGAACTGGGCCGCACCACCGAAGACAAGTTTTTCGACGACGAGCAGATGCGCTCCCTGCACGACCAGCAGGTCAAGTGCGTGGAATACGTCGACGAGGTGCTGGGCTCGCTGATCGACAAGGCGCCGAAGAACACCCACTTCATCGTCACCGCCGATCACGGCGAGTGCTTCGGCGAAGGCGGCTATTTCGGCCACGGCCCCATCGTCCACGAGAAAGTGTTGGAAGTACCGTTTCTGGAAGGCAAGAAACGCTAAGCCGCCCACCAGTCCCGCCAGAGGACGGAGGCTTCGCAGGCTGTAAAGCGGTTGAAATACGGTTGCACGGGAGGAAGCAGCATGAGCGACAAGGAAGGCAAGATTTTTGACGTCCTCGGCCTGACACCGGCCGATGCGTCCCATCCGGGCATCGCCGTGGCGGTGGCCCGCTCCGGCGGCATCGGCCTGCTGGACCTGGAATTCTGCCGCGATGGCGGACAGGCACTGGCCAATTTCCGCCGCCTGCTCGATGCCACTGAAGCCCGCGTCGGGCTGCGTCTGACAGCCGGTAGCACGGAACTGGCCGGGCGGATGCTGGCCCTGCTTGCCGAAGGCCGCGCCATCACCCTGATCTTCGCCGGCAATGCCGAAGCGCAGGCGCAGAGCTATTTCTCGCTGCGCCCCTCCACCGCTCACCAGATCCTCGCCGAAATCACCGATGCCACGGTGCCGGCCACTCTCGCTTATCCGCATCACGGCATCGTCGCCAAGGGCCACGAGTCCGGCGGCTGGGTCGGCGTCGATACCAGCTACATCCTGCTGCAGAAGCTGGCCGGCAAGACCTCACAACCCATTTATGTGCAAGGCGGCATTGGCATCCACAGCGCCGCCGCCTGCCGCATCCTCGGCGTGGCCGGCGTGGTGGTGGACGATCAGCTCCTGCTGCTCGCCGAATCGCCCCTGCCGGAAGCGCAGCAGAACGAACTGACCCGCCTCAACGGCTCCGAGACCAAGCTGTTCGGGGAACTGATCGACTCGCCCTGCCGCGTCTACTCGCGTCCGGGCACGCCGGCGCTGAAGGCCGCCGACGAGGACAACCGCGGCGCCGAATCCGGCGCCCTGAGCCTGGCCGAGTGGCGCGGCCGTCTCGACGCGCGCCTGGCCTGGAGCGGCAGCCCCGACAGACTGATGCCGCTGGGCCAGGGCATCGGCGTGGCCGCGATCTACCGCAGTCAGTTCCGCACTGTCGGCCGCTTCGTGCAGGCCCTGCGCAAGTCCAGCCTGAAGCAGATCGAGAGCGCCGCGCAGCAGGGCTTCATCGCCCCCGGCGGCCCGCTGGCGCAGTCGCATGGCACGCGCTATCCGCTGGCCCAGGGTCCGATGACCCGTGTCTCGGACAGCCCCGAATTCGCTTACCAGGTATCGCTGCAAGGCGGACTGCCGTTCCTGGCCCTGGCCCTGATGCGCGGGCCGCAGGTGCTGGAGATGCTGCAGCAGACCGCCGCCAAGATGGGGAATCTGCCCTGGGGTGTGGGCATGCTCGGCTTCGTGCCGCACTCGCTGCGCGAGGAGCAGTGCGCCGCCATCTGGCAGTGCAAGCCGACCTATGCCCTCATCGCCGGCGGCCGTCCGGACCAGGCGGCGGCGTTCGAGCAGCGCGGCATCCCCACCTATATCCATGCGCCGGCACCGGCACTGCTCAAGATGTACATCGAGCAGGGTGCGCGGCGTTTCGTGTTTGAAGGCCGCGAATGCGGCGGCCATATCGGCCCGCTCGCCAGCTTCCCGCTGTGGGAGCAGATGACCGAGGCGCTGCTGGCCGACGTCAAGCCCGGCACCGAGGGCGAGTATCACCTGCTCTTCGCCGGCGGCCTGCACGACGCCCGCTCGGGCGCCATGCTCGCCGCACTGACCGCGCCGCTGGCGGCGCGCGGCATGAAGGTGGGCGGCCTGATGGGCACGGCCTACCTGTTCACCAAAGAGATCGTGCAGTCCGGCGCGGTGGTGGAAGGCTTCCAGGAGCAGGCGCTGGAATGCGCCCGCACCGTCAATCTGGAATCCGGCCCCGGCCACTCCACCCGCTGCGCCGACACCACGTTCGCCCGCGACTTCTACCAGACCCGCCGCGAACTGCTGCGCGAGGGCCGCTCCGCCGACGAGATCCGCGACGTCCTCGAAGATCTCAACATGGGCCGCCTGCGCATCGCCTCCAAGGGCCTCAACCGCGACAGCAGCGGCGCCATCGTCACCGTCGAAGCGGCGCAGCAACTGGCCGACGGCATGTACATGATCGGCCAGGTCGCCACCCTGCGCGACAAGACCCAGACCATCGACGAGCTGCACAGCGACGTCACGGTCGGCGGCACGGCCATCCTCAACCAGCATCTGGAACAGCGCGAGATCCGCGTCGAGGCGGCGCGGCCTTCCGACATCGCCATCGTCGGCCTCGGCACCCTGCTGCCCAAGGCGCACGACGCCGACCAGTACTGGCACAACATCCTGGAGCAGGTCTGCGTGCTCGGCGAAGTGCCGGAGTCGCGCTGGGACTGGAAGCTGTATTTCGACGCCGACCGCCGCGCCCGCGACAAGGTCTATTCGCGCTGGGGCGGCTTTCTCGACGAAGTGGCCTTCGATCCGATCGCCTACGGCATCCCGCCGAAGTCGATGAAGGTGATCGACCCGATGCAGCTCCTCACCCTGGAAGTGACCAAGCGCGCCCTCGCGGACGCCGGTTACTCCAACGGCGACTTCGACCGCGAGAACACCTCGATCATCCTCGGCGCCGGCGGCGGCCTGGGCGATCTGGGCACGCAGTACGCGGTGCGCTCGGAAATCCCGCGCTTCATCGAGAATCCGGACGAGAGCGTGTGGGAACGCCTGCCCGAGTGGAGCGAGGAATCCTTTGCCGGCGCGCTGCTCAACGTCGCCGCCGGACGCGTCGCCAACCGCATGGATTTCGGCGGCCTCAACTTCACCGTCGATGCGGCCTGCGCCTCGTCGCTGGCCGCCATCGCCATGGCGGTGAACGAGCTGGAAACCGGCCGCAGCAATTTCGCCATCGCCGGCGGCGTCGATACGGTGCAGAGCCCATTCGGCTTCCTGTGCTTCTCCAAGACCCAGGCGCTGTCGCCCACCGGCAAGCCCAAGACCTTCGACACCGCAGCCGACGGCATCGCCATCAGCGAGGGCCTGGCGGTCATCGCCATGAAGCGCCTGGCCGATGCCGAGCGCGACGGCGACAAGATCTACGCCGTGATCAAGGCCGTCTCCGGCTCCTCCGACGGCAAGGCGCTGGGCATGACCGCGCCGCGTCCCGAAGGCCAGAAGCGCGCCCTGCGCCGCGCCTACGCCCGCGCCGGCTTCTCGCCGGCCACCCTGGGCCTGGCCGAAGCCCACGGCACCGGCACCCCGGTCGGCGACCGCGCCGAAGCCAAGACCATCACCGAATCCCTGCTGGCCGAAGGCGCCGCACCGAAGACCTGCGCCATCGGCTCGGTCAAGACCCTGCTCGGCCATACCAAGGCCAGCGCCGGCGTCTCCGGCCTGATCAAGGTGGCATTGTCGCTGCACCACCGCACCCTGCCCGCGCACTACGGCGTGAGCAAGCCGATCGACACCATCGCCGACGTCAACTCGCCGGTGTACCTGCTCAAGGACAGCCGGCCCTGGCTGGCGCACCCGGAGTATCCGCGCCGCGGCGGCGTTTCCGCCTTCGGCTTCGGCGGCACCAATTTCCACGCCGTGCTGGAAGAGTATCGCGGCAACTTCGCCGCCTCGGCCGCGCCGGGTGCGGCGCGCTGGCCGTACGAGCTGTTCGTGTTCAAGGCCAAGGACGAAGCGGCGCTGCTTGCCGACCTCGGCCGCTTCGCCACGGCCCTGCGCCAGGGCACCAATCTCAAGCTGCGCGATCTGGCCTACAGCCTGGCGCGCCAGGCCGAGAGCCGCAAAGGCAGCGCCGTCGCGCTGGCCGTCGTCGCCAGGGACTTCGCCGGCCTGCTGGCCGATGTCGAAGCGGTACTTGCCAGTATGGGCGGCAACGGCAAGCCCCTGCCCGCCAGCGCCCGCCTCGGCCGCGGTCTCAAAACCGAAGCGCCGAAGCTGGCCTTCCTGTTTCCCGGCCAGGGCTCGCAATACGTCAACATGGGCCGCGAAGCCGCGGTCTACCTGGAAGAGCTGCGCGCCGCGCTGGAGCTGGCCGACAGCACCCTGCGCCACGACTTCCCGCAGCAACTGTCGCGCACCATCCTGCCGCCCGCCGCCTTCGACCCCGAGGCCGAGAAGCAGCAGGGCGCGGCGCTGACCGATACGCGCGTGGCGCAGCCCTCCATCGGCGCCATTTCCCTGGGCTACCTGCGCTTCGCCGAACGCCTCGGCCTGACAGCCATGGCCGCCGCCGGACACAGCTACGGCGAATACGCCGCCCTGCTCTCGGCCGGTGTGCTGTCGCCGCAGGACTTCCTGCGCCTGTCCGCCGTGCGCGGCCGCTGCATGGCCGAAGCCGCGCGCAGCAGCGCACCCGGCGCCATGGTGGCGGTGCAGGCCAGGCGCGACATCGTCACGCAGGCCATCGCCGGCTTCAACGGCGTCAAGATCGCCAACCACAATTCGCCGGAGCAGTCGGTCATCTCCGGCGCCGCCGCCGAAGTGGAACAGGTGGCGAAGAAGCTGGAGACCGCCGGCGTGCGCGTATCGCGCCTGCCGGTCTCCGGCGCCTTCCACACCGAGCTGGTGGCGAGCGCCCAGCTCGGCCTGTCCGCCGCGATTCAGGCCTCACCGCTGAACGAAGCGCGCTTCCCGGTGTACTCCAACACCACCGGCGCGCCCTACCCCACCGACATAGTCGGGATCCGCAACACGCTCGACGGGCACCTGCTCAACAGCGTCGAGTTCGTCGCCGAAGTGGAGGCGATGTACGCCGCCGGCGCGCGCGTCTTCGTCGAACTGGGGCCCAAGGGCACCTGCTCCAACATGGCGAAGCAGACGCTGGCCGGACGCGACGCCATCGCCGTCTCGCTCGACGGCCAGGGCGGCGGCCTGCGCGGCCTGCTGCTCGGCCTGGCCGAGCTGGTGGCGGCCGGCGTCGAACTGCAGCTGGGCAAGCTGTTCGACACCCGCGAAGCCCAGGCGCTGGACCTCAACCGCCTGGCCGAGCTGATCAAGCCGGCCGAGCTGCCCAAGCACGCCTGGTGGGTCAGCGGCGGCTGCGCCCGTCCGCTGGACGATCCGATGCTGCGCACCGGCAAGCTGCCGGCGCTGGACCTGCGCACCGCCACCGCCGCGCGCGAGAAAGCCAAGCTGGCGGCCAGGCCGCTGCCCGCACCCGCACCCATCGTGGTGCAGGCACCCGTGGCTGCACCACAAGCGCGCGCAGTACCGGCAGTTACCGTCGCTGCGCCGGCTATCGCCATGGCGCCCGCCATGACCACGGCGATGAACAGCGATGCGCTGATCGCCTACCAGCAGACCATGCGCCAGTTCCTCAACTTGCAGGAGCGGGTGATTCAGCAATATCTCGGCGCGCCCGCTGGCTCAATGCCCGCTGCTGCGCCGGCCAGCCTGCCGGCGATGACGCCCTTCGCCGCGCCGGCTCCTGCACCCGCGCCGGCACCAGCCTCCGCACCAACGGTGATGGCCGCGCCGAGGATCATTGCCGCACCGGCTGCCGTTGCAGCGCCCCTCGCCCCGGCTCCGGCTGCGCGGCCGGTGCTTGCCGCCGTCGCCGCCCTGCCCGCCTTCAATGCGCAGGCCGCGCTGCTGGAAATCGTGGCCGAACGCACCGGCTACCCCACCGACATGCTCGGGCTTGACCAGGATCTCGAAGCCGAACTCGGCATCGACTCGATCAAGCGCGTGGAAATCCTCGGCGCCTTCCGGAAGGCCATGCCCGGCGCCGCCGCCGAAACCATGCAGGGCGGCATGGAGCGCTACACCCGCGCCAAGACCCTCAACGCCATCCTGGCCCAGGCCAGTCTCGATCTCGCCAGCCTGAGTCCCGCCACAGCGGGCACGGCCCCGGCTGTCATCGTCACCGCCACGCCGGTCAGCGTGCAGGCCGCGGCGGCACCAGCGATGGATCGCGCAGCGCTACAACTCCAGTTGCTGAACATCGTCGCCGAGCGCACCGGCTACCCCACCGACATGCTCGGCCTTGATCAAGACCTCGAAGCCGAACTGGGCATCGACTCGATCAAGCGCGTCGAGATTCTCGGCGCCATGCAGAAAGCCCTGCCCGCCGCCGCTTCTGAAGCGATGCAGTCAGGCATGGAGCAGTTCACCAAGGCGCGCAGTCTCAACGCCATCCTCGATGCCGCCATGGCCCTGGTGCCGGCGACCGCCGCTGCGGCTGCGATACCCGCTGTAGCCATTGCCGCCCCCGTTGCTGTCGCCGCGGCACCGGCGATGAACCGCGCCGCACTACAGGCGCAACTGCTGAGCATCGTCGCCGAGCGCACCGGCTATCCCACCGACATGCTCGGGCTTGACCAGGATCTCGAAGCCGAACTGGGCATCGACTCGATCAAGCGCGTGGAAATCCTCGGTGCCATGCAGAAAGCCCTGCCCGCTGCCGTCTCGGAAACGATGCAGGCGAGCATGGAGCAGTTCACCAAGGCGCGCAGCCTCAATGCCATCCTCGATGCGGCGATGGCTCTGGCGCCGGCTGCTGCCGTAACGGCCGTTGCCACGCCTGCTGCAATTATTTATGCCGCACCGGTCACCGCCGTGGCGGCCGTACCGGCGCTGGACCGCTGGGCACTGCAAGCACAACTGCTGAACATCGTTGCCGAACGCACCGGCTACCCGACCGATATGCTCGGCCTCGACCAGGACCTCGAAGCCGAACTGGGCATCGACTCGATCAAGCGCGTCGAAATCCTCGGCGCCCTGCAAAAGGATTTACCCACCGCCGCGGCGGAAACCATGCAGGCCGGCATGGAGCAATTCACCAAGGCGCGCAGCCTCAACGCCATCCTCGATGCGGCCATGAATCTGGTGCCCGCCCTGGCCCCTGCTGCTGCCCACGTAGCCGCGGCACCAGCCGCGATCGCGCATGCCGCGCCCGCTGCCGCCGTCGCAGCAGCACCGGCCTTGGATCGCGCCTCGCTCCAGGTGCAGTTGCTCAACGTGGTGGCCGAGCGCACCGGTTACCCCACCGACATGCTCGGCATGGACCAGGATCTCGAAGCCGAGCTGGGCATCGACTCGATCAAGCGCGTGGAAATCCTCGGCGCCCTGCAAAAAACCCTGCCTGCCGGCGCCTCAGAAGCGATGCAGGCGAGCATGGAGCAGTTCACCAAGGCACGCAGCCTCAACGCCATTCTCGACGCGGCCATGGCCCTGGCCGCGGCGGCACCCGTTGCCGCCATCGTCCATCCCGCGGCGGGCGTCGCGGCGGCGACCGCGCCGATAACCATGGCTCCGGCAACGATCGCCAAGGCCCCGCGCTTCGCACCGCGCGCGCGTCCGGCGCCGCTGCCGCAGCAGCGTCATATCATCGCCGGCACCTACCTGCTGACTGCGGACCACGAAGGCGTGGCCGAACGGCTGGCGGATCGCATCGTCGGCATCGGCGGTCAGGCGGTGATCCTCTCCGCTGAAACCTGCGCCAACGCGCCGCTGCTGACGGCCACCGTCGAGCGCATCCGCGCCAATGGCGCGATCAGCGGCATCGTGCACCTGGCCGGCCTTGAACACGCTGCCGGCGATCTCGGCGGCTGGAAGAACCAGACCGCGGCGCAGGCCAAGACCCTGTTCAGGCTGCTGCAACTGTGCGGCCCCGATCTTTCCAGCCGCGACTCGGTGGCGCTGTCGGTCGGCCGCCTCGGCGGCAGCTTCGGCCGCGATGCCGCCGGCCGCGGCGCGGCCAGCGCCGGCGCGGCGGTGGGCCTGTTCAACTGCGCCATGGCGGAGTGGCCGAGCCTGCGCGCGCGCATGATCGACTTCGAGGACGCGGCGCTGGCCGAGCAGATCGCCGACGCCCTGCTCGACGAGCTGGCGGTGGCCGATGCGCGCAGCGAGATCGGTTACCTGCACTCCGCCGGCAGCGCGGAAGGCAAGCGTGTCGGCTTCGTCCATGTGGCGGAAAGCATCGTCGACCATCCCTTCGCCTCGCACCTGCAGCCGGATGGCGAGTGGGTGGCGCTGATCACCGGCGGCGCGCGCGGCATCACCGCCGAGATCGCCGAGGAACTGGCGCGTCCCGGCATGCGCCTGGTGCTGCTCGGCCGCACCCCGCTGCCCGGCGTCGAGAGCGCCGCCACCGCCGCACTGAGCGGCGGCCCCGGCCTGAAGAAATCCCTGCTCGATGCCGCGCTGGCCTCCGGCCGCAAGCCGACGCCGGCGGAGCTGGAACGCGAATACCGCGCCCTGCTCGCCGACCGCGAAATCCGTACCAACCTCACGCGACTCACGGCCACCGGCGCGGTGGTCGACTACCGCGCCTGCGATGTGCGCGACGCCGCCGCCTTCGCCGCGATGATCGATACGCTCTACGACCAGTACGGCCGCATCGACGCGGTGCTGCACGGCGCCGGCGTGATCGAGGACAAGCGCATCGCCGACAAGACCGCCGAGTCCTTCGACCGCGTCTACGACACCAAGGTGGACAGCGCCTATGTGCTGAGCCGCCGCCTGCGCCCGGACACGCTCAAGGTGCTGTCGTTCTTCACCAGCGTCGCCGGCCGCTTCGGCAACGTCGGCCAGGGCGACTACGGCGCCGCCAATGAAACCCTCAACCGCCTGGCCTGGCAGCTGCACCGCGAATGGCCCGGCGTGCGCGTGGTCTCGATCAACTGGGGCCCCTGGGCGGCCGGCATGGCCACCGAGGCCATCGTCGCCGGCTTCCGCTCGCGCGGCGTCGAGCCGATCCCGGTGATGTCCGGCCGCCGCTTCTTCCTCGACGAGCTGGCCTACGGCGCGCGCAACGATGTCGAGCTGGTGGCCGGTGTCGGCCCCTGGCAGCACCAGGCGCCAGCCGCCGAGCCGTCGCCGACGGTGGCCGAAAGCGTGGCCCTGCCACTCGACGGCGCCGCGGAAAGCCTGCCGCTGATTCGCCACCCGCTGCGCATCGGCGTCGGCGGCGCGGTGACGCTGGAGCAGGCGCTGACGCTGCGCGACGATCCTTACCTGCTCGATCACGTGATGGACGGCAAGCCGGTGCTGCCCGCCGCCGGCGCGGTGGAATACATGGCGCAGTTCGTCGCCGCCGGCTGGCCGGAATGGCAGGTGGCGGAGCTGAGCGAAGTGCGCGCCCTGCACGGCGTCATCCTGGAAGGCGAGCAGGAACGCGAGCTGGTGCTGCGCGCCCGCGCCTCGACCCATTCGGCGCCGGGCCAGCAGGCGGTGACCATCGAGCTGCTCGAGCCCGGCCGCAAGGCCGCCTGCTACCGCGCCACCGCCGTGCTGATGACGCAGCTGCCGGAAATGCCGCCGGCACGCATCGATCCCCTGGCCGATGCGGTGCCGGTGGAAACCGGTCGCATCTACGGCGAGCTGCTGTTCCACGGCGACTGCTTCCGCCTGGTGCAGCGCATCTCCGGGCTGTCGGCCGGCGGCATCGACGCCGATGTCATGCCCTCGCAGCCGCGCGCCTTCCTCGGCGAGGCGTTTCGCAATGCGCGCTGGCTGTTCGATCCGGGCCTGCTCGACATCCCGCCGCAGCTGGCCTTCGTCTGGGCGCGCCTGAACCGCAACATGGGCGCGCTGCCCTCGCGCTTCGGCAAGGTCACCCGCTTCGGCGTGGCGCCGCTGCACGGCCCGCTGTCGCTGGCGATGCGCTTCAAGCCGCAGCCGAATGACCTGACCCTGCTCTACGACGCGCAGATCGTCGACGCCTCCGGCAACGTGCGCCTGCTCGTCACCGACGGCGAAAGCATCATGAGCCCGGCCCTCAACCGCCTCTCGCCCGGCCATGGCGAGCCGGCCGCGGCGGGGCTGATCGCGTGAGCCAGGCGCCGCAGAGCCGCACGCTGGACATCGCCATCATCGGCCTGGCGGGCTGCTATGCCGGCGCGCGCGACGTGCGCGCCTACTGGCAGAACATCCTCGACAAGGTCGACGCGGTGAGCGAGGCCGGCGCCGAATGGGCCGGCCCCTATCTGGACGTGGCCAACTGCGGCAAGCGCAACGACCGCATCTACACCACCATGGGCGGCTTCCTGCGCGACCTGGCGGAAGTCGACCCGGCCGAGTTCGGCGTGATGCCGAGCATGGCCGACGGCGGCGATCCCGATCACCTGCTGGCGCTGAAGCACGCGCGCGACGCGCTGGCCGACGCCGGCTACCTGCACGCACCCTTCAACCGCGAGCGCGCCGGCATCGTGCTCGGCCGCGGCACCTACTCCAACCGCGGCCAGGCCAGCGTGCTGTTCCACGGCATGTTCATGGACCAGGCCATGGACATCGTGCGCAAGGTGCGGCCGGACCTGAGCCAGGCCGACCTGGACGAGCTGCGCGCCGATTTCAAGAAGCAGTTGCCGCCCTACAGCGGCGAGATGGTGGGGCCGCTGACGCCCAACGTCATCACCGGCATGATCGCCAACCGCCTCGACCTGATGGGGCCGAACTACATCGTCGACGCCGCCTGCGCCTCGTCGCTGATCGCGGTCAGCCAGGCGGTGCAGGAGCTGGTCTCCGGCCGCTGCGACCTGATGCTCACCGGCGGCGTGCACGCGCAGACGCCGCCGCAGCTGTACATCCAGTTCTGCCAGATCCAGGCGCTGTCGCGCGGCAAGATCCGCCCATTCCAGAAAGGCAACAACGGCACCTTGCTGGGCGAGGGCGTGGGCGTGATGGCGCTGAAGCGCCTCGACGACGCCGAGCGCGACGGCGACCGCATCTACGCCGTGATCAAGGGCATCGGCATCGCCTCCGACGGCAAGGCCAAGGGCCTGCTGACGCCGCGCCTCGAAGGCGAGGTGCTGGCGCTGCGCCGCGCCTACGAGAGCAGCGGCATCGACCCGGCCACCATCGGCCTGATCGAGGCGCACGGCACCGGCACCGCGGTGGGCGACGTCACCGAGATCCAGTCGCTGAGCACCCTGTTCGGGCCGCGCAACGGCAAGCTGCCGACCATCGCCGTCGGCACCGTCAAGTCGATGATCAGCCACTGCCTGCCGGCGGCCGGCTCGGCGGCGATGATCAAGGCGGCGCTGGCGCTGCATCACAAGATCCTGCCGCCGACCCTGTGCGACGAGCCGGACCCGGCGCTGGAGCTGGAGCGCACGCCGTTCTACATCAACAACGAGGCGCGGCCGTGGATCCACGGCGGCGAGCACCCGCGCCGCGCCGGCGTCAACGCCTTCGGCTTCGGCGGCATCAACGCCCACGTCATCCTCGAGGAATACCGCAAGCCGCTGCGCAGCCAGGTGTCGGTGCTGCACAATCCCAGCGCTTCCGAGCTGGTGCTGTTCGCCGCCGACAGCGTGGAAGCGCTGGCGGACTCGGCCGAGCGCATCCTGACCCGGCTGCGCGGCAACGCGCCGCCGAGCCTGGCCGAAGTGGCGAAGGCCGCCGCCACCCAGGCCAAGGGCGAATACCGCCTGGCCCTGGTCTGCACCGGTTTCGACGATCTCGCCACCAAGCTGGAACAGTCCATCGCCAAGCTGCGCCGCCCCGACGCGGCGCCGTTCAAGACCCGCTCCGGCATGTACTACGGCCACGGCACCGCGCCGGGCCGCGTCTGTTTCCTGTTCCCCGGCGAAGGCTCGCAGTACCCGAATATGCTGGGCGACCTGTGCATGAACTTCCCGCAGGTGCGCGACTGGTTCGACTTCATCGAGGAAGCGGCGCGCAAGCGCGGCTCCGCCTCGCGCGTGCCGATCCTGAGCCCGCCGCCGACCGCGGTGGATGCGGCGACGCTGAAGGAGCTGGACCAGAAGCTGTACGACATGGACGTGGCGGCCGAGTTGGTGTTCGCCGCCAGCATGGGCCTGCAGTCGATCTTCGACGATCTGGGCCTGCACGCCGACGCCATGCTCGGCCACAGCACCGGCGAGAACACCGCCATCACCGTCAGCGGCGTGCGCCGTTTCTCCAAGCGCGAGGAAATCGCCGAGGCGGTGAGCGAGCTGAACCGCATCTTCCGCAAGCTGGACGAGTCCGGACAGATCGCCCAGGGCACCCTGCTGACCATCGGCGCGCTGCGACCGGAGGCGCGCAAACAGTTGCTGGCGCGCATCGCCGAGGGCCACAGCCCGATGCTGCTGGCGATGGACAACTGCCCCAATCAGCTGGTGCTGTACGGCGCTGCCGCCGAGGCCCATGCGCTGCGCGAGCAGCTGGCGGCGGAAGGTGCGGTCTGCGCCGAACTGCCGTTCGGCCGGCCCTACCACACGGCCCAGTTCAAGCCGGTGGCGGAAGCCTACCGCGCCTATTACGACAGCCTCGATTTCGGCCCCGGCCGCGCCCAGCTCTACAGCGCCTGCAGCACCGCGCCGTTCCCGCACGAGACTACCGCGATCCGCGAGCTGGCCACGGCGCAGTGGGATCACCCGGTCCGCTTCGTCGAAACCATCGAACGCCTTTATGCCGATGGCGTGCGCGTATTCATCGAAGTCGGCCCCAGCGGCAACCTCACCTCCTTCGTCTCCGACACCCTGCGCGACAAACACGACGTGGTGGCAGTGGCCAGCAACAGCCGCCGCCGCTCCGGCGTGGCGCAGCTGCATCACACCCTGGCCCAGGTCTACGCCGCCGGCGTGACCCTGCGTCCGGAAGCCCTGTACACGCACCGCGACATCGCCGACGTCGATCTGGCCGCCGTGCCGCGCCTGCCGACCCGCGCCAAGTTTCGCCTCAAGCTGCAGATGCCGCACATGGGCGTGCCGGACGGCTGGAACAAGCCGATGCCGATGGCCGCAGCGCCCGTCTCCAAGGTGGTGCGGATGGAGCGCGCCGTGGCGCCGCCCGCAGCAGCGCCAGCAGTCGCGGTGGCAAAGCCGGCGGCCATCGTCGCAGCCGTGCCTGCCGCAGCAGCGGCAGCGGTGGCACCAGCCGACCCGCGCCTGCAAGCCCTGCAAACGCATTTCAGCCTGATGCAGGATTTCCTCGACAGCCAGTCGCGCGTGCTCGGCATGATGGGATCGCCGCAGTTCGCCGCCGATGGCGCCAATGCTGTCGCCTCCGCTTCCGGTGAAATGCCCGATGCGCGCTATCCCCTGCTGGGACGGGTGATCGAACGCAGCAGCGAACGGCTGGTGCTGGAATGCAGCTACGACCCGGACACGCAGTTGTTCCTGCGCGACCACGCCATCGGCCCCAGGCCTTCGGCACAGCAGCCTGGCCTGCGCTCGCTGATCGTGATGCCCTTCACCCTGAGCATGGAGATCCTGGCCGAGGCCGCCTCCTGCCTCGCCGGCAGCCAGCTCAAGGTCATCGGCATCGAGAATGCGCGCGGCAGCCGCTGGCTCGGCGCCGAGGACGGCCCGCTGCGCCTGCGCATCGTCGCCGAACGGCAGGCCGCGACCGCGGCGGGCGACAGCCCCGGTCAGACACGAGTGATGGTGCGCCTGTTCCTGCACGAGGACGGGCGCGGTCCGGCCCAGGGCGTGGCAGTGTTCGAAGGGCTGGTAGCGCTGGCCGCGGCCTTTCCAGCAGCGCCGGCAGTGCGTCCCTGGAGCGGCGCCGCCAGCGAGCGCGCCACCATCAACAATCCGGTCGGCGAGCTGTACAGCCACGGCATGTTCCACGGCCCGCGGCTACAGGGAGTGAAGCATCTGCGGCGCTGGTCGGAGACGGCGATCGAGGCCGACATGACGGCGATCTCCACCGAGGACTATTTCGCCTTCACCACCCAGCCGACGATGCGCATGGACGGCGCCCTGCTCGACGCCGTGGGCCAGCTCGCCGCCTACTGGCTGACCGAGAAATATTCCTGGGACTGGACCTGCTTCCCGTTCCAGGTGGGGCATTACACGCAGTACGCCGATCCGGCCGCCGCCGGCACGCGCCTGATCTGCCGCGGCGACGTGGCGCACAAGGACGGGGTGCGCATCGAGGCGCATTTCGACGTGTTCGACCAACAGGGGCGCCTGATCATGCGCGCAGCCAACTGGGGCAGCCGGACCTTCACCATCGCCGGCAACCTGCATCACTTCCGCATCGACCCGGTGACGCGTTTCATGTCGGAGCAGTGGATGCATGAGGCGCTGGTGCCGCGCGGCATGGCGGCGCGCCTGCTACAGCCCTTCGCCGAAGGCTATCTGGACCAGGGCGGCGGCCTGTGGCAGCGCATGATCGCCAATCTGGTGCTGAACGCCGACGAGCGCCGCGTGTTCTACCGCGAGCTGCCCGCCGTGGGCCCGCGCCGCGAGGAATGGCTGGTGGGCCGCATCGCCGCCAAGGAAGCGGTGCGCGAATGGCTGTTGCAGCAGCATGGCCTGCGCCTGGCCAGCGCCGATGTCGAGATCGCCAATGCACCGAGCGGACAGCCCTATGTGTCGAAGATGTGGGGCCTGCCGGCCGGCATTGCCGCGCCGGTGCTGTCGATCAGCCACAGCCAGCGCGGCGCCCTCGCCGCCTGCGCCCCGGCCGGGGCGCAGCTCGGCGTCGACTTCCAGCGGCTCGACGGCATCAACACCGAGGAGCTGATCGCCAGCGCCTTCAGTCCCGCCGAGGCGCAACAGTTCCTGCGCAGCCTGCCGGCCGAGATGCAGAAGCACGCCGCGGCGACCCTGTGGTGCGCCAAGGAAGCGGCAGCCAAGGCCGCCGGCAGCGGCCTCGACGGACGGCCGCAGGACTGGAGCATCATCGCGGTGGAAGCCGGCCGCGGCGACGGCCAGGCCCAGGCGCGGGTGCGCCATGGCGGGCGCGACTACCTGGTGGAGTTGCACAGCGCCAGGAGCGAAGTCTTCGCCCTGTGCCTGGCCGAACACAACGCGGGCGTCGCCTCGCTGCAGGCGCGAGCCTGAACTCACGCAATCAATTCTAGGGATCGAACGGAAGCACAAGATGACGACCAAGACGCTTTTCATCGGCATGGACGGCTGCACCTACACCGTTCTCAACGAGATGACCAAGGACCTGCCAGGCGAAGGCGTGGCCATGCCGTTCCTGGCCAGCCTGATGGCCAAGGGCGTGCGCGCCAAGCTGCGCTCCACTCCCAATCCGCTGACCCCGCCGGCCTGGACCAGCATCATGACCGGCAAGGGCCCGGGCGAGCACGGCGTATTCGACTTCATCCGCGCCGAGGACAAGGGCGGCGAGGTCTACTGGACCCTCTACGACAGCCGCGACGTCGACGCCGAAATGATCTGGTCGATCGCCTCGCGCGCCGGCAAGACCGTCTCCGCCCTCAACTTCCCGCTGACCGCACCGCCGCCGAAGGACACCAACGGCTCCATCGTGCCGGGCTTCATCCCGGCCAAGCACCTGCGCCGCAACTCGCATCCGCAGGGCCTGTTCGAGCGCATCAAGCAGGCCATCCCCGGCTTCGATCCGAAGGAGCTGGCCTGGGATTTCGACAAGGAAAAGCAGGCCATGGAAACCCTGTCCGACGCGGACATGGAAAACTGGGTGCGCTACCACCTGCCGCGCGAGGAGCAGTGGTTCCACATCGCCGAATACATCCTGGCCAACGACAAGCCCGACCTGATGGCGGTGATGTTCGACGGCACCGACAAGATCCAGCACCAGGCCTGGCAGTTCCTCGACCCGGCGCTGATGCCGGCCGAGCGCAGCGAGCTGTACAACCGCGTGCGCGGCGTGTGCCGCGAATACTTCGGCAACGTCGACCGCTACATCAAGCGCCTGGTCGAGCTGGTCGGCCCGCAAGCGCAGGTGTTCTTCGCCTCCGACCACGGCTTCACCGCCACCGTCGAAGTGCTGCGCATCAACAGCTACCTGGAAGACCTCGGCTATCTGAAGTGGGCGGTGAGCGACGGCAGCGAGCAGGCCCTGCGCCGCGAGGCCTCGGACTTCGCCAACCTCGACTGGAGCCAGACCGTCGCCTATTGCCGCACGCCCTCCTCCAACGGCATCTACATCCGCGTCGCCGAGAAGCCGGGCGATCCGGGCATCCCGAAGAAGGACTACAACCGCGTCCGCGACAAGCTGATCGAGGACCTGAAGAAGCTGCGCAACGAGGACGGCGAGCCTGTCATCGTCGACGTGCTCAAGCGCGAGGACTGGTTCCAGGGCGCCCACATGAAGGACGCCTGCGATCTGACCCTGGTGCTGCGCGACAACGGCTTCGTCTCGATCCGCAACATCAAGCCCTCGGTGGTGAAGCGCCCCAACCCGATCGGAACGCACCATCCGGACGGCATCTTCATGGCCTATGGCGCCGGCATCAGCGCCGAAGGCATGGTCGGCAAGCGCAAGATCGTCGATGTCGCCCCGACCCTGCTGCACAGCCTGGGCCTGCCCACCCCCTCCGATTTCGAGGGCAAGGTGGCGGAGAGCTTCTTCGGCGAATCCTGGCTGTCGGAGAACCCGGTCAAGGTCGGTGCGCCCACGGTACGCGGCGGCGAGCGCGAAAAGTCCGAGGAAATGGACGAAAACGAGAAGAAGCAGATCATCGAGCAGTTGCAGATGCTCGGCTACATGGAATGATGCGGCGAACAAAGCGAGTAAACTGAAGAAATGGTCAACGATCTTTCCAACGGCAAACTCACCAGCGAACAGCTGGTGCCCAAGCTCGCCGCCCTGCTCGAGGACTTCACCCAGGACTGGGACCACGAGTTCGAAGGCCAGATGGGCCGCGGCACCACCCTGCTCGGCGATCTCGGCTTCGAATCGATCGACATCATCCAGCTGGTGGTGGCGATCGAAGAGGACATCACCCACAAGAAAGTGCCGTTCGACAAGCTGCTGATGAAGGACGGGCGCTACGTCGACGACCTGTCCATCGGCCAGATCGCGGACTTCCTGGCGGCGCAGCTTTAAGGCTGCGCGGGTCCGGACCCGGCGCGCCCCCTTCAATCACCGTCATTCCCGCGAAGGCGGGAATCCATTTTTTTGAACCGTCGCAGCAACCACAACCACCGTCATTCCGGCGAAAGCCGGAATCCAGAGGCGGCAGCGATGCTGCATCAATCCAGAGTGCGGACTCGCAGCGAAGCAAAACTGGATTCCCGCCTTCGCGGGAATGACGCAGCATTTTGACCTCGGCACCAAACTCCCATGGCTGAAGCCAACCTCAACGGCGTAGACATCGCCTACCAGCAGATGGGCGAAGGCCCGGACCTGGTGCTGGTGCATGGCCTGGCGGCGAGCCGCGCCTTCTGGTTCCTGCACTACGCGGTGCCGCTGTCGCGGCATTTCCGCGTCACCCTGTTCGACCTGCGCGGCCATGGCTACAGCGGCGTGCCGGCTTCGGGCTACGACGCGGTGACCATGTCAAAAGACCTCGCCGCCCTGCTCGATCATCTGGATATTTCAAGCTGCGTCCTGGCCGGGCACAGCTACGGCGGCGGTGTGGCGCTGGAATATGCCGGACGGCATCCGGGCCGCGTGTCGCAGCTGGTGATCATGGATACCAAGGTCAACCGGCTGCAGCCCGAGCAGAAGCTTTCGGATTGTCCGCACCTGTCGCCGTTCGAAATCGAAATCGCCGCGAAATCCGGCCACGACTGGGACCAGGAGAAACAGGTCGGCCTGCTGTTCCTCGAAGTGCTGGCGCGCTGGCGCCTGCAGGGCGGCGAATCGGCCACGCGCGATGCCTTCACCCCGTTCGGCGAGGGCCGTGGCGCGCAGCGCACGGCCAAACAGTGGCTGGCCCTGCTCGACAGCACCAGCGCCGGCCAGGAATTCGTCATGGCCGGCCTCGAAGCCGCGGCCATCGCGGCCCTGCCCATGCCGCTGCTGCTGATCTACGGCGAGCACTCGCGCTGCATGCCGACCTGCCGCGCCCTGCAGCAACTGCTGCCGCGGGCCGAAGTGGAGTTCATTACGCAGGGCGGGCATTTCTTCCCCATCAGCCATGCCGCCGCCGTGCGCCAGAGACTGGCACGATTCCTGAAGATTACAATGCCAGGGACGGAAGCGGCCGCAGCAGAACCCGGCGCCGCTTCCCCCTGAGCCTCCCCCACGGCGGAATCGATGCGATGAGCGATACACCCGGCAAGACCATACTGATCACCGGTGGTGGTGGTGGCATCGGCAGTGTCGCTGCCGGGGCGTTTGCCGCGCGCGGCTACCGTGTGGCGGTGTGCGACGTGCGGCTCGACGCGGCGCAGGCCACGGTCGATGCGGTGCGCGCGGCCGGCGGTCACGCCGACGCCTTCGGTGCCGACATCGGCGATGCCGCCCAGGTGAGCGAGATGTTCGAGCGCATCGCCGCGCAATACGGCAGGCTCGATGCCGCCTTCAACAACGCCGGTCTCGGCGGCGGCGGCATCCCGCTGGCGGATATCAGCGAGGAAGCCTGGGAGCGCAATGTGCGCGTCAATCTCAGCGGCACCTGGCGCTGCATGAAGCACGAGATCAAGCTGATGCTGGCCCACGGCGGCGGCGCCATCGTCAACAACTGCTCCATCCTCGGCCTCAACGGCGGCGCCAACGCCTCCTATACCGCCACCAAGCACGGCATCGCCGGCCTGACCAAGTCGGCCGCAATCAGCTACGCCAGCCAGGGCGTGCGGGTCAACGCCGTCTGCCCCGGCCTGATCGAAGCCGGCCTCGGCCTCAACGTCATCAATCGCGGCGAAGACGCCCTGCGCAAATTCATCTCCCTGCATCCGGCCGGACGCGCCGGCACCGCCATGGAAGTGGTCAAGGCGGTGCTGTGGCTGTGCTCGGACGAAGCGTCCTTCATTCATGGTCACATGCTGCCGGTGGATGGCGGTTACAGCAGCCACTGATGGGCAAGACCTGGACCCTGACTGGTCCTGACGGCAAAAACCATCTCAGCGAGCGGCCCGGCACCCTGGGCGGCCACCGCCGCGGCCGCATCTATGGCCGCCTCGATTGCCCCTCCGCGCTGCGCGCCATCGCCCGAGGCGGCTACGTCGCCCAGCGCGTGTTCTTTCTCGACGAAGCGGATGCGCAGGCCGCCGGCTACCGCCCTTGCGCGGTGTGCATGCCGCAGCAGTATGCGCGATGGAAAGCGGCAAACAGCGCAGCCAAGCAAGAGTAGCGCGGGGCGGCGAATCCGGTGCGCAAGAAACCGGAAGATCGAAGGCTTCATCGCGACTAATCTCCCGCCATCGTCGCAGCAACGCGACAGGATATCTGGAGAGGGTCATGCAACAGAGCATTCGTTACGCCTGGGGCAACAGCAGCCTCGGCTCATTCGTCGCGGCAAGTTCGGAGCGCGGCCTGGTCATGGTCGAGTTCGCCGATGCCGACAGGTTTTCGATTGAGGCGCTGCGCCTGCGCTTCCCCAATACAGAGCTGGTCGAGGCGCCCGAGGCGATGGCGCAGACCGTGGCCGAGCTGAGCCGCCTGATCGATCATCCGCAACTGCGCAGCGAACTGGCGCTCGACCCGCGCGGATCGGAATTCGAACTGCGGGTGTGGCAGGCCCTGCGCGAGATCCCGGCCGGCCAGACCGTCAGCTATGGCGCCATCGCCGCGCGCCTCGGCGCGCCGGGCATGGCGCGCGAAGTCGGCGCGGCCTGCGCCGCCAATACGCTGGCGGTCGTCGTCCCCTGCCACCGCGTGCTGAAGAAGGACGGCTCGCTGTCGGGCTACCGCTGGGGCGTGCAGCGCAAACGGGCCTTGCTGGAGCAGGAGGCAGGCGCATGAGCCTGGCCCTCGGGGAAGCACCGGCCCGCACCATGTCCGGCGACATCGCCGGACGGGTGCAGGCGCTCGACTGGAACCGCATCGGCCAGGATCTCGACACGCAGGGCAGCGCCGTGATCGCGGGCCTGCTCGATGCGCCCGAGTGTGCGGCGCTGGCCGGGCTGTATCAGGCGGAAGACCTCTTCCGCAGCCGCGTGGTGATGGCGCGCCACGGCTTCGGGCGCGGCGAGTATCAGTACTTCAGCTATCCCCTGCCCGATGCCGTGACCGCCCTGCGCAGTTCCATCTATCCGCAACTCGCGCCCATCGCCAACCGCTGGAACACGGCCATGGGCATCGAGGTCCGCTACCCCGCCCGGCATGCCGAGTTCATCGCGCGCTGCCACGACGCGGGCCAGCGCAGACCCACGCCCCTGCTGTTGCAATATGGCGTCGGCGATTACAACTGCCTGCACCAGGACCTTTACGGCGAACACGTCTTCCCGATCCAGCTCGCGATCCTGCTGTCCGAGCCGGGCCGCGATTTCAGCGGCGGCGAATTCGTCCTGACCGAGCAGCGGCCGCGCATGCAATCGCGCCCCGAGGTAGTGCCGCTGCGCCAGGGCGATGCGGTGGCCTTCGCCGTGCATCACCGGCCGGTGCGGGGCACGCGCGGCGTCTATCGCGTCAACCTGCGCCACGGCGTCAGCCGCCTGCGCTCCGGGCACCGGCATACACTGGGCATCATTTTCCACGACGCGCTATGACAGCCGCCGCATGAACCTGGACCTGTTCACGGACCACAGCGAAAGCCGTACCTGGCGCGAGGAACTGGTTCCAGGCGCGGTGGCGTTGCGCGGCCTGGCGCTGCCGGATGAAGCGGCGATCCTGGCCGCCGTGCAGAACGTCACGGCCCATGCGCCTTTCCGTCATCTGTTCACGCCCGGCGGCTTGCGCATGTCCGTGGCGATGAGCAACTGCGGCGCCCTGGGCTGGGTCAGCGATCGCCGCGGCTATCGCTATGACGCGATCGATCCCGCAAGCGGCCAGCCCTGGCCGCGGATGCCGGAGGTGTTTCTGAAACTCGCGGGCAGCGCCGCCGCGCTCGCGGGCTTCGGTGGATTCACGCCGGACGCCTGCCTGATCAACCGCTACGAAGCCGGCACGCGTTTATCCCTGCATCAGGACAAGGACGAGCGCGATTTCACCCAGCCCATCGTCTCCGTCTCGCTCGGCATCCCCGCCACCTTCCTGTTCGGCGGCCCGGATCGGGGAGGCAAATGCCTGCGCATCCCCCTGAGCCACGGCGACGTCGTGGTCTGGGGCGGCCCGGCGCGCCTGCGCTATCACGGCGTGGCGCCGCTGAAGCAAGCGGCTCATCCCCTGCTGGGCACGCAGCGCATCAACCTGACGTTCCGCAGAGCGGCGTGAAGCTGAGTGTGAAGAACCGGATGTGCTGAGCGCAGCGAAGCGCATCGTTTACCGCAGCTTTTGCGCGATTGATGCGCTTCGCTGCGCCCAGCACGCCCTGCAAATGCACACTACCAGCGGCTGGGCCGCTTGCCGCGGAAATAGCCGCCGCTGGGACCATCGTCCGGCAGCAGCGCCAGATGCACCACCCGCTCCGCCCCGGTCTCCACCGAGTCCTTGCCCAGCGCACCGGCAAGCCGGGTCTTGACCCAGCCTGGGCGCACCGCGTTGATCTTCACCACGTCCGGCGTGGCCTGCGCCAGCTTGATGGTCAGCGCGTTGAGCGCCGCCTTGGAGATGGCATAACAGGGATGGCCGAGCATGCCGCGGCTGAAGGTGCCGAGGCCGGAGCTGACCATCACCACCCGCCCCCACTGCCGCTCGACCATGCCGGGAATGAAGGCCTGGCTGCACCACAGCGCGCCGAGGGTATTGGTGCGGAACACCTGCATGAAGGTTTCCGTCTCCAGCTCCATGATCGGCGTGCGGTCGTAGATGCCGGCGTTGTTGACCAGGATGTCGACGCCGACCCGCGATTTCTTCAGGCGCTTGGCGCAGTCCTTCACCGACTGCTCGTCGGACACGTCCAGCTTCTCCACCCGCACCCGCAGGCCTTCGGCGATCAGCGGCTGTGCCGCCTCCTCGCCCAGCTGCATATCGCGCGCCGCCAGCACGATCTTGCAGCCGGCCTGGCCGAGCTGGCGCGCCGTCTCAAGGCCGATGCCGCGATTGGCGCCGGTGACCAGGGCGGTCTTGCTGGCCCAGTCGATGGGGCGGGATTTGGCGGCGGGTTTGGCTTTGGATTTTTTTACGGCGGTCATTGGAAACTCTGCCCCTGAATCTCACACACATTTTCAATTCATCGTCATTCCCGCGAAAGCGGGAATCCAGGGGCGGCCTGCGCCAAAACAAAACTGGATTCCCGCCTGCGCGGGAATGACGGCATCGAGAGACTGCTTCAGCGATAGCCGTAACTGCGCGCCAGCGTCACCACTTCCGCCGCCAGCGGCTTGCCGTCGCCGCGCCACTCGGCCAGGCCTTCAAGCCCCATGCGTGGCCGCAGGCGGCCGCTGAATTGCGGCGCTTCGTGGAATTCGGGCTCCATGCCGTACGGCGCCTCGGCGCCGCCGATGCGCGCATACGGCCCGTCCTCCGGGCGCAGCATGCGCTGCAAGGCGTTTTCATCGACCGGCAGGCCGAGCCAGCCGCAGATCTCACCCAGCGTTTCCTCCGGCGCGACGAACAGGTCTTCCGCCTGCACCCGCCGGCACTGCGCCGCCGGCAGCTGGGCCAGCGCCTGGCCGATGTTGTGATTGATGCGGTACCAGGCGAGCTGCGGATCGATCACCGCCGGATCGACGCCGTAGTCCTTGTAATCGGGTGGCACGAACAATGGCCCGTTCAGGCGTGCCGCCACTTCGGCGCACTGGATGCGCGGATGTCGCACCACCTGCAGCACGCGCGCATCCGGCACCTGGGCCAGCCAGGCTTCGACATCATGCGGACGCCAGGCCAGGCCGCTCTCGGCCAGCACCGGCAGCTTCGGCGCGACGCGCTCGCCCAGTTCGTCGAGCAGCTGCATGCTGTTCCAGTCGCCGCGGCGGCGCAGCCATTCGCGCGCAGCGGCAATGCCCGGCGCGCCCTGGCTGCCGAAGTACAGTTCCGCCACGGCGCGCAGCAGGCCGTCCTGCTCATTGCCCTGGCTGATCTGGAACACCGACAGCAGGCCTTCCACCGTGGCGGCCAGATGCAGGTTCAGTTCCGGCAGGCCGTAGGCCTCAGGGTGCCGGCCCAGCATGGCGGCGACGCGCGCCGCCTCCGCGCCGGGCGCCGACAGCACCAGCAGGGGTGCGGAGACGATCACGCCTTGTTCTCGCCGCCGAGGAATACCTCGCAGCCGCCGCGCGGGTTGTCGACGTAGACCCAGCGCTTGTCGCGGCGGATCGCCACCGTCGGCCCGAACGGATTGGCGGTGCCGATGAACAGGCCATGCTTGGTCGAGACGATGTTGCGGATGCCCCAGTTGTACTTGTTGCCGAAGCCGGAGCGCGTCACCGGCTCCCAGCGGATGCCGTCGCGCGAGCGGTACAGGCCGCAGCCGCCGTAGCGGCGCACCATCTCTTCCTTGCCCCAGCGGCGCATCAGCACCAGCATCTCTTCCGGCCACATCTCCACATGCAGATAGGGAATGACGTTGGCCCAGGACATGGTGCCGGCATAGAGCCAGTCGCCGTGCACACCCATGCGCCAGACGTAGCCGTTGAAGAAATTGTCGAAGCCGCCGGAGTAGCCGGACAGCGGCACCTTGAGCCCGTCCGGGGTCAGCCGCGAATACCCCATCAGCAGTTCCCAGGAATCGTCCGGCCAGACCCGCAGCAGTTCCGGTGCAGCGGGGCCGACGCGCATGGCGCGGTGATAGCCGCCGTTGACGATGCCGGTGCCGACGTAGAGCGCGCCCTTGAACACGCACAGGCTGCCGCAGACCTCGTTCAGCGGGCCGCGCCAGGCACCGTGGCTGAGCACCCGCTTCCAGTTGTAGGGCGGACCGCCGACGCCATCGGTCTTCCACAACTGGAAGCCTTCTTCGGCGTTGACGGTGCCGGCGTAGAGATGGTCATTGAACTCGACCATCTCGAACACGGTGAGATTGGTCGGATCGCCAAAGCTGTCGGCGCTGGCCGGCACCCAGCGCGCGGTCTGCATGTCGTCGGTGCAGTACACCGCCGCCTCGGAAGCCACGCACTCCTGCGACTTGCCGGGCGCGCCGCTGGAACCAGTGGGGCTGGTATGCACCCGCCCCTTGAACACCTGCAGGGTGCGGAATGAGCGCACCGTCACGTCCCACGGCGGCCGCGGCACGGTGCCGAAATTGATGCCGTCCTCGGAGCGCAGGATGTCCGGCGGCTCGGCCTGCTGCGGCGCCCAGGTGGACACATACAGGCAGGGCTTGGCGTCGGTCGGGCCCTGGAACACGGTCATGCCGCGATAGCCGATGTAGCGCGGCACCACCGGCTTGGTGCGGCCCTTGACGTAGACCGCCTGGTAGACCCGCGTCCAGCTATCGGTCTCCGGCGCGTAGGACCAGATCTCGGCGCGCCGATCCACTTCGTAGACATCGTCCGGGCACTCGGTCGGCCAGGGCTTGAGATCCGGCACCGGGGTGTTGACCTTGGTCATGGCCCAGGTGCCGCGGGTGGTGCCGACGAACAGGCGCCCCTCGAACCAGGCCATGCTGTGGGCGTAGTTGTTGAGGCCGTCGCCGAAACCGCTCTGGTTGATCAGGCGGAAATCGGACTCGCGCAAGCCGCCGCCTTCCGGCGGCGGCACACGCGAGCGCCAAGCCTCGCCCGGTATTTCGCCCGATCGCTCGCCCCGTAGTTCGTCTAGGGGAGCCAAGACCAGACCTCGACCAGGAAGAAGCGCACCACCGGCCGGGTGAACGCCACGATCAACGGGTAGGTCGCCGCATGGACCTTGGCATAGCCGGTCATCTCCGGCCGGATATGGCCGTCGACCTTGTCCACCTGCATCATCACGCGGATGACGCGGCCGTCGGGGGTGACATCGGCGCTCGGCGCGATCTGCGTCACCGTGCCGGGATAACAATCGAACGGCACGCCCCAGGCCTTGGCGCAGGCGTGGTCGCCCACTGCGATCTCGCCGATGGCGGTTTCCGGCAGGCTGATCTGCACCTGCAGCTTGTCGCTATCGTCGATGCGCGCCAGCAGGGCGCCGCGCTCCAGGTAGTCGCCCACCGCGAACAGCAGCGAGCCGGACACCACGTGGCCGGCCACCGGCGCGCGCAACTTGGTGTATTCGAGCTGCTGCGTGTGGTACTGCAACTGCGCCTGGGCGCTGGCGATCTCGGCGCGCATCTCGTCCAGCTTCTCCGGCCGCGCCGCGCCGCTGATCAGGTCGAGGTGGCGCTTGGCTTCCAGCAACTGCTGCTGACCGACCTGCGCTTCGGACAGGTAGTGCTGATACTGCTGCTCGCTCACGGCCTTCTGGTTGAAGGCCTTTTCCTGGCGTATCGCCTCGGCGTTGGCGTAGTCGTATTTCTTCTGCGCGGTGGCCACTTCCTGCTTGGCCAGCTCGACTTCTTCCGGCCGCGCGCCCAGCTTGAGCAGTTGCAGGCTGGCATAGAGCTTGGCGATATCGGCCTTGCTGGTGGCAACCGCCGCCTGCTCCTCGTCGTCGGCCAGTTCGGCGATGACGTCGTTGGCCTTGACCGCGTCGCCTTCCTTGACCAGCACCTTGCGCACGTCGCCGGCGATCAGGGCGCGCACATCGGCGCGCGCATACGGCAGCACGATGAAGTCGCCGCTCGGCTCGTACGGCCAGGGGAACAGGGCCACCGCGACGATGGCGCCGATGATGATCCAGTCGAGCCGGTTCGGCGGCGGAATGACGATCTCGCCGCCGATGTTGGCGCGCTGCGACAGCATGCGGCTGACTTGCAGATAGACGTAGTAGGCCACCACCGCCAGGAACACGATGACGCCGGCCGGGCCCCAGCCGCCGGCCAGCCACTCGCCCGGGAACAGCACCAGCCAGACGATGACCCAGGCCAGATAGGCGATGCACAGCGTGCCGTAGACATACAGGGTGGAACTGGGCAGGCGGCGCGTGTCGAGCCAGGGCTTGCGGTAGCCGAACATGGCGACCAGGGCCTGCTCGCGCAGATCCGGCACCCGCATCAGGCTGGCCAGCACATGGTAGCCGTCGCGCTTGGCCAGCGGATTGACCAGGATGAACATCCAGATCATCGCGGCGATGGCCAGGCCGATGCACAGCACCGGCAGATAACCATGGCTGTGGTGGAAGGCGAACCAGCCGCCGATGGCCAGCACTTCCAGGGTCAAGGTCGACACCATCGCCGCGCCGAGGATGCGCATGCGGGTGGCGCGGTCGGCGGTTTCCGCCGGGCCCGCGGTCTCGGCCTTGAAGTACGGGATCAGGCCGACGCCGAGCTGGATGCCGAAGCGCGGCACCACCCCGGTGGCGCGCTTCACCGCGGCGGCGCGGGCCACCTCGCCGAAGAATTCCAGAAGGGCCAGGCATGCCACCGCGGTGAGCGCGAAGGGCAGCGGATGCACCAGCTGCACCACGTCGCCGGCCACGCCGACGCGGTTGACCCACAGCGCGAACACCGCGCCGAAGGAAATCGCGATCAGGCCGTAAACCAGCAGGCTCGAATACAGCGCCCAGTTGAGCAGGCTGCCGAGCCACAGGAACGGCCGCACCGAAAAGGCGAAGCTGAGCGGATCGGATTCGCCGCGGAACGCGCCCCACAGCGAGGTCAGCGTGCCCATGCGGCCGCTGCCGCTGAGCGAGCCGGCCAGGGTCGAAGGCGCCGCCACTTCCGGCCCCGGCGCGGCGCGTTGGCCGAGCCAGCCGGCGGCGCTCGCTTCCTCGTCGCTTTGCGGCGGCACCGGCAGCGGCTCCTGCGTGCCCGGCGCCAGCAGGCCGGCCAGCGCCAGCTCGTTGGCGAACTGCTCCAGTTCGGGCGCGCTGAATTCGCGGCCGCTCAGGCGCGCCGCGCTCTGGCGGATCTCGGTGCCGCTGCGGTCGCCATCGAACAGACGCGCCAGCTCGAATTCCGCAGGCTCCAGCCGGAATGAGCGGCCGTGGCGCGGACTGGTGACGGAGTAGTGGCCGGCGGCGGTGCGCGTGGCGGCGGCGAAGACGAACTTGCGGTAGGGGTGGCGCGGCGTTTCCATCTTGGGTCGATCCCTAAGTTCTAGTAATTAGTAATTACTGCTGCAGCCAGCGGTTGATGATGAGCAGGTCGGCGTGGCTCAGCGCCCCGGCGGACTGCTTCAGCTTGAGGAAGTTGACGATGTAGCCGTAGCGCGCCTGGGCATAGTCGCGCTCCGCCTTGTAGCGGGTGCGCACCGCCAGCAGCACGTCGGAGTAAGTCTTGGTGCCGACGTTGTAGCCGACGTTGGCCGCATCCTCGGCGGCGATGGCGGACTGCACCGCCTGGTTCAGCGCGCTGATATGGCTCAGGCCGGCGGTGGTGTTCAGAAAAGCCACCTGGGTGCCGTGCTTGGCGTTGTTGCGCGCCGCCGCTTCCTCATATTTCGCGCGCTCGAATCCCGCCTCGGCGCCGCGCACCGCCGAACTGATGGCGCCGCCGGTGTAGATCGGCACCTTGAGATTGAGGAACACGCTCTGGTCCAGGCCGTGATTGTCGCCGGCGGCGATACCGTTGCTGATGCCACCATCGGCATAGGCATAGCTGCGCTTGGCGCTGGCGTCGAGCGTCGGCAGGCGCGCCGCCTTCTGCATCTCGATCTCCTTCTGCGCGATCTCGGAGCCGTAGTGCTTGTCCTGCAAGGCCAGGTTCTGCGACTGCGCGCGGTCGAGCCAGGTATCCAGCTGGTTCGGCTCCGGCGGCGCCGGCTGAAACGCCGGGCCCAGCGGCTTCAGCTTGGAATAGCTCTGGCCGCCGGTGAGCAGCTGCAACTGCGTCAGGTCCACTTCCAGCGTGTTCTGCGCGTCGATCAGGCTGGCATCCGACAGGTCGTACTCGGCCTGCGCCTGCTTCACCTCGACATCGGTGACGATGCCGGAGGACAGCTTGCTCTTGGCCTGCTCCAGCAAATCGCCCACGGCTTCCTTCTCGGCGGAGGCGAAATGCACGCCGTCCTGGTCGGAAAGCACATCGAAGTAGGCCTGCGCGGTCTGCAGGCGCAGATCGTCCAGCGCCTCATAGACCTTGACCCCGGCCTGCCCCACTTTCAGTTCGGACTGGTCGTAGGTCTTGAACAGGCCCCAGTCGAACAGCACCTGGGTCAACCCGACCGTGTAGCCCAGGCTGTAGAACTGATCGCGGTGATTGACGTTGATGCCGTTGCCGCCGGCCGTGGTGGTGTCGAGAATTCCCTTGAAGAAATCGCCGCTGACCGCCTGGTCCAGTTCCCCGGCATTGGCGCCCGCGCCGATCTGCGGCAGCAGTTTCGCCAGGGCCTGCGGCTTGGCTTCGGCCGCCTCGCGGAACCCGGCCACCGCCGCCTGGTATTCAGGGTTGGCGTCGAGGGCCTTGACGTAGATGCTGAGCAGATCGGCCGGCTCCCCGGCGCCGGCCGCAGCGGCCAGCGTGGGAACCAGGGCGGCGGCCAGGAACACGGCCCGGGCACGGCTGAAAACCAGCCGTTTGCTTGACGGCGGCAGACGCGACGGAATCATCGATGACTCACCCTGTTGGATATGCGCTTGAACCGCGCCTTTTGAATGTGATTTAACTCCCAGGTCGATTATGGCTCAGCCTCATTAAACAGTCACTTAGGTTTTATTGTTAAGTGCATTTGGGCCTACTGCCCGGTACCCTGCCCGGGGCCGCAACAGCGTGCTAGGCTGCCGCCGGTTGCGGCATCCGGTCAATTGGGAGATGGGCGCGTGGCAAATCCGACGTTGAGCGGCAAAACCGCGCTGGTCACCGGCGCCTCCTCCGGCCTGGGCGTGGATTTCGCCCGCGAACTGGCCGGGATGGGCTGCAACCTGGTGCTGGTGGCGCGGCGCGAAGACCTGCTCAAGCAGGTGCAGGCGGAATTGTTGCAGCGCAGCGTCAAGGTCAGCATCGTCACCCTTGATCTCGGCTCCGAGGGCGCGCCTCAGGCGCTTTACGATCTGCTGCGCCTGCAAGGCCTCACCGTGGACGTGCTGATCAACAACGCCGGCTTCGGCCTGTTCGGCAAGGACCTGGAAATCCCCTGGCCGAAAACCCGGCAGATGCTCCAGCTCAACATGCTGGCCCTGACCGAGCTGACCCGCCTGTTCGCCCGCGACATGGTCAAGCGCGGCGCCGGCTACATCATGCAGATCGCCTCCACCGGCGCCTACCAGCCCACCCCCACCTACACCGCCTACGCCGCCACCAAGGCCTACGTACTCAGTTACGGCGAAGCGCTCAATTACGAGCTGCGCGGCAGCGGCGTCTCCTGCACCGTGATTTCCCCCGGCGTCACCGCCACCGAATTCCTCGCCGTCTCCGGCCAGAAACCCACCTGGTACCACCGCCTGACCCTGATGAGCAGCGCCGAAGTGGCCCGCGCCGGCCTGCGCAAGATGCTGGCGCGGCGCTCCAGCGCAGTGATCGGCTGGCTCAACTGGCTGGCCGCTTTCAGCATCCGCTTCACACCGCGGCCGCTGGCTACGGCGATCGGGTATCAGTTGATGAAGAACGATTAGCTGTGGGTCATGAGTAAAAGCCCGCAGCACTCTTGATCCAAATCTTGCAGATCGTCAGGGCGAGCTTCGCAGCAGCGGCTTGAGATCGTCCGGCACCTGCTGCGGCGAATGGATGTAGCTGAAGCAAGCCAGTTCCGCCCGCGCCGCCACCGGATCGGGCGCATCGCGCAGGCGGCGAATCCGTTCCAGCCAGTCCGCGGGATCAGTGTCGCCGCCAGCCTGCGCTTGCCTTAATGCCGCGGCGTCCTGCGGCGATGTACAGGGATTCGATGACGCCGCAATGCTTGCGGCCGGTGCAAGCGACGGTGCCGCCATCTGCGGCGGCATCGGTACGCTTGCAAGTGGCGCCGCGGCCGCCCCTGCGCTGGACGCGACGGGAGCGGGGGGCGGCGGAGCAGGAGCGGCGGGAACGGCTGCTTCCATCGCAATAGCGGACGGTGCCTGTGCGGCCACGGCCCCCACCCGTCGATCTGCTTGCGGCGGCAAAGGCTTGCGCGCCGCCCGCTCCCGCCCCGGCGCAGCCATGGCGAGCGCCGGTGCAGTCTTCTTCAGTTGTTCCAAAGTTTCGGCTTTCGCGGCAACCGGCAAACTCGACTGCACCGCCATCGATTCGGTAACGATTCCACCATTCGCGGCAGTCGCCGCGGGCAGCGGAGCCGCAGCCGGAGCAAGCGCCCGAGGCATAGGCTGCTGCTGCGCCATCCAGGCCAGGCTCACCACCAGCACCAGCGAAGCCGCGACCGCCAGCGGTGCACTCCAGCGCGGCAAGCGACGGCTCCGGGCAGGCAAACGCCGCAGCTCAGCCCGGGCCTGCGCCAGCACCGGCGCATCCAGCTCGGGCGGCGCACCCTCGCTTTCCGCAGCGGCACGGTGCAGCCGCGACAGCTCGCTGCGCCGGGCCAGGAATTGCTCCAGCTCGTGATCGTCCGGCGGCAGGGAATTCTGCTCAGTCATCGACCAGCGCCTCGCGCAACTTGGCAAGGCCATAGCGCAGCCGGCTCTTCACGGTCTCGCGTCCCACTCCGCTCACTTCGGCGATTTCCTCCAGGGTCAGGCCCGCTTCCTCGTGCAGCAAAAACGCCTCGCGCTGCTCCCCCGGCAAAGCGGCCAGCGCCCGCCGCAGGCGTGCGGCGCTTTCTCCCGCCAGGGCCTGCGCCTCGGGCCGCTCGTGTTCGGCCGCGGCGGGAATCAGTTCCTCCTCCAGCGGCAGCGGCGTGCGCGGCAGCAGCCGCAGGTGATCGATCAGGCGATTGTGCGCCATGCGATACAGCCACGTGCTGAATTTGGCGCGCGGCTCATATGCTGCACGCACCCGTACCAGGCTCGCCCACACATCCTGGAACAGCTCGGCCGCCACATCGGCATGGGCGCAGCCGCGCAGCAGATACCGGTACAGCGGGTCCTTGTGGCGCCGATACAGCATCTCGAACGCCGCCAGCTCCCCGCTCCGGTACTGCATCATCAAGTCTTCGTCGGTCGGCGCGCTGACCGGGGTCAGCCGCTCCGCCGTGAGGCTTGCTTCCAGTCGCTACTCCTTGGCGCCCGCCGTTGTGTCCACATGAGCCTGCTTCGTTCGCACTGTACGGGTATAAACGGGGCAGTCGGGGAAACGGGGTTAAGCAGGCATTGTTATCTCGACTACACGTCAAACGACAATAACGTCATACCGGCGAAAGCCGGTATCCAGAGCGGCGATAGTGGGCACTCCGAATCCCTGGATGCCGGCTTTCGCCGGTATGACGGCGTCGGGTAGGCGTCGAATCGCCCAGGATTGTTAACGCAGCCCAGCCCGCATATTCGTACCCGCTTTCCCCTCCAACAATTCACACAACTCCTGCAAGGCCGCCGCCGCCCGCTTACGAATGCGATACCGCACCAGATGCGATACCTCGCTCGATCCCGGATTGATCTCGGCCGTCGGCACGCCCTTGCGCGCCGCCGCGATCACCGGCTGGGCGATGTAGGGAAACACGCTGGTGGTGCCGATGCTGATGACCAGGTCCACGCCCTGCTCGATCACCTGGTACAGGCGCGACAGTTCGCGCTCCGGCAGGGCCTCGCCGAACAACACCACGCGCGGCCGCACCAGGCCGGCGCAATAAGGGCAGGACGGCGGCAGATCCAGGCCGCTGTAGTCCGCCACCTCAGTCTCGTAGGCGCAGAAGCTGCAATGCAGGCGATGCAGGTTGCCGTGGATTTCGATCAGGTCGCGGCTGCCGGCGCTGCGGTGAAAGCCGTCGACGTTCTGGGTCAGCACGGTGAACTGTTCGTAGCACGGCGCCAGCGCCGCCAGCACCTCGTGCCCGGCGTTGGGCTGCCTGCCGCGGCAGGCCTGCTCGATCTCGCCCAGGTATTTCCAGCACAGCTCCGGCCGCGTCCGCATCATGCTGCCGGACAGCGCCTCCTCGATCGCCACGCCGTCCTCGGTGGGGCCCTTGTCGTACAAGCCGCCGACACCGCGATAGGTGGGCAGGCCGGAATCGGCCGAGATGCCGGCGCCGGTGATGACCAGCACGCGCCGGGCTCGCGCCAGTTCAGCGGCCAGCGCCCGCATCGGCACGAAATCGCTCATTGGCCCGGTTCCGCGGCGTCCGGAGTCATGGCGGCGACGGCCTGCGCCGCGCTGTCCGCACTGGCCTTGAGGGCTTCGACGATATTGCGGCGCTCCTGCGGCGCGCGATCCTGGCTCAGCTTCCAGCTCGCCTCCAGCCGCGTCACCGCGATCTCGAAGGCGACGATGCCGTCGAGCTTGAGCGCCAGGAAATCCGGCGGCAGGCGCTCCATCTGCGCCAGCCAGGGCCTGTCGTTGGCCTCGACCAGCTGCCGCAACGCAGCCAGCTTGTCCTCGCGCGACTGCAGCAGCCGCGCGCTGCCGTGGGCATGTACCGCCGCATAATTCCAGGTCGGCACGCTGGGCTGCCGCTGGTACAGGCTGGGCGAGATATAGGCATGCGGGCCCTGGAAGATCACCAGCACTTCCCTTGCATCAACGAAGTCGCGCCACTGCGGATTGGCCCGAGCCAGGTGCGCCACCAGGCGCAATTCCGCGCCCTGCTCCACCGTTGCGAACGGCAGATGCGTGGCCTTCAGCGCCGCGCCGGAATCGGTCGTCACCAGCGTGGCAAAGCTATACTGACGCATGAATGCCAGTTGCCCGGCGCGGTCGTCCATGCGGTTGTGGGACGGCACGTACATATCGGTTCTTCCACCCAGGCTCACCAAGTCCAGCTAATCATCGCAAATGCCGCGCAAGCCCGCCCACCAGCAGATCGACACGCTCAAGGCCATCCAGGATTGCGCCTTCGAGCTGTTCGCCCGCTACGGCTTTGCCGGCGTCTCGATCGGCGATATCGCCAGCGCCACCGGCCTGAGCAAGGGCGCGCTGTATTGGCACTACACCGGCAAGGAAGCGCTGTACCTGGACTGCCTGCAACGGCTGCACGCCCTGTTCGACCACCATATTTTCGAGCCGATGGCGGCGGAGAACGACGGCGCCAAGGCGGTGCTGGCGCTGTTCCACGGCCTGGAAAAGCTGCTCGGCGATCCGCGCGTGGTCAACGGCGTCGCCGGGTACTGGCTGGTGCCGTCCGGCCCGGAAACGGCCGCGCTGTCGGATGCGCAACAGGCCTTCGAGCAGCGCTCCCGCAAAGTGATCGAAGCCGCCCTGCGCCGCGGCGTCGAACAGGGCCAGTTCGACCTCGGCGGCGAGCTGGAGGAATTCGCCCGCGCCGTGATGTCGCTGGGCGAAGCGGTGATCCTGCCGCTGCGCCATCAGACGCCGGACGAGGTGCGCCAGATCCTCGGCGTGCTGGCCCGCACCCTGTTCCGTGCTTACGCCAAGAAAGCGCCGCTGCCGCAATTCTAAATTCCAGGGGCCACGAGAATCATGAGCGATCGCAAACCCTTCCAGATGATCCGCGAGTTCCACCTCGCCGACTGGTTCACCCTGGGCAACGCCGTATGCGGCGTCGGCGCCCTGTTCTCGATGATGACCTACCTGCAGATCGGCGAGCCGCAGCACATCTACTACGCCTGCGCGCTGGTCGTCGCCGCCCTGATTTTCGACGTCCTCGACGGACGCATCGCGCGCTGGCGCAGCACCAGCTCGGCCCTGGGGCGCGAACTGGATTCCCTGGCCGACGTCATCTCCTTCGGCGTGGTGCCCGCCGTCATCGGCTACGGCTGCGGCATGCAGGGCCTGGTCGACCGCGTGGTCCTCGGCTTTTTCGTCGCCTGCGGCGTATCGCGCCTGGCCCGTTACAACGTCACAGCCGAGACGCTGTCCGAAGGTACCGGCAAGGTCAAATACTTCGAGGGCACCCCCATCCCGACCTCGCTGATCCTGGTCATCGCCCTGGGCGTGGCCACCTGGCAGGGCGCGCTGGGCGACGATCTGTGGTTCGGCGCCGTCAAGATCTGGCACTTCACCCTGCACCCGCTGGCGCTGATGTTCGCGGCGTCCGGCTCGCTGATGATCAGCCGCATCCGCATTCCGAAGCTGTAGCCCGCTTCAGCGGGCTGCCGGAGCGGCGGAAGCCTCCGCCCCATGCGGCAAGCCCCGGCGCCGCAGCAGCGCCGCGCGCACCTGCTCCACCGCCGACGCCCAGTCCGCGGCCGGACCTCTCCGGAACAGGCGCAGGCACTGCGGATACCAGGGCCAGTCGTCGCCCCCGCTCGGGTGACGCCAGTCGAGTTTTGCAGGCAGCAGCATCCAGCATGGCCGGTTCAGGCTGCCCGCCAAATGGGCCAGCGCGGAATCGACGCTGATCACCAGGTCCAGTTGCTCGATGACGGCCGCGGTGTCGGCGAAATCCTCCAGTTGCGGACCCAGATCCAGCAGCGGTTGTTCGGGTGGTGGATGCCGCGCCTGCTCTTCGCCATCCCCCTTCTGCAGGCTGAAGTAGCGCACCCCGGGGACAGTCCATAAAGGCGCCAGCGCCTCAAGGCCCGGCAGGGACCGTTGCAGGTTGTTGGGGTGGAGGCTGCTGCCGCGCCAGGCCAGGCCGACGCGCAGCGCAGCGGGCGGCAGCCGGCCCTGCCACTTGTCCCTGCGCTGGGCGGGAACGGCAAGATAAGACAACTGATCCGGAATGCCCGGCTGAATCCCCCCGAGGCAGTGCGGCAGGCTGAGCAGCAGCGTCCAGTAGTCGTGCAGGACTTGCGATTCCGCCTCGCTCCACAGCACCAGCCGGTCCACTCCGGGCAGCGTTTCGAACAGGGCGCGCAGCTCCGGCGGGCAGACCAGGGTGACGCTCGCCGCGCCCGCCCGTTTCAGCAAGGGGACGTATCTGCACATCTGGATCTGGTCGCCGAAACCCTGCTCGGGCAACACCAGGATCGACTTGCCCGCTAGCGGCTCGCCGCGCCATTGCGGGAAATCGGCCTGCGGCAGCACCACAGCCCGCTGCGGCCGCCGCGGCGAGTAGCGCGACTCGAAATGGAACCAGCCCTCGGCGAACTGTTCGCGCTGCAACAGGATTTTGGCCAGGTTGTGGGCGGCGGGAGCAAAGCCGGAATCCACCTCCAAGGCCTGCCGGTAGCAGGCTTCGGCCTCCTCCGTGCGGCCGGCTCCATCCAGCAGCAGGGCAAGGTTGTAATGCGCGGCAAGCGAGCGCGGATCGCCGTGCAGAGCCTGGTGGTAGCACTGTTCTGCGTCGGCGCTGTTGCCGCGCGCTTCCAGAACCTGTGCCAGGCCGAGATGGGCCCGGACGAAACCCGCTTCCAGCGCCAGTGCCTGGCAGTAACAGCGTTCCGACTCCTCGCCCTGCCCAAGCCGCGACCATAGCGCGCCGAGATCGCACAGCGGCGCTGCGCGCGGGGGCGCAAGCTGCGCGGCGCGCTGGGCACACTGCGCGGCTTCCTGCGCCCGTGCCCCCTCCTGCAAGGTATCCGCCAGTCCGAGACAGGCATTGAAGTTGCCCGGTTGCAGTTCGAGCACGCGGCGGTAGCAGTTCTGCGCCTCCTCGTGCTGCTTGCGCCCGCGCAGCAAGACCGCCAGGTTGGACCAGGCTTCAGCGTGACGCGGCTGCAAGGCAAGCAGGCGCCCGTAGCCGGCCTCGGCCTCCTCGCCGCGCCCCTGCGCGCCCAGCAGGGTGGCGAGGTTGTAGAGCGCGTCGACAAAGCCGGAGTCGAGCGCCAGCGCCTGCCGATAGTGCCGCTCGGCGTCCGCCGCCTGTCCGCGACGCGACAACATCACGGCGAGGTTGTAATGCGCCTGAGGCAGGCGCCGGTCCAGCTCCAGGGCCCGTCGCAGGGAGGATTCCGCTTCGGGCAGGCGTTGCCGCTGCGCCAGCAGGATGCCGAGGTTCAGGTGCAGCTGCGCCTGGCCCGGACGCAGCGCGATGGCGCGGCGCCAGCACTGCTCGGCCTGGTCGTAGCGTTGCATCTGCATGGCGCAGGCACCCGCCAGCTGGTACAGCTCGGCGCTGGACGGATAGCGCGGCAGGCCGCGCTCGCATAGCGCCGACGCCTGCTCAGGCTGATTCGCCGACAACAGGGCGGCGCCGCGTTGAAGCAGCGCGGCGAGTGAAGCGGGGTCCTGTTCAGGAGGCATGTGCACGGCATCGCATGGCGGTCTTTCTCCCGCTGACAGGAAGCAGCTGCATCATGGAGATAGGTGTTTGTCGGAGAAGTATGCGGAGCGGGCCGGAGCGTACGGGCGAATCCGGGCAACGTTAAAGGAGCGGTATCGGCAACACAATCCCTGGGCGCCGCAAATCCGGGCGAAGCCGCCGACCGGGCTCGCGCGGCACGGCGCGTCTGCCGCAGTTGCCGATTGCGGCAAAAACGTCTTTACTGCCAAAGCTGACAAGTGAACATTTCTTTGGAGGAGCGTGGTGCGCATTACCGCGGACGGAATATTACGGGCGGTAATGCCTCTGATCTACGGACGGCGCTGGCTGACTTTCGGTCTGCTGATGGCGCTGACCGTGTTTCTCGGCTTCCATGCGCTGAAGCTGCGGCCGGACGCCGGCTTCGAGAAGCAGATCCCGCTGGATCACCCCTACATGAAGGTGTTCAAGAAGTACGAGCAGGCCTTCGGCGGCGCCAACCTGATTTCCGTCGCCCTGATGCGCAACGACGGCAAAGACATCTATGACGCCGACTTTCTCGACAAGCTGAAGAAGCTGACCGACGCCACCTTCTTCCTGCCGGGGGTGGACCGTGCCCACGTCACTTCCCTGTTCACCCCGGACCTGACCTATCTGGAAATCGTCGAGGACGGCATCAATCTGGGCACGGTGATTCCGGCCAACTACGCGCCGACGCCGGAGATGATCGCCAAGGTGCGCGAGCATGTCGGCAAGGCCGACGAGGTGATCGGCCGCTTCGTCTCGCTCGACCAGCAGGGCGCCATGGTGGTGGCCTCGCTGCTGGAGCGCCATCCGGTCACCGGCGAGAAGCTGGACTACGACCGCCTCGCCGGGCAACTGGAAGACCAGTTGCGCGGGCGCATCCAGAGCCCGCAGGAATATCAGTACAAGCTCAAGGCCGACCGGCCGCCCTACCATGCCGGCGACCTGGTCTGGACCGGCTACACCGACTACGGCTGGAAGCTGCCCTGGCAGCGCTTTGAAGCAGAGCAGAAGGACGACGACGGCCAGCCCATCCTGGTCTCCGGGCGCGACGTCACGGTGACGGCGCTGCCCAATCCGGATTACTCGCCGAACTACTCGGTGCGCATCATCGGCTTCGCCAAGGTCATCGGCGACGTCACCGACGCCAGCATCGAGGTGATCGGCTTCTTCTTCATCGCCATCCTGCTGGTGATCCTGCTGCTGTGGCTGTTCTGCGGCTCGTTCAGGCTGTCGCTGCTGCCGATGTCGGCGGCGGTGACGGCGGTGGTGTGGGAACTCGGCCTGCTGCAACTGTGCGGCTTCGGCCTCGATCCCTTCGCCATCCTGGTGCCGTTCCTGATCATGTCGATCGGCGTGTCGCACGGCGTGCAGTACATCAATGCCTGGGGCAACGAAGTATCCGAGCACGGCGTCAGCGCGCTTGAGGCCTCAATGACCAGCTTCAGGCGCCTGTTCCTGCCCGGCACGGTGGCCATCGTCACCAACGTCATCGGCTTCGCCACGCTGACCTTCATCCACATCGACATCGTGCGTGAAATGGCGATCAACGCGGCCCTGGGCATGGCGGCGGTGATCGTCACCAACAAGATGATGCTGCCGATCGTGCTGACCTGGGTGCGCCTGCCGGACATCGAGAAATTCAAGCAGCGCATGGCCACCCGCGACCGCATGGGCGACCGGCTGTGGCGCCACGTCGCCGCCATCACCGAGGCGCGCTGGGCGCTGCTGACCCTGGGGATCGTCGCCGCGACCCTGGCCTGGGCCATCTGGATGTACCCGAAGCTGATCATCGGCGACACCCAGGCCGGCGTGCCGGAGCTGAAGCCGGACAGCCGCTACAACCGCGACTCCGCCGTGATCACCGCCAATTTCGCCATCGGTGTGGACATCCTCAAGGTGATCGCCGAAGCCAAGCCCTACGGCTGCCTCGACGGCCGCATCATCGAGACAGTGGACCGTTTCACCTGGCACATGCAGAACACGCCCGGCGTGCTCTCCGCCATCTCGCTGCCGGTGCTGGCGCGGCAGGCGCGCAGCCTGTGGAACGAGGGCTCGCCGAAATGGGCGGTGCTGCCGCGCAACCAGGCGGCGCTGTCCCAGCTCACCGGGCGCATTCCTTCCGGCAGCGGCCTGCAAAACGCCGACTGCTCGGCCATGCCGGTGCTGATCTTCACCGCCGATCATCGCGCCTCGACCATCAACGGCATCGTCGACGCGGTGAAACGCTACAACCTCGACAATCTCAGCAGCGGCGCCAATTTCGCCCTGGCCTCCGGCAATGTCGGCGTGATGGCCGCCACCAACGAGGAGATCGAATCGCGCGAGATCCTGGTGATCCTGTGGGTGCACCTGACCCTGCTGGTGTTCGTGTGGATCTCGTTCCGCTCCTGGGCCAGCGTGGTCTGCATCATCACCCCGCTGGTGAGCTGCTCGCTGCTCACCTACGGCTTCATGGCCCTGATGGGCATCGGCATGAAGAGCGCCACCCTGCCGGTGGCCGCGTTCGGCGTCGGCATCGGCGTCGACGACGGCATCTACCTGTGGGGCGCCCTGACCCGCTACCTCGGCCAGGGCGACAGCATCCGCGAAGCCTTCCGCCACGCCCTGCGCGCGGCCGGCAAGGCCACTACTTTTACCTCGCTGGCGCTGATCGTCAGCGTCGGCACCTGGCTGTTCTCGGGCTTGCAGTTCCAGGCCGACATGGGCCTGCTGCTGCTGTTCATGTTCACCACCAACCTGTTCGGCGCCATCCTGATGATGCCGGCGCTCGGCTGGTTGTGCCATCTGGTCAGCCCGCTGCAATCAAAGTCCGGATTGCTGGTCAAATAGCCGGAAGTCGCTGTCGCCAGTCGCTGGAGGAAAGGATTGATGAACTACAACAAGAAAATGATCGTGCTCCTGCTGCTCGGCGCCGCGCTGGCGCTGCCGCTGGCGGCCCGGGCCAAAGTGCCTGCGGACGAGGCGGCCAAGCTCGGCACCAGCCTGACTCCGATCGGCGCGGAAAAAGCCGGCAACGCCGCCGGCACCATCCCCGCCTGGGAGGGCGGCCTGCCGGTGCAGCCGATGAAGCGCGGCGACAACCCGTTCGCCGCCGACAAGCCTCTGTATGTCATCACCGCGGCCAACTACAAGCAGTACGCGGCGCAGTTGACCGAGGGCTACAAGGCGCTGTTCCAGACCTTCCCCGACTACAAGATGATCGTCTACCCGACGCGCCGCAGCGCCGCCTATCCGCAGTGGTTCTACGACGCGACGAAGAAGAATGCCACCACGGTGGATCTGACCGACAACGGCTACGGCTTCTGCTGCGCCGCCCAGGGTTATCCGTTCCCGATCCCGAAGAACGGCACCGAGCTGATGTGGAACCACATCATGCGCTACAACACCAAGGGCTACCGCGGCTACATCAGCGCGGCGGAGACCCAGGCCGACGGCAGCTTTGTGCTGGAGCGCGACTACGGCGAAATCACCTTCGTCTACAACAACCCCAAGACCACCGTCGACTCGCTCAACAACCAGAATCTCTACGCCATGGTCAAAACCCTGGCGCCGCCGAACAAGGCCGGCACCGCCGACCTGCTGCATGTGCCGGTGGACCGCATCAAGGAACAGACCGGCGTATGGGAATTCAACCCGGCGCTGGGGCGGGTGCGGCGCATCGGCGAGGTCGGCTACGACAACCCGCTGTTCGACGGCCTGATGACCCACGACCAGCTCGACATGTTCAACGGCCCCTTCGACCGCTACACCGTCAAGCTGATCGGCAAGAAGGAAATGCTGGTCCCCTACAACGACTACCTGCTGTACAGCGACAAGCTCAAGTACAAGGACATCATCCGCACCGGCCACATCAACCAGGATCTGGCGCGCTACGAACTGCACCGGGTCTGGGTGATGGAGGCCGACCTCAAGCCCGGCTTCAGCCACATCTACAAGAAGCGCGTGTTCTATCTCGACGAGGACTCCTGGCTGGTGCTGGGACAGGACATCTACGACAACCGCGACCAGTTCTGGCGCTTCGCCGAAGCCCACGCCATCAGCTTCGCCAACGTGCCGGTGGTGGTCAACGGCGTGCAGGTGCACTACGACCTGCAGTCGCGCCGCTACGTCGCGGTGAACCTGACCAACGAGGAATCGCAGCAGATCGAATACGACTGGGAGCAGTCGCCGTCCTACTTCACCCCGCAGCAATTGCAGAAGTTCGCGACGGCCGGAAAATAAATGCGGCGCCAGGCCGGCCGGGGAGCGCCGCCCCCGGCCCGGTTTCCAGCGCAAGCGCCGGAAAAGTAAAGAGTAAAGCTCCCCGCAAAGCGCCCCAGTTCAGCCCCAATTCAGCTTGCAGGCGTAGATTTGCCTGAGAAGCGCAGGGAAAGCCGTGCGTGGACCTGGAGAAGTGTCGTGTACAAGCTGAGAGCCGGGCTGGATTTTCGTCGTGGCGGCCGCCGTTGCGATGAGCGCGGTATGCGCCTGGCCCGCGACGCGGCTCCGCCGTTGTTGATGAATGTAAACCTGGCCCCGACAGTCTATTAATCCGGACACCTGACAGCCTAAAGTAAGACATGCGCACCCAACTCGCGATCCTCCTCCTGCTGACCGGACTGGCTTTACAGCCGGCCCTGGCCGGCGGCTGGGGGGGACGTCACGAGGAACGGCGCGAACCGCCGCGGCAGCAGCAGTACCGTCCGCAGCCGCAGCGCCAGCCGCAGATGTTTGCGCCGCCGCAACAGCGGCCGCCGAACTTCGCGCCGCAGGGCCGCCCGGTGTCCAGAGACGATGCGATGCGGCGGGCGCAGCAGATGAGCGGCGGCGGCCGCGTGCTGGCCGCCGATCCGGCGGAAAGCGGCTATCGTGTGCGGGTGCTGAAGGACGGCGAAGTCCGTTCCGTTTATGTACCCGGGCAGTAGCCCGGCCTGCAATAATTCCAAGAACAGCCTCAAAAAGAACAAATATCCATGCGCGCACTGGTCATCGAAGACGACCCGCAATTGCGGGCGCAAGTCAGCCAATACCTCACTGAAGAGGGCTATGCCGTCGACTCCGCCGGAGACGGCGACGAGGGCCAGTTCATGGCGCTGGAATACCCCATCGATCTGGCCGTGATCGACCTCGGCCTGCCCAAGACTCCCGGCATCGCCATCATCAAGGCGGTGCGCAAGGCCGGGCGCAAGTTCCCGATCCTGATCCTCACCGCCCGCGACGGCTGGCAGAGCAAGGTCGAGGGCCTGGAAGCCGGCGCTGACGACTACCTGGTCAAACCGTTTCATCGCGAGGAACTGCTGGCCCGCGCCCGCGCCCTGGTGCGGCGCAGCGGCGGCTGGAGCCAGTCGCTGCTGGAATGCGGTCCGATCGTGCTCGACACCACCGCGCGCAACGTCAACCTCTCAGGCAAGCCGGTGGAACTGACCGCCTACGAGTACCGCGTGCTCGAATACCTGGTGCTGCACGCCGGGGAGGTGGTATCGAAGAGCACGCTGACCGAGCACCTCTACAACGAGGACGAGGAGCGCGACAGCAACGTCATCGAAGTGTTCGTGCGCCGCCTGCGCACCAAGCTCGATCCGGACAGCACGCTCAACCCGATCACCACGCTGCGCGGCAGCGGCTACCGCTGGGATCTGCCGCGCAATCCGTGAGGCTTGCGGCGCCGGCGGCGGCGACAGCAATTAAACTCCGCGCATGAGATCGCTGCGCGCCCGACTGCTGCTTGCCGCCACCCTGGTGCTGCTGGTGTTCATGATGCTGACCGGCGCGGGGCTGGAGCAGGCGTTCCGCAGCAGTGCCCAGCAGGGGCAGCGCGACAAGATGCAGGCCCTGGTCTACGCCCTGCTCGGCGCGGCCGACGCGGGCGAGAACGATGTACTGACCATCCCCGCCAATGCCCTGCCCGATCCGCGGCTGAGCCGGGTGCAGTCCGGCCTCGCCGCCCTGATCTTCGACGCCAAGGGCAAGGTCATCTGGCGCTCGTCCAATTTCGAGGGGCAGGTGCCGGACCTGGTGGCGCCGAAGGTCGGCGACACCCAGTTCACCGAATACGACGACCAGTTCGCCCTCAGCTACGGCGTGAGCTGGGCCGCGGACAGCAGTGCGCACCTGTTCACCACCCCCAAGCCGCGGCGCTATACCGTCGCCGTGCTGGAGGACAAGACGCCCTACCGCTCGCAGCTCGGCGTATTCCGCCGCACCCTGTGGATCAGCCTGGGCTTCGCCGTCAGCGCCCTGCTGCTGCTGCAGTTGCTGGTGCTGCGCTGGGGCCTGGCGCCGCTGCAGCGGCTGGCGAAGGAACTGCGCCGCATCGAAAGCGGCGAGCAGGCCAGCATCGAATCGACCTATCCGGACGAGCTGATGCCGCTGGCTTCCGGCCTCAATACCATGCTCCAGGGCGAGCGCAACCAGCAGTCGCGCTACCGCAACGCACTGGACGATCTGGCCCACAGCCTGAAGACGCCGCTGGCGGTGCTGCGCGGCCTGGTCGACGACAAGGCCGCCGACCCCGCGCTGCGCGAGCGCCTGCGCGATCCGGTCGGCCGCATCCAGGAAATCACCGACCACCAGTTGCGCAAGGCCGCCACCGCGGGCCGCCGCAGCTTCGCCGAGCCGGTGCGGCTGCGGCCGCTGGTGGAGAAAATCTCCGGCGCGCTGGCCAAGGTCTACGCCGACAAGCAGCCGGAATTCAGCTTCGACATGGATGACAGGCTGCGCGCCCGCGCCGACGAGGGCGACCTCTACGAAATGCTCGGCAACCTGATGGACAACGCCGGCAAGTGGTGCAAAAAGCGCATCCGCGTCAGCGCCCGTTACGCCGAGCGCAAGCTGCACCTGTGCGTGGAAGACGATGGCCCCGGCTTTCCCGCGGAAGCCGATCAGCTGCTGCAACGCGGCATGCGCGCCGACAGCCTCACCCCCGGCCAGGGCATCGGCCTGGGCGCGGTGGCGGAGATGGTGCGGGCCTATGACGGCAGCATCGCCCTGGGACGCTCGGAACTGGGCGGCGGCAAGGTCGACGTGGCGCTGTCGGTGTAGCCCGGGAAGCGCGTAGCGCTACCCAGGGCTGCCGCCCGGCATCACGACCCCTGCGGAATACGCAGGAAATTTTCGCGGTAATAACGCAACTCGGCGATCGAGTCCTTCACATCGTCCAGCGCCAAATGCTTCGATTCCTTGTTGAAGCCCCGCGCGATCGACGGCGCCCAACGGTGGCACAGTTCCTTCAGCGTGCTGACGTCGAGGTTGCGGTAGTGGAAATGCCTTTCCAGATCCGGCATCCAGCGCGCCAGGAAACGGCGGTCCTGGCAGATCGAATTGCCGCACATCGGCGAGCGGCCGGCCGGCACCCACTGCCGCAGGAATTCCACCGTCAGACGCTGCGCCTCGGCCTCGCCGATGGCGCTCTCGCGCACCCGGCGGCTCAGGCCGGAACGGCCGTGCTGGGTGGTGTTCCATTCGTCCATCGCCTCCAGCTCCGCCTCCGGCTGGTACACGGCGATCATCGGCCCTTCGGCCAGGGCGTTGAGGTGCTGGTCGGTGACCAGGGTGGCGATCTCGATGATGCGGTGCCGCTCGGGCACCAGCCCGGTCATTTCGAGGTCGATCCAGATCAGATTGGTGGGGTTGGGATTCATGGTGCGTAAGCCTAACAGGGGATCGATGCCGGCGTGCTAGGCTCACCCCATCAGGGCCTGAAAACCCGACAATATTTGTGGAGGATTCATGCCGCGCGACGGCTCCGTGTTGAAGACCATCGGCAATACGCCCCTGGTTGAGTTGAAAAATCTGGACACCGGTCTGTGCCGGCTGTTCGTCAAGCTGGAAAACCAGAACCCCACCGGTTCGATCAAGGACCGCATCGGCCTGTCGATGGTCGAGGCGGCGGAACGCGAGGGCAAGATCAAGCCCGGCGGCACCCTGATCGAGGCCACCGCCGGCAATACCGGCCTGGGACTGGCCCTGGTGGCGGCGCAGAAGGGCTATCGCCTGATCCTGGTGATCCCGGACAAGATGGCGCAGGAGAAGGTGCTGCACCTGCGCGCGCTCGGCGCCGAAATCCACCTGACCCGCTCCGACGTGGGCAAGGGCCACCCGGACTACTACCAGGACATCGCCGAACGGCTGGCGCAGGAGATTCCGGACAGCTTCTACGTCAACCAGTTCGCCAACCCGGCCAATCCCCTGGCCCACGAGGCGACCACCGGCCCGGAGATCTGGGCGCAGAGCGATCACATGCTGGACGCGGTGGTGACCGGAGTCGGCTCCGGCGGCACCTTGACCGGCCTGTCGCGCTATTTCGCCCGCGTCGCGCCGCATGTGGAAATGGTGCTGGCCGACCCCAAGGGCTCGATCCTGGTCGACGTGGTCAAGACCGGCAAGATCCAGAAGGAAGCCGGCAGCTGGCTGATCGAGGGCATCGGCGAGGACTTCATCCCGCCCAACTGCGATCTGGGCCGGGTCAGGCAGGCCTATGAGATCAGCGACGCCGAAAGCTTCTTCACTGCGCGTGAAGTGCTGCGCAAGGAAGGCATCCTCGGCGGCTCCTCCACCGGCACCCTGGTGGCGGCGGCGCTGCGCTATTGCCACGAGCAGACCGCGCCCAAACGCGTCGTCACCTTCGTCTGCGACAGCGGCAACAAGTACCTGACCAAGATGTACAACGATTACTGGATGTTCGAGCAGGGCCTGCTCGACCGGCCCAAGCAGGGCAACCTGCTCGACCTGATCGTCCGCCGCTACCAGGAAGGCGGCGCGGTGACCCTGGCGCCGACCGACAACCTGCTGCTGGCCTACCGCCGCATGAAGCTGTTCGATGTGTCGCAGATTCCGGTGATGCAGGGCGAAAAAGTCATCGGCATCCTCGACGAGTCGGACCTGCTGCTGCATGTGCACAGCAACCCGTCGCGCTTCAAGGATGCAGTCAGCACGGCGATGGTCAACAACGTCGAGACCATCGCACCCGATGCGCCGGTATCGAGCCTGCTGCCGATTTTCCAGCGCGATCACGTCGCGGTGGTGGCGGACGGCGGACGCTTCGTCGGGCTGATCACCAAGATCGATCTGCTGAATTATTTGAGACAGCAGATCGGCTAGGGATCGATAAATCAACACCAGCAGTCCAACGTCATACCGGCGAACGCCGGTATCCAGAGATTCGAAGCGTGCACTACGCTGCACTGGATTCCGGCTTACGCCGGAATGACGTATCTATTTAACGCCTCATGAAAACCACAAGCACCGCAACACCCGCCAAGCAGCGCCTGTCGCGCCGCCCCGTCATCATCGCCCTGGTGCTGGTGCTGGGCGTGACCGGCCTCGCGCTGGCGCACCAGGCCCGCACCGCCTGGAACATCGGCGTCGCCTACCGCTACGCCTTGCCGCTGTACGAGGTGATGCGCCTGCGTTACCTCACCGTCTACGACGCCGCCAATCCGCACCGGGTGCCGCTCAACAGCTTCGCCCACAAGCGCAAGCTGGCCGACGCCGGCGACCGCCTGGTGACGATGCCGAACAACGACACCTTGTATTCGCTGGCGGTACTGGACCTGTCGGCCGGGCCGGTGCGCTTCGAAGTGCCGGACACGGCGGACCGCTATTATTCGGCGGCGCTGATGGACGCCTACACCAACAACTTCTCCATCATCGGCCGGCGCACCACCGGCACCCATGCCGCCACCTTCATCATTGCCGGGCCCGGCTGGCAGGGCAATACGCCGGATGACGGCCCGCAACTGATCCACGCGCCAACCAACACCGTGCTGCTGCTGGTGCGCATCCTGGTCGATGGGCCGGACGATGTGGCGGCGGTGACAGCCTTGCAGGATGGCTTCAAACTGATCCCGCCGCGCCCTGCCACGGATACGCCCGCACCGATCGCGCCGCTGGCCGACAGCGGCCACAACTTCGTCGAGATCAGCGATCGCGCACTGGCCGAGAACCCGCCGCCTGCCGACGACGCAGCCATGCTGGCGCGCGTCGCCAAGGTCGGCATCGTGCCTGCCGCCAGGGCGCCGGACCGTTCCACCGCGGCGGACTGGGACAAGGACTTCCCCCTGGCGCAGAAGCTGCTGGCCAGCGCGGTGGCGCGTCCGCGCCATTTGATCCAGGGCTGGAATTACCTGCCGGCCGACATCGGCAACTTCGGCACCGACTACGACGTGCGCGCCGCCGTCGCCCTGCTCGGCCTGATGGCCCTGCCGCCGGAAGAGGCGATGTACACCAACGGCATCAAGGACGCCCTGGGCCAGGCCTTCGACGGCGCCCATCGCTACAAGCTGCATCTGCCGCCGGGCGGCGTGCCGGCGGACGCCTTCTGGTCGCTGAGCCTGTACTCGATGGAAGCCGACGGCCGCGCCTACTTCGCCGACAATCCGCTGCACCGCTACGCCATCGGCGACCGCACGCCGGGGCTGAAGAAGAACGCCGACGGCAGCCTCGACCTGCTGATCCAGCGCGAAGCGCCGGCCGAGACCGGCCAAGCCAACTGGCTGCCGGCGCCGGCCGGCCCGTTCCGCCTGACCATGCGTGCTTACCAGCCGCGGCGGGAACTACTGGAGGGACGTTTCCGCTACCCCGCCGTCGAGCGCATCGATCCTTAACCCCGTTTAGCGTGCTGCGTCGTTTAAGTACTCAGCAGTAAGGCTAGACTGTCGCCAATCAATTACCCGGACCAGAACATGGGCAGCAAGACCACCACACCGCAGCATTTCGCCACCCGCGCCATCCACGCCGGCCAGTCGCCCGACCCCACCACCGGCGCGGTGATGCAGCCGATCTACGCCACCTCGACCTATGTGCAGAGCAGCCCCGGCGTGCACAAGGGTTTCGAGTACTCGCGCACGCACAACCCGACCCGCTTCGCCTATGAGCGCTGCGTCGCCGACCTGGAAAGCGGCAAGCAGGGCTATGCCTTCGCCTCCGGGCTGGCGGCGACCGCCACCCTGCTCGACACCCTGGAGCCCGGTTCACATGTCATCGCCAGCGACGACATGTACGGCGGCACCTATCGCCTGTTCGCCCGCGTGCGCGAAAAATCGGCGGGACTCAAGTTCAGCTATGTCGACATGCGCGAGCCGAACAATGTCGAAGCCGCGATCCGCCCGGAGACGCGCCTGATCTGGGTGGAGACGCCGACCAACCCGATGCTCAAGCTGGTCGACCTGTCCGCCATCGCCGCCATCGCCCACAAGCACAAGCTGCTCGCCGCCGCCGACAACACCTTCGCCAGCCCCTATCTGCAACGGCCGCTGGAGCATGGCTTCGGCCTGGTGATGCATTCGGCGACGAAGTATCTCAACGGCCATTCCGACGTGGTCAACGGCATGCTGGTGGTCGGCGACGACGCCGAGCTGGCCGAGCGCCTGAGCTTCCTGCAAAACGCGGTGGGCGCGGTAGCGGGCCCGTTCGATTCCTTCCTGGTGCTGCGCGGCCTGAAGACACTGGCGGTGCGCATGCAGCGCCATTGCGAGAACGCGCTGGCGCTGGCGCACTGGCTGCAGGAGCACCCCAAGGTCGCCAGGGTGCATTACCCCGGCCTGGCCTCGCATCCGCAGCACGCCCTCGGCGGCAAGCAGATGAAGGGCGGCTACGGCGGCATGATCTCGATCGAGCTGAAAGGCGGCCTGGAGGATTCGCGCCGCTTTCTTGAGCGTTGCCAAATTTTCGCACTGGCGGAATCGCTGGGCGGCGTGGAAAGCCTGATCGAGCATCCGGCGATCATGACCCACGCCAGCATCCCCGCCGCGGCGCGCGCGCAGCTCGGCATCTCCGATTCGCTGTGCCGCCTGTCGGTGGGCATCGAGGACCTGGCAGACCTCAAGTCCGATCTCGATCAGGCCCTCGGCGGCTGATCGCTGGCCGCTGCAAAGCCGCCAGGGGCGGCGCGGGACTGTTGCGAAAAAAATCAGGAGGAGCAATGCGCAAACCGTCTGGCCTGTCCTTGTTCGTCGCAGCGCTGCTGATCTTGTGCGCGGCGCCCGGCACGGCCGCGCCGCTGCCGGAATCGCAGGTGCCCGCACCGCTCAAGCCCTGGATCGCCTGGGCCTTGCACGACCAGGACCAGCGCGGCTGTCCGCCGCCCTATGACGACAGCAACAGCCACGCCTGCGACTGGCCTTCGCGCCTGCGCCTCGACCTGAATGCCGGCGGCGGACGCTTCGAGCTGCAGCTCAAACTGGACGCGCCGGGCTGGGCCGCGCTGCCCGGCAACGAGCAGTTATGGCCGCAGGACGTGCGCCTCGACGGCAAGCCCGCGCCGGTAGCGCTGCACGAGGAACGACCCGCGCTGTTTCTCGCCGCCGGCACTTATGCACTGGCAGGTAATTTCGAATGGACACACCTGCCGGAATCGCTGCCGCTGCCGCCCAGCCTGGGACTGGTGTCGCTGAGCGTGGATGGCGTCGAGCGGGCGCATCCGGCGCGCAATGCCGACGGCGTCTGGCTCGGACGCGGCGCGCAGCAGAGCGCCGCGGGCGATCGCCTGAGCCTGCAGGTCTATCGCCTGGTCGATGACGATATCCCGCTGCGCGTGGTCACCCACATCAGCGTCGAGGCCGCCGGTGAAGTGCGTGAAGCGCGCTTCGGCCCGGTGCTGCCGGCCGGCATGCAGCCGCTGTCCATCGACTCGGCACTGCCGGCCCGGCTCGACGACGATGGGTTCCTGCGCGTGCAGTTGCGCCCCGGCGTGTGGAGCATCGAAGTCACGGCGCGTGCTCCGGCCCCGGTGGCCGAACTGAGCCTGCCGGCGCTGGATGCGCCGTGGCCGGCGGAGGAAGTGTGGTCCTTCGCCGCCCACAATGATCTGCGCATCGTCGAGGTCAGCGGCGCCGCCCCGGTCGATCCGCAACAGACCCAGGTGCCGCCGCCCTGGCGCGGCTACCCGGCGTTCGCCCTCAAGGCCGGCGAGGCCCTGCACATGGCCGAGAAGCAGCGCGGCGATCCCAATCCGCAGCCTGGCCGCCTGTCCTTGCAGCGGCGGCTGTGGCTGGACTTCGACGGTCACGGCTATACCGTGCAGGACACTGTAAGCGGCCAGCTCAACGATCAATGGCGGCTTGGCACAGCGGTGCCGCTGCGCCTGGGCAGCGTGCAACTGGACGGTGAGCTGCAACCCATCACCAGTTTGGGCACCGCCGAGCAAGGCGTGGAAGTGCGTCACGGCGCGCTCAATCTGGTCGCCGCCAGCCGCATCGACGGCGTGGTCTCGCATCTGCCCGTAACCGGCTGGGACCATGAGTTCCAGAACGTCAGCGCCGAACTCAACCTGCCGCCCGGCTGGCGCCTGCTCGCCACCTCCGGCGTCGACAACGTGCCGCAGACCTGGGTCGGCCGCTGGAGCCTGCTCGACCTGTTCGCAGTGCTGATCGCCGCCATCGCCGCGCTGCGCCTGTTCGGCCTGCGCTGGGGCGGCCTGATGCTGCTGACCCTGGTGCTGACCTGGCAGGAGCCGGCCGCGCCGCGCTGGTCCTGGCTCAACCTGCTGGCCGCCGCCGCGCTGCTGCGCGCCCTGCCCGCTTCGCTGAAAGATGGACGTCTGGCGGTGTGGCTGAACCGTTACCGCATGCTCGCCGCGGTGCTGGTGGTGCTGCTGGCGATTCCGTTTGTCTTGCAGCAGGCCCGCAATGCCCTGCATCCGCAGCTGGAGCAGAACTCCATGTTGGCTGGCGCCATGCCAGGCCTCCTGTTTCAGTCCGGCGGCGAGACTAAAACCGATGTAGTGTCGCAAGCGACTTCTCCGGGAGAAGTCGAGGCACAACAAACCGATCAGGTCGTGGTGACAGGGGCTTTGAGTGAAGCTGCGCCGGCACCGCTACCCGCACCTCCGCCGCAACTCAAGGCCATGGTCCGGGCCAAGGTCCCGACCGCGGCGTACGGCGGCAACTCCTCGCTATCCTTGATGTCGATACGCCGCATCGACCCCGGCGCACTGACCCCGACCGGTCCCGGCCTGCCCAACTGGAACTGGCACGTCGCGCAACTGGGCTGGTCCGGCCCCATCGCCGCCGATCAGAATTTCCGCCTGTGGCTGTTGCCGCCGGCGCTGACGCGCCTGCTCGAAGTGCTGTCGATCGTACTGGTGGCGGCGATGCTGGGCCGTTGCGTCGAACTGCGACGTCCGCCCGCACCGCCGCGCATTCCCGCCGGCGGGGCGGCAATGGCAACAGCGCTGCTGCTCCTGCTGCTGTGCAGTGGCCTGCCACGGCCGGCACTGGCGGATCAGGCTCCGGCGGACACGATTCCACCCTCGCCGCCGCAAGCCATCCTCGACCAGTTGCGCGAGCGCCTGCTGGCCGCGCCGGACTGCGCCCCCGATTGCGTGCAGGCGCCGCGCCTGTCGCTGAGCCTGGGCGCCGACGAAATGCTGAGCCTGCGCCTGACGGTGGATGCACTCGCTCCGTCGGCGGTGCCGCTGCCGGTGCCGACCCTGGCCGGCGGTGAACAGGGCGGCATCTGGCAGCCGCAGCATGTGCTGCTCGACGGCACCGAAGCGAGCCTGCGCCGCGGCGACGATGGCAGCCTGTGGGTGCGGCTCGGCGCCGGCAGACATGAGCTGGTGCTGTCCGGCCCGGTCAGCGGACTGGGGCAGTTGCAACTGCCGCTGCCGCTGAAGCCGCATCGCGTCAGCGCCCAGCTGCATGGCTGGCTGCTGAGCGGCGTCGATGACCAAGGCGAAGCCGCCGGCGCCTTGCAACTGCTGCGCCAGGCTGCCGGCGACAATGGCAACGCGGCAAACGGCTCAGCCGGCCAGGCGCTGCCGCCGCTGCTGGTGGTGACGCGCAACCTGCACCTGGGGCTGGACTGGCAGGTCGAGACCACGGTGGAGCGCCTCGGCGTGCCCTACACCGCTGTCAACACCGACATCCCGCTGCTGCCGGGCGAGGCCGTGACCAGCGCCGGCGTGCGCACCCAGAACGGCGCGGTGCAGCTCAGCCTGGCGCCGGGACAGACGCAGGCGCAATGGACCTCGCGCCTGACGCCGGCCGACAGCCTCGGCCTGCAAGCACCGCAGCGTACCGACCTGGTGGAAGTATGGCGCTTCGATGTGGCGCCGCTCTGGCACGCCGCCTTCAGCGGCATCGCGCCGGTGCATCACCAGGAAAACAACTGGTGGCTGCCCACCTTCCAGCCCTGGCCCGGCGAGTCGCTGCAACTGAAGCTGAGCCGTCCGCAGTCCCTGCCCGGCCAGACCCTGACCCTGGATTCGGCGCATCTGGGAGTGATTCCCGGGCAGCACGCCAGCGAGGAAACGCTGGAGCTGAGCTTGCGCACCAGCCAGGGCGGTCCCTATGCGCTGCCCCTGCCGCAAGGCTCGACCGTCACCGGCCTGATGGTGAACGGCCAGACGCAGCCGCCGCGCATCGAGAACAATCGCCTGGTGCTGAGCCTGCAGCCCGGCGCGCAGCAACTGCGCATTACCCTGCGCAGCGATGCCGGCATCACCAGGCTGCTGCGCACGCCGCCGCTCGATCTGGCTACCGCCGGGGTCAACGCGCGCATCGATCTCGAGCTGCCCGAAGACCGCTGGATCCTCGCCACCGGCGGCCCCAGGCTCGGCCCGGCGGTGCTGTTCTGGGGTGTGCTGGCGGTGCTGTTCCTGTTCGCCGCGGGACTGGGCCGCCTGGGCTTCGCGCCGCTACGCGGCTGGCACTGGGCGCTGCTGTTCGTCGGCCTGTCGCAGGTGCCGGTGTGGGCCGCGGCGGTGGTGGTCGCCTGGTTCGCGGCGCTGACCATGCGCGGCCGCTTCGGCGAGCGGCTGTCCAACCGCCGCTTCAAGATCGCCCAGATAGCGCTGGTGCTGCTGACCCTGCTGACCCTGGCGCTGCTGTTCCAGGCCGTCGCCGCCGGCCTGCTGGGACAGCCGGCCATGCAGATCGCCGGCAACGGCTCCTACGGCCACAGCCTGCACTGGTACCAGGACCGTTTCGACCAAACCCTCCCGCCAGCCTGGGTGTTGTCCGCGCCGCTGTGGCTGTACCGGCTGCTGATGCTGCTGTGGGCGCTGTGGCTGGCCAATGCCCTGCTCGGCTGGCTGCGCTGGGGCTGGCAGCAGTTCACCGCCGGCGGCCTGTGGCGCCAGCCGCTGCCGAAGGCCGCCGCCACCCCTCCCGCGCCGCCGCCGGTACAATGAGCGCCATCCATCCCCCAAGGAATTCCCATGACCGAACTCGCGCAGAAACGCTGCATCCCCTGCGAAGGCGGCGGCAAGCCACTGGCCAAGAAACAGGCCGAAGCCCTGCTGAAACAACTGGACCCGCGCTGGAAAACCATCGACGGCGGCAAGAAGATCGAAGCCACCTTCGAGTTCAAGAACTACTTCCGCACCCTGGCCTTCGTCAACGCCGTGGCCTATATCGTCATCAACGAAGACCACCATCCGGACATCAGCTTCGGCTACAAGACCGCCACCGTCATGTTCTGGACCCACGCGGTGGGCGGCCTGTCCGAAAACGATTTCATCTGCGCGGCAAAGCTGGATGGCTTGGTGAAATAGCGCAGGCCCACTGTCAGCGCTTGCGCGCCAGCGTCACCCCGTCGGCAATCGGCACCAGGCAGAAGTCCACGCGCCGGTCGGCGTGGACATGCTCGTTGAATGCACGGATCGCCTGAGTATCGGCATCGCGCTTGCGCGGATCGGCGACGCTGCCCGACCACAGCGTATTGTCCACCGCGATCAGGCCGCCCGGCCGCAGCAGGCGCAGGCAGCGCTCGTAGTAGTCGATGTAGCTGGTCTTGTCGGCATCGATGAAGGCGAAGTCGTAGCTGCCTTCGGCCTTGGTCAGCTCGGCATCGAGCGTCTGCAAGGCCGGTGCCAGTTCGAGGCGGATGCGGTCGGCGACGCCGGCTTCCGCCCAGTAGCGCCGCGCGATGGCGGTGGTCACCGCATTGATGTCGCAGGCCAGCAGATGGCCGTCCGCCGGCAACGCCAGGGCGGTGACCAGGCTGCTGTAGCCGGTGAACACGCCCACCTCGACGCAGCGGCGCGCGCCGCTGAGGCGGATCAGCAGGTCGAGGAACTGGCCTTCCTCCGCCGCGATCTGCATCTGTGATGCGGGCATGCGCGCGGTCTCCTCGCGCAGCCGCGCCAGCAAGGGCGACTCGCGCACCGCCACGCGGGCGTAATAGGCAGCGAGCTGATCCGGGAACAGGAATGATTCGGACATGATGGAGCCTCCTTGCACTGAAGATGCGACGAGTGTGCGCCTTGTCGTACAGCGGCCCCTCACCCCAACCCTCTCCCCATGTTCATGGGGAGAGGGATCACTCCAGTTAGACCAGGGTGCGGCCCGAAAACGCATGCGACAGCGTGCCGCTGTCGACATACTCCAGCTCGCCGCCCATCGGCACGCCGTGGGCGATGCGCGTCACCTTGACGCTGTTGGCGCGCGCCATCTCGGCGAGGTAGTAGGCAGTGGCCTCGCCTTCCACGCTGGGATTGGTGGCGATGATCATTTCCTGCACCCGCCCTGCGGCAAGCTGGCTGCCCAGCAGGTCCAGGCCGAGCTGTTCCGGGCCGATGCCGTCCAGCGGCGACAGCCGCCCCATCAGCACGAAGTAGCGGCCGCGATAGGAGGTGCCGCTCTCGATCGCCACCAGGTCGGCCGGGCTTTCCACCACGCAGATCTGGCCGGCGTCGCCGCGCGACTCACTGCAATAGGCGCACTTGCCGTCCTCGAAGAACATGCGGCAGGTCGGGCAGCGCGCGATGCCTTGCAGCGCCTCGGCCAGGGTGTTGCGCAGGTAATCGGCGCCGTTGCGGTCGCGATCCAGCAGATGGAAGGCCATGCGCTGCGCCGACTTCGGCCCGACACCGGGCAGGCGGCGCAGGGCTTCGATCAGACGCGACAGGCGTGGGGAGTAAGCGGCCAATCAACCGCCTAAATTAAAGCCGGCCGGCAGGTTCAGCCCGCCCGCGACCTTGGCCATCTTCTCCGAAGCATTGCGTTCCAGCTTCTGCGAGGCGTCGTTGATGGCGGCGGCGATCAGGTCTTCGAGGAAATCCTTCGATTCCTGCAGCGCATCCGCCGCGATCTCGACTTTCTTCGCCTCGTGCTTGCCGTTGAGCGTGATCTTGACCATGCCGCCGCCGGCTTCGCCGGTGATTTCGGTGCGGGCCAGTTCATCCTGCACGCGCTTCATCGCTTCCTGCGCCTGCTGCGCCTGCCGCATGATTTGTCCGAGGGGGCCTTTCATGAATCTGTTCTCCAGAATTTGTCAGAATTTCGCAATTACTTGCCGTCGACCGGCTGTACCGAACCCGGCCGCACGGTGGCGCCGAAGGCCTCCTTGAACGCGCGCACTTCGGGATCGCCCTCGATCGAGGCTTCCGCCGCGCGCTGCCGCTCGATGACCCGCTTCTCTTCCGCCGCCGCCGGACTCAGCGTATCCGCCGTGCCGCCGACTTCGATGCTGAGGATCAGTTCGGCGCCGGCCTGCGCGCTGAGGGCGCGCTGGATCGCGGCGCGGCGATCATCGGTCAGCAGATGCTTGGTGCGCGTCTCCAGCGCCAGCCGCACCGTGCTCTCGGTCTCGCCCACCCAGGCGCAGTGGCGCGCCAGCTGGCGCGTCATGCCGTCCAGGCCAATGGCCTCGATGCGCAAGGCCCATGGATCGTCGGAGACGATGACGCGCGAGGCGGCGGCGGGTTTCGCGGCCGGCGGTGGCGAAGGTGCCGTCGCGAGTGTGATCGGGGCTGTAGGGGCAGCCCGCACCGGCTCGACCACGGCCGGCGCTGCTGCGGCTGTCGGTGGCGGTGCCGCGGCGGCGCGTGCGGCGGCGGGAGGCGCAACCGGCGCGGAATGGGTCCGGCCACCCGCTGCGGGAGGCGCGCCCGATCCCGGCGCGGCGTTGTCCGGACGGAACGCCAGCATGCGCAGCAGGGTCATTTCAAAACCGAGGCGCGGGTCCGGCGCCCACGGCAGATCGCGGCGGCCGAGCACGGCGATCTGGTACCAGACCTGCACGTCCTCCGGCGCGATCGCCTTGGCCAGCGGCTCCAGCGAGGGATCGTCGTCCTCGTCGCCGGCCTTGGGCAGCAACTGCAACACGGCGATGCGCTGCAGCGCGGCGGCCAGGTCGTTGAGCAGGGCGGCGTGGTCCGGCGCGGACTCGTCCAGCTTGTGGATACCGTCGAGCAGGCCCTGGCCGTCGCCGCGGCCGAGCGCGCCGAGAATCTCGAACAGGGTGCGGCGGCCCACCGTGCCCAGCATCTCCTCGATGCCCTCGCGCTTCAGGCCCAGACCGCCGGCGAAGGCGATGGCCTGATCCAGCAGCGACAGGCCGTCGCGCATCGAGCCGTCGGCGGCGCGGGCCAGCTCGCCCACCGCGGCCAGCTCGAACTCCATCGCCTCTTCCTTGAGGATGTCGGCGAGGGTGTCGCGAATCAGGTTCTGCGGCAGCCGCTTGAGGTTGAACTGCAGGCAGCGCGACAGCACCGTGATCGGCAGCTTCTGCGGATCGGTGGTGGCGAGAATGAACTTGACGTGCGGCGGCGGCTCTTCCAGCGTCTTCAACAGGGCGTTGAAGGCGCTCTTGGAGAGCATGTGCACTTCGTCGACCAGGTAGACCTTGTAGCGGCCGCGCGCCGGCGAATACTGGGCGTTGTCGATCAGCTGGCGCACATCGTCGACGCCGGTGTTGCTGGCCGCGTCGATTTCCAGCAGGTCGACGAAACGGCCGTCATTGATCTCCTTGCAGGCGGAGCAGACGCCGCAGGGCTGCGCCGTTACCCCGGTCTCGCAATTGAGGCCCTTGGCGATGATGCGGGCCAGGGTGGTCTTGCCCACGCCACGGGTGCCGGTGAGCAGGATGGCCGGATGCAGGCGGTCGCGCTCCAGCGCGTGCTGCAGCGCCTTGACCACGTGGTTCTGGCCGCGCACGTCCTCAAAACGGCGCGGACGCCATTTGCGCGCTAGCGCGAGATAGCTCATTGAAAGTTAGTGGAGAGAATCACTGCCACATTGTCGCGGATGATCCCTGCACGCGCCAGTCGCCCTGCGCAAGCCCCTGAATTTCCGGATGAATGCACGCGGCAGGCGCGACACGGGGTAAAATCCGCGACTCCACTCCGAGGAGCACGCCGTGACCGAACCGAAAGCCGCCGCACCCGCACCGGGCCATGCCCTGGTCACCGGCGGCGCGGGCTTCATCGGCAGCCACCTGATCGACGGCCTGCTGGCCGACGGCTGGAGCGTCACCAACGTCGACAATTTCGACCCCTATTACGCCGAATCGACCAAGCGCCTCAACATTGCGCCGCACCTCGATCACCGCAATTACCGCCTGCTGCAGGTGGATCTGCGCGACGCGACGGCGCTGCATGCGGCGCTCGATCAGCCCTTCGGCGGTGCCGGCAAACCCGATTACGGGGTGATCGTGCACCTGGCCGCCAAGGCCGGCGTGCGCAACTCCCTGCTCGACCCGCTCGGCTACCAGATGACCAATGTCATCGGCACCCAGAACCTGCTGACTTACGCCTACCAGCGCAAGATCAAGCAGTTCGTGTTCGCCTCCTCCAGCAGCGTCTACGGCGACTGCCCGCGCCTGCCCTGGAGCGAAACCGATCTGGACCTGCTGCCGATCAATCCCTATGCCAGCACCAAGCTGGCCGGCGAGCAGCTCGGCTACGTCTATACCCGCACCTTCGGCCTGCGCTTCATCGGTCTGCGCTTCTTCACCGTGTTCGGCGAGCGGCAGCGGCCGGACCTGGCGATCCACAAGTTCGCGCGCCTGATGCTCGCCGGCAAGCCCATCCCGGTCTACGGCGACGGCTCCTCCGAGCGCGATTTCACCTACTGGGACGAGATCGTCAGCGGCATCCGCGCCTCCATGGCCTACAGCGCCAGCGACTACGAGATCTTCAATCTCGGCAACAACCGCACCATCGGCCTGCTCGACACCATCCACAAGCTGGAGAACGTGCTCAATGTGAAGGCGAAGATCGACTGGCAGGACTGGCAGCCGGGCGAGATGCGCCGCACCTGGGCCAACGTCGACAAGCCGCAGCGCCTGCTCGGTTACCGGGTCAAGACCGATTTCGATACTGGCTTGCAGCGCTTCGCGCTGTGGTTGCAGGAGCGGCTGCGGCTGGAAAGCGGCGGCACGACGTGACCCTGCACTTCGCTACCAAATCCATCCAACACCGTCATACCGGCGCAAGCCGGTATCCAGGGATTCGGAGTGCGCCCTTCGCTGCTCTGGATACCGGCTTGCGCCGGTATGACGTGCTCATTTGAGCTTTGGCGCGAGCACGTCATGAGCCGCCTGCGCGCCGGCGCACCGGCGCTGATTCTCAATCTCCTGGTGCTCGGCCTGTTCGTCTGGGCAGTCGAGCATTACTGGGGCTGGGGCAAGCTGCTGGCGCCCTGGCGCGAGCTTGAGCTGCCCACCCTGCTGCTGGCGGTGTGCGGGCTGTTGCTCAGCTACGGCGTGCGCGCCTTGCGCATCTATCTGGCCGAGCGCGACATTCCGCGCGGCCAATACCTGGCCTGCCTGCGCCTGATCCTGCTCAACAACACCATCAACCTGCTGCTGCCGGCGCGCTCCGGCGAAGCCAGCTTTCCGATCCTGATGAACCGCTGGTTCGGCATCGACGCGGCCCGCGCCACCGGCACCCTGATCTGGCTGCGCCTGCTCGACCTGCATGTGCTGGCGACTGTCGGCGCCGCCTGCGCCGCCGGCGGCTGGCTCGATGCGCAGCACGGCCTGTCGCGCCTGGCCTGGCTGGCCGCCGACGCGGCGGCGTTGTCGCCCCTGCTGCTGTTCGCGCTGCGCCGCCCGCTGGCGGCGAAGTTCGACGGCCACGGCGGCAAGATCCCGCTGCTGTTGTCGCGGGTGCTCACAGGCTTGCCGCACCGCTACTCCGGCCTGGCGCTGGACCTGAGCCTGAGCTGGCTGTCCTGGGGCATCAAGCTGACCGCGCTGGGCTGGGTGCTGTCGCGGCTGGCGCATATTCCGCAGGCGCTGGGCACGCTCGGCGCGATCGGCGGCGACCTGAGCACGGTGCTGCCGGTGCACGCGCCCGGCGGCTTCGGCACTTACGAGGCCGGCGTCATGGCCCTGCTGGCCCCCGGCGCCGCACCTTCCGGCGAACTGCTGGCCGGCGCGGTAAACCTGCATCTGCTGGTATTGACCACCGCCCTGCTCTCCGGCGCCGCGGCCTGGCTGGCAACGGCTGCGCGCAAGCCTGCGAATGGTAAACTTTGAGGATATTCAATAACGGAAGCGCCGCCTTGACGGACCGACCGGCCATCAGCCCCAGTCTCAGCATTGTCATCCCGATGTACCGCGAGCAGGACAACGTCGCGCCCATGCTGGCCCGGGTACACGAGGGCATGGCCGCTTATTCCGGCCCCTGGGAGCTGATCTGCGTCGACGACGGCAGCCAGGACGAGACCGGCTTGCGCCTGATCGAGGAAGGCCACAAGTACGGCGGCCATGTGCGGGTGATCCGCTTCGCCCGCAATCATGGCCAGACCACGGCGATGCAGGCTGGCATCGACGCCGCGCGCGGCGAAGTCATCGCCACCCTGGACGGCGATCTGCAGAACGATCCCGCCGACATTCCGCGCATGGTCGAGGAAATGTACGCGCGCGACCTGGACCTGCTCGCCGGCTATCGCGCCAATCGCCAGGACGCCTGGCTATCGCGCAAGCTGCCGTCCAAGCTGGCCAACAAGCTGATCGGCAAGGTCACCGGCGTCACCATCCGCGACTACGGCTGCAGCCTGAAGATCTACCGCTCCAAAGTGATCAAGGAAGTGCGCCTGTACGGCGAGATGCACCGCTTCATCCCGGTATGGGCGGCGATGGTCACCTCGCCGCGCCGCATCGGCGAAACCGCGGTCAGCCACAACGCCCGCCAGTTCGGCGAGAGTAAGTACGGCATCTCGCGCACGTTCAGGGTGATTCTGGATCTGTTGACTGTTTTCTTTTTTTTACGCTTCCGCTCGCGCCCGGGACATTTCTTCGGCTCCATCGGCCTGCTCTTCGGCGCGCTCGGCAGCGTGGCGATGAGCTACCTGGCCGTGCTGAAGTTCGTCCTCGGCCAATCCATCGGCAACCGGCCGCTGTTCCTCATCGCCGTGCTGCTGCTGGTGTTCTCGATCCAGTTCCTCACCACCGGCGTGCTGGCGGAAATGCTGACCCGCATCTTCTACCAGCGTCAGGAAGGGCCGCTGACGATCACCCCCGAAATCCCCGGCGGCGCCCTCGACTGGCAGCAGGCCACTGTTGCGCCCGCCGGCCTGCCACAATCCGGCGAGGTTGCGTCGCACAGTGTCTGAGGCGCAACGGCTGCCCGCGGGACACATCCTGTTCCTGCTCGCGGCGCTGCTGCTCGGCTTCTGGAGCAAGCTCGGCTCGGTGCCGCTGTTCGATCTGGACGAGGGCGCCTTCAGCCAGGCCACGGTGGAGATGGTGGACAGCGGCAACTACCTCTCCACCACCCTCAACGGCGAGCCGCGCTACGACAAGCCGATCCTGATCTACTGGCTGCAGGCCGCCGCGGTAAGAACCTTCGGCTTCAGCGAGTGGGCCTTCCGCCTGCCCTCGGCCCTGTGCGCCAGCATCTGGCTGCTCGCCGTATACGGCTTCACCTTCGGCTTCACCGGCGAACGCCGCGCCGCCCTGCTCGCCGCCGGCAGCCTCGGGCTGGGCCTGATGCCGAGCGTGATCGGCCACGCCGCCATCGCCGACGCGCTGCTCAACATGCTGATCGCGCTGACCATGCTGGATCTCTACCGGCACAGCGTGGCGCCCGGCCTGGGCAAGCTGCTGCGCATCTACCTGTGGATGGGCCTGGGCTTTCTCACCAAGGGCCCCATCGCGGTGGCGCTGCCCCTGCTGGTCAGCCTGATCTTCTACGCCTGGCAGCGGCGGCCGCTGCAATGGCTCAAGGCGGTGTTCAATCCGCTCGGCTGGCTGGTGTTCGCCGCCGTGGTGCTGCCCTGGGCCTGGGCGCTGTACCAGCAGGATCACGGCGTGTTCTTCCGCCACTTCCTGCTCGATCACAATCTCGGCCGCTACGAGAACACCCTGCAGGGCCACGGCGGCGAGCCCTGGTACTACCTGGTATGGCTGCCGCTGATCGTGCTGCCCTTCACCGCCCTGCTGCCGGCGGCGTTGTGGCGCGCGCGCCAGCCCGATCCGCTCGACGTGTTCCTGCTGCTGTGGTTCATCGTGGTGTTCGTGTTCTTCTCCTTTTCCGGCACGCAGCTGCCGCATTACCTGCTCTACGGCTGCACGCCGCTGTTCATCCTGTTCGGCCGCGGCTGGCGCAGCGCCCCGGCGCGCGGCTGGGTGCTGCTGCCGGCGCTGTTGCTGGTGGCGGTGCTCGGCGCCCTGCCCTGGGTACTGCCGCTGATCCATATCCCGGAGCAGCGCGTCTACGAACGAGGCATCGTCGCGCTGGCCGTCAATTCCTTCACCTGGACCTACTACGCGCTCGCCGCCGTCGCCCTGCTCAGTCTGCTGGTGCTGCTGTTGCGCCGCCGCACCGAGTCCTGGATGGCAGTGCTCGGCGCCGGGCTGGCGCTCAGCGCGCTGGTCTGGTTCGGCGTGGTGCCGGTGCTGGCCGCCGCGCAGCAGGAGCCGGTGCGCGACGCCGCATTGCGCGCCAGGGAGCTAGATCTGCCGGTGGTGAGCTACCGCACCTTCCTGCCCAGCTTCTCGGTCTACCGCGGCGCGGTGACGCCCAACCGCCTGCCCGAGCCGGGTGAGCTGGTGTTCGTGCGGCTGGACCGGTTGCCGGATCTGCAAGCCGAACTCGGCCCCCAGGTAACGCTGATACCGGAATTCAACCGGGGCGGCGTGGCGCTGCTGCTGCGTCCGGGGGCACCGTCCCCGGCTCCGCCATCGAGTCCTCCAGCATCGAATCCCCCCAAGTCGAACCCGCCGCCGGGATCGTCGACAACGGGGCCGGTGAAAAACAGCAATCCGCGGCCCGCGTAACATGGCCGCCGCGAGAATACGCGCCTATCGGCGCCTGCTGACCAACGACCTCGACGCGCGCCGTGACATCCTGCCGTGGCGCAGCGAAGGGGCGCCGGCAACGCTGGCCTGGTGGCTGGGGGCCTCGCTGATTTTCGGCCTGATGTGGCTGGCGCTGGGCGGCTACCACGCGGTGTTTCGTCCGCTCAACGAGCCCTGGGCCCATCTGCCGGACTGGCTGGCCCAGTGCATCACCTACAGCGGCGACAGCCTGTTCGCCCTGTCGCTGCTGCTGCTGGCGGCGCGGCGCTTTCCGCAGATCGTGTGGCTGGCGCTGCCCAGCGCACTGATCGCCACCGTGCTGTCGCGCGGCCTCAAGGCACTATTCAACACCATGCGGCCCGGCGCGCTGTTACCACCCGAAGCCTTCAACCTGAGCGGCCCGCTGTACCTGACGCACAGCTTCCCCTCCGGACACACCGTCACTGCCTTCGTCACCGCCGCGACATTCGCCTGGTTCCTGCCGCGGGCCTGGATGCGCTGGTGCGCCTTCGCCCTGGCACTGCTGGTGGGCCTGAGCCGCGTCGGCGTGGGCGCGCACTGGCCGCTGGACGTGGTGGCGGGCATGGGCATCGGCACCCTGTCGGTGCTGCTCGGCTCGCTCGCCGCGCGGCGCTGGCAGGGCTGGGGACTCAGCGCGCCGGGACACTTCCTGTCGGTGATCCTGCTCGCCGCCTGCGCCCTGGTCCTGCTGCTGCGCCGGCCGGACTACCCGCTGGCCCTGTGGTGGGCGCACGGCATCGCCTTGCTGGCCCTGGCGCTGACCGCCTGGGATTACCTGATCGCGCCCATCATGCAGGCCGCCGATCGCCGCGCCGCGGTGCCGAGGCATCGCTGAGCGCGCCAATCCACCGCTGGCAAAAACACATGCCAAGCCACCGCAAGTAGCAGCGGGAATGATCTGTTCTGTTTGAATTTTTTCCTGTCGAAAACAGGCGGCCCGCGCCAGCGACACCCCGGCACCCGGCTACACCGCTACCGTTGCTCCCTTCCGGGCCTGGCGGGGTTCACAGCTTGCCGTCGCGAGGGCACCGGCGCGGACCGGGGCGCATTGTCCCTTGTATGGGACGAGACAGCAAGGCATCTGTGATGGGTCGGGCCGACAGGCCCGTCATTGCTGCCAAAGCGGCAATGACGGGCCTGTCATCAACTACTTGTGGCTCTTCAGCAGCGCGGCAACCTTGTCGATGTACTGCTTGACCGCCTCGTCCTTGCCGGTGCCCTTGAACTTGGCCCAGGCGTCGTACTTGGCCCGCCCGACCATGTCCAGCATGCCCGGCCGCGAGCCGGAGACATCGCCCTGGCTGCCCTGCTTGAACAGCGCATAAAGCGCCAGCATGTCCTCGTTGCCCGGCCGCTTGGTCAGCGTCTTCACATCCGCCTGAGCCTGGGCGAACTGCGCTTTCAGGTCTGCCATGTTTTGAGTCCTCGCGTTGTTGGAATAATGGCCGGCCGTGGATTGATCAACAGACCCCGAACCGGAAGCGCTTTATAGCAGGCCAGCCCCGGCCCGCTCAAACCCGATCCGGCACTGCGCGGAGGGCTTCAGCCGCGGACCAGGGTGATGAAGCTGTAGGCGTGGGCATGGCGCTCGTCGGCGGCATGATCCACCCGCGCCGTCTCGCGCCACTGCGCCTTTTCGTAGGCCGGGAAACGCGTATCGCCCTCGACCGCGGCATGCACCTGCGTCAGCTCCAGCCGGCTCGCCAGCGGCAAGGTCTGCCGGTACAGCTCGGCGCCGCCGATCACCAGCAGCTCGCCCTGCGGCTGCGCCGCCAGCGCCGCGTCGAGATCGCGAAACACCTGGGCGCCAACGGGAGTAAAAGCGGGATCGCGGGTCAGCACCCAGTTGGCGCGGCCTTCCAGCGGCTTGCCCAGGGATTCGAAGGTCTTGCGCCCCATCAGCACGGTATTGCCCAGGGTCAGGCGGCGGAAGTGCTTGAGATCTTCCGGCAGCCGCCAGGGCAGGCCGCCATCGCGGCCGATGACGCCGTTTTCGGCGACGGCGACAACCAGGGCAAGAGAGCGTTGGCTCACACCGCGACCGGTGCCTTGATATGCGCGTGCGGCTCGTAATTGCTCAGAACAAAGTCTTCCGGCCGGAACGAGAACAGATCCTTCACATCCGGGTTGATGGTCATGGTCGGCAGAGGCCGCGTATCGCGGCTTAGCTGCAAACGCGCCTGCTCCAGATGATTGGAATAGAGATGGCAGTCGCCGCCGGTCCAGACGAAGTCGCCGGCGCGATAGCCGCTGACCTGGGCCACCATCATGGTCAGCAAGGCATAGGAAGCGATGTTGAACGGCACGCCGAGGAAGATATCGGCGCTGCGCTGATAAAGCTGGCAGGACAGCTTTCCGTCCGCCACGTAGAACTGGAACAGGGCGTGACAGGGCATCAGCGCCATCTGGTCCAGCTCGCCCACGTTCCAGGCCGAGACCAGCATGCGGCGCGAATCGGGGGATTTCTTCAGCAGGGCCAGCAACTGTGTGATCTGGTCGATATGGCGGCCGTCGGCGGTGGGCCAGGAACGCCACTGCTTGCCGTAGACCGGGCCGAGGTCGCCGTTTTCGTCGGCCCACTCGTCCCAGATCGAGACGCCGTTTTCCTTGAGCCAGGCGATATTGGTTTCGCCGCGCAGGAACCACAGCAGCTCGACGATGATCGAGCGGACGTGCAGCTTCTTTGTGGTCAGCAGCGGGAAGCCCTGCTGCAAGTCGAAGCGCATCTGATGGCCGAACACCGAGCGGGTGCCGGTGCCGGTGCGGTCCGACTTCTCGGCGCCGTGGTCCAGCACCTGCTGCATCAGATCCAGATATTGCCGCATACCCTACACCTCCAGCTTTTTGACCGGCGCACTGACTTCCGAACCCGGAACGCCGCCGCGCAGCCCCCAGTTGTCGGGCGCCACTTCATTGAGAATGAACTTGGTGTCCTGCGGTTGCACGCCGAAAGCGCCGAGTACCTGCACCAGCGCCTGGTACAACTCGCGCTTCACTGCCAGGCTGCGGCCGGGGTACAACGAGATTTCCACCACCGTGTAGTTGTCGCTGGCCTGGGGGCCGACGGCGAACTCCTCGGCAGCGAAAGTCTGCAGGCGCACCGTGCGATCGTGGCTGGGCACCTTGAGCACCGCCACCAGCACCCCGTGCACCGCTTCGACCAGGGCGCGGCGCTCCTCCAGGGGGCGCGGCTTGCGGATCGAAATGAGAGTGCTGGGCATGGATCAGGCAGTCTCGGGCTTGCGGTGATAAGCCATCCAGACAAACGCGGCGCCGAACAGGAACATCGGGATGCACAGCTGCATGCCCATGGTGAACCAGCCGGTGCCATACAGATAGCCGAGCTGGCTGTCCGGCAGGCGCACGAATTCGATGGCGAAGCGGAACGTGGCATAGAGCAGCAGGAACAGGCCGCTGATGGCGCCGCGCGGGCGCGGCTTGCTGCCGAACCACCAGAGTATGGCCAGCGACACCAGGCCTTCGAGTAAAGCTTCGTAAAGCTGGCTGGGATGCCGCGGCAGGTTGTCATGGGCGCCCTGGAACACCATGCCCCAGGGCAGGGTGGTGGGGGAACCCCACAGCTCGCCGTTGATGAAATTGCCGAGGCGGCCGGTGAACAGGCCGAAGGGCGTCAGCACCGCGGCGAAGTCCGCCACTTCGAAGAACTTCAGCTTCTGCTGGCGGGCGAAGATGATCATGGCCACGATCACCCCCATCAGGCCGCCGTGGAAGGACATGCCGCCGTCCCAGATGCGGAAGAAGGCCAGCGGATCCTGTCCCAATGTCCAGTGACCCTGCGAGTCATAGGCATAGAACAGCATGTAGCCGGTGCGGCCGCCGAGGATCACGCCGAGCACGCCGTAGAACAACAGGTCGCCGACCCGCTCCTTCGGCCAATTGACATGGGCCCAGCGGGCGCGGATGGAGCCCAGCCACCAGAAACCCCAGAAGCCGAGCAGGTACATCAAGCCATACCAGTGCACTTTCAGCGGGCCGAGACGAAGGGCAACCGGATCGATGTTCGGATGGACGAGCATGTGCGAATTTGGCTTTGTTTTATTGCGGGAAGCGGATGCCGGCGCGGAACTGACGCCTGGATGGGCCTATTGTAGTCGCCACGCAAGGCCGACCCAAGGCGATCTCGCGCAAAGCCGCAAACACGCAAAGAAAATCCAAAAAAGGCCTTTTTGCGTCTTTGCGGCTTTGCGCGACTCGCTTTTGACTTCTGCGCTCAGGTCATTCCTGCGCGGCGGCGCAGAAATAGGCCTTGAGATAGCGCGTCTCGGGAATCGCCGGATGCACCGGATGATCCGGCCCCTGCCCTCCTTGTTCCAGGATCTGCAGGCGGCGGCTGGTGGCGCGCGACTCGCGCAACAGCACGCGCTGCAGCTCGGCCGGCTCCAGGTGGTAGGAGCAGGAGCAGGACACCAGGAAACCGCCGGGGGTGAGCAGGCTCAGGGCGGCGCGGTTGAGGCGGCTATATAAGGACAGCCCTTCCTCGTGGTCGCGCTTGCGCTTGATCAGGGCTGGCGGGTCGACGATCACCACCTCGAAGCGGCGGCCGTCGGCGGCGAGCTGCTTCAGCACGTCCAGGGCCTGGCCCTTGAGCAGTTCCAGCTTGGCGCCGTTGAGTGCGGCATTGTGCTCCGCGGCTTCCAGCGCCGGGGCCGAACTGTCGATGCAGCTGACCTCCTTTGCACCAAAGCCGTGCGCACGAAGCGCCCAGCCGCCGACGTAGCTGAACACGTCCAGCACCCGCGCATCGCGGACATAGCGCCCCAAGCGGTCGCGGTTGTCGCGCTGGTCGTAGAACCAGCCGGTTTTCTGGCCGCCGTGCATGGCGATGTCGAAGCGCACCCCGGCCTCGGCTATGGTCACCGTTTGCGGCACTGCACCAATATCCTCCACGTAGAGCGGCAGGTTCTCCGCCTCGCGCGCCGAGGAGTCGTTGCGCAGCACGATGCCGCGCGGCTTGAACTCGGCCTGCAGGGCATCGACGATCTGCGTCCGCAGGTTCTCCATGCCGGCGGTGCCGATCTGCACCACGAAGATGTCGCCGTAGCGGTCGACCACCAGCCCGGGCAGGCCGTCGGCCTCGCCGTGAACCAGGCGGTAGAACGGTTGGCTGTAGAGCCGCTCGCGCATCCCGGCGGCGGCGCGCAGGCGACGTGCGAACCAGTCGGTATCGATGCTGGCGTCGCCCTGTCCGGTGAGCACCCGCGCGCACAGCAGCGCGTGCGGATTGACATAACCGGTGCCGAGCGGATTGCCGCGCGAGTCGACGATGCGGCACAGGGCGCCGGCCGGCACGGTCTTGAGCGGGGTGCGCTCGGTATCGATTTCATTGGAGTAGACCCACAGATGGCCGGCGCGCAGGCGCCGTTCTTCGTTGGGCTTCAGACGCAGGAGTAGGTCGGTCACTGGGCTTTTGGGGGCTTTTAACTTATGGGAAGAGGATCGCGCAAGCTGCGATCGAGGGAACGTTCGCGTATCATACGCGGCATCTGATTTTGGCCGCCGCCAACGACGCCCGGGGCTGTTCCGCCGGGTTTTGCGTGGGCGGTACATCGCAACCTTTCGTGAGACTGGGGCGTGCATTTCCTAATCGAAAATTTACCTCGCTCGCCGCAAACCTGGGCCTTTCTGGTCTACACCGCGGCGGTGCTGTTCGTGGTGTTGCTGATGCTCGGCCTGTCCTGGGTCCTGGGCGGGCGCAACACCGGCCGCGCCAAAAACGACCCGTTCGAATCCGGCGTGGTGTCGGTCGGCAGCGGCCGCCTGCGCATTTCAGCCAAGTTCTACCTGGTGGCGATGTTCTTCGTCATCTTCGATCTCGAAGCCGTGTTCCTCTATGCCTGGGCGGTGTCGCTGCGCGCCACGGGCTGGGCCGGCTTCATCGAGGCGAGCATTTTCATCGTGGTGCTGCTGGTCGGCCTGGCATATATCTGGCGACTGGGTGGCCTGGACTGGGCGCCGAAACCGCGCCTGCAGCGTCTGCGCGAAGCGCAGGCGGCCGTAGCCCCCGACAAGACTTGAGAGTGCAGGCATGGAATATTCGCTGACACGCATCGACCCCAACGCCAAGCGTTCGGCCACCCCGGCCGGCGTCAACGAGGGCACCGGCTACATCGAGGAGCAGGTCAAGCGCACCGTGCTGACGACCACGCTGGACAAGGTCGTCAACTGGGGCCGCAAGAACTCGATCTGGCCGTACAACTTCGGCCTGTCCTGCTGCTATGTGGAGATGGCCACGGCCTTCACCGCGCCGCACGATCTGGCCCGCTTCGGCGCCGAGGTGATCCGCGCCTCGCCGCGCCAGGCCGACCTGATGGTCATTGCCGGCACCTGCTTCGTCAAAATGGCGCCGGTGGTGCAGCGCCTGTACGAGCAGATGGTGGAACCGCGCTGGGTCATCTCGATGGGCTCCTGCGCCAACTCCGGCGGCATGTACGACATTTATTCCGTGGTGCAGGGCGTGGACAAGTTCCTGCCGGTGGACGTTTACATCCCCGGTTGCCCGCCGCGTCCGGAAGCCTTCCTGCAAGCGCTGATGCTGCTGCAGGATTCGATCGGCAAGGAAACCCGCCCGCTGTCCTGGGTGGTGGGCGACCAGGGCGTGTACCGCCAGCCGATGCCGGCGCAGCGCGACGTCAAGCTGGCCGAGCGCCGCGCCCAGACCACCCTGCGCACGCCGGACCAGATCTAAGACCAAGAATATGGCAGACGCACCCACCCCCGTCGGACCCTCCACCGCGCCCGGGGCCGTACCCGTAACGCTGCCGGAAGTGGTGCGCGAGCTGTACGCGCGCTTCGGCGAAAACGCCTTCACCTTCCAGACCACCAAGGACGACGTCCCCACGCTGTGGACGCCGAAAGAGCGCTTCGCCGAAGTGCTGGCCTTCCTCAAGAACGGCGTGCCGCGTCCGTACAAGATGCTGCTCGACCTGCACGCGGTGGACGAGCGCCTGCGCCGCCATCGCCTCGGCCCCTCGGCCGACTTCACGGTGTTCTACCACCTGCTGTCGATCGACCGTAATTCCGATGTCAGGATCAAGGTGGCGCTGAGCGGCGAAACGCCGAGCATCCCCTCGATCTGCAAGCTGTGGGCGAACGCCAACTGGTACGAGCGCGAGGTCTGGGATTTATTCGGCATCGTCTTCGAGGGCCATCCGAACCTGCAGCGCATCCTGCTGCCGCGTACCTGGAAAGGCCATCCGCTGCGCAAGGACTACCCGGCGCGGGCCACCGAATTCGATCCGTTCATGCTCGACGCGGCCAAGCAGGACCTCGAGCAGGAAGGCCTGAAATTCAAGCCCGAGGAATGGGGCATGAAGCGCAGCGCCTCGGATCATGATTTCATGTTCCTCAACCTCGGCCCCAACCATCCGAGCGCGCACGGCGCCTTCCGCATCGTCATGCAGCTGGATGGCGAGGAGATCGTCGACTGCGTGCCGGATATCGGCTACCACCATCGCGGCGCCGAGAAGATGGCGGAGCGCCAGTCCTGGCACACCTTCATCCCCTACACCGACCGCATCGACTACCTCGGCGGGGTGATGAACAACCTGCCGTACGTGCTGGCGGTGGAGAAGCTCGCCGGCATCACCGTGCCGGACCGGGTCAAGACCATCCGCGTGATGATGGCGGAATTCTTCCGCATCACCTCGCACCTGCTGTTCCTGGGCACCTATATCCAGGACGTCGGCGCGATGACGCCGATCTTCTTCATGTTCACCGACCGCATGAAGGCCTACGACGTGATCGAGGCCATCACCGGTTTCCGCATGCATCCGGCCTGGTTCCGCATCGGCGGCGTCGCCCACGACCTGCCCAACGGCTGGGACCGGCTGGTGCGCGAATTCGTCGAATGGCTGCCGAAGCGCCTCGACGAGTACGAGAAGGCGGCGATGAAGAACGGCATCCTGCGCGCGCGCACCATCCACGTCGCCGAGTACACCACCGCCGAAGCGATCGAATGGGGCGCCACCGGCCCCGGCCTGCGCGCCACCGGTTGCGACTACGACCTGCGCAAGGCCCGCCCCTACTCCGGCTACGAGAACTTCGAGTTCGAAGTGCCGCTGGGCAAGAACGGCGACGCCTACGACCGCGGCATGGTGCGCCTGGAAGAGATGCGGCAGAGCGTGCGCATCATCAAGCAGTGCCTCG